>MDTF01014086.1_pt1 | contig 53784 bp, 49 predicted proteins | sample 811191 | NCBI WGS metagenome assembly MDTF01 (sample SAMN05326649, study PRJNA326480) | marine metagenome | isolation source: seawater | place: Southern Ocean | collected 2011 | reverse complement strand
TCTGACATAGTTACTTAAGGTGAAGCCATAGAGAGTTATCAATTTATTTTTCCTTTATTTTTTGCGGCACGCATCATACCTTGGCTGTCTCTGTTTTTATCTCAACTGAACTGGTGATGTCTTTTTAGAGCAATTTCATTGCGGCTATTGCCGCCCTAGATCCCTCGGCCAGTGCATTGGTGTGGTTCATATAACCATTCAATTCTGAATGACCAAACTGTATTCTGCCATAAGCCTTTTTTACGATATCTTTAGGTGCGTCTTTACCATCTTTACCAAAGTGAAAACCCGGCTGCGGCGAGATATAGGCATGACCCCAGCGGTTTAGGACAATACCAGCAATATCACGCTGGGCGTTAAAGCCATAGTCAGCAAACATATGGGTCATTTGTTTCACAATTTCTTTTTCATAATCGCTGTACGATTTACTGAGTAGCTCTGCGCGCCCTATAGAACCTTGCATTGCCAAAGAATGTCCTGGATTATTAAACGGGACATAAAAAGTCATTACTGCAGGCTTATTGGGCTCGAAAGGTTGATTCTTTTCACCCGTGTCCATGGGGCGCCTGATAGAAAAGAAATTGCCAAAGCCCTCAAACCAGCGCGCAGAGGAAATCCCTAATTTATCAAGAAAGCGCCAATGGCGCACAGCGACATTAACTACCAAGATGGGTGAGTGATGAAATTCTTTGTAGGCTTCAGTAATCGCGGGAGGTAAATCTTTAATAATATTACGCCCCACCCAGCCGCCAATGGCCGACACAACCGTTTTAGCCTTAATACGTTTTACCACACCATTTTCTTGATAGGTCACATTCACATGTTTAGCGGTATCGGCCGGGCCGGCATGGCTAATATCGATAGCCGTACTATTTAACCTAATACTAATAGCGTTGCTGGGTCGATCTAAAGCGGCGAAATTTATAGGGTTAAATAAAATGTCTTCAAAGGTTTTTCCACCAGTGATGCTCTCGGGCATGAGGTATTTCACAATATGCCTAAAACTGCCGGTATTCCCACCGGGAAAACTTAATGCCCCCATCTCTACTTCATCTATGCTGCTATCGTAAACATAGCGGGCACGAGTACAGGGCATTTCTAGCTCTCTGGCTGAATAAGCAGAGTACACATCGCAACCAACCCCTCCCATAGAGATAGCAATGATAGGATCAAAATATTCAGTCACTTCCGGACTGTAGCCATAGACTTTTTCGAGTAAATCTTTATAGGACATACTGTCTAGCCAACGGTCAATATCGTCACCTTGATACTTATCTTCAACATCTTCAAAAGCGCGGTTTAAGCCAGCTTTAAACTCGTCAGACCAAGGTAGACGGGCGAGCTTATCGATCCTGGGATTAATAACCCAAGGCGTTTCCGCGTCTTTACCTAAAAAGTAGCCGGTATCAAAACGTTCTTCATCCCAAAAAATGCCATAATAGTTTTCTATTGGGGCTTTAACTTTGGTTTTTTGGGTATCTTGCGTAACAAATTTATATTCAAAAGGTAGCCCAGTTGCCCGATAAATTTCTGCAATAAGTCCTTTGTCATCTTTGTCCGGAGCACCAAAATCATTAGAGCCTTGAGGGCCGTAAAGTGTATAACCATCTACTTCAAATTCATTTTGCTTGGCTTCGCCGCCAAACACTGGGTGGTTTTCTATAATTAAGCACTTTTTCGTATTGCCATACTTTTTATGAAATTGGTAAGCGGCGCCAATCCCTGAAAACCCACCACCGATTATGACCATGTCATATTCTTCGCCAGTATCTTGAACATCTTTCATGAGTTTTGGCGTTAAGCCATCACGGACTAAATGTGCGGCTTCTCGCACGGAGGCAACATTGCCATTTGAATTGGCATAATCACCAACGCCCCCAAAACCAGTCCAGCGGTCATTAGAAACCCCAACTGTTTTTGTACTATTGGCTATGGCGGGCAGGCTGGAACTCAGCAAGGCAGCGCCAAAGCCGACTAAAGTGCCATTGACAAAATCTCTGCGTGAAATATTATCTGATAACGGTATATCATTATTATTTTTCTTAGCCATCGCCGACACCTTAATTGTTAATCTTAACTGATTATAGCTTAAGAGTTTGACCTGTACTTAAGAGTAAGCCCTGCCATTAAATCTTCCTCTTTTTACGATAACTCCAAAACAAATGTTCGCAGACTAGCAACAGGTGACCCGGCACAAATTGCATTTATTCCGGTTTTACCAAGTTACTAGCTGCATGCATCTCAATCGCCCAACTCTTGGCTTCATCGCTTGAGGCCCACTTGATCGCCTGAGCGAGAATACGACGAAAATTTGGGTTTTCATAGGCTGCAGGGCCGTCCCCAAATTGTAAGTAAACAACGGGGGAATTTTTGTATGCCTTGATCCAACCAACAACATTTGATCCATCATTGTGATGCCAACCTTTATTAGAATTGAGGTCACCATGGACTACCGCATTGGAGGCCGAGTAAAAGTTGTCGCGCCTGAAGTCCCAGTTCGAGGTAAATAGGGGAATAATCGAATCTTCAAATATTTCAGAAAGATAGACCTCATCGGTTATTTCAAAGGGTTCTATGCCGCGGGTGATTGGATGGTCTATAGCTGGACTAACAGTATGGGTGACATCGATATTGTAGCCACTATCTGGCCGGTCAACGCCGCGGGACTTCATGGGAGTGTAGAGAAAATGTCCGCCTACAATTTCAGACCACTCAGGCCATGCAGGCCAGGCCGCGGCACAGTGATGCAGGATAACAAGCGGACAGCCCTCCTCACCCATGGCGCGCACGCCTTCCTTATAAAATTCAGGAGGTTCTGGATATTGCGGGCCGCCGTCGCCAAATTCCACACCAGGCATATCATATTGCACATAGCAGTCAAATTTTTTGGCCATCTCTGGGTTAAACATAAATTGCGCGGCCGGATGCTCCACATTGGAGTATTGAATATCTGAGTTGCTATCAAAAATATCAAAAAATGTATCGCGGTCAAACGGATGACCCCGAGTGACCAATAATACATTTAGTTTGTAGCCCTGCTCGGGCAAAGCCGTTGAGGCTAGCGTTGAAGCGCGGTGATAGTCTGGAATATCATCATGGTCTTCCATTGTGGTCCCTGCATCTGCTCTGCTAAAACAATAGTGATGCGCTTATTAATGATGTAATTGCCCAGATGCTAAAAGAACAACTGCCGTTGGCATCGGGGCGCATCTGGAAACATTGACACCATCGTCATAAGCAGCTTAAAACGTCGACGTAATTAAATCGACCGAGAAAGCTATCCTTGCTGCATCGCTCCGCCATCGACATAGATGCCATGCCCAGAAATAAATCGACCTTCTTCACTGACTAAGAAAGCCGCAAGCGGGGCAACATCATCAGGTTGCCCCAAACGACCAATCGCTGCTTTATTTTCCCAATGCTCCCTAAAAGGAGAGTTCCCCTCAAATCCAGCCGCCGTAATGCCGGTAACAATCGCGCCCGGCTGAATACAATTCACAGTGATCCCATCGCCACCAAATTCAGATGCAAGCGCTCGGGTCAAGCCTAAGACCGCATGCTTGGATACAACATAGGCCGACATCCCCGCCGGTGCAAATTCAGAGCAAATAGACCCTATCATGATCACTCTAGCTTGGTCTGACTTTTTTAGTAAGGGTAAAAGCGTTCGCGTTAATACGGTCACCGCTTCGAAATTTATTGCCAGTGTCGTATCCCAAACTTCAGCGTTAGTTTCTTCAAAAGGAGCCATAGCACTAACACCAGCGGCGTTAACTAGAATATCGCACGACCCCTTCAAAAAACTATTTATGTTTTCTAGTACCAACCCAGGCGTAGATCCGTTTGTCAGGTCCAATTGAACCGACCTCACGTTTTCATAGCTATCGGCCCACGAGACTGCATTACGATCTATGGCTAAAACATTGACACCTTCGTCACAAAATCGTTTAGCTATTGCAGCCCCAATACCCGACGCAGCTCCGGTAACAACTGCATTCCGATTAATTAATCCCTTCATAGCTAACCTCGGTAAATATGCTTTTTTTTATTATATCATCCGGCATATACTACCCCATGAAACCAGCTAGATCGACTGCCCCATCTCTCAGATTGCTACCCCCCACTAACATTTTTCCACTTTTTGAGAAACAGATAGCTACATGGTGACCCAAGTGGTGACTCAGACCGTTAGATTCTATCAGACATAAAAAACCCCTGTAAAAACAAGGGTTTAATTAAAGTATATGGCGGTGAGAGAGGGATTCGAACCCTCGAAACGCTATAAACGCTTACACACTTTCCAGGCGTGCTCCTTCAGCCACTCGGACACCTCACCGTAAACTGTTGCCGATTATCTACTGATTAAATCCAATAGGAGCACCGGCATGCTCATCATAGAGCGATCTAAACAAACTTGAACCTTACCGGGCGTAAAACCAACAACGCAAGGGGTTCCAGGTCAATTCGAGCGCGGGCAACTGTACACAAATAGACCGCCAAAAGCAATCAAGATAAGGGGCTATTAATAATTAGGCATGGCCGCATCATAGATGCTAAACTATACAGATGCGCATAGATGAAAATAACTCCTACATACCCCAAACTGAGCAACTGTACCGATTAGGTCTCTCTAGTTTAGGGGTTGTTATCATTTTGACTCAGTGGAGGTTCCCAGACCCAACACATACCCTCGTTCTAATAGCAGTATTATCGCTTATATTTCTATGGCTAATGCTTGATTATTTAATAGCACGTACCGTTTTAAGATTAACATTTTTACGCTACGCACGTGTCAGTGCTGATTATTTTGGGACTGGTGTGTTTTTTGCTATGGTTAATTTTAACTATATTGTTGTTTTAATAATAGGCACTGGATGCGTGATCTCTTTGCTTCTTTATAAAGACAAGTATTTACTTCTCAATATCGTGCTGATTTGTCTCGGTGCGGGGATAACATACTTACTATTATCTCCCCTAGCTAGTGACTGGAAACCCTTTGTGGCAGACCCGATAACAATAACAGTCGCATTACTGCTTATTAGTACCTACAGTATCATTATAATAAGCTTTGGGCTGAAACAGCATAAGCGAATGGTTCAACAATCATCATTGGTAGCCACAGAAAATAAAGCGCAGACCAATCGTATATTTCAACTCTCAGAATATCTTTCCCCCACTGTTAGACGCGCGATACTTTCTGGGGTGCAGCTCAAACAAGAACCCGAAGAAAAACAGGTTACCGTTTTCTTTTCTGACATCGTTGGTTTTACTAGTCTTTCCGAACAGCTTTCCCCTGATGAATTAAGTGCTTTTCTAAATACCTATTTAGAGGAAATGTCTAAAATAGCCGCGCGGTTTGGCGGCACTATCGACAAAATAATGGGCGATTCCATTATGGTGTTTTTTGGAGATCCGGAAAGCCGCGGCATCCAAAATGATGCTGTTAGCTGTGTATCTATGGCTCTTGCAATGAAAAAGAGCATGGAGGAACTGCAGTTACGCTGGCAGGGGAATGGAATGGAAAACCCTCCTTCTATTCGCATAGGCATTAATTCTGGATTGTGTAAAGTTGGTAATTTTGGCTCAACATACTATCTCAACTATACCCTTTTGGGCCGCTCAGTTAACCTAGCTAGTAGACTCGAGACAGCTGCCAATGAAGGAGAAATATTGATCTCACTGTCGACTTACAATCTGGTAAAACATAAGATTCATTGCGTAAGTAAAGGTGAAGTTTTCGCCAGCGGATTCAGCAAACCTCTACTGGCATATAGCGTGCTGTATTCGAAGGCAGAACAGACACATAACCAAACCCTGATAGATACAGCGAAAGAGGCGGCCACATAAAATTTCGGCAGCCAGCTTCTAGGGTAATTCAACCGCTGCCTAGGTCTGACTGCATAAGCAATTTATATTCTCCCAGGGATCACTTGTGATTCCTCCGCCAGCTGCTGGCATATTTTTGGTGCCGACTCAAACAAGCATGAATAATGTGAAAACCCCTCCATTACTTCAGTGTTTTTGCACCCTGGGATCATATCAGCTAGATATTTAGCCATACCAACAGGAGACCAATTATCACTGGCACCATGCCAAATATAGGTGTTGACCTTACATTCATTAATACGCACCTTCCAAGGAGCTACATATTGATTTATGTCTCTTATATATCCCTTTAGGCTTTTATTAAAACAACTCTTCAAAATTGGGGTAATATAATTTTCGAAGTCTCTATTTCGAGTCAATTCTTTATCTTTACCGGCGGCACTTGCAAACAATATTTTAAACAGTAGATTTGGAGTCAGCTTTGCTAAGAGTGATTGGCAATAAGATAATAGAGTGAAAACCGCGGGATAGTTCATTGCAAGAGAAAAAACCACTCCCCCAGCCATGCCATCTAAAAAGTTACCTTCAACCAGCGGCGCGGCGGGTGCGACAAGGTGTAGATTGCCAACTTGATCGCCCAAATACAGACTTGTTTCAAGTGCCACATGGCACCCTATGGAAAATCCAATTAGATCAACTTTACCGTCATTAACTTTATCTTTAATGGCATCTGCTAAATTCTGATAATAACCCTTTCCTTGGAGCGTCAACTCAGCAGAAAGCCGGTCGTAGCAGATTATATTTAAACCATACTCTTTGCCGTGCTTGTCAAAGATTGAGCACTCATCAGGTGACCCTGGTGCACCATGAAAATACACAACAGTTTTCCCTATTGGATTCCCATATTCAATAAATTTTAGTCTATTTTCCATCATCATAGTCTGACATAGATGGGCAAGAACAAACCAAATTACGGTCGCCATATACATGATCTAGTCGCCCCACTGGCGGCCAGTATTTGTCGGTTCGCAGTGAATCCAATGGATAGACAGCCTGACGCCGAGTATAGGCGCGCGACCAGTCATCGATACTCACAATAGCTGCTGTGTGGGGGGCTCCCACCAGAGGATTGTCATCTAAACTAAACTCACCACTGGCGACCTGCTCAATCTCGCTCCTTATAGCAATCATTGCATCACAGAACCGATCAAGTTCTGCTTGAGATTCACTCTCTGTTGGCTCAATCATCAAGGTTCCTGCAACAGGAAATGACATCGTAGGGGCATGAAATCCAAAGTCGATAAGACGTTTAGCAATATCATCGACACTGATACCAATGTCGTCTTTAATCGAGCGCACATCTAAAATACACTCGTGCGCTACTCTGCCGTTAGCGCCGGTGTAAAGCACCTCATAATGCCCCTGAAGTCGCTTGGCTATATAGTTTGCGTTCAAGATCGCCACCTCGGTGGCCCTTTTAAGACCTACCCTGCCCATCATGCGAATATACATCCAAGTGATTGGCAATATACTGGCGCTACCAAAGGGGGCTGCGGATATCTGTGCGCCTTCGCGATCGCCGTCTTTAGATTCTCTCGGTAAAAATGGCGCTAGATGCTCTCCGACCCCAATAGGTCCGACACCTGGGCCGCCCCCACCATGAGGAATACAAAAAGTTTTGTGTAAGTTCAGATGAGAAACATCACCTCCAAATTTACCTGGCTGGCAAACGCCAACCATAGCATTTAGGTTGGCACCATCAATGTAAACCTGACCACCCTGCTGATGGACAATATCGCAAATATCGGTAATTTTTTCCTCGAACACTCCATGGGTAGAGGGATAAGTCACCATAATTGCTGCAAGTTTGTCAGCGTGTAAAGTGGTCTTTTCCTGTAAATCTTTTATATCAACGTTGCCCTGATCATCACATTTTACAACCACTACAGCCATGCCGCACATTTGTGCGGAAGCAGGGTTAGTGCCGTGGGCCGAGCTAGGAATGAGGCAAACCGTTCGATGCGTATCACCGCGACTCTCATGGTAACCTCGAATCGCCAACAAGCCTGCATACTCTCCTTGAGAACCCGCATTAGGCTGCAATGACATTGCATCATAGCCGGTGGCAGCACAGAGCATTTGCTCGAGTTGCTCGATCATTATTTGATAACCAACTGTCTGATCAACAGGTGCAAAAGGATGCATGTTGGAAAATTCAGGCCAGGTGATCGGCAACATTTCGGCTGTCGCATTAAGCTTCATGGTGCAAGAGCCTAGTGGTATCATGGCTCGATCCAAAGCAATATCCTTGTCTGACAGCCTGCGTAAATACCGCAACATCTCGGTTTCAGATTGATACTTATTAAATGTAGGGTGGTTCAAAAAGTCATCGGTTCTTATTAAGTTACTCGGAAGAGTTTCTGTTGTCTCTAATGCTAGCTTGTCTGCATCCAGGTTATGATTAACCAACAAAATATTCCACAACGCTACTACGTCACCAAGTTCAGTTGTTTCATCTAAGGAAATACCAACGGTATCTTTGTTAATTAGCCGCAGATTGATCTCTTGTTCTTGAGCAAATTTAACGACCGACTCAGTACGCTCACCCAAACACAAGGTAAGGGTGTCAAACCAGCTGGTATTCAACGGTTTTATACCCTGCTTTTCTAGTCCGCCTGCTAAGATTGAGGTCAAAAGGTGTATTCTTTGGGCAATTCGCTGTAACCCTTGTGGGCCGTGATACACAGCATACATACCGGCAATCACGGCCAGTAGCACCTGCGCTGTGCAAATGTTGGATGTCGCTTTCTCTCGCCGAATATGTTGCTCTCGGGTCTGTAGTGCCAAACGATAGGCTGGAGCGCCGCTCGAATCTTTCGATAGGCCAACCAAACGGCCCGGTAAATTGCGCTTAAACGCTTCACGGGTAGCCATGTATCCAGCATGGGGGCCCCCAAAACCTAGTGGCACACCAAATCTTTGGCTCGAACCGATCGCGACATCTGCCCCCAACGATCCTGGTGATTCTAGCAACACCAAACTAAGAAGATCGGCGGCCATAACGACCAAACCGCGCTGCTCTTGAACCTTGGCAATAATATCTCGATGATTGCGTACTTCTCCGCTACATCCCGGATACTGCAATAAGATGCCAAAGGCATCTCCAGAAAATTTATCAGGATTCCCTATTTGCACCTCAATACCTATCGGTTCAGCGCGGGTCTTAATAATCTCAATAGTCTGTGGAAAACAGTCTTGGTCAACGAAAAAACACATTGATTTAGACTTTGATATACGCTGACACAAGGCCATTGCCTCTGCTGCTGCAGTACCCTCGTCCAACATGGATGCATTGGATATCTCCATACCAGTGAGGTCGGTAATCATAGTTTGGAAATTGATGAGCGCTTCTAGACGACCTTGCGAGATCTCAGGTTGATATGGCGTATAGGCGGTATACCACGCGGGGTTCTCTAGTATATTTCTTTGAATGACATTGGGCGTTATAGTGCCGTAATACCCTTGACCAATAAAACTTCGAAAAACCTTATTATGACTGGCAATTTCACGCAACTCGGCGAGCGCCTTGGCTTCAGTGCAACCATCAATAATATCTAAGCTCTCGGTCATCGCAATAGCTGCTGGAACGACTTCACTGGTCAGCTGTTTCAAACTATTACACCCCAAGACTTCGAGCATCGCCTGCTGATCTGTATTTGAGGGACCCACATGCCGTTCAATAAATTCAGCAGAATTTTGCAGATCAGCAAGTGTTCTTGTTTTCTTCAGCATTATGATGTCTCCAGTTATTCTTTGGGTCTACGCGTTTTCAGAAATATAGTCTTGGTAGTCAGCTTCATTTATTAATTCAGAAACATCGTAGCCCTCATCTAAGGCTAACTTAAAAATCCACCCATCCTTTTGCGGTGAACTATTGAGGAGCTCGGGCTCTTCAATCAACGCTGTATTTACACCGACTACGGTCCCGCTAAGAGGTGTATTTATCTCTCCGGCGGCTTTTACCGACTCAATCACTGCGACCTCATCCCCCTCAGCTAGTAAGGCGTCGACTTCAGGTAACTCTACAAAAACAACATCACCCAGTTGCTCTTGTGCAAATTCAGTGACACCAATCGTGGCAATCCCATCGGTAATATCTAACCACTCATGATCTCTTGTATAGATTTTTTCGCCCATAATGGACTCCTATTAATTTTTTAATGACCGCGATAGTAACGCTGAGGAACCATTGGCATTTTCACCAAAGTCATTGCACGAGACTTACCTCTGACCAGCGCATCTAACTTGGTGCCCACCGCAGAAAAATCGCTTTCTACATAACCCATAGCAACCGGAATCTGCAGGGTCGGGCCAAATCCACCACTAGTAATCACGCCAACAATATTTCCTTGATCGTCAACAATTTCGGCACCTTCTCTTACCGGGGCGCGGCCGTCGATCACAAATCCAACTCTTTTTTTGCTGACGCCACCCGCTAGGTGCCTAAGTATTCGGTCAGACCCTAAGAAACCTCCTGACTTAGAACCTCCCTCACGTCGCGACTGACTAATACTCCAGCTTAGGCCAGCCTCAACGGGAGATTTACTGGTATCCATATCGTGACCATAGAGACACAAACCTGCTTCAAGCCTCAAAGAATCACGGGCACCAAGGCCAATCCATTGAACATCGTCATACGCCAATAACTGGTCAGCAAGCGCTAATGCATTTTCATCTGACACCGAGATTTCAAAGCCATCTTCCCCGGTATAGCCCGACCGAGTCACATAGCACTCAATACCGCCAATAGAGACGCGGCATCCGTTCATGAAAAAGAGTTCGTTGGCCGGAGGGGCTAATTCGCCGATAATATTTTTGGCTTTTGGGCCCTGAATGGCGAGTAAACTGTGCCCGCTAAGATAGGTGATATCCAGATTGCCTAGATGTTCTCTAAGATGCTTAATGTCTTGCTCTTTGCAACCAGCGTTGACGACTAAAAAGAAGCAGTTATCAGCCCATCGTGTGATAATCAGGTCATCCAAGATGCCACCGAGTTCAGACGTAAAAGTAGCGTAGGTTTGCTGACCGATGGTCAATGCTTCCAGGTCAACTGGCACAAGCCGTTCTAAAGCCGCAGCCGCACCCTCACCTTCAACAACCACCTGGCCCATGTGAGAGACATCGAATAGACCTGCGTGCCCTCGAGTATGCAGGTGCTCTTGCATGATTCCGCCGGTGTATTGCACAGGCATCAGATAGCCTGCAAAGGGCACCATCTTGCCGCCCGCTTCAACGTGATAATCGTAAAATATAGTTCGCTTGACGTCAGGTGCATTAGACATAAATTTTTCGTCCTTTGAGCAGATGACTAAATGAATAGCCTACATAATAAGGCTCTATTAGTAATATGTTAAATTAATACCTATAATGTTATTATTTATAATATAAATACTTAATTAGTCATTCAGAATCAAAGGTCTCATATGAAGAACCTGCCCATGGACTTACTGCGGTCATTTGTATCCGTAGCTCAGCTAAACAGCGTAACCAAGGCTGGTGAATTGCTAGGTCGTTCACAACCCGCCATAACCCTGCAAATTCAGCGGCTTGAACAACTTGTCGATGAAACATTACTGGTTAGAAGCGGAAAAACAATGGACTTGTCAGAGGCAGGAGCCAGGCTGTATGAGTACGCCAATCAGATACTGTCGTTGAATGACCTAGCGGTTAGTGAATTTTCCAAAAGTTCGGTAACCGGAAAGATAAGACTAGGTATCCCCAGTGAATTTGCTACCGTATTACTACCCAAAATAGTGAGTCGGTTTGCCAAGGCATACCCTAATGTGACCCTAGAGGTAAACTGTGAGCTGAGTAAAAACCTACTGACCAAGGCTGGAAAAGCCAGTCACGATTTAATACTGGCACTCCAAGATGACGCCACCGTAAAAAACGCTGATTTAGTTAAAACAGACCCTTTGGTATGGGTGTCCAGCTCGAACATCACCTCCCAAAGAGTGTCGGTTGTGCCTTTAATAGTCGCATCTCAAGGCTGTATTTATCGGAACAGAGCAATCAGTGTTCTTAATCAGTCTAAACAGCCTTGGCAAATCGTCTATACCAACCCAGACCTAACCGGTATTCAGTACGCGATTCAAGAGGGTTTGGGGGTCACTGTACTAGCAAAAAGCACAGTCCCAGATAATTTGAAAATACTGCGTTCATCGCCCCGCTTTCCCGATCTTGGCGAGGTGGGCATCAGTCTTATCTTTACTAGTCAAAATAAGAAAAATAACGCATTGCATCTACTGGCAGAATTTTTAAAAACAGGGCTAGCTTAAGGCCTCTGTTATTCCCGGACTTGCATCAGATTAAGGCTGTGAGCTTATCGCCGGTTCCTTCACTGGAGAAGCAGTCAAACTCTTTAGCTGACTTTCCCCCAAAGCATAATCAATTAGATCGTTAACATCTTCTATACCGACCGACAGGCGCAATAAATTTGACCCTATTCCAGCCTCTTTAAGTGCTTCTGGGCTCATCGCAGCGTGAGTCATTGTCACTGGGTGACAAATGAGGCTCTCGACCCCGCCCAAAGATTCAGCCAAAGAAAAATATTCAAGGTTATGAACAAAGGTTTTCAGGCAAGCTTTGTCTAGATTCAAGCAAAACGAGAACATGGCACCAAAGCCATTTTGTTGTTTTGCTGCTATTTCATGAGTTGGGTTGCCTGATCGAGAGTAATCATATTTTCTTGGCTTAGCGAAATCTTCGAAAGTAAAATTACTTGATAGGTAAAGGGGCGGGGTGACAGCCCCGTATTGGGGGTCGGCGTCGATTCCTGCTCTAACAGATAGGGTGTCCTTGTTGCTTGTCATAGAGATTCCCTGAAATTAATCTAGTGTTATTAAATTTACTCAAAAAAGACGCTTAGACGTCTAAGCATCCAAAGTATTTTAGCGTCTGAGTTTTTCAAGTCAAGATGTATAGATGGCTGAAGTAAGCTACAATAATCAAAGTGAATAAGGGAGAGGTAAGCATGGCTAAGAAGTGGAACGGTGATTTTATCAATCCATACATCGAGCATGGTGAAAAGAAAGACAAGGTCAAAAAAGTTACCGTGTCTATCCCCTTCAGTGTGCTGAAAATACTGACTGATGAGCGCACACGCCGTCAAATCGGCAATCTCCGACATGCAACTAATAGCGAACTGCTGTGTGAAGCATTTTTACATGCCTATACTGGCCAACCACTGCCGGCAGATGATGACCTACGTAAAACTAACAATGACTACGCCCAAGAAATGGAAGACAAGGGTAATACGGATAGAAGCTAAAAAAGACAACCTATCTTGTGGTTTGCATGCGGCTTCGCCCAAGCTTAATCTGAGACCCGGCAACAACACCGCCAAGCAAAATTGGACCTGATGTCGACGAATAGTCACGAGTATTCAAGATATACTACTTCTATGACCTAATGAATCGCTTCCCTCTTCCTGCAATCCAAGGTGCCACTCGGTGATGGACATCATTGAGGTCACATTTTGTGCACATTTGTACAAAAATCCAAGGGATTCCTGTAAATCTAAATAGGCTACGCCGCCAATGGATAGATCTCTTTCGAGACGACTTATTGTATGGCAATAAGTATTTTGAGCATCCTTGATCTTGCCTAGTTTAAGCAATGTAAATGCTAACATAACAGTTGATGAGGTAAGTAGCTCGTACGCCTTCGCCCTCTCAATAATATTACTAGTTAACACAATATCGGCCGTTTCAAAAGCGCAGCCGATATGAGGAAGTGCCCGGCCCCATAAATGGGTATCGTAAAATGACTGCGCCGTATCAAATCCAGTCTCCCACAACGCTAATGCTGCTGAAGGGTTACTCTGAAGATACTCAAGATGCGGGCCACACAGAAATCTTAGTTTCATAATTAATTCTTCCTTTGCAATTCATCGATTTCATCCCTGATTATTTTTATATTAGGTAGAAATCTTCTAAGTAAAACTACTTTGTACTAGTTTGGAATAGCCCCGCTATCGGAGCCTATTCGCTCACTAGGCCAATTCAGTATTGTAAGTGTATTTGACTTCTACTGGAATGTAAATAATAATGATTCGCATTACGATTAAGAGTCAATCTCAACAGCTTTGCGCATGCCTTAGCTGCATATGAGGAAAAAATAGGTTAATACCAATAGAAATTAGGACGGACTATGATGAATAGAAAAATGAATAAATCTAATGTTGTTGCCGAAGTTAGTACGAAAATTATTGTAGCCATATTTACTACGTGGATAATTACATCGCTCTACTACTATAGCTGGATTATCCTTTATCCCTAAATGATGCTCTTTAAGACCAGTCAAAAGGATCCAGTTCTAAATAAATGTAGCAATTTCACCAAACGATAACCTCTCGATATCTGGCACCAACGCGCCCGCAGCTGGGTAGCCTACTACCAACAACAAAAATGGTCGCTCATGACTGGGCCGATCAAGGATTTTAGTTAAAAATTTCATCGGGCTGGGTGTATGAGTAAGTGTACCCAAACCTGCCTGGTGCAAAGCAGTAATTAACATGCCGGTGGCAATACCAACGGACTCTGATGGGTAGTAGTTTTTGTGCTTAACACCCGCTTCGTCAATGGTCACCTTTTTAAGAAATACCGCAATCAACGCTGGCGCCCTTTCCAAGAACGGTTTGTTCGGGTCTGTCCCCAATGGAGCCAAAGCCTGCAACCATTCGTCAGACGCTCGGTTGTCATATAGCTCTCGCTCTTCTATTTCTGCAGCGTCACGAATCTGCTTCTTTATTGCAGGGTCCTGAACCACTACAAAATGCCATGGTTGCATGTTGGCACCACTAGGCGCTGAGCCTGCGGTCAATATCGCGTGTTCAAGGACCGACCTAGGAATTGGCTGATCAGAAAAGTCGCGTACTGACCGGCGCTTGGACATCTGCTGATAGAATAAGGCCGCCGACGCCTCCATTACCCGCTCTTCCTGAACAGAAAATGCTAAAGGGATAAAGGGGTCTGATTTGGCCATGCTGTCTACCTTAAGGGCGGAGAGATATTGTTACCATACTGCAGATCAGGTTACCCCATGAAATAGCCCTAAGCAACTCAGCCAGATGACACTAGGCTTTCAGCTGTCAAGGGTTGCCAAAATCTCTTCATCTGAGACTATTGATCATACCGTCATAACCAAAACGAATAGCTCAATATTTTATCTGACTTATTTGTTTCGGAATTAAGATTTTCAGAACGAAATCAGGAAGTGGCTCTCTGCACTTTTATTGACGAGCCTGTCTCATCGATGGCGGCCGAGTAAAGACAGTACTTCGGTAAGGGTTAATATCCAAACCGCCCCGGCGCATATATCGCGCATAGACGCTTAATTCGGTAGGCTGGCATAGCGCCATTAGATCGGTAAATATTTGCTCTACGCACTGCTCGTGAAAATCTTGATGCATGCGGTAAGAGACAATGTATTTAAGAAGCCCTTCTCGATCAATTTTGGGGCCCTGATAAGTGATGTAGATAGACGCCCAATCTGGCTGATCTGTCACCGGACAATTCGTTTTTAATAGATGCGAGTATAGAGTTTCGGCAACTAGCTCATCTTGATCAGCGGTTAATAACGAGGCATCAGGCTGGTAGGTATCAATAACAACTGATTGCTGATCAACACAGACACCTTCAGGCTCAGAAATTGGATTAAACCCGGCATACTCAGACAGCTCATAGAGCACTATCTCAACTTGAGACCCTGAGGCCGCTGACAAATCCTTTACCAGAACACGCTGCAACGCTTGCTTTGATTCATACTGGGTTTGAATCACTGAATTGAGATACAGCTTGAAAGACTTGGATTCAATAATAGAATCGCTAATGCAAGGGAAGAAAAACTCACCAATAGCAACCTGCGGTAGGCCATCTGGGTTTAACCAGGAAATTTCAAAAGCGGTCCAAAGGTCTGTTCCCAAAAATGGCAAAGCACCCTGCTTCGACTGCTGACGGGCTGTTGACCGAGGGATAGGACAAAGCAAAGATGGATCGTATTGATCGCTATATAGCGTCTCTTGGCCCAGTTGAGTATTAGAGTAATCTGCCATTAGCTACGCAACCGAGACCCGTTCTCTAGCAGTCTGAGGGCTAAAAAGAACAGCAGTACAGAAAATAGGCCGACCATCGAAAAAGCCCAAACAATATTAATGTCACTAATACCTGCAATGCCATAGCGAAACGCGTTAACCATATAGAGCACAGGGTTAATCATAGACAGATTACGCCAAAATTCGCCAAGGAGCTCAATAGAGTAAAAAACACCGCCTAAATAAGTCAGTGGCGTCAGCACAAACGTTGGGATAATTGAAATATCATCGAAATTAGCCGCAAATATAGCGTTAATAAGCCCTGCAAGAGAGAACATCAAAGACGTCATCAATACAATGGCTATGGTGACAGGCAAACTATGGATACTAAAGTCAGCAAAATACAGCGACAGTACGGTAACGATAAGACCCACTCCCAAGCCACGACTCATGCCACCGGCAACATAACCCAACAAAATAATCCAATTAGGCGTGGGGGACACCAGTAGTTCCTCAATATTACGCTGGAACTTAGAACCAAAGAATGAAGACACCACGTTGGAATAGGAATTAGTGATCACCGACATCATGATCAGTCCAGGCGCCACGAACTGAATATAGGGTAACCCTGACATAGTGCCGATTCGAGACCCAATTAGCTGACCGAATATGACAAAATACAATACTATCGTTATTATCGGTGGCACCAAAGTTTGTGGCCAAATACGTAAAAATCGACGAATTTCACGGCGCACTATAGTGTCAAAAGCGATCCATTTTTGGCTATTATTCATCGTCTTGGCCTCTATCTACATCAATCAAATTCTTTTCCACCATATCAAAAAACAATTCTTCTAAACGATTAGCCTTACTTCTCATACTAATCACATGGATATTTAGTCCGCTAAGTTCTATAAAAATTTCATTAATTGACTGCCCTCTGGCAACATCAACTTCAAGACTGTGGCCATCAACCAAGGTAACAGGATAACTCTCTAGCATTGGGCTCTCAGTAAGCTCTTCGCGCACATCAAGAACAAACGTTTCTCGGTCCAACTGCTTGAGCAAGACTTTCATGCTCGTGTTTTTTACAATAATGCCATGATCTATGATCGCTATATTACGGCACAGACTCTCGGCCTCTTCCAGATAATGAGTGGTAAGAATAATGGTAGTTCCCTGATCATTAATCTGTTTTAAAAACTCCCACATAGACCGGCGCAACTCAATATCAACACCGGCAGTAGGCTCATCAAGCACTAATAACTGAGGTTCATGGATCAATGCTCGAGCAATCATCAAGCGACGTTTCATACCGCCAGAGAGAGTCCTGGATATTTCATTACGACGGTCCCATAAACCCAGTTGCCTCAGATATTTTTCGGCTCGCTGCCGAGCAATATCCGCTTTGATTCCATAATAGCCAGCTTGGGCGATCAATATATCAATAGGCTTTTCAAACTGATTAAAGTTAAATTCTTGAGGAACCACGCCAACAAACTGCTTTGCAGCGGAAAAATCTTTATCAATATCATGACCGAAAATCGTCACTAGTCCCTCTGTTTTTCTAACCAGAGAGCAGATAATTCCTATCGTCGTTGACTTGCCAGCACCATTAGGTCCAAGAAGAGCAAAAAAGTCTCCCTTAGCAACGTCAAGGTCGATGCCCTTTAGGGCCTCGAACTGATCGTCATAGGTTTTACGAAGATTTTTGATAGATAAGGCAGGCTGCATAATGTTCAACTAATAGGTTCCATTTAACTTATAAAAAGGCAGATTTCAAAAACCATATTGTAGCCTGTACCCACAAATAAGTCCCCGTTTAGATACGATTTTAGCTAGTTACCAATAACGGTTGAGGGCATAATAGACGTTATGTTTTGATCTAACGAGAGCACTATGCCGCGCAAAACAATTCGTCGTTTTTTACCCGACTTAAAGGGAATACTTAATCGTCCCTCGATGCGCTGGATTAGTGCCTTGCCACAGGATCCAAATCTATTGCATCTTAATCGCCACTCAGTGTCATTAGCGGTCTTTATCGGCATATTCTGTGCCTTTATCCCTATCCCTATCCAAACCCTGCTGGTCATAGGTCTTTGCTTTTGGTGGGGTGCTAACTTACCCATTGCTATTGTGATTATATGGCTCAGTAATCCCTTAACCATTCCGCCGATGTTCTACCTTACCTACAAACTGGGTAGTTCTATATTGGGAACGGAGGTCGATAGCCTGTCATTTACCTTAAGCTGGGAATGGTTTTCTCAGCTTGGTGTAGATATCTTGCTGCCTTTGTTTGTGGGAAGTCTACTAAGTGGCATCTTGCTAGCCTCAGCAGGTTATTTCTTTATCTTGTTTTTATGGCGATGGAAAGTTATTAGAAATTGGGAAAAGCGCAAAGATTTACGCAATTCTCAGTAGACAGACTTGTTTTCCGGTGACCCTGCACAACACACTACTCGTAGCGTAATTCGTCAGCCGGAACCGTGCGACTTGCGCGCAGTGCTGGATAAATAGTGGCGAGTACATTTAGGACCAAGGCAGACACTGCAATCAAGGTGACATCGGACCAGCGCAGGTCTACGGGAACGTAATCAATGGGGTATACCGAGGTGTCAAGGAAACTGGCACCCAACAATGACTCAGCCCATCCGACCAGGTCAGCAGTCCAATAACAACCGGTCACGCCTAAAGCGACACCGATGGAAATGCCGAACAACCCTATCATCGAGCCCTGCATAAGAAATAAGCTAACGATATTAGACCTCGACAAACCAAGGGTTTGTAAAATAGCAATATCCTTACGTTTATCCATTACCGACATCATCAACATAGAAATGACATTAAAAGCAGCAATAGCAACAATTAAAAAAATCAGCAACCCGACCATATTACGCGATAACTGAATCGCTTTGTAGAGGTTGCCATGGGTCTGAAACCAATCTCGAAAGCCGTAACCATAGGGCAACTGATTGACAATTTCGTAGCCTATATTGCGCGCATTAAATTGATCATCTATCTGTAATCGAAACCCTTGCACTTTGTTGCCTATACCCCCAATCGCCCCAACCTGCTCTAGTGAAGCTAGGGCCAAAGCCTGATCTAATTCCGTATGTGTAGAAAAAATACCCGCGACGACAAGCGAGTAAGCTTTCGTCGGCAGACCATCGGCCGCAGGGATAATGACAGAGACCGCTTGTTCGACCGATACCTGTAATGCCTCAGCAACCACTTCCGACAGCAATATTTGCCCAGTGCCCGGTATACTCAACTGGTACGCCCCAAGCATTTTTGCGATTCCTTCAGGCAGACCTCGGGATGAGAGTCCTAATAATTGAATCGGCCGAGCTTGCAAACGGCTATTAATCAGCCCTTCAACTTGATTGTAAGGTGACACTTCGGTGACATGATTAAATTTAGCTATACGAGATTGCTCTGTTGGCCAATCTCCAACTCCTTGTGGATGGATAAGCTGGACATGAGGAACCACTGAAAGAATGTTCTCGCGTAATTCTCGATCAAACCCATTCATCACCGACAATACGATGACAAGCAACGCAACGCCAAGGACTAAGCCAGTAATCGCTAATAGGGAAATAAAAGACACTAATAGATTAGAGCGCCTACCAGAAAAGAAGTAACGCAGGCCAATAAAAATGGGAACCGGCTTAAACAATAGTTTGCTCCAGCGCTACTAACCGGCCCTCTACCAAACTTACCGTTCGATCCATTTGAGCGGCAATCGCGTTGTCATGAGTGACCAATACAAAGGAGATGGCTAATGACTGATTGAGCTCGATTAATAACTCCAGCATCTGGCCCGCAGTATGAGGATCAAGGTTTCCAGTGGGTTCATCCATGAGAACAATTGAGGGCTCGGTAACAAGCGCACGCGCTACAGCGACTCTCTGTCGCTCTCCTCCAGAAAGTTCAGCCGGTTGATGGTTTAGCCGCATGCCAAGACCCACACGCAATAATAATACAGTCGCACGCTCTCTAGCTTCTGCGACTGAATAACCACCAATTAAAAGCGGCATGGCTACATTCTCTAAGGCAGAAAACTCACCGAGCAAATGATGAAATTGATAAACAAAACCCACATGTTGGTTACGCCACTTCGCGCGTTCAGATGCCCCTAAATCACTCCATTGCTGGCCACATACTGAAATACTGCCAGAGCTTGTATCGTCAAGACCACCGAGAAGATTCAACAGAGTAGTTTTGCCCGAACCGGACACACCCACTATAGCCAGCTTCTCACCTCTCTTAATATCAAGATTAAGCTCCTTGAGAACCGACAGACTGAGGTTGCCCTGCTTATAATCACGGCTAACATCTTTAGCAACAAGTACTGATTCAATGGTCATAACGTAACGCCTCCGCTGGCAATATCTTTCCTGCACGCCATGCCGGATATAGCGTGGCCAAAAAACTAACCATCAGTGCAACACCTACCACCGCTGCAACGTCACTAAAGACTATTTTTGAGGGTAAGGCATTAATCAGGTAGACACTTGGGTCAAATAAATAAACCCCAAGCAAGCTTTCAATAATGCCGACAATATCACCAATAAAGTAAGCGACAAAACAGCCCAACAGAGTCCCACTGAACACACCAATAGCACCCACTGTCATTCCTTGAACAATGAAAATCTTGGTGATTAAGCTGGAGTTTGCACCCATAGTTCTGATCACCGCAATATCTTTACGCTTATCTGCCACCATCAAAACTAAACTCGCAATAATATTAAAGGCAGCCACTGCAATAATGACTGACAGCAGAAGACTGACCACTATTTTCTCCATTCGCATAGCCTGGAACAGAGAGCTCATTGTACTGGTCCATGATCGCCACTGATGGTTAGGTAGTATCGATAGTGCATTGGACTGAAGCCAGCTATCAACTTTATAAGGATCTTCAAATTGTAATTGAAGCCCATGATACCGGTCCCCTAGCCGCATTAATTTCTGCATATCCTGTTGATGCATAAAAGCGACGGAAGCATCGACTTGAGCTCCCACTTCGAAAATCCCTGAAACAGTGACTCGCTTTGTCCTTGGGAAGACCCCTGCTGGTGTTACACTGATCAAAGGCAAGGTAACCTGGATTTTGTCACCAATAAATACACTGAGTTTTCGGGCTATTTGGCTACCTAGAATGATACTGAAATCCCCTGGTGCTAGTTGTTCCACATAACCACTCAGCATGTTCTCTTTCAATAGATCTGCAGTTGGCCATGTTTCATCTAAGCCCTGTAAATTAACTCCAACCTGATCAGCATCTTTAGACAGCATGACAAAACCCTGCAGCATGGGAATTACAGCAGTGACTTGCCCAGTGCTTCCTGCGCCAACCTCACGTCTAATCTTGCCAATTTGATCTGAGGTAAAACTAGGATTTCCTGCAACCGTAGCATGAGGAATAACTCGTAACAGCCGCATTTTTATTTCTTGATCGAAGCCATTCATGACCGATAGCACTACGATAAGTGCAGTCACACCAAGCGCCATCGCTGCAACAGAGAAGCCTGAAATAAAGGATACGAATCCTTCTCGACGCTTACTGCGGGTGTAGCGATATCCAACAAAAAGTGGGAGGTTTTTTAACATGAACAGATTAAACCTGAAAGCCCGATCACAAACAACAAAGAGTCCTGCAGCGATCCAAAATTTTGATGACGCTGAGGGACCTAAAGAACAGCCAACGTTTAACTCTGTTTTTCGTCAAAGTGACGGTGTTGCCGGCTGACTCGATTTAACCCGTTCATAGAGGCTATTCGATAGGCTTCAGCCATAGTCGGATAGTTAAACGTGGTTCGAAGAAAGTACTTAATTGTATTAGCCTCACCTTCTTGATTCATTATTGCCTGCCCAATATGGATAATCTCAGCCGCCTCAGCACCAAAACAGTGGATGCCGAGAATTTCCAAGGAGTCTTGGTGAAAGAGGATCTTTAGCATACCAACTTCTTCACCGGATATTTGAGCGCGGGCGGTATCTTTAAAGTACGCGCGACCAATTTCGTAAGGGACTTTTTGCTCGGTCAATTCACTCTCATTTTTACCGACAAAGCTAATCTCAGGAATAGTCCAAATACCAGTAGCAACATCATTCACACGGAACTGATCTGCCATATCGCACATGTGAGACGCCGCGGACCGCCCCTGATCATAAGCCGCTCCAGCTAGGGAAGGCCATCCAATCACATCACCCACTGCATAGATATGCGGGATGGCAGTTTGATAATCTTGGTTGACCTCCAACTGGCCACGCTCATCAGCATCTAAGCCAATTGCTTTTAAATCGAGATCTTTGGTATTGCCTGAACGTCCGTTACACCACAGCAACGCTTCTGCATGAATTCGCTTACCAGACTTTAACTCTAAAGTAACGCCAGTATCACTAGTAACGACTCGCTCGTACTCTTCATTGTGCCGAACCATCACATTGAGATCACGCAAGTGGTAACTCAAGGCATCTGAGATCTCATCATCGAGAAAATTCATCAACCATTCACGCGTGTTAACCAGATCAACCCGAGTATCAAGACCAGAGAAGATTGACGCATACTCACAACCAATAACGCCAGCACCATAAATAATGATATTTCGCGGCGAACTATCCAGCTTTAAAATAGAGTCACTATCAAAAATACTGGCATGATTGAAGTCGATGTCATCAGGGCGATAAGGACTAGAGCCCGTAGCAATCAGGAAATGCTTACTTTCAATAATCACCGATGTTCCGTCGTCAGCGCGCACTAAAATCTCGTGAGTATTCTTAAACGAGGCTCGACCCACATGCAGTCGCACTCTATTACGAGCGTAACCTTTTGTCCGGCCTTCGACCTGTTTAGTAATTACATCCTCTGCTGCTTTCATCATTTCAGGAAAGGAAAACCACCGAGGCTCGCCAATAGAACGGAATATAGGCATTTTATTGTATTGCATCATGCGTCTCACAGAGTGACGCAGAGCCTTAGACGGGATGGTACCCAAGTGAGTACAGTTACCGCCGGGCATTGCACGATCATCAACGACGGCAACCCGCAACCCCTGCTTAACAGCATTTATAGCGGCACCTTCTCCCGCTGGGCCACTGCCAATAACAACTAAATCGTAAGAAAAATCAGCCATCTCTAAAAACTCTTATGTTGGACATCCATCGCGTTATAAGAAGCTGACTCACTAAGTTCAGTAATTTTCTCATCACACTTATTAGGATCGTTACCGCAAATATCACAGGTATAATCTGTTTCACCCAAAGCCGCACCGACACCACCGCACGATCCTGATATAGGCTTACCACCCATCAGAACACCAATCGACATAGCGCCCACTAACAGACCAAACATAACAACTGCTAAAATAATTTCTGCCATATTACTGAGCCTCTATACGTTCGTTGGTTGCTAAGAGTGGCGTAAAAGTTTCACTGTAAGAAACATTATAACCTTCGTTTTGTCGAGCAATAATATAAACCGGCATCTCTAATTCATTAGCTAAATCGACAGCTTGGTCACTATTCATGACCATTAATGCTGTTGCCCAAGCATCGGCCTCGGCGCATGTGTCTGCCACGACCGTAACTGACGCCAGTGAATGAGTCGTTGGACGTCCCGAGCGAGGGTCAATGGTGTGAGAGTAACGCGCCCCATCTCGTTCAAAATAGTTTCTATAGTCCCCTGAAGTGGCCACGGCACCGACTTGCACATTGAGTACCTGAGCCACCAACTGCTGTGGTGATGGAGATTCTATGGCTAATCGCCAAGGTTGTCCCTCAGGATTTAATCCGCTAACCCGCGTCTCTCCACCGACCTCGACCAAGTAATCAGGCAGTGCATTCATTTCCAAAAGATCGGCAACCAAGTCCACTGCGTAACCCTTAGCTATCGCAGACAGGTCTAAACGTAACGGGCGGCTTTTACTCAATAAAACCTGCTGATTATTCTCCGTCCGATTAACTGCATCAAAACCAATACCGGCAAGGATTTTCTGTATAGCACTATCACTCGGCACGATATCACCGGTAAATGTGGGACCGAAGCCCCAAATATCTACCAAGGGGCCAACGGTAGGATCAAAAGCACCACCACTCTTCTGCCAAACTTCTCGTGCAATCTGCAACACCTGATCAAAGTCATTAGAAACAGCTAAGTACTCTCCAACATCCTGTTGGTTAAACTGACTAATCTCAGAATCAGCCTTATAGGTCGACATTGACTGGTCAACGCGATCAAGGGTCTGTTCAATCTGTTCTGCAAGATCAGGTGGCGCCGGTTGGTCTGCAACAATAGTGACATGATAACTGGTGCCCATCTTACTGCCGGTTATTTTGATAATTTCTGGGCCATGATCACAGCCGCCCAATATTGATACAAAGACGAAAAACAAGGCACAGTTAAACGAAAACGAGGCTTTGCGAAGCCCCGTTAGCGTATTAATGCTCTGCTTATCCACCGAAGTCATCAAGGAAAATATTCTCTTGCTCAACACCCAAGTCAGTCAGCATTTTTACCACGGCTGCGTTCATCATGGGCGGACCACACATGTAAAATTCACAATCCTCTGGTGCCTCATGATCTTTCAAATACTGCTCGTAAAGCACATTATGAATAAACCCTGTTAGACCGTCCCAGTTATCTTCTGGTTGAGGATCAGACAGGGCTAGGTGCCAATCAAAATTATCATTTTCAGACGCTAAAGAGTCATACTCTTGGTCATAAAAACATTCACGCAGCGAACGAGCGCCGTACCAAAAGCTAATTTTACGGTCTGAATTAAGGCGCTTAAGCTGATCAAAAATGTGTGAACGCATTGGCGCCATTCCCGCACCGCCACCGATAAAGACCATCTCATTACTAGTCTCTTTGGCAAAGAATTCTCCAAAGGGTCCATAAACAGGGATTGTATCGCCGGCCTTCAGACTAAACGCATAGGAAGACATCACCCCGGGTTTAATTCCCACCGAACCCGGAGGTGGAGTGGCAATTCGAATATTAAACTTCACCAGACCCTTCTCATCAGGGTAGTTAGCCATTGAGTAGGCTCGAATAACGGTTTCATCTACTGTTGATTCATGGTTAAAAAAACCAAATCGCTCCCAATCACCACGATATTCCTCCTCGATGTCAAAATCAGAATATTTAATATGATGTGGCGGACACTCTAGCTGAACGTAACCACCCGCTTGGAAATTAACATCTTGGTCATCCGGAAGTTTTAACGTCAATTCTTTAATAAAAGTTGCCATATTTGGATTTGATTGAACTGTGCACTCCCAACGCTTAACGCCGAACACCTCTTCAGGAACTTGGACTTTCATATCTTGCTTAACAGGCGTCTGACAAGACAAGCGCCAACCTTCAGCCGCCTCACGACGAGTAAAATGACCCTCTTCGGTAGGCAACATTGATCCGCCACCATCGCTTATCACACACTTACACTGAGCGCAGCTACCACCGCCGCCACAAGCCGAGGGCAGAAAGAGCCCAGCAGCAGACAATGTCTGTAGTAGCTTATCGCCAGCTGGCACCGTAATGGTTTTCTCGCCGTTGATCTCTATATTCACATTACCGGATGAAACAAGCTTGCTCCGAGCAGCCAAGATAAACGCCACGAGAGCGAGAATCACCGCTGTAAACATGCTTACACCAAGAATAATTTCAGTATTCATACTCAGTTACTTCTCCATTATTACAGATCAATTCCGCCAAAAGACATAAACCCAAGGGAAACTAAGCCCACGGTAATAAATACGATTCCCAGCCCCTGCAGGCCTTCTGGAATATCACTATATTTTAACTTTTCACGAATACCCGCCAAAACAGCAATAGCCAGCGCCCATGAGGTCCCTGAACCGAGGCCATAAACAACACTTTCTGTGAAATTAAAGCCTCGTTCGGCCATTAATAACGAGCCCCCTAAAATAGCACAATTCACTGTGATCAGAGGCAAGAAGACGCCTAAAGCGTTATAAAGTGCAGGGACATATTTATCTAAAACCATTTCTAGAATTTGCACAATGGCCGCGATAACGCCGATAAAGCACAGGTAGACTAAAAAGCTTAGATCAACGTCAGGGAGGCCAGCCCAAGCAAGCGCACCATCAGACAGCAGATAGGTAAGCAGCAGGTTATTAACCGGGACAGTAATGGTTTGCACCACAATAACTGCAATGCCTAAGCCTATTGCCGCATCGATTTTCTTCGACAAGGCAATAAATGTACACATGCCTAAAAACATACTCAAGGCGATATTATCAATAAAGATGGAGCGAACTAAGAGACTGAGATAATGTTCCATTAGAGCACCTCACTCGGCTGACTATTAGCGGTAATTTTAAAGTCAGCTTTTTCAATCTGAGACTTCTTCCAACTACGCAACACCCAAATGAGTATGCCGATCAAGAAGAAAGCACTGGGCGGCATCAGCATCATACCGTTGGGCACGTACCAACCACCGTCGCTAATAGGCGTAAACACCTCATAGCCCCACAATTTTCCAGCGCCGAAAAGTTCTCGAACAAAAGCTACGAGCATGAGTATTGCGCTATAACCTAAGCCATTACCAATGCCGTCAAGAAAGCTTGGGATAGGTGGGTTTTTCATTGCGAAGGCCTCGGCGCGACCCATCACAATGCAGTTAGTAATAATCAGACCAACAAATACTGAAAGTTGCTTACTAATGTCATAAGCAACCGCCTTAAGCACCTGATCAACAACAATGACCAACGACGCAATAATAGTCATTTGCACGATAATTCTGATACTGCCGGGAATATAGTTTCGAATCAACGAGACAAAGAAATTAGAAAAAGCCGTTACTATGGTCAGCGCGAGGCACATAACGAAGGCAACCTTCATACTAGAGGTCACTGCCAGCGCGGAGCAAATGCCCAAAATCTGTAATGCGATGGGGTTATTAGCAACAACGGGTTCCAGTAGCGTGTCTTTGATGTTCGTCATGCTAGGCATCTCCTGATTTCAAGTGTCCAATGAGCGGCGCAAAGCCCTCTTCACCAAGCCAATACTGAATGAGGTTATTAACGCCGCGCGTGGTCAGCGTGGCACCAGCTAGTCCATCAATCTGGTACTCGGCGCCTTCCCGGGCCATATCGGCCTTGCCTTTTATGACGCTTATAGCGACTTCGCCAGACTTATAGGCCTGCTTACCGACCCAACTCGCCTTCCAGCTAGGGTTGTCAACTTCACCGCCCAACCCTGGTGTTTCGGTATGCTCATAAAAGCCAATACCCGCGACTGTCTGGAGATCTGATTCTAAAGCCAAAAAGCCATAAAGCGTTGACCAAAGGCCGTAACCTTTAATCGGTAGAATGACTTTCTCTATACCCTGCTGTCCGTCAACAATATAAACAGTAGCAAATTTTGCCCGACGCTTAATCTTTGCTGGATCATTTTTTGGATCCAAAGAAACGGACATAGAGGGATCTTTAGACGCTTTTCGCTGGTCATAGGTTGACGCATCTACAGCATCAGTGAAATATCCCGTATCAAGATCAACAACCCGCGCGGTAATCTGCTTAAATTGTGTCTCAACATCAATGCCTGGCTTTAACAAGCCTGCTGAAGCTAAGATATTTGTCTTCAAGTCTAGCAACTTATTTTCTTGTTGCTGTGGCCGTAAGATAACCGCCGCACTTGAAACAACAACAGCGCAAACAACGCACAAAACCAGTGCAACACCGAATGTTTTTTGAACCGAATCAACTGCCACGGGCCAGTCTCCTTTTAATATTCGCATTAACCACAAAATGATCAATAAGCGGTGCAAACAAATTTGCAAACAAGATAGCCAGCATCATGCCCTCTGGAAACGCGGGATTAACCACTCGAATCAGAATTACCATCACTCCAATCAGCATGCCGTACCAAAACTTTCCAATGTTAGTCATTGCCGCGGAAACGGGATCAGTTGCCATAAAGATGGCACCAAAGGCAAAGCCCCCGATAACCCAGTGCCAATAGAACGGCAGGGCAAACATCGGATTGGTTGAGTCAATATTATTAAACAAAGTTGCCAGAAGAGCAGAGCCAATCAATACACCCCCAATAATGCGCCAAGAAGCAATTTTGGTAATGAGTAGTAAGGCTGCGCCCATCAATATAGCGAGGGTTGAGGTTTCACCAATAGACCCCTGTATGGTGCCGATAAAGGATTGTGACCAGGTAGCCGTCTGCTCTAGGGCGGCAACACCCTGAGTTGAAGCAACCGACAACATTGTGGCCCCTGTGTAGCCATCCACTGCGGTCCAAACCGCATCACCACTCATATATGCCGGATAGGCGAAGTATAAAAAGGCTCGACCTGTTAAGGCTGGATTAAGGAAATTTTTACCGGTGCCACCGAAGACTTCTTTACCAATCACAATGCCAAAACTAATCCCCATAGCAACCATCCACAACGGTAAATCTGGCGGACAACAGAGGGCAAACAAAATAGATGTTACAAAAAATCCTTCATTGACTTCATGGCCACGTACGCTGGCAAATAGGACTTCCCATATTCCACCAACAATAAATGTGGTCATGTAGATAGGCAGGAAGTAAGCGGCTCCGTGAATTAGGTTGTCCCACATGCTAGTGGCGTCATAACCCGCGAGTAGTCCAATAAACAGGCCACGCAGACCTTCCTGAGACAACATACCCATCTCAGCCATAATGGTGTTAGCCTGAAAGCCAATGTTCCACATACCAAAAAACATCGTTGGGAATGTAGCTACCCAAACTGTGATCATTACGCGCTTTAGATCGATGCCATCACGTACATGAGAGCTATTTTTTGTGACATCTGAAGGCTTAAATAACCCTGTGTCAATCGCCTCATACAAGGCATACCACTTTTCCCACTTACCGCCCTTGTGGAAATGTGGCTCGTATTTATCGAGAAGATTACGCATCATAATCTTAACCCTCCTTCTCAATTTTGGTCAGATTATCCCGAAGGATTCGGCCGTACTCGTACTTTCCAACACAGACGTAGGTGTAAAGACCCATATCATCTTCATCCAGTTCTAGACAACCGAGTTTTTGCGCCATCTCCGTGTCGCCGACAATAAGTGAGCGCAACAGCTGTATTGGTAAAATATCCAACGCTGTGACTCTTTCATAACCACCCACCGGCACCATCGCTCGCTCGCTTCCGTTGGTGCTTGTGGTCATGCTAAACAGCTTTTTGGTTAGTGATGAGACAAACACTGGCAACGAAGAATGTTTATTCGCCCCCGCGCGAAGATAATGTAAAAATTCTCGATCTCGCCCCTCTTTGATAATAGAAACTTGACTATGGTAACGACCCAAAAAGGCAAATTCTGAGACCGCGTGACGCCCGGAAAGAACTGATCCAGAGATCACCCTATTTTCATCATTTTTAAGCTCACCAATAACCAACTGATTAATGTTGGCACCTATGCGTGTTTCTAGCAGCCTTGGTTGTGTTACCTGAGGTCCAGCAAGAGCAATGACTCGACGAACATCAATACGACCGGTGGTAAATAATGCACCAATGGCAATGACGTCCTGATAGCCTATCGACCAGACTGTTTTATCGGCACTGACAGGATCAACCATATGAATATGGGTGCCGACTAAACCAGCAGGATGCGGGCCGCTAAATTTAATGTCCCGAACACCATCAATATTATCGCCGGAGATTTTCGAACTAGGAGCAACGCACAGGTTGACAGGGCCGTCAGTCAGTCGGGTGAGAATGGCTAGGCCACTACTGAAATCCTCCGATCGCTGTTCGATGATCACCGTGGGGTCTGCCGACAACGGATTAGTATCCATGGCAGTAACGAAAATGGATGAGGGAGCGGTATCGGCGGCTGGCACCTTCGAAAATGGTCTGGTTCGTAAAGCGGTCCATTGACCCGACTTCACCAAATGCTGAATAACTTCTGCTCTACCAAGAGATTGCAGTTGCTTCGCGGTGTATTTGTCAAAAGACTCACTAGCATCGCCATCGATATCAATGACTAAGGATTGGAAAACACGTCTTTCGCCGCGGTTAATGGCGGTTACTGTTCCGGCGGCAGGAGCGGTATAGCGTGCAGCTGCATTTTTCTTGTCCGTAAACAACAGCTGACCCAGTTTAACCTGGTCCCCTTCACGCACTGCCATAGTCGGCTTCATACCGTGGTAGTCCAAGCCGACCAAGGCAACTTGACTGATGACCGGACCATCATAAACCACCTGCTCTGGAGCTCCCGAAATGGGAAGATCCAAACCGCGACGAACTTTAATCATAGAGTTTACCAGTGTTCACATTTATATAATGACTGTTAAGCGAACCTCGAACACAGTCAATAAAGTATTGAATTTGCAGCGACTACGCGATTACTCACCAAGCAATTTTCTGCCCGCGCCATACGGTGGCCTTGAGTGAGAAATTTGAGCGCGGAAGTATAAGGGTCTGCGACGCCAGACGCCAGCTTATCCGTCTTAAAACATCCTTAACAACGGATAAAACAATTTTTTTATCGCCGAGTATTAAAAACCAAGCAGGCACTACAATTTCTAGGCAAAAAAAAGCCCAGTTTCCTGAGCTTTGTACGACACTAAATTAAGTTTAGATTAAGCCTCTTGAGGATAACTTGGCCAAACAACACCGGCAAATTTCTCTAAGCATCTCACTACTTGGCAGCTATAGCCAAATTCATTGTCATACCAGCAATATAGTACACAGCTACGCCCTTCCACAATCGTTGCTTGAGCGTCAATGACACAGGCTTGTCGAGATCCCACAAAATCTGTTGAAACCGCTTCTGTTGAAATGGTGTAACCTATTTGTTGCTGAAGATCCGAATGTAATGCCTTTTGACGTAGAAACTCATTCAACTTCTCAACCGTGGTATCTCGGGCTAACTGTAGATTTAAAATAGCCATAGATACATTCGGCGTCGGCACTCTTATCGCATTGCCTGTTAACTTGCCTTTAAGCTCAGGTATTACCTTGGCGACCGCTTTAGCGGCACCCGTTGATGTAAGTACCATATTAAGCGCTGCACTGCGGCCACGACGGCCACCCTTATGGTAGTTATCGATCAAGTTTTGATCATTAGTGTAAGCGTGAACAGTCTCAACATGCCCTCCGCCAATGCCGAATTCATCTAACAAGCATTTCAGCACGGGGACAATTGCATTAGTTGTACAAGACGCCGCAGAAATGATTTTTCTGTCTGGTGTAATCTGATCATGGTTTACACCATAAACAATGTTCGGAATATCATCACCTGCAGGCGCCGTTAAGAGCACTTTACTGGCACCTGGCCGCAGGTGTCCGCTAAGTCCTGCGGTATCCTTCCAAACACCCGTATTGTCAACAACCAAGGCATTAGAAATGCCATAATCGTTATAGTCGATTTCTTCCGGGGAATTGGCATAAATCACTTTGACCGGATTGCCGTTAATGACCAGGGTATTTTCTTCCTCTAGAACCCTAACCGTGCCTTTAAATGGACCGTGGACAGAATCTCTTCGCAGCAAGGCCGCCCGCTTCTCAAGATCATGGTCTAACTTTCCTTTGCGTATAACGATAGCCCGCAATCGCAGCACATCACCACCACCGGTTTTATCAACCAGAATTCGAGCAATTAACCGTCCAATTCGACCAAAACCGTAGAGCACAACGTCTTGAGGCTCAGGTAAAGGTTTAATGTCAGAGCCGATAATTTCATCAAGCTCAGCGGCTAGGAAGTCACTTAGGCTCGACCCATTACCATTACTTTTTTGATACTTGACCACTAATTTGCCCAAATCAATGTGGGCGGGTCCAAGCTTCAATTTTGAGATACCCTCAAGCATTGGATAAGTATCGAACTCAGAGAGCTCATTATGCTCGACCTGACGAACAAATCGGTGCTCCTTCATTAGGTCAGTAACTGACTTGTTGACCATGCTATTACCGTACATATACGTACTAATATTGTGTTTGCGATAAAGATTACCGATTATTGGAATCATTCCTTCTGCTAATGCTTCTCTTTCTTTCCAGTCTTTGAAAAAGTCGTCCGGGAGGGGTCTTTGCTGTTCTTCCACGAATAGAATCCTTATGCAGATATGTTTGGTTAGAGATATTATCGAACACGAAATCAAAACAGGCAACTAATCGAGCCTTAAAATAGCAAGATAAGCATTATTTCTATAACTAATAGCCTTAGGTAAGTAGAATAGCGGCCGGTAATTCAGCATAAATGAGATTAACAGCACGCTACTATGAATATTTTTAATCAAGAACCCGCTCTTAAGCCAGGTGATAAAAGTCTTTGGGGTGGATTATCCTCATCCGGCCGAGCTTTAGCGGTGGTTGAAGCTGCGCTTAAGTATTCAGGTTTAACCTTGGTCATTACCGAAACTGCACGACAGGCGACCGACCAAAGTCGTGCGTTAGCGTTTTTCGCGGCAGAACAAAATCTATCAATTTTCAGCTTCCCTGACTGGGAAACACTGCCCTATGACATTTTTTCACCCCACCAAGATATTGTTTCGGCACGCCTACAAACTCTAGCGAAATTACCTAGTGCTAATCATGGTGTTCTAATCGTCCCCATGACGACGTTAATGCATCGCGTCGCGCCTATTGATTTTGTAGCGTCGAGAACCTTTAGCTATAGCATTGGCGAACAGCTAGACCGCAGCTTATTACAAGATCAGTTATCTCGTGCGGGCTATAAACGAGTAGACACCGTTTTTGAGCACGGTGAATTTGCATTTCGTGGCTCAATCATTGACGTGTTTCCAATGGGCGTTAAAACGCCGTTTCGAATGGATCTTTTGGATGACGAGATTGAATCTCTACGACTTTTTGATCCAGAATCACAGCGTACATTGGAAAATGTCACACAAATTCAGCTTTTGCCTGCCAGAGAGTTCCCGATGGACAAGGAGTCCATTAATCTGTTCTTGAACAATTGGCATGAACGCTTTGATCATGACCCTACCAAATGCCCTGTCTATCGAGATATTAAAGACGGTATTGCGCCTCAGGGAATAGAGTACTACCTAAATCTATTCTTCGAGCAAACAGCAACGCTGTTTGACTACTTGCCAGCCAACTTACAGCTATTTACTAATAGCGGGATAGAAGAGGCAGCAGAACATTTTTGGACAGACATCAATGACCGCTACCAAGAATATGGAGTTGATCCTGAGCGCCCTCTATTAAAACCAGAAGAGATATTTCTTCCGGTAGATCGTGTTTTTCACGAAATCAAAAAACGTCCGAGAACTATTCTTGACAGCCAGCCAGCCGGTCAGCTTTCTCACCAACAGCATTCAGTTATCGCGCCTGTGCCTGATGTCTCGGTAAATGCTAAACAAACAAGTCCTCTTCTAAAGTTACATGATTTTTTATCCGCACCTGATCTCAGCAAGTCAACTCCTCGGGTTCTTTTTTGCGCTGAATCCTCTGGACGTCGAGAGGTTTTAACTGATTTACTAAAGACTATTCAAGTGCATCCGACAGAGACTGTTAGTTGGCAACAATTTGTCGACTCAGATCAGCAGTACGGCATAATTACCTACCCCTTAGATCAAGGAATTGTTTGTCCAGATCATGGGCTGAGCCTTATCACAGAAGGCGAGCTGTTTGGCCAACAGGTTATGCAGCGGCGGCGGCGATCAAAGGCGTCCGAGTCCCCAGACTACATTTTCAAAAGTCTTGCTGAATTGAAGGTTAATGCCCCTGTGGTGCACATCGAACACGGCGTCGGCCGTTACCAAGGGTTGATAACCTTAGATGTAGATAAGACCGCGCAAGAGTTCTTGATGCTCTCCTATGCCAATGATGCAAAACTCTACGTACCAGTATCATCCCTGCACCTGATCAGCCGCTTCGGCGGAGGTGATCAGGTCACCGCGCCACTAAACCATCTTGGCAGTGATAAGTGGGATAAGGCTAAACAAAAAGCCGCCAAACAGGTTCGAGATACAGCCGTTGAACTACTCGACATTTACTCAAGGAGAGCCGCTCGCAAAGGTTTTGCATGCTCTGCTAACGAACAAGACTATCTAAAATTTAGTAGTGACTTCGCGTTCGAAGAAACAGCGGATCAGCAAGAGGCCATCGACGCGGTTAGACGAGACTTGCTAAGCGCTCAACCCATGGACCGATTGGTCTGTGGTGACGTAGGTTTTGGAAAGACCGAAGTTGCCATGCGCGCAGCCTTTACTGCCGTTAATAGCGGCAAGCAGGTAGTCATTTTAGTGCCGACGACCCTGCTAGCACATCAACACCTGCAGAATTTCCGAGATCGTTTCGCCAACTGGCCTGTAAACGTTGAAGAATTATCTCGATTTAGAACAGGTAAAGAACAGACTCAAGTGATTGGTGATACTGAGGCCGGCAAGGTCGACATATTAATTAGCACCCATAAACTGCTTCATGCCGAGATCAATTTTAAACAATTGGGCCTTATGATCATTGACGAAGAACATCGATTTGGGGTGAGACAAAAAGAAAAGATTAAGTCTTTGCGCAGTGAGGTGGATATTTTGACCATGACTGCCACGCCGATACCTCGCACGTTAAATATGTCAATGCACAGCATCCGCGATCTATCGATTATCGCAACACCTCCAGCCAAACGATTATCGGTAAAAACTTTCGTTCGAAAGCAAGAATCAAGGGTGACTAGGGAGGCCATTCTCAGGGAGATACTTCGGGGAGGGCAAGTCTACTTTTTACACAATAACGTCAAAAGCATCCAAAGAGTTGCCGATGAACTCGCCTCATTGGTGCCAGAAGCAAGGATCAATATAGCCCATGGTCAAATGCGTGAACGCAACCTAGAACAGGTCATGTCAGATTTTTATCACCAGCGCTTTAACGTACTGGTGTGCACCACCATCATTGAAACAGGTATTGATATACCTAGCGCAAACACAATTCTTATTGACCGCGCCGATAAATTTGGTCTCGCACAACTACACCAATTGCGTGGCCGCGTAGGAAGATCGCATCATCAAGCCTACGCCTACTTGATGCTTCCACAAGACAAGAAAATTACATCAGATGCAACTAAAAGACTTGAAGCTATATCGGCTGCAGATCAATTGGGTTCAGGCTTTACGCTGGCGACTAACGATCTTGAAATAAGAGGCGCTGGAGAATTATTGGGTGAAGAACAAAGCGGTCATATTCAAGCCATTGGTTTTACCCTTTACCTAGAAATGCTGGATAGAGCCGTTGCAGCGATTAGGAATGGCACACAACCTGATTTCGATGCGGCACTAAATCAAGGTCTTGAGGTTAACATGCACCTGCCAGCCTTAATTCCAGATGACTACCTGCCAGATGTAAATATGCGCCTAACTATCTACAAAAGGTTAGCTGACTGCCAATCAAAATCTGACTTACATGAACTCCAAGTAGAGATGATTGATCGTTTCGGCTTAATCCCTGAGGTATCAAAAACCTTATTTAAACTAGCCGAGCTTAGGCTGGTAGGCGAACAACTGGGATTGAAAAAAATAGAAGCCGGTTTGACCCATGGCCGCCTGCAATTTAAGACGACCACAATCGTGGAACCGATCACTATTATCAAAATGGTCCAAACAAAGCCATCCACTTACCGCTTGCAAAACAATGATCAACTGAGTTTCACTATGGATATGGAGAATCCCGAGCAACGCTTTTCCATAGTTCATAATATATTGCAAGAGCTGTTGCCAAGTGAATGAAAAAACGAGTTGAACAACAACAGATACTGATAATTAGACGGAATATTAATGAACTCTAAAAAGCGGTTGTCCAATAACGCTAAGACTTATCTTTTTACGCTAGCAGCGACCGTTGCCTGCGATTCTGTGTTAGCTCAAGAGAACCAGCAAGCTATACCCTTAGTGCCGCCTGAAAATTGGTATCAAGTAGAGATGATTTTATTTACGCAGCCTGATAACACTAGCGGTGAAATACCTCCCCGGGACTACCAACTAAGGTATCCCGATAATTTACTAGCTCTAATTGATGCTGATGCACGAGCTCATCAATATACGCTATCACAGATAGAGAACGCCCTGCTTTTAGATCCCGAAGCTATTACGATTTTACCTAAAACCCTCATCTGGATACCTATAACAGAAATGGAGGACCCTGCAATTACGCTTAATTCCTCTGACAAGGACGCCATTGTTTTAATGAGCGACCCAGAGACAGAAGCACAGGTTGTCGACAACAGAGCCCCTGCCGAACCCTACATTCCCGAATACGAAGAACCTTTTATTATCTTAGACCCTAGCATGCGGGATCTGAATGACAGCGCAAGGGCCCTTGATCGCCGGAAGTATAATGTGGTATTTCATCAAGCTTGGCGGTTTGAGACGGAGGCTGAAGACAAGGACCCTTGGATTCACATCAGCGCAGGTAAGAGATTAGATGATAGATCTGAGATCGAAGGTAGCCTTCGGTTTTATAGATCACGGTTTTTACACGTTGAAACTGATCTATGGCGCCTCAAATTCGCCAATCAAGATTCACTGGCCGATGCGTTAACGGTCAAGCTTCCTGATCTCCCAAACTTTGAATTAGACACGGTAAACTCATCCAAAAAACAATGGCAGATCTCAGTTTCACCAGAGTATGTCATGGACCTCAATCCTAAATCGGACATGGTAGATATAGACGGTGCCGCTTATGCCATAGAAGCCGTGGATCTAAACCAGGTAGAGGATGAGCAAGAGAGTACGGCCATCAACCAATACCCTATTTTAGAGATATGGCCTATCAAGCAATCTAAGCGCATTGAAGAAAATAGCATTTACTATCTGGATCATCCTGAACTAGGTGTTATGTTAACAATTAAACCCTATGAGCCTGAGCCTTTGAACCCGCAGGCTATTAACGAAGCTGAAGACGAAATAGAGTCAGAAAATTAGAACTAATCTGCCGAACTTATCATTACTGGTGCTTGTTATGATCAACGAAAATGAGGTTTTCAGTATCAAAACCCAGGGTCGCAGACAACTCAACAAAATGATTGATCAACTCGTCACTGACCTCAGGCGACCTAGATAAGAACCACAGATAATCCGTATTCATACCCGCCACAAATGCGTATTGATAGTTCACATTATCTAGTTCAAATATAATATATGATCCATAAAAAGGGCCGAAAAAGGACACTTTCAAATGACCAACATCCGGCGTTTCAACAAAATAAGCTTTGCCTTCTGCCTCGTCCCATTCCTGAGAATCATTCGTAAATCCCGCATTAAGAACCGCCACTCCGCCATCCTCTCGCATTGAGTAGGTGGCACTAACCGAACTCATGCCGCGTTCGAAAGAATGATCTAATCGTGCAATTTCATACCATTGCCCCAAATAGCGCTGGAGTTGGAAATTTTGAACAGGATGGACTCCCTCTGGAACACCAAGACAGCCAGCTAAACCGACGAAAACAACGACTAAAAAAAGCCTCTTCAGCAAACTAGTGAGGCCATTATTTATCATACTTTTGAGGATGCCCCGACACTGAGCGCCGATTCTGCTGAATTTTCAAGATGCACCGTTGAGGTGGGAAACGCAATCTCTGCACCAGCACGCTCGATAATATCGGCCACCGTCAACAGCACGTCCTGCTTAATCTGGTGATAAGCTACCCAGTCTGTTGTCTTGGTAAAGGTATAAATAAAGAAATCAATAGAGCTGGCAGAAAATGCGTTGAAATTCACAATTAAAGTCTGAGTTGCATCTATATCATCATGCCCTTGAAGCATCTCGGTCACCTGCTCCACTATCGTAGCCATACTAGATACGTCTGAATAACGAATGCCAATCGTCTCATAAATACGCCTGTTACTCATTCGAGAGGCATTTTCCACGGAAATAGCCGCAAACACTCCGTTGGGAATATACAGTGGCCTCTTATCAAAGGTGCGTATTCGCGTTAACCGCCAACCAATATCCTCAACCGTTCCCTCAATCTCTTTATCGGGTGACCGTATCCAATCTCCCACCGAAAACGGGCGGTCTAAATATATCATTAACCCGCCAAAGAAATTTGCCAACAGATCTTTAGCCGCAAAACCAACGGCAATGCCGCCGATGCCACCAAATGCCAGCAATCCTGAAATGCTATAACCAAATAACTGCATCGCAATGAGCAATGCTGTAATCAAGACCGATATCCGTAATAATTTCGCCACGGCCCTCACAGTGGTGGTATCAACGGGTTTACTAATATAGTCTGGATTAACAAGATTCTGCTCTGCTCTCTTAATAAAATTATTCAAGAATAGAGTCGATAGAAAGATTAGAGACAGGCGGTTAATCGGGTCAATCAACGCTAGCAAGGGGGAATTCATCTTTTGCGCGGCCACACCAGCTGCGAAGTTTATGCCGATTATCCAGATGAACCATATGGCGGGCCTTCGGCAGGCCTCGATCAGGGCATCATCCCAAACTGTTTTTGTCTTCGATGTCCGTTCCTCAAGCCTATCGATTATTTTATTGAGAATGTAACCCAAACTCAAAACAACCAAAACAATCAAAAATAACTCTGCGACCCAAAGAGAGTTTTCTCCACTAAATTCAACCAACCATGTCCGAAAATTATTCATCTCATAATTCCTGCTTTGCTTTAGTATTAATGATGTCTCACACCCTGTTGAAGTAACTAATTTAATCTAATGCTGCCAATGTTTGAGCGATCGCCAATCGTCTGGGCGAGCATTCAAGGTCTGACCAACTGACAGAAAGTGTAGCCGCCATTGAAGCTAATTTAGAGCTTTGCGCAATTCCAGCCGACTCCATGTAAGACAATACCTCAACTACCCCCTCGGGACAATTGCAGACTAGGATCATATCGCAACCGGCATTCAACGCCAGTTTCACTTTGTCCACATAGCCTCCGGCAATATCAGCACCCTTCATCGTTAAGTCATCACTAAAGATAACACCCTCAAACCCTAATTTCTGCCGAAGTACATCATTCAGCCAATACGACGAAAAACCAACTGAATCAGGATCAATGGATGTGAAAGTGATATGTGCAGGCATCACTGCGTCTAGTGTCTTTGCCAGCTTTGCAAAAGGTTGTATATCTCTGTCATACAAAGCTTCCCAGGTACGCACGTCAATCGGCGCCTCCAGATGACTGTCTGCAACAATACCTCCATGGCCAGGAAAATGCTTCCCAGTCGCCGCCATTCCCGCCTCGTGCATTCCGCTAACAAAGGACTCAGCTGCGCTGATGACTATTTCCGGCTGATCGGAGAAAGAGCGATCGCCAATGACACTGCTAGTATCGCGATCAACGTCCAAGACTGGAGCAAAACTTATATCAAGACCACTGGCAATGACTTCAGAAGCCATCAGCCAACCTAAGTCTTTACTCAGAGCCAAACCCTCCTTTGGTGAGCGAGCAACCAAGTTTCCTATGCTTTGCATCGAAGGAATGACACTATATCCCTCACGAAACCGCTGAACCCGGCCGCCCTCTTGGTCCACAGCGACCAACAGATTTGCCGAGCAAGCCCTAATCTCAGCAACCAAATCACAAACTTGATCTCGACTCTCGATGTTACGACTGAACAGAATGACGCCTCCCACATGGGGATTTTGAAGTTGAACTCGCTCCTCAGAGTTAAGTGAGACGCCTTTCACATCAAGCATCAGTCGCCCATACAAACTATTCTCTGAACTATTCAATAGCATTCTCCATATATGTAGCTTTGCACAGTGGCTAATCCCAAGCTGTTTAGGCTAATTTATTATTTAGCGGTGGTTCGGATCAGCCCCCTAGGTATTTTACCCTGTTACTAAATTCTACCCAACGAAAATAATTTGGTCGCCCAATACTTGTCTCCCGCTAGTATTGAATAACCAAATGCTGACCAATATCTTCACCGACAAGCCACGATCTTATCTTTAACGATCATATTTTAGTATTTACCGGACCAACTGGTTCAAAATTGGATACGAGATTTTATTGGGATGATATTTACTTAGGTTTTATAAGAGACCTAGATTGAAAACTTATTGACGCTTCAACGCCGATCTAGAGATGACTTGCTAATTAGCTAACACTGTATATAATCACAGTTAAGCAATCTCGGAGAATACATTGTGCAACGACTAACAGCGAGACAACAACAGATACTCGATTTGATTCGCGATAGCCTTGATGAGACTGGTTATCCACCAACGAGGGCTGAAATCGCTCAGAAATTAGGGTTTCGGTCGCCAAACGCCGCGGAAGATCATCTTAGAGCGTTGGCTCGTAAAGGCGTAATAGAGATGATTCCGGGAGCTTCACGTGGCATAAGAATTGTTGAGCAATTCTCTGGCATTCCAATCATTGGTAGGGTCGCGGCTGGTGAACCCATAATGGCTGAACAGCATATTGAAGATTATCAAGAAGTTCCCTCCAGCACCTTTCATCCTAGTGCCGATTACTTTCTACGCGTGCAAGGCCAAAGTATGGTTGATGTCGGAATAATGGACGGAGACTTGCTGGCAGTTCATCAACAACCAACGGCTGACAATCAGCAAATTGTCGTCGCGAGGGTTGATGGAGAAGTAACTGTAAAAAGACTAAAAAGAACAAGAAGCAAGCATGAGATTCATCTGTTACCAGAGAATCGTGATTACTCACCTATTTTGGTTGACTTAAGAGCTCAAGAATTTGCCATCGAAGGTTTAGCGGTTGGCGTAGTGAGAGTGTCCCTGTAAATTAAAAGTTAGTGCAGGGTTTGATGCTTATCGCCCACTTCAACGGATGACGGGGTTTGGTCTTCGTTGATTTCGAATACTGTTTGAATGCCAGCGTCCATCATGCTTTTGGCAACATCAATATGTTTTCCATCGAGGTATTCTAAAACCGAATCTGAAAAACTTATGCGAACTAGAGGCTCGTCAGATCCGGCGCGCTGCAGAGCAACCTCGCCATCATCAAGCATTACTAGTTCGTATTCAGTAAAAGCCATGTTATAAATCCATATAATCTGCCATATTATAACAGCAAGCTAGAGCACTATTAAACCTCGCCGAAAAATCAAGCAAAGGTCATGTATCAAATAATCCAGATCAACCGATGCCAAAAACACCCACAATTCAGCTGTCGCCCTTTTGGCGAGCTACCCAATTCCCTTGCACATATCGCGCATTCCATCCAGAGGGTTTACCCTCAATCTCGCTGCGCACATATTGTTCTTTAGTTTTTCTATCGAACCGAATCACCGTTTCGTTACCATCAGAATCAGATGCAGGTGCAGTCAATAAATACTGGAGTTTAGGGTCGACCTTATCTTTTACCGAAACGAATTCATTGACCGTTGGAGCCCTAGTTTCTCTATTTCGCGGAAATTGGCTAGCCGCTAAAAATATACCCGACGCACCATCACGCAAAACATAATAATCATCCACTTTAAGGCAACGAAGCTCGGGCATGGCTATGGGGTCTACCTTGGGTGGAGCAGCCTCTCCACTGCGTAGTAATTTACGCGTATTTTTGCACGGTTCTCCCTCACCTTTTTCGCCGGTACAGCCAAAGTATTTACCAAATCGACCGTTTTTAAGCTGCATCTCACTCCCGCACTTGTCGCAATCAAGAACAGGACCTTCATACCCTTTTATCACATACTGACCCATCTCAACTTCATGGCCAACACAATCTGGATTGTTTCCACAAACATGAAGTTTACGCATTTCGTCGATTAGATAACTGTCCATTGAGGTGTTGCAGAGCTTACAACGATGTTTGTGGATCAGGGCCTTTGATTCAGCCTCATCATCCTCTTCGATATTTACAGCTTCATCACCCGCCGTAAGATTAACTGTGTGCTTACAGCGTTCCTTCGGCGGCAACGCATATCCAGAACAACTCATAAACACGCCCGTTCCAGCCGTTCGAATCATCATCGGACGACCACACTGCTTACACTCAATCTCTGTTTCAGATGGTTTGTTAGGGCGCATTCCACCTTCGGAGTCCTTAGCAGACAACACCTTTGCACTAAAGTCCTTATAAAAACGATTAAGTAGGCTCTTCCACTTTAGCTTTCCGTCAGCCACATGGTCGAGTTGCTCTTCCATGGACGCTGTAAAACCGTAATCCATCAAATCGGTAAAACTCTCTGACAAACGGTCAGCCACAATATCACCAATTTTTTCGGCAAAAATCCGTTTGTTTTCGATCCTGACGTAACCTCGATCTTGGATAGTAGAAATAATCGACGCATAGGTTGAGGGCCTTCCTATCCCGCGCTTTTCTAGCTCTCTTACCAATGCAGCTTCAGAAAATCGAGCAGTTGGCTTGGTAAAGTGTTGTTGCGGAATCAATGCCAGCATACGCATGTGATCGCCTTTTTGCAGATCAGGTAGCTCAATATCATCATCACCTTTTCGACTGGCTGGCATGACCGCCAGATAACCATCAAATCGTGTAACCCGACCTTTAGCAGCAAGCTCATACTCTCCTGCACCAACAGTAATCGTTGTTGAAGTAAACTCTGCATTAGTCATTTGGCATGCAACGAATTGCTGCCAAATCAACTGATAGAGCCGTCGAGCGTCGACCTCCATTTCATCGAGGCCGCCCGGAGCTATATCAACATTTGATGGGCGAATCGCTTCGTGAGCCTCTTGAGCGCCAGATTTACTGCTATATCCTATCGCAGCATCCGGCAGATACTTGGCCCCGTGACGCAATTTAATATAATCACGACAAGCCGTCACCGCATCTTCACTCAGATTGGTCGAATCTGTACGCATATAGGTAATGTAACCAGCTTCATACAAACGCTGGGCCATCATCATGGTTTTCTTAACGCCATAACCAAGCCTAGTGCTCGCCGCCTGCTGTAATGTCGACGTAATAAATGGAGCTGAAGGCTTTGATTTTGTTGGTTTATCGTCTCTTTTACTAACGGCGTAATCCGCTTCTCTCAACACGCCTAGGGAGGTATCAGCCTCGAGCTTATTAGTAGGCCGAAATGGCTTACCTTGATGCCGCTTTACATCAAAACGTATTTTAATATCATCCGGATCAATGTCTGAACTAGGCCGCCCCTCTAAGTCAGCTTGAACGGTCCAGTATTCTTCAGGAATAAAAGCCCGAATCTCGCGCTCACGCTCAACGATCATTTTTAAAGCGACAGACTGCACTCTGCCCGCGGATAACCCACGCCCCACTGTCTCCCACAGTAAAGGAGAAACCATAAACCCTACCACACGGTCTAAGAACCGCCTTGCTTGCTGGGCATCAACCCGATCTTTATTGAGTTCGCCTGGCGCCTCGAATGCCTTACGTATAGCTTTCTTGGTTATTTCATTAAAGACAACTCGCTTATAACGACTCTCGTCGCCGCCAATCACCTCGGTTAGGTGCCATGCAATCGCCTCGCCCTCTCTATCCATATCCGTCGCCAGATAAACAGTGTCAGCATTTTTTGCCAGCTTTTTGAGTTCTGCTACAACTTTTTCCTTACCAGGGAGGGTCGCATAAACTGCCTTCCAGTCATTTTCAGGATCAATGCCCATACTATTAATGAGTTGCGATTTTGCTTTTCTTGCGCGATGTAAGACCTTATCTTCGGGAGACATTTTACGGGTCAAAGCCGCTTGCCTAGCGCGTTCTTTCGGATCGCTAGGCACTCTATTGGCGCCAGTAGGCAAGTCTCTAATATGACCCACACTCGATTTAACAATAAAATCATCGCCCAAATAACGATTAATTGTTTTGGCTTTGGCTGGTGACTCTACGATGACTAAAGATTTACCCATTGGGAAAAAGTTTCCTTATTACGGCATCAATTTATACTAGCAAAGATGCTCGTTATGATTATGCAACACGTTTAAGACGTGCCCAAGGTTGGCATATATACTTGTTCTACCGCCCTTTGGTCAAGCTTCAATGCGAAATATTTTCTAGATGGTGTTTTAATTTACCTAAATTTCCGGCTATTTTTACCAGATCATCATGACCTCCACGCTCGTCCCAAATAGCCCCAACGTCTGCCTGTGTGGCAATAACTGCTGTCACTCCTGACGGGATTTCCGATAATATTTCCAGCAATATTCCATGCCAATTTACATCAGCCTCATTTTGCACCCAATACCAACCGGCGCAAGGAGATTCCCAGCCTCGCTGACTAAAGCGATGAATCACCCAATTTTTTTGGCGATCCGGACTTTCCCACCGCATTTTGTAACAAACAGACTCCAGAGCAACCTCCGCCTCTCGCGCATCAGGTCTGCGATGCAGAGTGACATGGAGATTTAGTGCTGCCGCACTACCCCGTAGATCCGTCACTCTCTTTTGGTACGGCGATTGTTTGAACCACATTAAGGGAGATAAAACTACTGCAATACCAAATATGATTAACAACCATGTCATTAATGACTACTCTTGTGCTGATACTGTGAAAAATTATTGCTTTTGAAAGCCAGAGTATTCAATACTACAAGCAAACAACCTAGAGGGTATACCACTATGTCGTCCTACAAACATATATTGGTCGGATTAGACTTGGCACCAGAATCTCAGCAAGTGGTAGATCGAGTCAAGTTTCTCTTCGCTAACACCGATACGAAAATATCTATTTGCCACATTCTTGAACCTTTAGCCTTTACATACGGGGGAGACATACCGGTAGACCTGTCCGATGTGCAGACCCAACTAACAGACCAAGCTACTCAACGCCTGGCTAAACTAGGCGCCGAACTGAATGTTCCGCCAGCAGACCAGCATGTCATTTTAGGGCATCCTGCCCAGGAAATGCACAGTATGGCTAAAGCCGAAGATATTGAATTAATCGTTGTCGGTAGTCATGGCAGACACGGTATCTCGTTAATATTTGGATCTACCAGTAACTCAGTACTTCATGGTGCTCAATGTGATGTGCTAGCAGTAAGAATCAACACATAAAGGCTACTTGTAAGAATCAAAATCAAGGTGATGAACCACGATATTTTAACTACTCGTCCATAAATCATTGGGCACTAACTCCTTATTTTATAAATAATGAGGCTCAACCAGTGACTTTGCATTCAGATTATTTACAATACGGTCCTTCTGAATATGAGTTGTAACTGATGCTAATTGATATTGGTGTTAATCTTTCTAATCAACAATTTAAAAACCGTATAGCAGATGTCTTGACTCGAGCTCTGTCAGCTGGTGTTGAAAAGCTCGTCTTAACCGGCACATCTATTAGCGAGAGCCAATCCGTCGTTGCGCTTTGCGACGAATACCAATCTCAATTCCCTAACATGCTTTATGCCACAGCAGGTATTCATCCCCACGAAGCCAACTCATGGAATGCTGATGCTTATAGCAGTCTTAAAGAGCTAGCAAGTCACTCCGCCGTAGTCGCTATTGGCGAGACTGGCCTAGACTTTAATCGAAATCTATCAACACCAAAAGAGCAAGAAATTGCGTTTGAAGCACAACTTGAGCTGTCTACAGAACTAAAAATGCCATTGTTTTTACATGAGCGCGATGCCGCCAAACGTCAATTAGCCATCTTAGTGCACCATCGAGAATCATTATCTAAGGCTGTTGTTCACTGCTTTACCGGTGACAAAAAAACGCTTTTTAGTTATTTAGATTTAGATCTGCATATTGGCATTACTGGTTGGATCTGCGACGAACGACGCGGCCAAGAGTTACAAAAAATAGTAAAAAATATCCCATTAAATCGATTGATGATAGAGACCGATGCACCCTATTTACTGCCAAGAAACATGACTCCATTACCGAAAAACCGACGGAATGAGCCCGCCTTTTTAGAACATATCGTTAGGTGTATTTCTGAACATAGAGAGGAATCTGAAGATGTTATTAGCAAAATGACTACTGCGACCGCATTAGAATTCTTCGAGCTAAACTAAACCTAACTATAGGTCGAAGGCTAAGCTATCCCCTACCGATAGGATGCCGCTGCCTCTTACCTGGGCACGAAGGCCACCCTTACCAACCAACTCGGGTAGAATACTAACCCTAAGACGCCGCTGCAGGCTAGCGCATGGTTCACATAGCCTGACACCGTAAAGGCTGATCCCATTGATCGTAAAATATTGCCCCTCTAAGTCATTTAAACGCACCCCTTTAGTAATCAGATTGCGACGAAAATCACTCTCATGAAAGCTGTTGCCAGTTTCCTTATTAAAAATTTCAATCACTTCAGACTCTATTAAAGTGAGTTCAAAATCAGGCTGGCCCTTATAAGTCGACCTATTTTTCCCAGTCTCAGAGTAATAACGATCACCGACGATACCCTTCCCCGCCTTCAACGCGACTTTTGCATGGCCAGTCATAGAACCACCCCATTTAGGAGCGATATAAATTCCAGTTATAGATTTATCCAACATCATCCAAAGGCCCTTTAGCTATCGGTGAGAACTTTATAAATACTGTTTTTAGGTTCTCTAAAAACCCGCCTAACAACGGGCTCGAATAAAGACAGAGCCAGTTCTGGCACATTCGGATCGAAGGACGGGTCATCGTATTTAGCAATAAACCGTGCAGTCCGCTTAAAATTGTCATTTTCACGAAACTGATCACGCATATTGCGATCAGCGCCAAGAAAATGGAAGAAGTTGTAGCCTTGAAAAATGGCATGATGCTTGACCATCCAATGATTCTCAGCGGATACATAGGGCTGTAAAATTGCCGCGGCCACATCAGCATGGTTTGCACTGCCTAAGGTATCGCCAATATCATGCAAAAGAGCACAGACAATATATTCATCGTCCTCCCCCGCCTCAGCGGCCCTGTGTGCCGTCTGTAATGAATGCTGTAGACGATCTATTGCAAATCCGCCGTAATCCCCGGTTAGTAGCTCTAGGTGGCTAAGAATGCGATCTGGGAGCTTTTTGAAAAATTCCATCTGCTCCGGAACAATGATCGCCCAATCTTCAGCTGTACTCTGTGACATTTTAGTAAAGGTCGCTTTCATTGGGTTTACTCCGAGGGCTCTTATTAATTGTTGAACAGTTTGATACATCAACTTTAATTAAATATTAGCAGTAAGCCCTGTATTTATCTATCGAATAAATCATACTAGTCCGCCCAGCAAGGTACGTGGAGTATTGAATGGATAAATCAAATAATCCTGTGGCAATTATCACCGGCGGCAGTCGAGGTGTTGGCAAGGCAACGGCGATTTTACTCGCAGCAAAGGGTTGGAATATTACAGTCACCTGTACTCGCTCAATAAACGATGCCAACGAGGTGGTAAAGACATGCCAAAACCTCGGCGTTGAAGCCCAGGCGGTAGTGGCAGATGTTTCCGATAATCAGGCGTGCCTTGACACCGTTGATCACACCATAAAAAAATGGGGCCGCTTAGATTGCTTAGTTAATAATGCCGGTACCACTAAGTTTGCGTTCAACCATGGTGATTTAGACGCACTAGATGGAGATGATTTTTTACATATCTATAGCGTCAATGTTGTTGGGCCTTTTCAAATGGTGAAAGCTTGCCGGCAGTATTTAATACACAGCGACGATCCAAATGTAATCAACGTGTCATCCATCGCAGGCATCAAGGGTATTGGTAGCAGCCTGGCCTATGCATCATCAAAAGGGGCCCTTAATACTATGACCCAATCAATGGCTAGAAACCTAGGTCCTATTAGGGTCAATGCTGTCTGTCCAGGATTTATTCAAGGCGAATGGCTACGCAAAGGATTGGGGAACGACACTTATGACGCCGCTTTAGCGAACACCGAAAAAACAACGCCTTTGGGCCTTGCGGTGACCGCCGATCAGGTTGCGGAATCGATATACAATCTAATGTCGCTATCAAAGGTTGTTACTGGGGAAACCATACTGCTCGACGGAGGATTTCATCTTACCGTTTAAAGTTATACGAAAAAAATCTGTAGCGGTAACTGAAGATCCTCTAGCTGCAGCTGATTAGCGATGTTTTAGGCGCATTAGCTACCACTCTTACGTCTCTCAATGTCACCGCAAAGGCCTCAGAACTGACTAAGACAAACGGGGTTGCTACCTTTGTAAGGTTTACCCCAACTTTATTGAAGCAGCTAAGGCTTATACCGACTCGAGCCCACTGGCCTTCGGGTAAAGAACGGAAAAATGCACTCATATCCAACGAGCCGGAACAGGGCCAACCGCAATCCATTCTCTGATCCACTCGTCCAATCGGATGTTTATCCACCCTAAGCTCCATCATAAGAGCACCGTTTTCGCCGGCAAGCGTACTTAAATCTGCCGGCACTGCACTCTGCCAGTAAAATTGGCTCTCTTTCTCACCAGACCAAACCAGCGACCTAGAATCTTCTTGCACTTCGCCGTCCACAGTCATGACCGTTAAAGCACCATAAGCCGTCGACGATGATTTACCTGTGACCAGTTTCTGCCAATCACTCGCGTCCCCCACATAGGCCTTCCATGGGTCTCGGCTACTGCCACTGAAAATAACATTTTCTTGTAACTCACTTTTGGAAGACGGCTTTTCATTAAGGCTGTTTGCCATCAAATCTAGTGATCCATAGCTCATGCCTTGTCCTATAGAGACTAAATTATCAACGACCGCGAGAGCATCATCCGCTGAGTTAATTTCTCGATTAGGCCAGTCGAAAGATAAGCGACCGGTAAAATTATAACGAGGCTTATTTTGACGATCAGCCACTAACACGTCAGCGATCCCGGCACCCTCTGTCCCAGGCAACCAGGCAATAACAAAGGCATCAGAACTATTAATCTCGGCGTTCATCCACAGAGGACGGCCGGTCAAAAATATCGCCACGACAGGAATATTTTTAGCTTGAAATTTTCGCAACAGCTCAAGGTCGGCAGTTAATCCGTCACGATAAATCAAGGAATGCACATCACCCTGACCTTCCGCATAGGGCTCTTCACCAAATACAACTACGGCAACATCGGGCTTTTTGATCCAACTCCCATCCCTACTTAGCTCAGTGGAACCGCCAATATTGCCCATCGCCTCACGCAAACCTGCGTAGATGCTGGTTGCGCCAGGGAAGTCGCTATTTTTGTTCTCAGTACCTTGCCAAGTTATTGTCCACCCACCATTCTGTTTTCCAATATTATCCGCACCATCGCCCGTTACAAGCACGTGTTGCTTTACCTTTAAAGGCAATACTTGTTTTTTGTTCTTAAGTAACACCAATGATTTACGCACAGCTTCACGGGCAACAGCGCGATGCTCTGGCGCACCGATCAATGCCGCGTTTCCAGCAACCTCTCTGGATGATGGAAGGCCTTTCTCAAAAAGACCCGCACGTATCTTTACTCTTAATATTCGACTCACAGCGTCATTAATTCGATCTATAGAAATCTCACCTGATTTCACCTGGGCTAAGGTGTTTTGTAAAAATTCCTTCCAGACTTTGGGCACCATGACCATATCAACCCCAGCATTGATGGCCAGAGCGCAACTCTCATTAACACACCCATCTACCTGACCAATACCGTTCCAATCACTAATAACAAACCCATCAAAGCCAAGTCTATCTTTTAAGATATCGGTTAACAGGAACTTGTGACCATGGATTTTAATGCCATTCCAGCTGTTAAAAGACGCCATAACGGTCTGCACGCCAGCATCAAGAGCAGTAAAATAGCCCTGACCATGATCACTAAGTAACTGTTCCAGATCGACTCTAGTATCGCCCTGATCAATTCCTCTGTAGGTTCCGCCGTCACCAATAAAGTGCTTAGCAGTAGCAATCACACGTTGTCCACTAGTGCGCAGCTCACCTGGTGTTCCCTGAAGTCCTGTTACAATTTCACCCGCATAGGATTTAATTATGGGTGCCTCACTGCTGTATCCCTCATAAGTTCGACCCCAGCGATTATCTTTTACCACAGCCACAGTTGGAGCAAACACCCAATCAATTCCAGTGACTGCAACCTCACGGGCTGTTATCTCACCAATTTTTTTCATCAAAGCAGGATCGTTAGCGGCTCCGAGTCCAATGTTATGCGGGAACAGAGTTGCGCCGATAACGTTGTTGTGACCATGAACAGCGTCTGTTCCCCAAACTACTGGAATACCTGCTCCGCCCTGCGACTTATCCAATGACGCCAAATAGTATTGATCAGAAAGCTCTAGCCAGTCACTCATCGTGGAGTTTTTTTCACGGTTAGGGAATGAACCACCGCCATTGAGAATAGAACCAAGGTGATATCTTGTGACGTCTTCTGGCGTAACCTCCTTAATTTCACCCTGCACCATCTGACCGACCTTTTGCTCTAACGTCATATCCTTTAAAATACTCGCAACCTGAGTTTCAATGTTGTCAGTAAACGCTGATTCTGCCCATGCGATTTGCGATACGCAGCATGCTAAAAATACTAGAACGATAGCTATAGATCTTCTTAGAGATACACGTGTGAGGCTGGTATTCAGCCAGCGACTTTCAAGGGGCATTAACATCATTCCCTTTTAAATATTTGGAGCTATAAACTACGACTAAATACTCACATATGCATCTGACTAAACTACACAGACTCAAAAGCCAAAAAATATAATCAAAACGAGACGATTGTTAGCATTAAACCTTAAGCTAAAGCCTACTTTAATGCCTGCCATTGCCCACAATTTTGAATACATTTTTCAAAGTCACAGCGTGATTTTAAAATCAGAGCTAATCTATGATAATTTCATGACTAAACCTTTAGAGGAAGGCTTTATGCGACAATATGTTTCCGTAGTGCGGTAAAAGGGGATTATTGATGCCTTAAAGATGGGAATCTCTAGCATTAACGTTCAGATTTATAATATTTATCTAAAGAGATTTCGAATCGATTCTCTATAGTTCCGGCTTACTTTAAGCGTTTCACCTGCTGACAACTCCAACAAACTCCCGCCCTTCGGCAACGGCGTAATACTAACAACACGTTGGACATTAACGATAGTCGATCGATGTATCCGAACAAATAGTTTGTCATCCAATTTTTCCATTAACTCGCCCAGCGTAATTCGTATAATGTGAGTCTCACCTAACGCGTGAACACACATGTAATCACCGGCAGCGTCTACCCAGTCAATATCGTCAAACGGTATAACTTTTACGACGCCAGAATCACGTACGAGAAGTTTTCCTTTAATACTTTCTGAAGCAGGCTCATGAGACAAATCTTGTCCTGAAGCGCCAGCAGAAGCCCTATCCGCTATTGCGCCAATAGCGCCGATCAGTGGCGCCTTATAACTCTCCACCTGATTGTGATTTAATCTGTCAACTGCTCGCTGTACCGCGCGCGCCACCCGTTCAGGATCAAGGGGCTTAAGAACATAATCTACTGCATGGAGATCGAAGGCGTCTAAAGCATATTGATCAAATGCAGTGACAAAAATAACCATCGGCATAACGTCTGACTGCAATGCTTTGATTACTTCAAAGCCATTCATCCCAGGCATCTGAATATCCAAAAACATCAGTTCCGGGTTAATTTGAGAAGCCGTTAAAACAGCCTCGCGACCATTACGGCATTCTGCAACAATATCAACAGCATCAAAGTCTGCGAGCATAGAACGCAAGTAATTAAGCGCTAGAGGCTCGTCATCAACAATAATGGTTTTCAGCTTAGACATTTCATGCAAACCTTTTTTGTGTTGGTTAACTATTGGACATCAAATCTTCAAAAATTGTCTCTTTCTTTTCAAGGGGTAACTTCATGAAAACATTAGTTCCCTGGGTGGGCTTAGCTTTAATCTGAAAATCATAACCGTCGCCATAAAACCCATGCAATCGATCAATAGTGTTACGCAAGCCTACACCGGTGCTATCGCTATCATACTTAAAGTCTGGCATCCCAGGGCCGTTATCATCCAACTCTATCACCACATTATCGTCATCGCGTCTTGCTCTGATGGTTATGGTCCCGCCCTCTTCCATTGGCGCTATTGCATACTTAATTGCATTCTCAACTAGTGGTTGCAATATAAGACTCGGAATTCTGATTGCCTTCGCCTTTGGCTCAATTTCAAAACATACCTCTAATCGATCACCAAAACGCGTTTTCTCGATATCTAGATAAAGTTTATGCGCCTCTACCTCCTCACTTAGCGTAACCCGTTTAACAGGGTCATTGTCCAATGAGTATCTTAGAAAGTTACTTAACTGCACAATCATAGCGTTGGCTTTAGAAGCGTCTTTGTCTCGCACTAAGGACGCAATGGCATTTAAGGTATTAAATAAAAAGTGTGGGTTAAGTTGATATCGCAACATTTTTAACTGGGCTTCATGAGCGAAGGTCTCGGCTCGAGAACGCTTTAACTGCTCTTCCTTGTTGTCGGCCGCCACCACTAATAAAGAAGCGTGTTCAAACTGCAATAATTGATAATATTTAATACCGTGGTACAAAGCAGCCCAAGAGATAAAAATAAAAATAGAACCAAATAGCCAACCTCCAAAATCAGGCCACAAGCCCTCTTCTCCGGTCATATACATAAATGTTGATAGCCGTAAAACCGCCCATATTCCAGAACAAACAAACACACCAACGAAAGTGAAAACAAACCGTAGTAAGAGTTTCATATCCCATAAATAGTGCAAGAAATATCTTAAAGGCCAAGATACTGCCAGGCCCAACGCTGATTGCACTAAGGTGTGTGCGACATAGGTAAGCTGAGCCTGCTGGTTATACCAAAGTGTCAAACTAAAGAAACTTACTAGGGCTAACCCAAACCATCCTACCAACTGTAAAAACAAAAATTGAGCATCAGAGTCTCGATAAAACTTTGCTGCTAAGGGATGGAAATTCGTCTCTGCGATCATAGTGGACACTCTTTTTAACCAATGTATTGTTAGCCTGTAAAAGTATCATAGACTAATATTCGTTTATGTATTTATATTAGACCTTTTGGTTATCCGTAATGCCAATATACTGATAAACTTAATATTTACTATAATGCGGCGACAATGCAGAACTCAGACAAACAACAGCAAAAACCTGTCATCGCCAATAGCTCACTCTTCGTTGAATACCTAGGCATTAAGGCACTTTTATCCCGACACCCTGAAATACGCAGACTCAAGCGTCAGCAACAGGGTCACAGTGCCCACGGCAATAAGGTGTGGCGCTCAAGCTTTGTGCTCATGGACTACCTGACTACGTACCCGCCTAAAGCCTCAAGTAAAATACTTGATGTAGGTTGCGGATGGGGTTTGACCGGTATTTTCCTGGCCAAACACTACAGTGCAAAAGTCACCGGCATCGATATCGATCCCAGCGTTGAGACCTTTTTACAACTTCACGCCAGCATTAATAAATGTAGTATTGTCTTTCAGGCTAAAGGCTTTGAAAGCTTCGCCAAAGACGATTTGTCAGCTTACGATGAGATCATCGCCGCGGATATATGCTTCTGGGACGAGATGGTCGATCCTCTGTTTGATTTTATTGGTTTGGCGCTAGAAGCAGGTGTACGACGAATTTTAATTGCTGATCCAGGCAGGCCACCGTTTTGGTCTCTATGCGACAAATGTGTTGAATCGCACGGCGCAAATATTGTAACTCGAAGAATTTATGAACCGTGGAAAACGGAGAAATTCGTTTTAATTATAGAGAACCAATAAAAAAGCCGGGCAACGCCCGGCTTTTTTACAGAACACTTAATGTTAGCCTACTTAACGCTTACATCATCAAGCCAAACCTGTCCGCCTTGATCTCCACCCATGTCAAACAAAACACGACTGCTATCATCGCCAAAACCAGTACTGGTTTGGGCCAGCGTAAATGTCTGCCACTCAGTTGTCAGCGATACGGGTTCTGCCGAATTCGCATAATCACCCGAATTCAAACCAACACCTGCAATGATTGTGCGCTCTATCGATGACTTCGCCTTAAACGTTATCGTATAGACTGACTCTGGCACAATTGCCATGATTTGGCTTAAATTCACATCATAGACATTA
>MDTF01018638.1_pt1 | contig 53958 bp, 50 predicted proteins | sample 811191 | NCBI WGS metagenome assembly MDTF01 (sample SAMN05326649, study PRJNA326480) | marine metagenome | isolation source: seawater | place: Southern Ocean | collected 2011 | reverse complement strand
TGGCATGGTAGTGAGTTGTTCTTTTACTTTTGGCGAAGCGAATTATAACTCTTTACCATGCCGGTCAAAAACCAATCACGAAAGATCAACAGCCCCTAGAAAGGCTAAAGTCAAAGTATCCACCATTAGTAGATGAATATCTCAACCGAAAACTATCTGAATATGAGTCCAGATTAGCTCGGCGAGCCAAAGCAATAAACCGACTTAAACAGCCTGTAAATAACTAACGAGTTTACAATACATTTTTATTTGTGGTGATTGTTGGGTGCTGAAAACGATCACGGGTTCACCAAAACGTCCGGAACGTTTTGGGACATGCTTTAGCATGGTCCGCAGGACGCAGACCATGGATGGTCTGCGCAAATCCCGCCGAAATTACCAACCGGCAGGCTTTTTTACTTGTGGTGATTGTTGGGGGCTGAAAACGATCCCGGGTTCACCAGAACGTCCGGAACCTTTTGGGAAATGCTTTAGCATGGTCCGTAGGACGCAGACCATTAATTGTCTGCGCAAATCCCGCCGAAATTACCAACCGTCAAGCTTTTTTTATTTGGTGGCGATTGTTGGGTGCTAAAAACGACCCCGGGTTTACCGAAACGTCCGGAACCTTTTGGGACATGTTTTAGCATGGTCCGTAGGACGCAGACCATAAATGGTCTGCTCCAATCACGCCGGCTTGTTCCTGATTACAGTCCCAGTTCTTTATCCAGCACTTTAGCAAACTCTTCGAAACTCATATTCGACATTAGTTTACCGTTTACCACAAAGCTTGGTGTTGAACGAATGCCATCGGCTTTGGCGTTTTGCTGATACCAGTTAATCAGCCTTTCAGATTTGGCTTCATCACCTAAACAAGCCTGCAGCTGTTCGTCATTCAAGCCCACAGACTTACCCAGTGTTACCAATTCATTAAGGATGGTATTACCGTCGCGACTGGCCATCCACTGTTGCTGCTGTCCAAACACCTTACCTACAAAGTTAAAGTAATCTTCACTATTGCCGGAACAACGGCCAATCAACGAAGCTACCAGGCCAAACTGATCGAAATACACTTCGCGAAATACAAAGCGAATTTTGCCGGTATCAATGTAGTTTTCTTTAAGTGGCTTAAAGGCATTATTATGAAAAGATGCACAGTGCGGGCAGGTAAAAGAGGCATATTCTACTACCTGAACCTGAGCCATGGGATTGCCTAAAGCCATATCTTTCACTGTGGCTTGAGCCGGGTTCACCGGTGAAGTTTGCGACTCAGGGCCCGCCGGGATGGTCGTAACCGGGGCACTGTTATCCTGCTCATACACCATATAACCAATACCCAGTGCCAATACCAACACGCCTACGGCCAATAATACTACCCGCGAATTCATTTCTACCTCTGAAGTTAAACTAGATACAAAACATAGGTTACCACTTTCCAACGGCGAATCAGAAGGGAGTTTAACCCGGAGGCGCATTTATTTACCTCATGCGGCACGCCCCACGGTTGTCGCGGCTGCGTGTTATTGGTCCAATTCCGGGCCGGGCGCGTAACTATCTATGAGACATAAACGCACCCAAGGAGGCAACTATGTTTACTCAACAACCCGGTATTAACGATTTATTCGTGCAGTTAGGTTTACCGTCTGACGAGCCGGCTATCGAAAAATTTATCAGTGAGCATCGCGGACTAAAGTCTGCCCAGCCGCTCGCAGACGCACCGTTCTGGAACGATGCTCAGGCCAGTTTTCTGCGCCAGGCACTGGCTGAAGATGCCGAATGGGCAGAAGTAATAGACGAACTCAATACCCGATTGCACTAGGTTTTAATTTTATCTCAGGGCGCAGCATCGGATAACGGTGCTGCACCTTCCTACTTTCTTCGCACTTTTTTTTGCATTTATTGTTGCTTGATCTGGCGCTATACATAGGCTTAATGGGTTACTTATACTAAAGTAACAGTACTAAACTATTATAAATGTATAAAAAAGGGCGAAGTTTACGCTATGACACAATGGTTTTGGCACACTTATGATGTAATTGAAAAAACGTTCTTTTGCACTCTCACCCGAAAGATAATCGGCAATATCAGCTTTTTGTTTTTGTTCCAGCTGGCAAATTTCTACCTGTTTTACGCCCTAATGAGCAGCCCGGCTGAGTCGCAGGATAGCTATCAGTCTACGCTGATTACACTGTTTATTCTGAGCACACTGAGTTTTGCCTTTACCATTTTTTACATGCATCACCTCATAGTGAAACCAGTAAAAGCTTTGCTGAACACCCTTAACGATATCAACCATACCCAGGGCGACCTCTCTACCCGCCTACCCGCTTTTACCTGTGATGAATTCAGCGAGTTGTCGGCGGCTTATAATAAATTTGCCCATAACCTTAGTGAGCTGATTGAACAGGTTTACAAAGACGCCGAACGTTCCAGCGACGCCAATAAAGAAGTCTGCGCACTGGTTAAAAACGTTGATAGTCAGGCCGCTACTCAAAAGCACCTGAGCGACAATATCAGCCAGTCGTCACAACAGGTGGGTCATAGCATTCACGACATTGTGTCGGCCTCAGAACAGGTTTCCACCACCAACAGCCAGAACCAGGCCAATGCTACCACCGCCAATCAAACGCTGGTTACCTCAAAGCAGCAAATTGAGCGGATCACCCAATTACTTAATCAGTTTTCAGAAACGGTTCGCGGGTTACAGAACAACGCCGATAACGTGCGCAATATTCTGAAAATGGTTGAGGGTTTTGCCGATCAAACCAACCTGCTGGCCCTGAATGCCGCCATTGAGGCAGCACGAGCCGGTGAAGCAGGCCGCGGCTTTGCCGTGGTGGCCGATGAAGTACGCAGCCTGTCGGCTAAAGTGGCCGATGCTACTCAGCAGATCAGCAGTTTCCTTAATGAGATGGAAACCCTGGTGGGCGAGACCCAGCAGGAGTCCAGCCGCCTTATTGATGCGTCTGGTCAGATGCAACAAAGTATCAGTGATACCTCCTCAACGTTTGAGCAAATGATGGACGATTTCAAACAAAATATGGAAGCCTTCCAGTTGATCATGAACTCAGTAAATGTGCTGGAATCTCAGCAGGCCCAGGCTACCGAAATTGCCGGCCAGATCACTCAGCTCAGTATGGATATTCAGCACTCGATGGCGTCGAGTGTGGAACAGGCCGAACATGCCCAGTCACTGGCCAGCTCAACGCGTAAAGGCCTGAGCCAGTTTGTGGTAAATTAAACCAATCCAAACTCCGTAACACCGCGTATTGGTGGCATTAGCAGGAGAGATTGCATGCCATCAAAACATCAGCTTACCGACGCCACCCTGTCTCGTATCATCGAAATGGCCTGGGAGGATCGTACCCCCTTTGAAGCCATTGAAAAGGAATATGGCCTGTCTCAGGACGGCGTGATTAAACTTATGCGCAGTGAACTGAAACCCGCCAGTTTCCGGCTCTGGCGCAAGCGCACAGCCGGGCGCACCACCAAACACCTTAAGCTTCGCTCACCCGATATCAACCGCGGTTACTGCCCTACCCAATACAAACAGCGTTAGTTACTTATGCGGCTATCTGTGATTAACTCAAGCCCTGTTGGCTTGATGGCATAAGGACATCACAGATGATTACATTGTATGGATTTGGCCCGGGGCTGGGCATGTACGACCCAAGCCCTTTTGTACTCAAAGTCGCTGCGTTTTTACGCCTGGCAAACATTGACTACCGTTACAATGGTAACGTTAATTACGTATTTAAGGCGCCTAAGAAAAAGCTGCCCTACCTCGACGATAATGGCACCATCGTGTGCGACTCCACTTTTATTATCTGTCATCTTAAAGACCGCTACGCATCTGATTTCGACAGTCATTTATCGCCGCAGCAACAAGCTGTAGCCACACTTATCAGTAAATCGCTGGATGAGAATTTTTACTGGTGCCTGGTGTATTTTCGCTGGATTGATAGCGCCAGCTGGCCACCCGTGAAAAACGCGCTGTTTGGTAAGCTGCCCTTCCCGCTTAGCACCATTGTGCCGCTGGTCGCTCGTCGGGGCGTTAGCAAGCAGGTTTATCAGCAGGGAACCGGTCGGCACAATAAGGAAGAAGTACTGAGTATTGCCCGGCAAACCCTCGATGCGTTGTCGGTACTGATAGGCGATAACCTTTTTTGCCTTGGCGACAAACCGAGTTCACTGGATGCAACGGTTTATGCCTTTCTGGCCGAAGCCATTTTAGTGGAGTTAGACAACGACTTTACCCGTCTGGCCCGACAGTACTCAAACCTGAACGACTACTGCCAGCGTATACAACAACAGTATTTTGCCGGCTAAATGCTATTTGCCAATGGGTAACTGCGTGGCCAGACTGCTCACCAGCAAGCCAACCGCAATGGTCAAGGCAAAACTGGTGAGTGTACCTAGCATCACATATTCAGTGAGCTTTTTATCTTCACTCTGGCGCAAATCGCCAAAGCGAAACACCGATTTTGCCGCCAGCAAAAAGCCAATCGCAGCAAACTGATTCAGCAAAATAAAGGTCAGTACCAGTACTCTTTCCAGATAACCGATGTTCTGCCCGGCGGCCTGCAAAGTGGTTTCACTCTCCTCATCGGGTTTATCGGCTTCTATGGCATTGCTCCAGGGCGCAAGGATTTGCTTGATAATAATCGATACCGGCCGCAGCACCAGCAGGTAACCAGTCATAATCGCCAGTGTTTTGTAGTTAAGTGACTGTTTGAGCCAGGCACTTATCGTAGCTTGCTCGGGCTGCCAAACCAGCAATACCACAAAGCCGATAACCACAATATGCGCCAGCTGGTCGGCCAGAAACGCTTTCATGGATGAGCCGGCGTAAGATTTCAGACCGTCGATAACAATATGTGAGCCGCCTAACAACAGCGCGTAGGCAGCCACTTTTAGCGGATGTAAATCGGTTAACAAGGCCAGAGTAAGCGCAGCTATCAGGCCGTGAACCCCACCATGCCAATACAGACAGGGAGCAGAAAAGTGACGTTGGGTACGCTGTGATATCCAGTGTGAGGGCTGCAGGTAAAAATCGGCCATAATATGGCCGGCAATCAATAATACCAACAGTGTCATGGTAGTCATGGGGCAAAGTCCTTTTTCACCTGGGCGGCAAAATGCGCCAGATAGTCAGTAATTAAATGGTACTGACTGGTATTTAATATCCGTGTTACGTTACTGCGCTTTTTATCCAGCACCCGGGCCAGATGTTCATGGGATTTATTATCCGCCATCAGATAAGCCAGTACAACCTGAGCCTGGGTAGATGTTAAGCGGTCGAGGTGGCTGTCGAAAAAACGGGTAAGCAGTTCACAGTGCTCCGTAAACGCTTTGTCAGCACTGGCAATAGTCAGCCCACGGCCTTTGAGTTTGTCCAGACCGTGACCGGAAAGTACGTAAGCTTCGCCGGTTGCCGTTTTGACGTTTTGCCCGGGAGCTTCTCCCTTCCCTAGTCCAATGCATTGGCGTACCGCAACTGCGGGTTCACCACTGCGTAAGGATAAATCAATAATGGTGGCTAATCTCGCGGCCAGCGGCGGCGCAACCACCAGCTGAAAACTGTCACCCCGAAAGATATCAAAGGCCGCGTCGTAACGGGCCCGAAAGGATTTTAGCAAGCGCTCCAGGTTTAAAATAACCTGGCTGAATATCTCGCCGGATAATTTACTGGAACCAACCAGATCGCCGGTAATCACCGCTATTAGCGCTGAATTTTCGGCATTTTCAGTACTTTTCATCGCATTGTCCTCAGCGTTAGCGTATCCCGGTATTTAGTCACTTGCCTTAAAGTTACTATATTTAATCACATAAATCAAAGTGACTATATTTAGTAACAACTAACCCAGCACGCGCTGAGCAAACCAAAAACCGGCGAGCAGCGCGATACATACCGAACCACCGCGGGTAACCATAGCAGTGAGGCGAGAAAAACGCTTGATCAGTTTCATTATCACAAAGGCAAGTATCACGATACCCAGTTGAGCAAACTCTACCCCAAGGTTAAAGCTAACCAATGCGCCAACGTAACCCGACGATGGAATACCCAGTTCCTTTAACGCCTGAGCAAAGCCCAGCCCGTGCACCAGACCAAAACCGAATACCAGCATAAACCGCCAGACCGGGTGAGGCTTAAATAACAGGTTTTCAATCGCAATCCAGGCAATCGACAGCGCAATCACAGGCTCAATAATGTGCCCGCTCACCACAATAGCGCCATAAGTCGCCAGGCCAAGCGTTACTGTATGGGCCAGGGTAAAGCCGGTGATCAGCAATGCCAGTTGGCGCAGTGAAGCCACGCCTAAAAACAGTCCCAGTACAAATAGCGCATGATCCCAACCAAAGGGCACAATGTGCAGCATGCCCTGTTTAAGGTAGTTGGCCCAGAGCTTTACATCAGCACTGGCAAGCCCCTCTTCCGGAGGCTGCGCGGTAAAATAAAAAGCCGGACTGGCCTGATTACGCACCAGCCAGCGACTTAAAGTAATCTGCTCACTGTTATAACTAATGTTGAGCGCAATAGGCTCTTCAAATTTAAACGCATCGGTGAACACCGCAATCAGAGCACCCCGGGTAAAATCATCAGGCAAGTCCAGCGTAAACTCAAAGCGGGTCATGGGCCAGGCGAGCCCCGAGGTAAAATCCTCCGCTGGCGCATCGGGCCAGCTTACAGCGCTAAACTGCCAGCTGAGCTGTTTGTCGCCCAGGCTAATTTGGCTGGCTTGTTCAAGCCCGTCAAGCAGCTGGGCAAAGCGTGTCGACTGTTGCGGCTCGGTAGTCCGGGTTAAGGCATAGTAAGCTTCCCCGCCCTCCATGGCTTTGGTTAAATCCACATCCATCGTCACCACGGCCTGACCTTCGTCACTAACGGTAACGTTAACCCGGGTCATATTCAGTAGGTGAGCCTGAGCTACTCCGGGCAGGCAGAGCAGCATCAGTAATACCCTTAGCATACCAGTCATAATGGGCCTGGCTTACCAGATGACTTCGTGAGTATTGCCGGTGGTTACGTCCACCAGACCGCCCGGATTCCCCTCATAAGGCGCTACCAGTTGCCACTTCCACGGCGCTGCGGTTAAAAAGGCAAAACGCATTCTTTCCGGTAATCCATTGGCATTAATCCAGGCCATTTTATCGGCCTGATGATGAAGGTTTTCCATTTCTGCTGCGACCTCATTTACCGGCCGGGCTGTCATTAATCCGCCAACGTCCAGGCGCACCTTAGCAACCACCTTGCCATCATTCACCAGCGCCCAGCCGCCGCCCATATTGGCTACGGTGTTAGCCGCCAGCGCCATGGCATAATCGTCGTTACCCATAGTCCAGATATTGTGCAGATCATGAGATTGCGAACTGGCCAGTGCCGACCCCGGTGTTTTAGGCCCCACGTTTTGCCAGATCATCTTCGACACCGCCGCCGTACCATGATACCGTTCGACCACGGCCACCTTAATCAGGCCAGCTTCCGGATCGGCTTTAACGGTGCCATCCTCAGCCACCGGTAGTTCTTTGGTAATAAACTCCGGCTCAAACCAGAACGGCTCCAACAGTGCAGCATTTACCGTTTCACGGCCCTCAGGAGCGATTATAATAAAATCTGCGGCTATCAGTTCCCGTCCCACATTCATGGTATCAGTTGCCCACTGTGGGTATTCTATTTCGGGGATGGGTAAAAGGTATTCGCCGTTATCAGCTGCCAGCTGACCATTGGCGTAAACCCGCTCAATCGTCACAGTTTGCGGATCGGACAACAATACAACATCGGCATAACGCCCCGGGGCCAGAGCACCCACCAGGTGGTCGATATTGAAATGGCGGGCCGTATTATAACTGCCCAGCTGGTAAGCAATTTCAAGCGGCACGCCCAGTTCAATAGCGCTGCGAATATTATAATCCATCGAGCCCAGCTGCAGGGTGGCAAACACGTCGCGATCGTCGGTAGTTACCGAGACATTGCTCCAGTCTTTCAGGCCAATTTCCAGTAATTTCGGAAACAAAGAGTCCATGCCAGCCTGTTTAATTTCTAAAAATACGCCGCGGCGTAATTTCTCAATACCTTCGTCAGCCAGTCGTACCTCGTGATCAGAGGCCAGCCCTGCCGCGGCAAAGGCACTGATGTCGGTTTGTGAGGTAAGGTTCATGCCATGGCCTTCCACTACACCGCGGTAGTCGTAGGTTGCCTCAATCATTTCCCAGATACGCTGATGACCACCGTTATCGGCATTGATGACTGCCGACCAGTCCATTACTTCACCCAGCGCTACCACCCGCGGATCATAGGTTAAGAAATCGCGCATCTCGTTATAACCGTAGTAACCACCGCCCGATTCATAAACTGTTGGCGGCGTTGCCGAACCGATAGCCGGGAAGATTTTAAGCGTGCTGCCTTTGCGTTCTGCCTCAAGCCAGAATTCGGCGTTACGATTACCCACCACATTGGATATCTCGTGAGAGCCTTCCACCGTCCAGGTATTGCCGTGAGGGATCACCAGCGCCGCTTCATACTCCGGCGTCAGGTAAGAGCTTTCTATGTGTTTATGCGACTCACCAAATCCCGGTACTGCCCACAGCCCGTTTGCATCATAAGAGTTTTGTGTTTCGCCCGGCCAGGTACCGGTATCTCCCACCCAGGCAATACGGTTATGCGCAATAACGATATCCTGTGCGGGTAGCCACTCCTGGGTAAACACATTAAGCAGCGTTACGTTCTGGATAACCAACTCGGCTGTTTCCCGACCAAGAGCAACCTGCGTTAATGCCTGGCGGGTTTTCACTTCCTCTTTAAATACATGAGTGTCAACCGGCGCATCGGTATCTGACACGGCTTCCTGCTTAGTTTCATTCTGGGGAGTACAGGCACTAAGCAAAACACTAATAAACAGTGTCGCGGCGAGAGGATAACGGGTGGCAGACATAACAATACTCCTGACTGGCAAAGATAATGAGTGGCAACGGGTAACGCCGCAGGCTGGCAATGGTCAGAATCTTTATCGACTGATTGCTGCGGGCTAACAACTATGGGCAATGTAGTAGCAATTGTGGTGCCAGATAACTGACCAAACAGTCAAACCCGAAGCCATCCCGAAGCTAACCCGCATAGAGTGGCGATAGGCCGCTCTATGCGGGTTAGCCGCAATTACGCAGGCAAAAGTGGACTGCGTGCACCAATGGGTTACATCTATGCACTGCGAACTGGCAGATATATTTTTCTGGCAGGCAATCTGTACGGCCTGCTCTCACGTATAGCTCAACATGAAAACCAAGCCCGTCAATAAGCAGCTATGACATCATCGGTACCGCCCAAGCTCACTGTGGTGTGGTTTAAGCGTGACCTGCGATTACAGGATCACGAACCGCTTCATCATGCAGTATCTGTTGCTACCGATATGGGTTATCCGGTGTTACCGCTGTATCTTTTTGAACCGGATATCATGGCCGACCCGCACCATTCAGAACGCCACTGGCGGTTTGTGTGGCAAAGCCTGCTGGCCATGCAGCGCACGTTACAGGCTGCCGGGGGCGAACTGCATGTCAGCTACGAAAACGCTGTAGCGTTTTATCGCCGGCTGATAGCGGCACACCCACACATCGAAGTGGTGAGTTATGCCGAAACCGGGCTGCATTGTACCTTTGAGCGGGATAAGCAACTCAGCGCGCTGCTTAAGGCGCACAACGTCAACTGGCAGGAGTTTCCCTATGCCGGGGTGCAGCGCGGTATTACGCACCGGCGCACCTGGCATCAGCGGTGGCAACAAGTGATGGCCCAACCCGCTTTATCGACTGATCTTCATCACCCACACTGGTACGTTAATAAATCTCTGGTTAACCGGGTACCCGGCGACATTGCCGCGCGTTTGCATCAGCCCGACGATAGCAAGCAGCCCGGTGGCGAGCACCACGCCCATAAACTGCTGGTAAGTTTTCTGACGGACCGGCATACCCATTATCACCGTCATATCTCCAGCCCGCTGGCCAGCTTTAACAGCTGCTCCCGGCTGTCGCCCTATTTAGCCTGGGGTAATATCAGCCTGCGCCAGGTTTATCAGGCTTTAAATAGTGCTGGCAGCAAACGCTCGCGTTCGTTAAGCGCTTTTGCGTCGCGATTACACTGGCATTGCCATTTTATTCAGAAATTCGAAAGTGAGTGCGAACAGGAATTTCGTGCGGTCAATCATGCCTATAAGCACTTTCCTTATCGCGATGATGACAAGGTTGAAGCCGACCTCGCGGCATGGAAAACAGGCACCACCGGCATACCCATGGTAGATGCCTGTATGCGCTGTGTTAATCACACTGGTTATTTAAACTTTCGCATGCGTGCCATGCTGGTGAGCTTTCTAACCCATTACCTGCTGATCGACTGGCGGCTGGGTGTGCAGCATCTGGCTCGTCAGTTCCTCGATTTTGAGCCGGGAATTCATTACCCGCAATTTCAGATGCAGGCAGGCGTAACCGGCACCAATACCCTGCGAATTTATAACCCGGTAAAACAGGCTGAAGATAACGATCCCGACGGCAGTTTTATTCGCCAGTGGGTACCGGAAATTGCCCATCTGCCAAACGAGGAACTCTTTGCGCCCTGGCTAATTCCGCCACTCACCCATATGGCAATGGAGCAACCGGTACCAGAGCGTTACCTGCACCCTGTTGCACAGCCGGATGAGGCCATTACCCGGCACCGGGATTTATTATGGAATTGGCGAAAAAGAGATGATGTTAAACGGGAGGCTAGACGGATCCTACATCGCCACTCTATACCTGCCAGCCAGGTAAAGCCTAATCGCTGACTGAAACGCTGGCGTGGAGCTGCGACTGGTCACACTGGCTCAGGGTAAGTCTGGCTGGCGCCAACTCAATACCCAGCGGTGCGGCACGACTAAGCAGTTCCATGCCCAGAATGTTGTGCTCATTGTTCATCACCGCCACGCTGACATTAGTAAACTGGCAATCGTTGCTCAGGCTTAGCAGCGGCACATTATACAGCTTCACCTTATGCTGACGGCCATTCGCCAGCCTGGCGATAACCAGACCATCTTCGGTGACCTGCTGAGTTTGTTTGATGCGGGCAAAGGTTGCCTTATTAAGTACGGTAAGCGAGGAGCCTGTATCAATTAAAAACAGCGTATCAGACTCGTTATCTACCTGACTCTGCAGATAAAGCGTGCCGCCTTCACTGGTAGTCAGTGCAAAGCTGTTGGCCTGAGCTGTAGTGAGCAGAGCAAGATTGGTGCTTACCAGCACTGCCATGGCGGCAAACAGGGTTTTGACTGGTTTAACAAACATACGCATTCTCACTCACTGACTGATTCAGGACTTACCGGGGTGAGTTCATCTTTTGAGACTCAGTGGGTAGTCAGCAAGTTAAGCACCAAAACGTAGGTGATTGTTTTCAATGGTATGCACTCAGCAGATCCGCCGCCAACGCACAAAATAAGTGCCACACCGCACCAAAACATAACAAACCAAACCAATCCTTATCACCAAATGAAGCGTAACACTTAATATTGATAGTTAATTACTATCACGAGATGGTATTACTTTTTATGAAGGGCTTAATTACACTCGTATTGCCTATAAAAATTGCTAAAACTGTTTTAAATCTTCAAGGACACTACAATGAAATTATCACTTTTGCCTTTATTAGCTGTTTCCTGCTTGTCATTTGCCCATACTTCAGCCCAGGCTGCACCAGAAATTAACAACACCGATACCACCATGGTTGTTGAGCGCTCTGGTAAACCGCCTTTTAAGCGTACCTTTGTACAAGCCCGCACTGTTGATGTGGCCCAGTTTGAAACCAGCACGCAATGTGAAGACGTAAAAACCGTAACCCTGCGCGGCAAACCACCGTTTAAACGCTCTACCGAATGTGTTCGGGTTGTTGACGTTGCACAGTTTGAGGTCGGCTCAGAACAGTCAACCACTGACTTTAGCGGTAAACCACCGTTTAAGCGTCACTAATCCGCTCTGTGCTTCTTCCCCGGGGCCTGCCAGTCGGTTACCCGGGGATACTCTAAAAACACTTTTGATCCCCGCCCGCCCCGTCATTCGTTTATACCGATTAATCAATAAAATTTATTTCATCAATGGTTGTTGTTCCGGTACGGTAAATTAACGGTGACAGCAAAATAAACGGAATTGCATTATGAAGCGTGCCCTCGTTGTAGAAGGAGGCGCCATGCGTGGGATCTTTGCCGCCGGCGTCCTCGACAGTTTTCAGCAGCAACAGTATAACCCTTTTGATCTGGTGGTAGGCGTTTCTGCCGGCGCTACCAGTGCAGCAGGCTACCTGACAGGTAATGCCGAACGTAATCGCCGCATTATCTTACGCATGGCAACCCAGCGGGACTTTTTTAATCCACTGCGATTTGTCATGAAAGGCCATATGACCGACGTAAAATGGCTGTGGTGTGAATCCCGTGATCGCTACCCTCTCAACGTGGACGCACTGAGCCAGCAGGTACCGCTGCAGGTGGCGATTACCAATATGCATACTGGCCGAGCCGAGTATCATCAGGCGACTGCAGAAAACATTGATGAACTAATGGAAGCTACCTGCGCCCTGCCGCTGGTTTACCGTACACCGCCACAACTGGAGGATGATTTTTATGTGGATGGTGGCGTGGCCGACGCTATTCCGGTACAACATGCTTATCAGCAAGGCTGTCGCGACATTACGGTTATTCTGTCGCAGTCCTGGGGCTATCAGAAACCAGAAGAAAAAACACCGTGGATGACCGACAAGATGTTTGCCGATTATCCGGCACTGATCAATACAATCCACCAGCGCAGTGCCACCTATAACGAGACACTGAAGTTTATTGCCAATCCGCCGGCCGATTGCAAAATACAAATAATCGCGCCGCCGGCAGACTTTCCGGTAAAACGTCTGACCATGAATACAGCCAGGCTGATTAAAGGTTACCGAATGGGCCGTCAGTGTGCGCAGCAATATTTCAGTCAGTATACCCGGGCCGCTTAGGCAAGCTGACTGATGGCATATTCAATAGTAAACAGCACACCGCCAATCAGGCCACCAACCAGGGTGCCGTTAATACGCACTTTCTGCAGGTCCTTACCGATATTTAATTCAATCTGACGCGCCATGTCGGTGGCATCCCAGCTTTCAATGGTGCGGCGAATATGGTCGGTAAGAAAACCGGCCAGTTCCGGAGCGATATAACGGGCAGCTACGCCAATATGATGATTTACTGCTGCTTGTAAGTCTTTATCGGCTAAAAGTCTCGCGCCAGTGTCGCTGAACAACCGGCTCAGTCGGTTTACCACCTGACCGTCGGCGTTGGCCAGATCATCACTTAACCACTGATGAATATCCTGCCAGATGCGCTGCAGGTAATTGTGCAGAGCCTCGCTTTCCAGTAGCCGGTTACGGAAATCTTCAAGCTTTTGCTGCGCCACCGGGTCCGTTTCCAGACCGTCGATAAAGCGGGAGATTTGTTCGTTTAACGCCTGCCTGACCGGGTGCGCCGGATCGTTATTTATATCCTGCAGAGTGTGGCTAACGGCACTAACGGCAATTGCTGCTCCCTGCTCACTTAACCAGCCAGAAGGCAGTATTTTCTCCAGCCGGCGATACTCGGTTTTCAGCCAGATGTTGAGCTTATCGGCAATAAGTGCCTGGGTTTCTTCGCTTTGTAGTGCGCCGGCCAGCTTATCGATGAGCTTATCCACCAGCTGTTGGTGACGGTTATCTCTGGTCATCACTCTTAGGGAACCGGCCAGCAGTGCAGCCATGGGGATTTTGCGCAAGCCGCGGTCTACCGAGCGGCGCAGAGCTTGTTGAATGGGCGTGTCATCAATCACATTTAATAAGCCGGTAAGACTGTCGGCCACATAATGGGCCAGGCGTGCAGCATTGTTACTTTGCGATAACCACAGGCCCATGGCTTTTGCCGGAGAACTGCGCGCCACCAGGGATTCGATAGCCTGTTCATGAAAGAACTTTTCCTTCACAAACTCGGCCAGGTTGGCGGCTATCGTGCGCTGATTGCGAGCCACAATATTGGTATGGGGAATCGGCTTAAAGGCCGGAATAGGCCGAAATAACGCGCTTACGGCAAACCAGTCAGCCAGGCCCCCGACCAACGCGGCCTCGGCCATCATTTTAATTAAGCCCAGAGCAGTATGGTTACTCAGCGATGGTTGTAAGGTTTGCCACACACTGATGCAGATAAACAGGCCCGCCGCGCCCAGTAACCAGAGTCCGGCCTGTCGTTTTGCCCGGCTCAATTGTAGCGCTTTATCCATAAATTCCATCCCTGTTCACGGTCGGTTGCTGGTAATGATGTATAGGCAAATAGCCGTTAAGCAAGGGAAAACACACTGATCCCCACACTTTATTTATACCTTTAAATTTTTTAAAAATTTATTTTTACTATTTTGCATCCAGTCTGGTAACTCGCACGTTTGGCTAATGACGGCTGCTTTAAATCACCCTGCAGTATGGCAGTCTTACTCATTACAAGGAGATACGGAAAATGAATACAAAATATCATTGGAGCTTAGGCCCGTCGATCATCGCCCTGTCACTCACCCTGGCACTTAGCGGCTGCGTGGATGACGGTGATACTGGTCCTGCAGGCCCGGCTGGAATGGATGGCGCGGATGGTAGTGATGGAAGCGATGGCGCACCGGGATTACCCCAAGGCGTGTTCTTAATTGCCAACAACGGCGATTCAAATCGCGGCACCCTGACCCGGGCTGACCAAAATGCGGCGATGTTAAGCCAGTTCACCAGTGGCAATAATGAAGGTGTGATGCTCGATAGCACTGGTAATCTGTTTCAGGCGGGCGACAGCAGTACCGGCAGCTTGCGTACGGTGTGCCGAATGACATCCCGCTCCGGCGGCATGTATATGCCTTCTTATGACAAAGATATCACCGGGGCCAATACAGGCCTTACCAACCCTAAAGGGATCCATCTGGCCGAGCACAGTGGCATGGTGTTTGTGGCGGATTTTAATGGCATGCGGATCAGCATTTTTGGCAGTCAGGCAGCAGGCGATGTAACGCCGGTTGCAGAAATTCCGCTGTCGGCCAAGCCATGGGATGTCACGGTAGATGAAGTTAACGACCGGATGTATGTGGCTCTCACCGACGGTACTGTAGCCGTTTATGATAATGTCATGGGATCCGGTTTTACGCCTACAGTCATGCGTTCTATTGTACCGGCAGATGCCGATGGAAATCAGCTCTCGGTAAACCTGCACGGTATTGTTTATGACGCCGGGAGCGATCGTCTGGTTGTATCTGATGTGGGCGATGCGGCCGTGTCCGATGATGGCCAGTTGTTTGTGATCGATAATGCTGCCGTGGCAGATGGTAATACAGTACCAGCCCGTCAGGTTGGCGGCCCGATATCGATGCTGGGTAATCCGGTAGACATTATTCTTACCGGCACCACTTTGCGTGTGGCAGAAAAGTCGAACGATGCCATTCTTGTTTTCACTAACATTTTCGATGGGCCGGATGGCGACATGGCCCCCACCCTTGCAACCACTACCAGTAAACCAGAGTCTCTGGCTCAGGTGATGCCGGCGATGGACCTGATGGATGCATCGGATAATGCGCTCACCGCCACAACCATCAATGGCATTGTGGTATCGAGTAATCCCTCGGCAGCGGGCCCGACCACTGGCCAAATCTCCAGTTCCAGTGCAGTACTCAGCAGTACCCTGGGCAGCTTTGACGCGGGCATGAGCATTGAAAGCGTTACCATAGACGCCTTAGGCGATGGTGCCGTGACATTCGATGATGTCGATTCTGCCATGGGTGGTGTACTTATCATCAACCGCCTGGCCAGCATGCGTGATGACGACAGTTACACTATGTCTCAGGATCACATGATTATGGGAGCCAATACCGGTTTAGTCACGCCGAAGGGGGTGGATGTGTCGTCTGCTCACGGACTGGTCTTTGTGGCTGAGTTCAATCCGGATACGCCAGCGGTGCAGGTATTTTCGTCTTGCGCGTCGGGAGATGTAGCGCCACTGCTCTCACTGGTTGCCAGTAACGATGCGCGCCCGTGGGACGTTGACTACGATGCTGCTACCGACCGTGCATTTGTCGCCCTGACTAACGGTACCGTAGCGGTATTTGACGAAGTCACCCGCAAACTTATGGCGGGGATGACAACAATTACCGGTGAAGACCGTTTAATTACACCAGCTATGAGTGGAGCAGCAGTCACTGCGCCAACTAACATTCATGGCATAGACTACGATCCGCAGTCTGACAGTCTGGTAATTTCTGATGTGGGCAGCGCCGCCAGTGCCACCGATGGTAAACTCTATGTTATTCCAGCAGCCGGTATGGCAAATGGCTTAGCTGAGATGAGTGTAATGATTGCCGGACCGAACTCTATGCTCGGCAACCCGGTAGACTTAATGCTCAGCAATGGTCATGTGTATGTTGCGGAGAAGTCGAATAACGTGATCATGCGCTTTGATAATATTCTCAATAGCGCCAGTGGCGACATCGCCGCGGATTACAGCATGAGTTACACCGCGCCGGAATCGGTCGTTGTGGTGCCGGTTAACTAATCTAACGGTCAGTAACCAAAGCGCCCAGTCCCGGGCGCTTTTTTATTCCTGCTGGTGAGTTACTTATACAGCTCCACCACGCCGTTTTTACCCACGCCTATACAGCCCTTATCTGTATTACAAGCCAGGCTCCAGATATTACTTTGGCTGACAATTTGCCATTTATCGGCGCCAGGTTTTAATACTGCCACGCCCTGAGGATTACTCACCCAGTACTCAACACCTTCTGTTGTAGGCAGTAACGCTGAGCCATACACAGCGCCTTTTAGCGGTAATTCAGGTAATGCCTGCCATTTTCCACTATCAATGAAGTACTGCCAGGCACTGGCCGGAGCGCCGGCAAGCTTAAGACTGCCGCCACTGACAAATACGGTATTTACTGTTGCCTGTACAGAGAAAATCCCACCAGCCTCGCCGCCGGCAATCGGGCTTTCAATACTTTGCCATTGGTTTCCCTCAAGCATCAGTAGCCGCGGCGAATCACCATTACCGGTGCCAATCACAATTCCCCTGCCCGGAGCCTCATTAAGGCAGGTACCGCTGGAGGCAAACCCGCCCTCTGATGACTGAGCTTTGATGGGCAGAGACTGTCTTTGCCAGTTTAGTCCGCCATCGGTGGTGGCCAGCACAAACAAGCCCTGCTCATCGGAATCGCCATATAACCAGCCCATGGTGAGCGAGGTCATATAAAAGCAGTCATAAAAGGTACTTTGCTGCAGCCCCTGTGACACCTGCTGCCAGTGCTTGCCATTATCATCGCTGATAAACACGCCGGAATCCGGCCCTTCCCCTGCACTCATCACCACCAGACGGCCGCTGCCAAGACGTTGATTATCACGAAACTGCCTGCTTTCTGAGCCGGTTGGAGCAGGTATCTGCTGCCAGTTTGCGCCATTATCCCCGGACAAATAAATCCCTCCAGCGGTACCGGAAGCTACTGCAAAATCATCTTGCCAGGTGACAGCCTGAAACGAGACATTTTCGTCTAACTGATGAACGGTTACACCGGCTCTGGCCACCGGCAACAGACTGGCACAAACCAAAACAGACAAGAGGAGTGTTTTCATAAGCGGGGCAGAAATCCTTGGTTAAATTTGCTAACATTAAAATTATCATACAATTAGAAATAGCATTCTATGGCAAAGCCAAAACCCATAATAGAAATAGTCACTTATGGTATTCACACCAAGTGGGATGCCGACGCCAAAGCACTACCTAAAATTAAGACGTTCACCAATCATATTCCATTGGAGCTGGATATAGAATTTGGCTTTATTGTTAACATAAAGCGCGCCAAAAATCAGCAGGTTCGCTATTGCATTTATCATCCCGATATCCCCGACGAAGACGGTATTCCAATGCCGCCCTTCGACGGCGAGGAGTATATTCGCTCCAATGACTGGGATTTCTATCTGGGCGATACGCTTTGGCAACCGCTGAGTAACAAAGTGGGCGACTGGCGAATGACCCTGGAACTGAATGGCCGGATCATTGCGGATAAAACCTTTACCGTCGAAGACGACCTGCCTTACGACGGCGCGCAGTTCTGGCAACGGGGTAAACCCAAACTGCGGCGCTAAACCAGAACTGGTGGCTTGCCATGTTTTCGGGCAATTTTGCACCGTTGTGACACATCCGGCTGGCCATCAGGAATGACAACCCCTGTTTAAACAATCGGTTAGATTTTTGCCCGCCAGGGAATAATCCTTGCAAAACTTACCTGAATGTTCTCCACAAAAACCCGATGAATACCATCTAACAAGAATACGGAGTGTGTATGCAAGCATTTATCGAAGGTATGCCAAAGGCAGAGTTACATGTTCACATTGAGGGCACGCTGGAACCCAAACTGAGCTTTGCGCTGGCGAAGAAAAATAACATCGAACTTCCCTACAATACCCCTGAAGCACTGATCGCTGCCTACGATTTTCACGACTTACCCTCTTTTCTGAAAATTTATTATGCCGGAATGAGTGTGCTGATAGATGAAGACGATTTTTATCAGCTAACCTGGGATTACCTGGAAAAAGCCGCGTCGCAGAATGTGGTGTATACCGAAATATTCTTTGATCCCCAGGGCCACACCAGTCGCGGGGTTAGTTTTGATACGGTGATCACCGGGATCAGAAAGGCGCAGACAGCGGCAGAGGAAAAACTGGGGATCCGCAGCCAGCTTATTATGTGCTTTTTGCGCGATATGTCGGCCGAAAGCGCCATGGAACATTTAGTGATGGCCAAGCCCTACCTGGGCTGGCTGGTTGGAGTGGGACTTGACTCCGATGAGCACAACAACCCACCGGTAAAATTTCGTGAAGTGTTTAAGCTGGCCAAAGAATGGGGCCTCAAGCTCACCATGCATTGTGACGTGAACCAGAAAAACACCCTGGAGCATATTCGTCAGGTCATCGAAATTATCGGCGTAGACCGCATTGATCACGGGGTTAATTCGCTGGAATCTGATGATCTTTGCGAACTGATTAAAAGCCACAAACTGGGGCTCACCGTATGTCCGGTATCCAATCAGTTTGTGGTGCAGTCGTTAACCTCCAACGAAATTCGTCAGATGCTCGACAAAGGCATGCTGGCCACCATCAACTCCGACGATCCGGCGTATTTTCGGGCTTACATGAACGAAAATCTGATTGCCTTACAGCAAGAGGGCGACTTTAGCCGCGAAGATCTTAAAACGTTGATGGCTAATGCCTTTACCGTGACCTGGTTACCCGAAGACGAGAAGCAAGTCTATCTGGATCAGCTCAACGCGTATTGTTAAAGACGACCACCAGAGGCCGACCCTGAAGCATTTTATTAATGAAGAATAACGCTGGAATTCATTAGTCGATGGCTTTAGGGTACAGACCCATTGTATTCGTCTTCTTCAGTCACCTTATGTGGCCTCTGTTCAAGGAGTTATCATGAACCTGCCTTCCCCTTATTTACTTTTTATCGGCAATGCTACGGATCCGCTCAGCATCAAAATGGCTAAGAGCGCGGCGGACTGGAGCCCTGAGATGTGCGTGGGCGAATATTCCCTGCCAGGCTGCGGTGTGACCACCGGCCTGCCAGCCATGACCATTGAAGAAGGTGCGCAACAAGGCGCCAAAGCATTTGTACTGGGTTTTGCCAACAGCGGCGGCGTGCTCGACCCGTCGCTGGTTGCTTCCATTATTACCGCTCTGGAAGCCGGCATGGATATTATTAATGGTCTGCACGATAAACTGGCTGATATTCCTGAAGTAGCTGAAAAAGCTCAGGCACTCGGTCGCCGCCTGATAGACATTCGCCACCCCACCACCAAATTTAAAACCGGTACCGGCGTAAAACGCCCGGGCAAGCGTTTGCTGACCGTAGGTACGGATTGTTCGGTGGGTAAGATGTACACCACACTGAGCCTGGCCCGGGGCATGCAAAGTCAGGGTATGAAAGCCACGTTCCGGGCCTCGGGCCAAAGCGGTATTCTGGTTGCTGGTGAAGGTGTAGCCGTCGATTGCGTAGTCTCTGATTTCATCTCCGGTAGTGTTGAAGCACTCTGCCCGGCCAACGACGATGACCACTGGGATTTAATTGAAGGTCAGGGGTCGCTGTATCATCCGGCCTTTGCAGGCGTTAGCTTAGGGCTGTTGCACGGCTCGCAACCTGATGCACTGGTTATCTGCCACGCATTAAACCGTGACCACATGCGCGCCCTGCCCGGTCGTCCACTCCCCAGTCTTGAACAGGTGATTGAAATGAATCTCACCGCCGCGCGGATCACTAACCCCGATGTGAAGGTGATTGGCGTATCGGTAAACACGTCTTCGGTCAGCGAAGATGAAGCCCTGGTCTATTGCAAGAGCGTGACCGAGCAGCTTGGCCTGCCTTGTGTCGACCCGATCCGCCACGGCGTTGGTGCGTTAGTGGAGGCATTGGAATGAGTCTGAGTTTTAAAGCCTTTACTGAGTCTTTTCCGCTGGCCCGTGAGTTTCGCATTTCACGAGGCGCAAAAACCCAGGCCGATGTGATCACCGTACTGGTGAGCGACGGCCATTATTATGGCTGGGGTGAATCTGTCCCCTATGCCCGCTATAACGAATCAATCGAATCCGTGTTAGCGCAACTGGAAGAAAAAAAGGGCGCCTTTGCCAATGTCTGTGACACCGAGGATTTACTCACCCTGCTACCCGCCGGATCTGCACGCAATGCGCTGGACGCGGCCCTTTGGGATTTAAAAGCCAAGATAAAGGGCAAATCTGTGGCCAGCCTGGCTAACCTGCATACGGTACAGCGTTGTTATACTGCGCAAACCCTCAGCATTGATACGCCAGAAGGCATGAAAAACCAGGCACTGGAGATTAAAAATGCGCCGCTAATTAAAATTAAGCTGGATGAGCATCAGGTGCTGGAACGTCTGGCTGCCATCCACGAAGTGTCACCGCAAAGCCGGTTAATTGTAGATGCCAACGAGGGCTGGCAGGTAGCAATGCTTAATGAATTGCTGCCGGACATGGCTAAGCTTGGTGTTGCGTTAATAGAACAACCGGTTCCTGCCGAAGCCGATGAGCAGTTGGCAGGGCTTAACAGCCCGGTTATCCTGTGTGCCGATGAGTCATGCCATGTGAGTGCCGATATCGAGCGGCTGGCAAAGTACTATCAGGCGGTCAATATTAAACTGGATAAAACCGGCGGCTTAACCGAAGCAATTCGCGCTTACCACGCGGCTAAAGAGCACAATCTGCAGATCATGATTGGTTGTATGGTAGGCTCGTCGCTGGCTATGGCACCAGCCTATGGCCTGTGCGCGGATGTGCAGTTTGTCGACTTAGACGGGCCGCTACTGGTTGCTCAGGACCGTGCCGATGGCTTTACCTTCGACCAGGGCCGCATGATTCAACCGGAGCCTTTCTTGTGGGGCTTGCCGGGGCAATACGGCCAACAAGGCCTTGCCCGCCTGTGGAACGAACTGCCGGATTAAAGCTGACGTCCAGCCAGCTCGTTTAAAATGTGCCATTCGCTTTCTGTTACCGGCATTACAGACAAGCGATGGCCTTTTTTCACCAGTCCCAATTCAGTAATTTGCGGGCAGTCTTTAATCACACTCAGCGGTAGCACGCGGGCAAACTTGCTCACGTACTTTACATCCACACTGTACCAGCGCGGTTTTTCCGGCGTTGCTTTCGGATCGTAATAGTCCGACTCGGGATCAAACTGGGTTGCATCGGGATAACCGGCTTTAACTACCTCGGCAATACCGGCAATACCCACCGTTTTACAACTGGAGTGATAAAAAAACACCTTATCCCCCACGCTAACCTCATCGCGCAGGAAATTACGCGCCTGATAGTTGCGCACCCCGTCCCAGGGCTCGGTTTGGTCAGGTCGTTGAGCCAGGTGGTCGATACCAAACACGTCCGGTTCTGATTTAAACAGCCAGTAACGCATGAATGTTTCTCCGTAGTTATCTGGCGCAGAGTATAAGCCACCGGGAAGTACAATTCAGCCCTTGAGAAAGGGAAAAAGCACACAACATATAATCTATAACAAATTGGAGTGAAATTATGAGCGCTATTCATATCGTTTGCCCCCACTGTCAGGGGCTCAATCGCAGTCCGGCAGAGCGTTTAAGTGACAACCCGGTGTGTGGCAAGTGCAAACAGGGCCTGTTACCCGCCCACCCTATCGATTTAAAACAGGCGGATTTTGCGCGCTTTATCGAGAAATCAGACCTTCCGGTGATTGTGGATTTTTGGGCCGACTGGTGTGGCCCCTGTAAAATGATGGCCCCTGCATTTACTCAGGCTGCTGAACAGTTCCAAGGTAAAGCCATCTTTGCCAAGGTCGATACCGAATCTAACCCCATGTTAAGTCGGCAATTTGCTATTCGCAGCATTCCCAGCCTGTTAGTGTTTAAACAAGGCCGTGAAGTGAGCCGTCAGGCCGGCGCGATGTCAGCCGGACAGCTTATCCAGTGGGCACAGCAGGTAATTCGTTAATCAACTCTATTTTTATTGTGCAATTTGCTTCACGGTTGAGAGCTGTAAATACTGACTTAGCTATTTTCGCCTGCGGATGTTTGCTATAATTCAGCCGTTTTCACAATCCTCTGAAGAATTCCATGCAAGCAACCATTAAAGCCGATCGCGGCCTGTTTTCTTATCCTAAATACTGGGCACACTGCTACGGTAGCGCGCCATTTTTACCCATGTCCCGGGCCGAAATGGACGAACTGGGCTGGGATAGCTGCGATATTATTCTGGTCACAGGCGACGCCTATGTGGACCACCCCAGTTTTGGTATGGCGATCATCGGGCGCTTGCTGGAAGCACACGGTTACCGGGTGGGTATTATTGCCCAGCCCGACTGGAAGAATAAAAACGACTTTATGAAGCTGGGCAAGCCCAATTTGTATTTTGGTGTAACCGCCGGCAACATGGACTCCATGATTAACCGCTACACCGCGGATAAAAAGCTACGCCACGACGATGCTTATACGCCCAACAACGAAGGCGGCAAGCGCCCCGACCGGGCAGTCACCGTTTATTCCCAGCGTTGCCGCGAGGCGTTTAAAGACGTACCGATTATTATTGGTGGGATTGAAGCCAGTCTGCGCCGTATTGCCCACTATGACTACTGGTCGGAAAAAGTGCGTCGCTCAGTGCTGTTTGATGCCAAAGCCGATTTACTGATGTTCGGTAACGCTGAGCGCCCACTGGTGGAAGTGACTCACCGTCTGGCGGCTGGCGAAGCCATTGGTGATATTACCGATGTGCGGGGCACTGCTATTATTGTTAAACAACCCTTACCAGAATGGCAGGGCGTTGACTCTACTTCACTTGACCGTCCCGGCAAAATCGACCCCATTCCCAGCCCCTATATCATGGAGCCGGATTGTGAGGGCCAGAACGAAAATAAAGGCAACGAAAATAAAGACAGCCAGCCGGTTACCGAAGCGAAAGCCCAGCCCATTGTGGTGCAACCGGCCGAACGCCGTAAACCCTGGGAACAGGTATATGTAAAATTACCGGCCTTTGAAGTAGTGCGCGATAACAAAACCCTGTATGCCCATGCTAACCGCATTCTGCATCAGGAAACCAATCCGGGTTGTGCCCGGGCGCTGTTACAGCGCCACGGCGATCGGCACATTTGGATCAACCCACCAGCCATGCCGCTGGAAACCGAAGAAATGGACGCGGTGTTCGATTTACCCTATCAGCGCGTACCCCACCCGGCTTACGGTGAAGCGAAGATCCCGGCCTACGATATGATCCGTTTTTCGGTCAATATTATGCGCGGCTGCTTTGGTGGTTGTACGTTCTGTTCCATCACCGAACACGAAGGGCGTATTATTCAGAGCCGCTCAGAAGACTCGATTATTCGTGAAATTGAGCAGATCCGCGATACGGTACCCGGCTTCACCGGCGTTATATCAGACCTTGGCGGCCCTACGGCTAACATGTATCGCCTGCGCTGTAAGAGTGCTAAAGCCGAAGCAACCTGTCGTCGCCCGTCGTGTGTGTATCCGTCTATCTGTGCCCACATGGATACCGACCACAAACCCACTATTGATCTGTATCGTCGCGCCCGCGATTTACCCGGCATTAAGAAAATCCTGATTGCTTCGGGCGTGCGTTACGACTTAGCGATTGAAGATCCCAACTACGTTAAGGAGCTGGCCAAGCACCACGTAGGTGGTTACCTGAAAATTGCCCCGGAGCATACCGAAGATGGCCCGTTAAGCAAGATGATGAAGCCGGGCATGGGTACTTATTATCGCTTTAAAGAGTTATTCGATAAGTATTCAAAGGAAGCGGGCAAAGAACAGTACCTGATCCCTTACTTTATTGCATCCCACCCCGGCACCACCGATGAAGACATGCTGGCGCTGGCTATCTGGCTAAAAGAAAACCGCTTTAAGCTCGATCAGGTACAAAATTTCTATCCCTCGCCCATGGCAACGGCCACTACGCTGTATCACACCGAGGTTAACTCGCTGCGTAAAGTGAAAAAAGACAGCGAATCGGTGCCGTCGGCGAAAGGTGAAATTCACCGTCGCTTACACAAAGCCATGCTGCGTTATCACGACCCGAAAAACTTTGCGCAAATTCGCAAAGCGCTGGTCAAAATGGGCCGTGAAGATCTTATCGGCCGTGGCCCGCAACATCTGGTACCACCTGAGTCAGCCAGCGAAAAACGCAAAAAAGCCAGCAAGGCCCGCCCTGGAGAACGCGCGATGACTAAACATACCGGCTTTAAAAATGCGGCAAGTCCGAACCCTCGCAACAAAAAACGCTCGCCGAAAACCAAGCGCAGTAACCAGCAAAGTCACTGATTAATCGGGCGGGGTTTCCTGCCCTTTTTAATTTTACACACCGGAACCATGACCTGAATCAAGGTAACATCGAAGCTGTCAAAGTAGACTTAAGTTAGTGGAAAGGCCACTGTTAACAACCAGATAAGAGTTACTATGACTATTGAAAAACATGATCTCGTCCATGAATTCCCTGATCATCAGCACACTATTCGTCATTTAAAAATGAATGACCGCCATTTCGCCAGATTATTCGAACAATACAACGAACTCGACAGCCTTATTCACAAAATGGAAGAAGGCGCAGAGCCGACGTCGGACGATGTCTTAAACGAGAAGAAAGCCGAGCGCGTGCAGCTAAAAGACGCTCTGTTTACGTTTATCAAAGAAGCTGAAGCTGTAAGTTAATTCTAACAAAAGTAACACCCAACCGTTCGCCGGAGTATTTTTGCTCCGGTTTTTTATCCCTGTTATCTCCCCTCACTTTAGCCTTGCGACTACCACTTGACGACTGTGGGCTCCAAGCATCCTATTCGCTCGTGATTGCAGCGCTGGATAGACTGGGTGCATGACATCATGCGCTAACGGTATTTTAAGACAATATTCTTTTTCGCCATGCGAAGCGTTGCAGACACTTACAATTCCATACGCCCATTTTGCCTGTAACGCTGTTTGTTTAAGCGGTTAATGCGCTATCATGAATTTAAAAGGCAACGCAGATAAGGAGTCATCATGGCGGAAACCGTACTACGCAGTGCAAGCTTTAGCCCCAAGGTAAAAGCTTATTGGCTGATTAACCTTTTAATTGTCTCCGGGCTCACCGTTATTGGTATCCCCCTGTTGGTCATTTCTGTTCCCCTGATGTTATTTATCAGTGGTCGCATGCTAAAGGCGATGTCCGCCGAGCTGACAGAACGAAAACTGGTTGTTAAACGTGGCGTGTTATTTAAAGTAGAAAAGTCGATTCCACTGGAGAAAATTACCGACGTTGCCATGAGTCAGGGGCCGTTAATGCGCGCTATGGGCCTTTATAGCCTGAGCTTTGAGACAGCAGGACAATCAGGCCAGGGGGCGCTGGTTTCGATGCTTGGCATTGAAGATGCCGCCGGTTTTCGCGAAGCGATTCTTACCCAGAAAGACAACTACCCTACTTCTACCCGAACAGACAAATCGCAGCCCTCACAACAATCAGAGCTTACTGAACTCACCGAAAGCGTAAAACGCATTGAGAAAATGCTGGCGACCCTCATTAACGACAAGTCTTAGTCTGAGCATTGCGAACAAGTACCTGGCAGGAATGATACTCATGCAAAAAGCGGACTAACGAGTCCGCTTTTTAACTTACGACATTGATGAAATCAATAACTTCAGGCGACAGCTGCCTGCTCTTCGAGCTCTTCCTCCGTCTGGTGAGACAGCAGATATTCGAAGGCCGCCAGTGAGGCTTTCGCGCCCTCACCCATGGAGATAACAATCTGTTTATATGGCACCGTAGTTACATCCCCCGCGGCATAAATGCCCGGCTCGGAAGTGTTACACTTATTGTCAACCACGATCTCGCCGTATTGAGTGAGATCTACAACGCCTTTCATAAACTGACTATTTGGTACCAGACCAATTTGTACGAACACACCAGCCAGTGGTAACGAGTGCTCTTCGTTGGTCGCTCGGTCCTGATATTCAATCGCACTGACTTTGCCATTTTCCGCCACAATCTGCTTGGTTGCCGCGTTTTTGATAATGGTAATATTGTCGCGCTTTTCAGCCTGATCAATCAGTACCTGGTCTGCTTTTAACGTTGGCATAAATTCAAACACGGTTACCGATTTAACGATACCGGCCAAATCCAGTGCCGCTTCGATGCCGGAGTTACCACCGCCAATGACTGCCACGTCTTTGCCTTTAAAGAACGGCCCATCACAGTGTGGGCAATAAGCTACGCCGTTACCTACGTTTTCTTTCTCGCCGGGTACACCCAGCTCTCTCCAGCGGGCACCGGTAGCCACAATCAGTGACTTGGTTTGAATCTGTTCACCTGATGATAAAGTCAGGGTTTTAATATTACCTTTTTCGATGTTGTCCACGCGAACATGCTCTTTTAAAGTAATATCGTAATCTTTCATGTGCTCTGCCAGGTTACCAACCAGCTCGGGGCCAGTGGTTTTTGGCACAGAAATCAGGTTTTCGATACCCATGGTGTCTTTTACCTGACCACCAAAACGGTCGGCTACCACGGTCACTTTAAGGCCTTTACGGGCGCTGTAAATTGCCGCACTAACGCCTGCCGGGCCACCACCGATTACGGTAACGTCCTGAAGCGGTAACGACTGACCTTTATTGGCCTCTTTCAGGCTTGGGTCGAATTCCAATAATTTGTCAATCAGTGTGGCGGCGTCTACTTTACCGTTTGCAAAAAGCTCACCGTTTAAATACACACTGGGGACACCCTGAATATCACGCTCTTCTACCAGTGATTGGTAAAGGCCGCCATCAATCATTTCTGCTGAGATATTCGGGTTAAGCAGCGCGAACTGATTTAACGCCTGGACAACGTCCGGGCAGTTGTGACAGCTCAGGCTGATAAATACTTCGAACTTAAGTTCGTCTTTTACACCTTTCACTAATGATGCAACGCTGTCATCAACTTTCAGTGCGGTGCCTGACGCATGCAGCAGTGCCAGTACGAACGAGTTAAACTCGTGTCCGCCTGGGATCCCGGAAAAACGAATACCGGTATCTTCACCATCAGCTTCCAGTAAAAAACTGATTGAGCTGCGTAGTACGCCGTTTGTATCTCGTTCTTCCAACTGGATCTTGTCGCTCACTTCTGCCACACCAGACAGAAACTGCTTCAGCTCGTCACGTTTAGTGTGCTCGCCGGTTTGCAGAACTAACGTGATGTTTTTCTGCATCGACGCGAAGTAACCTTTTAGCGCCTTTTTAATATCTTGCGTAATCATATTTAATTCTGCCTTAGATAATGTGGTTGAGGAAATGTGCGGGCCACAGCCCGCACCGACATTACTCGTTGGTTAAAACGGTAATTAGATTTTGCCTACCAGGTCTAATGATGGAGCTAAGGTTTCTTCACCTTCTTTCCATTTAGCCGGGCATACTTCACCTGGGTGAGACGCTACGTATTGAGCCGCCTTAACTTTACGTACCAGGTCATCTGCGTCACGGCCGATACCTTCAGCAGTGATTTCCATTGCCTGAACAATACCGTCCGGGTCTACTACGAATGTTGCGCGGTCAGCCAGACCCATCTCTTCACGCATGCAGTCGAAGTTACGGGTAATTTCGCCTGTTGGGTCGCCAATCATGGCAAACTTGATTTTACCGATGGTTTCTGACGCCTCGTGCCATGCTGCGTGAGTAAAGTGAGTGTCAGTTGATACTGAGAACACTTCTACGCCACGAGATTGCAGCTCTTCGTATTTGTCGGCGATGTCACCTAACTCCGTTGGACATACGAAAGTGAAGTCAGCCGGGTAGAATACAAATACTGCCCACTTGCCCGCGATGTCTTCGCTGCTTACTTCGATTAATTCACCATCTTTAAACGCGTTCGCTTTGAATGGTTTGATTTGAGTGTTGATTAAAGCCATTTACTTTCTCCTAAAGTTAGGTTTATTTAACGCTTTCAATATTAACTGTGTGAACAGGACGACAACTTAAATCCACCACGTTCACACCGTTGATGTGCAGTTTAGGTTACGGGAATTCAACCTTTACGGTTTGCTTCTTTCTCGTTCCCTTTCGACTTGGGATAAGAATAGCGACTAACCCCAAAGATTTATAATTGGATTTGTTGAAAGTCTGATTCGAAAAAAACTATCAAGATGAGTTTTTTGAATAGGAATTAATCAATTAAATTAAACCCGCCTGAATTGGCGGGTTTATTGCGGTATTTATTCTGGTGTGGCGTGAACGGCGGCTTCATTGAGAGATAGCGCACTGAGATACTCATCGCACTTTTGCTGTTGATTAGCCGGCAAACTGCTATTACTAAGCATATCTGCAGCATTCATTGCCATCTCATGCTGGCTGTCTGATAACGGCTCATTCTTATTTATCTGCACCAGCACTTTTAGCAGGCTTAGCGCTATCGACTTATCGTGAGGCGACAAGATCATGGCCTGGCAAAGATTATTGTAGGCTGGAAAAATGCGGTTTTCGCGGTAGTTTACCGCCGCCATCTCTTTTAGTTCTTTGGTGGTAAACTTGATTTCGCGACGTTCAATTTCTTCACGCTTGAGGTATTCATCCACCACCTGGCTGGCCAGGGTATCACCTGCCAGTTGCGCTCGCAGTGTATCAAGAATAGCCAGACACTCTTCTTTCATGCCCAGCTCGTGGTACGCCTTCATTAAATCCAGGTTATCTTCCAGATTCATGGCCGCGCCGGCTTGCAGGTTTTCTTTTAGCTGCTTTTCGGCTTCACGTTTATTATTTTTCAACGAATCGATACGAGCCTTAATCACCAGCATCTTATTCGCCAGAGCAGGCTCCACAAAATCGCCGCGGGTTAAGCCTTCTATCTCACGAGTGATCTGGCGCTGTAGTTTTTCCGACTCTGCTCCCGAAACCGTTGCAGCCAGATCAATCATGGTACGCACTACATTAAGGCTAAGCTCCGGTGAATCGTGTATCGAGTTCCTGGCAAATTTTGCCATATTCTGCACCGCTGAAAGCTGCCCGTATTTGTCGCGGTTAAGCCGGGCCAGGTCCCACAATTTTTTGTTTCGTTCAATATTGCGAGGGGCCAGCTTGCTGGCCGCTTTAACCTGTTCATAGGCAACATCAAATTGTTCCTTGCTTATGTAGTACTGAGCCAGTAAATCATAAGTTAAGAATCGGGTATCATTGCGCTCTAGTAAATCTTCGACCAGCAGTTCTGCCTCATCAATCTTATCCTGTTTAAACAGTGCTTTGGCTAAGCCGATATGTACCCAGGCATGGTCGTATTCATCTTTAAGCTGACAAAAATAGCGCTCAGCCGTCGCAAACTCCCGCAAATTTATCAGGCATTCGCCGATCATCCTTTTCAGGCGCGGGTGATACTCCGCGACCCCCATATCTTTAAGGCTACGTTCAGCATGGTATATGGCCGCCGCATAATCCCCATTATCCATGCAATGCATAACTTTATGTAATTTACGGCGGATATTAAGCAGATAATTGAAACGCTGCTGCACCCGACTGGCATCCAGCGGTTTCACCCAGAAGTCATCCGGTTGCAGCTCGATAATACAGTTAACCAGCTCCATACTGGTTTCTGCACTTAAAAATACAACGGTAGACTTGTCGCCGATATAATTGTTGTGTTTGAGCTCTTCAAACAGATGGAAACCGTCTTTGTCGCTGCTGACATTAAATGCCAGCAGAACAACGTCGAAGGAGTCTTGCTGACACAGGCGAACGGCATGAAAAGCATTTTGCGCACTGCTCACCTGCTTAACGCCCAGCTCCAGCAGGGCCGACTTGATTAGGTCATGAATAAGCGCCTGGTTGTCTACAACCAGTACTTTTAACTCATCGATTGCTTTCGGTAATGGGATTTTATCCATTGTCACAACCACTTAACACGAAATTGCTTTCCTTGTCTGTGCAATGCCCGGCTTGCGGCAGCCCTGTGTTGACCACGTCTGCCACTGCACGAAGCGCTAAACCTGAGGGTATGTATTACCTGATGTTATCCCGAATTTCATAAAACTGCCATACTGATAATTTCCAATCAGCATCTATTTAGCCACTTTCGGGCAAAAACCGCGCTTTATCTCGGCGGATCGACCCGTTGTGCCGTAGAGTTATTCACCCTGAACCAACCGGCAATTGAGAATCGATTGCGTCTGGCAGGCAGTACTTCATGGGGAAACTCCTCACTGAGAAATATCACCATAGTACCGGCTAACGGAGTAACCGATACCGCTTCATCTGGCGTTGCCGGCGGGTAAATTACCAGTTCCCCGCCATCTTCCTGTGTCCAGTCAGAATTGAGGTAAAATACCGTCGACAGTACCCGGTTAGATTCGCCCTGAAACGCATCCATATGTCGTTTATAAAAGCTGCCTGGCGGGTAATGGGCAAAGTGGCTTTCGTATGAGAACAAGCCCAGGAACAGTCGCTTATTAAGATACGCTTTTAAACAATCCATCCAGTTTAACCACGCGGTGGTTACCGCCGCGCTCCCCTGGATCCAGCATATCTCATCGGTGCGAACAAATTCATTCTGATGATACTGCCCTGCCCGGCCAATCCCGGCGGGATCAAAATCAATCGCTTCCTGGGCATAGGCTGTTAACCGGGTGGTTAGTGCGGGAGGCAGCGCTGCAGGAACGATGCTGTAGCCACGCTGATACAGGTCATCAGCAATGCGTTCATACAACTCCTCGGGGGCCGTAGACCCGGTAAGGAGATGGTTTTCTAAAGACGTTGTCAACAGAGGGGTTATCCAAATAAAACAGGCGTGATTAATATACTGAAAACGGCAATTAGACAAGTTATTTTTTATACAATCCGATATTTTTGCTGCAGCCTGACCGGTTACGTCAGCATTACTGATCAAATACCCTGTTAACAGGGTATAGGTTTGTAATAACTGGAAAACTTGGAGTGCATCACCGGTGCATGCTATGTTGCCCACAGACAAGTCATTTTTGAGAAAGTAGAATGAGCGACGAATTATATACTGAAGATACTGAACACCATCTCGACCTGAGACACCTGACCCTGGATGACTACCAGGATGTGAAGGAACTCATGGACGATGTCTACCGCAATGTCGGTGGTGCCTGGCCCTATAAAAACTACAAGGCACAAATTACAACTTTTCGCGACGGCCAGATTTGTATAGAAGATAAAGGCAAAGTAGTCGCCTTTGCCATTTCCGTGATTGTGGATTACGACCAGTTTGGTGATAAGCATTCCTATGATGAGATCACCGGCGATGCCTACCTTACGACTCATGATCCAAATGGCGACGTGCTCTACGGTGTCGAAGTGATTGTGTCTCCGGAATACCGCGGCTTGCGTCTGGGACGCCGTTTATATGAAGCGCGTAAAGAGTTATGCCGTAACCTTAACTTAAAATCTATTATGGCCGGCGGGCGTATTCCCAACTATGCCAAGCATGCATCGGAAATGTCGCCCTACGAATATATCGAGCGCGTAAAATCGAAAGACATTTTCGACCCTATCCTTACTTTTCAGTTATCCAATGGATTTGAAGTAAAGCAAATCATGCAGGCTTACCTGCCTGAAGACAAAGCGTCTAAGGGCTATGCCACACTGCTGCAATGGCACAACATTTATTATGAACCCGGCAATCCGCAGCTGATCGGTGGTAAAAAGAGTTCAGCCAGAATTGGTTGTGTGCAATGGCAGATGCGCTATTTCGAAAACGTCGAAGAGCTTATTCAGCAGGTAGAGTATTTTGTTGACGCACTGTCGGATTACGGCTGTGACGTGGCCCTGTTCCCGGAATTTTTCAATGCACCGCTGATGGGCCTGGCAGAGTCAGAATCCTCTATTGATGCCATCTGGCATCTGGCTGAGTATACCGACGAAATTCTTACTGCTACCTCACTACTGGCGGTTTCGTACAACATTAATGTGATTGCCGGTTCCATGCCGGTGATTGAAGACGAAGAGCTGTATAACGTTAGCTACCTGTGCAAACGTGACGGGACCATAGAAGCGCAGTATAAATTGCACCCTACGCCGCACGAGAAAAAAGACTGGATCATGAAAGGCGGCAACTACCTGCGCTGCTTTGACACTGATTTCGGTAAAATCGGGATTTTAATTTGTTACGACGTAGAATTCCCCGAGCTTGCCAGGGTGCTGTCTGACCAGGAAATGCAAATACTGTTTGTGCCGTTTTGGACCGATACCAAAAATGGTTATCTGCGGGTACGCCGTTGTGCGCAAGCGCGCGCGATTGAGAACGAATGCTATGTAGCCATTGCCGGCAGCGTAGGCAACCTGCCGAAGGTAGATAACGTGGATATTCAGTACGGCCAAACCGCGGTATTCTCGCCGTCTGATTTTGCTTTCCCGCACGATGCTATCGTCTCGGAAACCACGCCTAATACCGAAATGACGCTGATTGTGGATTTGGATCTGGATAAATTAACTACCCTGCAAAATGAAGGTTCGGTACGTAACTACCTCGACCGTCGTCGCGACCTTTACCGGGTGGAATGGCTCGGTGGTGAAGACTAATTATGTTGCATAAATTCACCGTGGTATTAATGCTGATTGTTGCCTGGCCTCTGCAGGCCGGCGACAACAGCAGTGTTTTTTATGTGCGCCATGAAGATGAGGCCGCGGTGGTAGAACATACCATCGCTAAGGCCGGCGAAAATCAACAACTGGTTGCGCTGGTGCTGGGTGCCCAGTGGTGCCATGACTCACGGGCGCTGGCTGATTATTATAATGACCCTGCGCTAGCAGATGTAACCGAAAACATTGCTTTGCTCCCCGTGGATGTGGGTTATTTAGAAAACAAACACACGTTACTGAGTCAGTTTGGCTATCCCGCCTATTTCGCAACGCCTACTTTGCTATTGATTGATCCGCAAACCCGGCAGGTGATCAACCGTGCGACCTTGCCAGCCTGGCAAAGTGCCCACAATGAGTCAGCCACGGCTTTGCAGGACTATTTGCAAGCGCAACAACTGTACTGGCAAACCCAGTGGCAACCGGCCCCGATGGTGCCTGAGCTTGAGGCTTTTGAAACACAGCAAGCAAGCAGGCTATATGAAGATTACCAGCGACTTGGAAAATTACTGGCCAAAGAGGACAACGGCCAGCCAGCGCCAGGCCTTAACGCACAGTGGCGTGCCGTAAAGCAATACCGCATGGCATTGCAGTCGGACCTTATCCGGATGCATCAGGCGGGTGAAATTGGGGATAAAACACCCAACTATTCACCAATCGACTGGTAATCTGCCAAAAAGTACCGGCTAACATTGGTATTGCACAGAAATTAGCGATAACATCAGAGGATAAGGGCCCAGCGCCCGTTTTCATGAATAATTATATCGCCACAGTTGTCATTAAGAGGGAATATGGCTAATAACTCGCGCAACGATGACTTTCCCACAATCAGACTCGACGAAGAAGACCGTCGCGGATATCAAACCAAAACGGCACCGGTTCACCGTTCGGTGACTACTTCACAGACAGCCGCTTCCAAAGAACCAGAAAAAGCCAAAGGCGGCTCAGGCTGGGGCGTTGTTGCCCTGTTGGTAGCCATTGTAGGTTGTGGTGCTGCGGGCTACTTATTTACGGTTACGCAAAAGCAAAGTGCCACGCTGCAAAACGCAGAGCAACGTATCCAGCAGTTGGAAAATAAACTGTCTGCCACCGGTGAAGAGATTGGTGAATCAACCGTAGCTTTGCAGGTAAAGGTTACCGAGCTGACCAACAAAACTGCTGAGTTATGGGAACAAATGGACAAGCTTTGGGCTTCAGCCTGGCGCCGTAACCAGAAAGAGATTGCTGACCTGACCGATAAAGTCGCCGGCGATAAAAAGGATCTGCAGGAGTCTGTATCACAGGTTTCACGTAATCTGGATAGCCAGAAAACGCAGTTAGCTACCTTAAATAGCAGCCTGGAAACCGTTTCGGACGAAATGCTCGCCATCAACGTGCAGATGGAACAGGTTAATGCCAATAGCAGTTCCCGCCAACAGGAAATTAAAAGCCTGAGCGACAAACTGGCTTTACTTGAGCAGCGCAACAATGCCCTGTCGAGCCGAATAGCGTCGCTGGAATCTGAAATTCGTGAACTGGCCACCAAAGTAGTGAGTTCACCTTCGGCAAGCGTGCCCGCCTCACCTTCCGGCTCTACCGGCGGTCAGTAGGCGTCAGCCATCTACCAAATCAAATTTTGCTTACATAAATGGCGCCGGATCCACTCCGGCGGCATTATATTGTCTATTTTTTAAACTATTCAGACTGATTTTGCGTAATAATAGCTTTCCATGCTGCACCGCAGCACTTTTCAGGGATGCTACTAATGAAATCCGTAAAATTATCTTTAGCACTACAGGGCGGTGGCGCTCACGGTGCTTTTACCTGGGGCGTACTTAACCGCCTGCTCGAAGAATCATGGCTCACTATTACCGGTATTAGCGGTGCCAGCGCCGGCGCCATGAATGCTGTTATGGTCGCTGAGGGCTGGCGAAAAGACGGTCGTGAGGGCGCTAAACAACAACTGGCTGACTTCTGGTATACCGTCGCTGAGCAAAATGTTGGCTTTGAACTCCCTGGCGAACTCAAAAACTCGGTTACCAAATGGTGGCTGAGTGCGTTTCAGTTTCTTTCCCCGTACGATATCAATTTGCTGGATATCAATCCGTTACGTAACATTGTCGATCAGCAGGTTGATTTTAAAGCCTTACAGCAGGCTAACCCCCTGCCCTTGTATATTGCCGCCACGGAAGTCAGCACAGGTAAGCTGGCCCTGTTTAACACACCTGAGCTCACCACCGACCATCTGCTGGCTTCAGCTTGTTTACCTAACGTGTATAAAGCCATTGAAATAGACGGCAAACATTACTGGGATGGCGGTTATGCCGGTAACCCGGCGATATTCCCGCTTATGAACGAATGTGCAGGTAAAGATGTACTGATTGTGCTGTTACAGCCCTTAGAACGAGAGGAAGTCCCTAAAAGCTCGGATGATATCAGTGATCGTATTACCGAAATTGGTTTTCACAGCAACTTTATGCGTGAAATGCACGCCATTGCCAGTGTGAAACGTCTGGTAAGTGGTAAGCGCTTTTTATTGGGCAAGGTTGAGCGACAGATAAAGCAGTTGCGAACTCATCTGCTCACCAACGGTGAACTGCTCTCTTCGCTGGATAGCGCCAGCAAATACGACAATCGCAAAAAATTTCTTGAGTGTTTACGTGATGCCGGTGAAGAAACCACCGAAAAATGGCTGGCAAAAAACGCCGATCATCTGGGCAAAAAGCCCAGTTGCGATATTCAGGCGATGTTTGATTAGCTGTCAGCGATTATAGTCGACGGTAACACAAAGGCTTATCTGTTCGGTTTTCATCAATCCCCTGATTGGTACCGAGCTCATCCATGAGCCAATGTTATCTCATCAATAATCAAATTCCGATGAAATAAACTCTCTCTTTATCGGGTCTGTTGCGGTATATCGGATATTGAGAGAGCTGACATGTTGAAATCAATTGGCCGCAAAGTGATGGTGGGCTACCTGGTGCTTATTATAGCCATGGTGCTGACTGGCATAATTTCCCAGATAAGCCTCAGTCAAATCAGTAAACAAAACCGCCACTTCACATCGCATACCCTGCCCGCATTCACGTTGCTTCAACAAACCCAGGATGAGCTGGCTCAGCTGCATAACCTTAGCTTCGCCCTGTATGGTTACACGATTGACAGTGATACTTATGCAGAGCGTTCAGAGCAGCTAAAATCGCAACTACACGACAAACTCTTTCAGTTAGGTGAGAGTCACCTGTTTAACACTGAAGCTCTGAAAACATCACTGTATGATCTATTCACTGCCATGGACCATTTGGAGGCTATTCTGAGTGCAGCGGATACTGACTGGGATGCGGCAAGGCACGCTCTGACGCTGATTGAAAACGCCAGGAACTCCAGCCGTGAAGTGCTAAGCCTGATAAGCCAACAGTCAGCTCAACAGGTGTTTCAGGCCACCGAAGAAGTCAGTGTCACCCTCAGGCTGATGCGCTGGATTAATTACGCCTCTGTGATGCTGGTTGTGGTAGTGGCCTTGCTCTCTTATCGCTATCTATATCAAAAACTGGTCACGCCATTACTTAGTATCACAGCTGCACTCACCAGCCTGAGTCATGATAAGAACCTGGAAGTGGTTTTACCTAATGCCAGTAATGATGAGCTCGGACAGGTGGTCAATGCGCTGAAAAAACTGATTAAGGCCTTAACTGAGGATTACACGGCCTTAAACGCTATGACCAGCCAGCTACGCAGCGCGAGCATAACCTTTATTGAATCAGCCGCTTCTTCTGATAAACAAGCCCATCATTTATCCGGCCTGGCGGTTCAATTGGACAAGGCTATCGCCGAGGTAGGAGTGCAAATCGCCGGCGCCTCTGAAGATTCAAAAAGCGTGTCCGAATCAGCGGCATCTACCGCGGCTCTGGTAAGCCAGGGCAAGCAGGAAGTGGCAGTCAGTGCAGCGCAGATAGCCACGCTGCAGCGTGAAATCAATGAGTCTGCCCGGCAGCTTTCGTCGTTACAAAATGCCGGAAATCAGGTGAGTTCGGTAGTAAAGGTGATTGCTGAGATTGCCGAACAAACTAACCTCCTTGCGCTCAATGCAGCTATTGAAGCCGCCCGCGCAGGCCAACACGGCAGAGGCTTTGCGGTAGTCGCGGACGAAGTTCGTACCCTGGCCTCACGCACTCAACAGTCGACACATCAGATCAACACCATACTGGCACAAATAGTGGATTCCATTACAACAACTGTGCAGGGAATGGAAGCCAACCTAACGTTGACCTCCGAGGCATTTGAGCAAGCTAACCATACACAAAACGCCCTTAAACAAAGCCAGCAAAGTGTATTATCGCTAAGTGATGATAATCAACAACTGGCCGCTTCCACACGACAGGTGGTGGTTGCCACACTAACCATTCAGAGTCAGGTTAAGGGGATTAGCCAGCAATCCAACGAATTGCTGCAGCAAAGTGAACTTACCCGCGCCAAGGCAGGTGAACTCGATGAACTAATGACAACCCTTCCCCAGATAGCCACTAGTTACCGCTTATCATCCGGCTGACCGTTCAGGCCCCGATATTTTCGACAAACCGGAGCATAAAAACTACCAGAAACCTGGCAATAGCAGTGGCTTATTCCGTAAAATTCAATTTTGGCTGGGCACTCGCTCTGCTTATCCGGCCCCAGGCTGATTTTTCCGGAGTTATTATGTTAGAAGTGATTATTTTAGCGCTGGCGCTAAGTATGGATGCATTTGCTGTTTCTATCGGACTTGGCTCTAAACATGTTATTAATGCCAAATCGCTGTCTCTGTCAGCGGCCATTTATTTTGGCGTTTTTCAGGGGATTATGCCATTAATTGGTTACCTGGGTGGTCAGGGATTATTTGGCCTGATTGGCAGCTTTGCGCACTGGATTGCATTTATCCTGTTACTCTTTATCGGCGCAAAAATGGTGTTTGAGGCAGTGTCTGAGGGGATTGAAGAAGATATCGCTAACATCACATCCCGGGTCATGCTAGTGCTGGCTATCGCCACCAGTATTGATGCCATGGCCGCCGGGTTCTCACTGACATTAATGGATTTAAACCCTTTTCTGGCCTGCCTGATAATTGGTATTACTACGTTTGTTTTTAGCTTTCTCGGTGTGCATATCGGTGCGAAAACCGGTACCTGGCTGGAGAGTAAAGCTGAGCTTATCGGCGGTATAGTACTCATCCTTATAGGCTTTAAAATTCTGTTGTTTTAACCCTGTTCAAAACTTAAATTTGCCTGCGCAGCATTTATGAATCTGGTTGCTAACTGATATGAATGTGCGCTTTTCGTTTTCCTTCCGTAGTGATTATTACTCTCACAAAGTGAGCTTTTCAAATTGGCCTAAGCGGCGCACCATCCTCTTCCCGCGCCGTACGCCAGTTAAACGAATAAGGATATAAATTACTATGATCAACATGTTAGAAGGCAAAACTGCCATTGTAACCGGCGCGAGTAAAGGCATTGGATTCGCTATCGCAGAACTCTTCGCCGAAGAAGGCGCCAATGTCATCCTGACGGCCCTGCATCAGGATGAAATAGAAACCGCAGTCGATAAAATCAACGCTAAAGGGCAAGGTAAAGCCATAGGTATGGTTGCCGACTCGAGCGACCCCGAAGCACCTGAAAGCGTGTTCAGCAACGCTATTAATGAGTTTGGCAAAGTGGATATCATGGTCAACAATGCCGGTGTTGGAGAAATGTACGCCGTTGAGAAAACCAGTGATGAGCACTGGGCAAAAATTATGGAGTTAAACCTGTCCGGAGTGTTCCGTTTTTGTCGTGAAGCGGTTAATCATTTTATGCCACGCAACGAAGGCCGCATTATCAACGTCTCCTCGGTAAACGGCGTCTTACCTATTTGTGGTGTGGCTTACACCACAACTAAAGGCGGTGTAAACACCATGACCAAGAACATTGCGATCCGTTTGTCTGGTACCAACATCCGTTGTAATGCCATTGCACCGGGCGTTCCTGAAATTGACGCAGCGAAAGCCTGGGCAGCCGGCGAGCAGGAAGGCGATGACGTAATGCTGGAGTTTTCGGATAGATATACCAACACCACCGTGCCTTCTGTAGAACCCCGCGACCAGGCCTATGCAGCACTTTACCTTGCCAGTGAAATGGGTAAAGCCGTCACCGGACAGGTTATTCAGGTGGATAACGGCGGATTTCTGTAATTATTAATACCCTGAACCGGCCAAAGGCTGGTTCTTTCACCCTGACTTGACCACGCCGCCATCATCATTGTAAGCAACTCAACGACTAAGAGGCGATAATGATGAGTAGACATCGACAAATGAATCTGTCAATAGCACGGGTGGCGGCAATTACTTTAACCGCCATACTGGCAAGTGGCTGTGTTTCAAAATCCTCGCTCCCGGCAATAACCGAAACCAATGATGCAGCCACTGTTACTATCTATCGTTCCGATGAATTACAAGGCAGCCTGACCGATGTGTATATTGGTTGGGATAATGAGTACTTTATTTCACTGGCGCCGCAGCAACATACCCAACTGTTAGTAAACCCGGGGTTTAAAACCTTCAAAATTCGCGCTCATGCTGACTGGAGCAATGAGCTGGCCCTTGATTTAACCCCACAACAAGAGATATGCCTGATAGCCGAGGTGAATCCGCAAAATGTGGTAGGACTTAACTGGGTCGTGTCTGGCTACCGGCTGCGACAGCTGCCCTGTGACTCACTAGCCCTATAAAAAGGGCCTGTTTCATTTATCTTTAAAAAGCGGTAACTTATCTTTAACCAGCCACATGTGAACATTACAAGGATTGTTATATCGGCCGTTTCCGGATATTTGATTGCCGCTTTACTTAACCTGGCCAGTGTTACTCCGGCCTCTTACCAGCAACCGGCATTTTTGCATAACCACGCCACTGCCGTGGTTTCGCTTTACCAGACGCTCAGCCAATACAGCGACAGCAAAACCGCCGCTTCAGAAGTCATCCAGCAAGTAAATAATCTGGTTGCATCAGGCCTTGAGTTAAAGCTTGCTGATATGGTGGTAATAAGTATGGCAATACAAAGCGCGATCAACCATCAACCAGAGCAGGTTGCACAAATTTATCTGTCGTTAAAGAGCCGTTACAAGCATTCCCGCACATTAAGAAATTACTTTTTTAGTTGCACTTTGTCCGGCCGGCAAAAATTACGTTCAACCATAAAAGCTCTGCGTTACAGCTTGTCTATGCCAGGCGAATTTGAGAAAGAATTGTCTTTTCTAGGCTATACCTCAGATGATGAGGAACTAATGTCACTGGCTAACACGCGATACGGTGAAATCAGCTATGATTCGGTGTATCAGGCCTTTTTGTATCGCGCTCTCACAAGTAAGCCCCTGGAGCATCCGAATACCGTTGCATTACTGTTACGTAACCTGGCTCTGGCCCATAACCAGATTGGCAGCAAGCATATTGAACGACGGCTGATTGTACTTATCAGGGAGCTGGAAACAAAGGACGTTATACCCCATTTAACCAACGGCCCTTCAGTGTACAGCTACCTGACCCCGTAATAGTCACCGTTCAATACAAAAAAAGCGCCATACAGGCGCTTTTTTGCGTTGGTCAATCGCGGATTAGCGACGCAGACCAAGACGTTTGATCAGATCAAGATAACGTTCTGCATTTTTACCTTTCAGGTAATCAAGCAGTTTACGGCGCTGGCTAACCATGCGCAGCAGACCACGACGTGAGTGGTGATCTTTCTTGTTTGATGAGAAGTGTGATTGCAGCTTGTTGATGTTGTGCGTTAACAGTGCAACCTGTACTTCAGGTGAACCAGTATCACCTTCTTTAACGCCATATTCAGCAACGATACCTGCGGTTTCTTCTTTAGTTAGTGACATAATTTTCTCCTGTTTTTTAACCTGCCGGACCGATCACTAATTCAGTCTGACAAAACTGAGCGCGTATTATACTTGGCATGGCACCATGCGCAAGTGATTTTACGCGTTTACGATTCTGCGCTGTAAACCACGCTGCGCCGGGGCGCAACAAACACCTGATCAGCCGGGGCTTTTTGATCTTTCGGTGCACAGACCCCCTCGCCGACGCCCAGAAACCGGGCGGGTGTGATAGTGCTATCGTAAATACGATATTGCTGGCCTTCTGCAAGGCTATCAGCTTGCAATGGCGTTACACTCTGCCCATGCTGCAACCGGTGAGTCTCAGCTGCGCATAGCTCAACAGCTGGTAAGCTTTTCACAGCGGTGTCCATGGGTAGCAACAACGCATCGATAGCCGTATAATCACGCTCGTTGATCTCCTGCTCCACCATGGCCTCAAGGGCTTCCACAGAAATCATGTTAGGCGTTGGGTAATCTGCTACTTTGGTTCGGTGTAGCCGGGTGACATAAGCACCACAGCCTAACTGCTGACCAATATCATCGACCAGTGAACGAATATAAGTGCCTTTGCTGCAACGTACCCGCATGTCCACTTCAGGCAGTGACATACGCGTAATCTCCAGCTCAAAAATAGTGATATCTCTGGCTTCACGAGGCACTTCTATGCCCTGTCTGGCATAGTGGTATAGCGGCTTTCCCTGGTACTTAAGCGCCGAAAACATCGATGGCACCTGCTTGCTGCTGCCTAAGAAAGACAAGCACGCAGCCCGAACTTCCTCTTCACTGCACGAGACATCACGCTCTTCAACAATCTCGCCGTCGGCATCAGACGTTGTGGTACGAATGCCAAGACGGGCGGTGACTTCATACTCTTTATCGGCGTCGAGCAAGTACTGAGAAAACTTGGTGGCTTCACCTAAACACACCGGTAACATGCCGGTAGCCAGCGGATCGAGTGCACCGGTATGGCCGGCTTTTTGAGCCTGATATAGCCAGCGCACCTTTTGTAAAATTTGATTTGATGAACCGCCCAGGGGTTTATCAATTAACACAATGCCGTTTACTGCCCGGCCTTTGCGTTTTCTTGCCATGCCTGATTATTCCTGCTCGTCGTCGTTATTCGACCGTTCTTTATCACGAGCGATAGTTTCACTCACCAGGTTAGAGATACGCATGCCTTCCGTAATCGACTTATCTTCAAAGAAATGCAGATGCGGTACGGCACGCATACGTAAGCGTTTGGCCAACAAGCTGCGCAGAAAACCGGTGTTCTCGCCCAGCTGTTTCATTTGCGCTTTGGTTTCCTTCTCATCACTGTTATAAAACGTGATAAAAATTTTGGCATGCGCGAGATCCCGGGAGACCTCCACATCAGAAAGCGTAATGAAAGGCAGGTTTCCTACCCGGTGCTTATATTCATTTTGCAGCAAACTGGCCACTTCTTTGTGGATTTGCTGGGCACCCCGATCAGTTCGAGAAAATTCCCGAGCCATAGTTACTCTCCTCTGTTTTGCAATCTGTCCTGCTTTTAGTGTAGCGGACTATCGCACAGACAAAAGCGGGGGCTTCAGAGCCCCCGCTATACTTTAGTTATTCGCTGAGCTTAGATTTCGCGTTTCACTTCAACTACCTGGAAGACCTCGATTTGGTCGCCCACTTTTACGTCGTTGTAGTTTTTAACGCCGATACCACATTCCATACCGTTACGAACTTCCTGAACGTCATCTTTAAAGCGACGCAGGGATTCCAGCTCACCTTCGTAAATAACCACGTTTTCACGCAGTACGCGAATTGGGTTACTACGTTTAACAGTACCTTCTGTTACCATACAACCGGCAATCGCGCCCAGTTTCGGTGACTTGAATACATCACGTACTTCAGCAAGACCCATGATTTCCTGTTTGAATTCTGGTGCCAGCATACCACTCATGGCCGCTTTCACTTCATCAATCAGGTCATAGATAACGCTGTAGTAACGTAAGTCGATTTCTTCCGCTTCAATCACGCGACGTGCAGTTGCATCGGCACGAACGTTAAAGCCCACCACGATAGCACTTGATGCTGCCGCCAGGCTGGCGTCGGTTTCAGTAATACCACCTACACCGCTACCTACGATATTCACTTTAACTTCACTGGTAGACAGTTTGGTCAGTGACTCAGAAATCGCCTCAACAGAACCTTGTACGTCTGCTTTCAGTACTACGTTCAGCTCGCTTACGTCACCGGCTTCCATGTTAGCAAACATGTTTTCCAGCTTGGCTTTCTGCTGACGGGCAAGTTTCAGCTCACGTTTCTTCTGATGACGTTTACCGGCCACTTCACGCGCCTTACGCTCATCCTGTACTACCAGCGCGTCTTCACCCGCTACCGGTACACCAGAAAGACCCAGAATCTCTACTGGCGTTGACGGGCCGGCCACTTTTACATCGTTACCGTTCTCATCACGCATGGCACGAACACGACCGTATTCTTCACCACACAACAGGATATCACCTGCTTTAACTTCACCTTCCTGAACCAGTACCGAGGCAATCGGGCCACGGCCTTTATCCAGGCGGGACTCAACTACAATACCGCGGCCAGGGCCGGTTGGCGTTGCTTTAAGATCCAGTACTTCAGCCTGCAGGGAAATAGCTTCGAGCAGTTCATCAACGCCCATACCGGTTTTGGCTGATACGTTTACAAACTGGTGCTCACCGCCCCACTCTTCAGAGATAACTTCCAGCTGTGACAGTTCGGTTTTAACCCGATCCGGATCCGCCGCTTCTTTATCCATCTTGTTCACAGCAATGATCAGTGGTACCCCTGCTGCACGACTGTGCTGAACTGCTTCTTTAGTCTGCGGCATTACACCATCGTCTGCGGCAACAACCAGTACAACAATATCCGTTGCTGTAGCACCACGTGCACGCATGGCCGTAAAGGCGGCGTGTCCGGGTGTATCCAGGAACGTAATCTTACCGCCGTCGGTTTCTACACTGTAGGCACCAATGTGCTGGGTAATACCACCCGCTTCACCGGCCGCCACTTTGGCGCGACGAATGTAGTCAAGCAGTGAGGTTTTACCGTGGTCAACGTGCCCCATGATGGTTACTACCGGCGCACGGGTGGTTTTATCACCATTGCCGGAGCCTGCTAACAATTCGTCTTCTAAGGCGTTGTCATTAACCAGCTCATATTTATGACCCATCTCTTCCACTACCAGTACAGCAGTGTCCTGATCCAGCACCTGATTGATGGTTGCCATTTCGCCCATTTTCATCATGGCCTTAATGACTTCCTGCACCTTAATTGCCAGACGGCTGGCGAGTTCGCCTACCGTGATGGTTTCACCCAGTTTAACCACACGCTCAACTGGCGCGGCTGGCTTGTTAAAGCCTTGCTTCAGGCTTTCACTGGCTTTCTTGTTTGGTTTCTTGCGACGACGTGAAGAACGCTCAACCTGCATATCTTCTTCATCTTCCGCTTCCTGAGCGTAACGGTTTGAGTGCATATGCACTTCTTCGGCTTCTGCTTTCTTACGGCGCTCTTCTTCTTCTTTCCAGCGACGTTCGTTTTCTTCAGCCAGTTTACGCGCTTCTTCAGCGGCTTTTTTCGCGTCTTCTTCCAGTTTACGCTGCGCTTCTTCTTCCTGCTGCTTGCGTAAACGCTCTTCTTCCTGCCGCGCTTCTTCCTGTTCTTTTAACTCTTCTTCTGACAGCTCAGACTCAGCTTCTGCACGAGCAGCAGCTTCCTGCTTGGCTTTCTCAGCACGGCGAGCTTTTTCTTCTTCCGCCGCTTTACGGGCTTCCTCAGCCTTACGAGCTTTTTCTTCTGCCGCTTTACGGGCTTCTTCAGCCGCTTTTTCTTCTGCTTCGCGCTTCAGACGGGCTTCTTCTTCGCGGCGCTTGGCTTCTTCTTCTGCCTGACGCTGCTCTTCAATGTCCGAACGTTTCACGTAGGTACGCTTCTTACGAACTTCAACTTTGACTTCTTTCGACTTACCTAAGCTTAACGTGCTGGTTGTTTTACGTTGCAACGTCATTTTCTTAGGTTCACCACCATTGGTGCCACCGTGCTGTTTGCTCAGGTGGTCCAGTAGTTTGCGTTTCTCATCTTCAGTCACGTTCTCACCGGCGGCTTTTTTAATGCCGGCGTCACTAAACTGACTCACTAACCGGTCAACGCTAGTCCCGATATCACTGGCGAGTTTTTCAATGGATACATCTGCCATTACGCGTTTTTCCCCTTGTCGACCTTATTCTTCGTTGAACCAGACTTTGTTTCGTGCAGCCATAATCAATGCACCGGCTTTCTCTTCGTCCAGTCCTTCTACATCACTGATATCATCGGTGCCCTGTTCAGCCAGCGCTTCTAAATCGACGATACCTCTACTTGCCAGAACGTACGCCAGGTGCTTGTCCATACCTTCAAGGTTCAGCAATTCCTCGGTGGGTTCTGAGCTCTCAAGCGATTCCTCGTTGGCCAGCGCCTGAGTGGTCAGTGCTGCACGTGCACGATTACGTAATTCTTCAACGGTAACTTCATCAAGGCCGTCAATGGCCAATAATTCGCTGACTGGCACATAGGCAACTTCTTCTAATGAAGTGAAGCCTTCTTCAACCAAGACACTTGCGAAGTCTTCGTCGATGTCCAGACCGTTAACAAATACCGCCAGAACCCTTTCGTTTTCTGCCTGGTGTTTCTGGTTCAAATCTTCAATGGTCATTACGTTCAGTTCCCAGCCAGTCAATTGACTTGCCAGACGAACGTTCTGTCCACTCCGACCGATAGCCTGAGCCAGGTTATCGGCTTCTACTGCTACTTCCATGGTATGCGTGTCTTCATCAACCACAATGGATGCCACTTCTGCAGGTGCCATTGCGTTGATAACAAATTGCGCCGGGTTTTCATCCCATAACACAATATCGACTCTTTCTCCGCCCAGCTCGCCGGATACTGCCTGTACCCGTGAACCACGCATGCCTACACAGGCACCCACCGGATCAAGACGCTTATCGTTAGTCTTAACCGCAATTTTGGCCCGTGAGCCAGGATCCCGTGCAGCGGATTTAATTTCTAATGTTTCTTCAGCGATTTCTGGTACTTCCAGACGGAACAGTTCAACCAGCATCTCCGGATGAGTACGGCTAACGAACAGTTGCGCACCACGTGCTTCGGGACGGATTACATACAGTAAACCGCGTACCCGATCGCCCGGACGGAAAGTTTCGCGAGGCAGCATATCATCACGGTAAATAACGCCTTCAGCGTTGTTACCCAAATCGATAATGATGTTGTCGCGATTTACTTTTTTAACGGTACCGGTTACCAGTTCGCCAACTTTATTTTCATATTCGGCAACCATTTGTGCACGCTCTGCTTCACGCACTTTCTGCACAATGACCTGCTTAGCAGTTTGGGTGGTAATACGGTCAAAGGCGATTGATTCAATCTGCTCTTCTACGTAATCACCCACCTCAATCTCCGGCTCATCAATTTGCGCCGCAGAAAGGGTAAGTTCGGCAAACGGATTTTCCTGTTCCTGATCATCAGGAATTACCAGCCAACGGCGGAAGGTATCAAAATCGCCGGTTTCGCGATTAATGCTTACGCGTACTTCAATTTCGCCTTCGTTTTTCTTTTTTGTGGCACTTGCAATGGCAAATTCTAACGCCTCAAAAATCTTTTCTCTTGGCACTTGTTTTTCATTAGAAACGGCTTCTGCCACTAACAAAATTTCTTTATTCATTTTTGCCTCACTGGTTGCATGCGGCTGGGCACGCAGTTTTATTCCGTATTATTCGAATGTTGGAACCAAATTACCTTTTTCAATCCCGCTGACCGGCAAATTAAATTGCTCGCCATCGACCTCGATAGTTAACGTGCCATTTTCACACGCCAGTAATTTCCCCTTGAAATTGCGTCGGTTATCCAACGGCAATGCCATTCTGACAGCGACGGTTTCGCCCACCACCTGTGCATAGTGCGCCTCTTTAAATAAAGGGCGATCCATACCTGGCGATGAGACTTCTAAGTTGTATTCAGTATTGATTGGATCTTCCACATCCAGGACCGCACTGACCTGATGGCTGACATCCGCACAATCATCTACGTTGATGCCATTCTCATGATCAATGTAAACCCGCAGGATTGAGTGCTTGCCGGCGCGGACAAATTCCACTCCCAGTAACTCAAACCCCAATGCTTCTACCGCCGGATTCAACATTTCGCTTAAACGTTGCTCTAGCTTTGACAATCCAAACCTCCAAAAACGAAAAAAGGGCATAATGCCCAATATACTGATACCTTGCTCGGTACCGCTTTGTGCGTGAGACCGAGCTAACAAAAAGCCCCGATTAAACGGGGCTTTTTGCAGTAAAAATTCGGTCCCTTTTGCCCACATCAGGCAAGGTTACTATTGGTGCAATACAACAATAAAAACCCGTAAAGCGTAGGTGCTGGTAATCACTAATTACCGGTACCAGCCATAATCTGACACGCATTATACTGCCTGCTTGTTGATTTAGCAACCGGCAATCCAGCTTCAGGTCAGATTGTCACGATAATTTAATCTTCCCGCCAGCGTTCCTTAATGGTCAGAATTTCCACAAGATTTTCTTCCAGTAATGTAATCAGATAAGGTTCGAAGTGCTTCCCGGCTTCGCTTTTCATCACCGCCAGGGTTTTCTCTACTGTCCAGGCTTCTTTATACGGGCGTTTACTGGTAAGGGCATCAAACACATCCGCTACCGCCACAATCCGACCTTCTACCGGAATATCCTTGCCTTTTAAGCCGTTGGGATAACCAGAGCCATCCCATTTTTCGTGATGGGTCATGGCCACGGATTTTGCAATCCGTAACAGATCGGAGTCCGCTTCGCCCAAAATTTCAGCGCCAATTTCCGGGTGCGTTTTCATTACCGCGAATTCTTCCTCGGTGAGTTTACCGGGCTTCAGCATAATGTGGTCAGGGATGCCTATCTTACCAATGTCATGCATGGGAGCGGCGTGCAGCAGTGTGTCGGCTTGCTCTTCATTTAAGCCATAGGCCAATGCCAGTACCTTTGAGTAATGACTCATGCGCAGGACATGCATCCCGGTTTCGTTATCTTTATACTCAGCCGCCCGGCCTAACCGCTGTACCACCTGCAACCGGGTACGCTTGAGTTCATCGGCCTGTACCAGCGATAAATGGGTTTTAATACGCGCTTTCACCACTGTGGGTGAAATTGGCTTGGTAATGTAATCCACGCCACCTACTGCAAATCCTTCGGTTTCGTCCTGCTCTTCACTCAGTGCGGTGACAAAAATCACCGGGATAGCCCGGGTAATAACGTTCTCTTTCAGCGCCTGACACACTTCAAAGCCGGTCATACCTGGCATCATTACATCCAGTAAAATAAGGTCCGGTAACTGGGCTTCTGCCACCCGCAGTGCTTCAGGGCCATTTTTGGCAAATGCCAAAGTGTAATGCTCTGCCAGCAAATGTTTAAGAACCCTCAGGTTTGCCGGTTCATCATCAACCACCAAAATAGTGGATTTTAAAGCGGTATTTTGCATGGTCGCTATTCGTCCAGTTTGTCGATTAATGCAGACAACAGCGTAATCGCCTGTTCAAATTCAAAGTCTTCTATGGCATCCAGTATCGATTGAATGTCATTGGCAAAGCGGCTGTTCTGATAGCCGCCGAGCAAGGCTAATTCCGCCTCTTCAACGCGGTTATTTTCAACCGAACGCGTAATACGCTCCAGTATAGCTCGCAATTCCTGGCTATCGATAACGGCAGATTGTTCCATCGCACTGTCCTGCTCTGATGCTACCGCGCTCTGAACCGCCAGCACCAGGCTGTACAATTCAGCTACCGAATCAGCAGGTGCCACCTTGTCGTAACACCCCTGTTCAATAGCTTTGCAAACTTGCATGATTTTTATCAAACCGAGGTTGCCAGCCACGCCTTTGAAACGATGCACCAGCGCTTTGAGCTCTGTAAAATACTGTTGCTCAGTCAGGCTCTCAAAGGTTTCTCTGACACCATTAATGTCACTACAAAAGCGGTTTATCTCTTTTACCAGCTTATGTTTAGAACCCCATAAGCTCTCACCGCGGGACCAGTCAATAAGCAGAGCTTCTTTAGGTTCCGCGCGCATTGCCAGCGCGCTCCCCTGAATGCCCAGCACCCGGGCGATTTCATTGCACAGCACCGGGAAGTCGATGGGTTTATTGGCAAAGCCTTCCATGCCGGCCTCACTGGCCGATTTTTTATCCTGAGCCAGTACGCTGGCGGTTAGCGCAATAATCGGGGTTGCCTTGAGGCCATTGGCTTTTTCATATTCACGACGTTGACGGGCAGCGGTTAAGCCGTCCAGCACCGGCATTTGCAAGTCCATCAGCACCACATCGTACTGGTGTTGCGTCATCAGGTTGAGAGCCTGCTGGCCATCCCGGCCAATATCCACGCTATGCCCGCCGCGCTTAAGGAGTAAATTAAGTAGCTCGATATTTTGTTCAATGTCGTCTACAACCAGCATCCGCAACGCAGGTAACTGAATAGCATGCAGGCGCTGTACATGGCTTGTGTTGCTGATTGCGGTAAGCGGCAGCATAAAGCGGAATTCAGTGCCCTCTCCCGGCTTACTGTTAACATCGATAGTGCCGCCCATCAACTCAACCAGTTGTTTTGAAATCGTAGTGCCAAGGCCGGTACCACCAAAGCGCCTCGACATCGATGCATCCGCCTGAGCAAACGCATCGAACACTCGCTGGCATTGTTCCTGAGTCATACCGATGCCAGTATCTGAGATGGTAAATTGCACATGGTCATCGTTAACCTGACTCACCCGTAGATCCACCTGACCAGACTCGGTAAACTTCACCGCATTGCCAATTAAGTTACTCAGTACCTGACGTATACGTTCCGGCGCACCGCGATAGCCCGGAGCGAGGTTGTCGCCCAGTTTCACCTGTAACTCGAGTCCTTTGCGTTTGGCTTCCAGCCAGAAGGTAGAAATCACCGTGTCGATTTCTTCACTGAGTATGAAATCAGTTAATTCCAGTTCCAGCTTGCCTTTATCTAGTTTGGCACTATCGAGGATGTCATTTAATAAATGCAATAGCGAACGAGCTGAGCGATTAATCGTCGACAGATGTCTATGTTGCTCTGTATTAAGTGGCGTATCCAGCAGGATGTCACTAAAGCCGATCACGGCATTCATTGGCGTGCGGATTTCATGACTCATGTTGGCCAGGAATGCCGCCCTGGCCGAGGCGGCCTGCTCTGCTTCATCCTTTGCAATCACCAAGTCGTCTTCCATTTGCCGGCGGTCGGTGATGTCCATGATAAAACCATCCAACCAGAGGATGTCGCCGTTGTCATCACGGATATACCGGCCATGCTCACGCAACCAGCGGATCTCACCCGCTTTGTTGAAGATACGGTATTCCATACTGTATTCGGTCTGGCCAACCAATGCCTGCTTAATTGTCTCGAGATCATCGGGATGAAACAAATCAACAAAACTTACCGTTGTGTTTGGTAGTAAAAATTCATCAGGGCCGTAACCGGTAATTTCTTTTACCGCATCGCTAATAAACACCATAGGCCAGTCATGCCTGTTTAAGCAGCGATAAGCGATTCCCGGGATATTCGCAATCAGTGAACGAAATTTCAGTTCGTTCTCTCGAATCGCTTTTTCCATGGCCAGGCGTTCACTGATATCGGCGATGAACAGTACGAATAAGGATTCCCCGGCCACCTCAGTATGCGACAAGCTAATCCGCAATGGCACCAACTCACCATCGCGGTTAAACGCCTCCACATCCCGGCTGTTCCCGATAAGCTGGATCCCCTCAGGTTCTTCCGCATGTTTAAAGAAACTTTGGCTATAGAGATGGCGACGGTCTTCCGGAAGAAACTCGGCGAGTGACGTACTAACCAGCTCCGTTCGTTGCCAGCCAAGAATACTGGTTACTGCTTCATTTACAGTTTGAATTACCCCTTCATCATTAATGGTAAGAATACCCTCAACGGCCGATTCCATCAGGCTAATCATTCTTACTTGCGAGCGACGGGCATCGGCTGATGCCTCACGGTATTTCACCAACAGGCTAATCCCCAGCACCAGAGCAATCATAATGGATGCAATAAAAGTGACACTGGCCGCCAGATAGAACGACATCTCAGAAGGCTGCTCCGGCAGTGCCAGCCCCGGAGGGCTAACAAATCGTGCAGCCGCCATGCCTGTGTAATGCATGGCTGAAATAGCACAGCCCATAACTACCCCGGCCAACATATTAGTCGTTAATCTTGTCAATTTACTCTGTAAGAAGCGCTGTAGTCCGTGCCTTACCCATAGCGATAGCATTGCAAATATCACTGCAACGATCACGGACAATAAAAAGGTGCTCAGGTCGTAACGTAGCAGCGGCGCCATATCCATGGCTGCCATGCCGATATAATGCATAGCACCAATACCGGCACCAATTAGCACTCCACCGACGACAATTTGTTTGTTGCTGATAGAGTGTTGAGCCAGGAGGTTAAGGGCCACCCAGGCAGCGGCTATGCCAGGTAACATAGAAACAAGGGTTGTAAACCAGGTATAAGTAACCGGCGTGCAAAGCTCAAAAGCCAGCATGCCAATAAAGTGCATCGACCAGATACCACTGCCCTGAGCAAACGCTCCAACAGCAAGCAACACCCAGCGTCCCCGGCGGTTTTTTGCATTCGCAGCCTGACTCGCCACCTGAAAGCCCATAAATGAGGCAAACACGGCAATAGCAACGGAGAACAGCACCAGTGAAAAGTTATATTCCCCCACCAGGAGTAAAGAAGTATCGGGAATAGAAAACAGGTCCGAAACAGACGGCATTACAGTAGGCCCTAATAATTATTATAAACGTCGTCGCTAACTAAGCCTGCCTGCTTACTGCCAGCCATCTTTTAACAAAAGTAAATATTGCGCTTCCTTTATTTTATAAAGATTGCCGTATATCCATTACGCTTGTCAAACGCTAGGGTGAAACTAAATCATTCAAACGCATGAGCTTTATTAAAATAATTTAATAACCGGCTTATATTGCCACATTCACACTATAAAACAAGGCACTAGCTTTCATCACCGGACTAACAAGGTGTCAGATTATGAATTTTAAAGACACTTTAAATCCGTTTTCGGGCTGACTTTCATAATAAACTTCACTGTTCAGCACTTCTCTGACCAAATTGTGCACAATACTTAACCCTAACCCGGCATTCCCTGCCCCTCTGCGAGTAGTAAAAAATGGATCGAAAACTTTTGGTAGCAACTCTTCACTAACGCCCACGCCGTCATCTGCAAAATTAAACTGATAACCGTCGCCTGCCGGCGCCAGTGACAGAGTTATACAACACTGTTGACGTTTGCCAGCGCCAAGACCATGAATAGGGGTATTGACGTTAAGGCGGTCAGTATTTGCGTCATCACAGCAGGATACGTGGTAACCACAGCACCGGGAGTGATTTTTACCGCGAAAGTGATTCGTGAAGATTGGTTATGCATACCGTGAGCTGCGATAAACTCATTAATACACTCAGCAATATCTACCTGCTCCAGCATATTTGCTTCATCAGTGTTTTTCACCGCTACCAGCTTAAAGGTAGACAGTAATTTAGATGCCCGGCGCATTTTTTTGAGCATGCTGGCCGACAGATCCTTAGCGGTATCCAGGAATTCTCCAAATGATTCCGCATCAAGCGTCCCGGTTTTGTATTTTTTGGAAACTTCCTCGAGCAATTCAATTAATAACGTGCAATTGCCGAGATAGTGCACAACGCAGCCTTGCGCCAGCACTCTGCCGCAAACGGGCCCACTGGAACTAACAGAAGCCTGTAAAAGCCTATGAAGGGCTTATACCCGGTGTCCTGACCAGGTTGTCTTTAACCCATTGACAAAACACTGCAATCCGTTTCTTCTTGGGATTATTCTTTGCATATACCAAATGTGATTTCCATCTCACCGGATGCGGTATAGCCAATGGAATAACCAGTTGGCCCGACCTGACGTACTCGCCCACCATGATGTCTGATGCCAGCATAATCCCGTTCCCGGCTAATACCGCAGATAAGGCAAGATCACTGGAGGTAACTTCGGTTTTTCGCAGTTGTTGTGGATTTACCTCGACCCCGGCAAACTCAAACCAACTCTCCCAGTCCACCTTATTTTCGTAGGCCAGACTGAACAATCTGGCATTCTTCATACTTTTAGCGTCGTTTATGGCATTTTTGCTAAGGTAGTCAACGGAACACACCGGGTAAACGTCGTTTTCATCGATGCGCTCAACAACCAGCGACTCGTCAATTAAAACCGGGCTGGACGTACTAAACCGTATGGCCACATCAATATTACCATCGTGCAGATTTTCAATCCGGTTAGAGCCCTGCACGTTAACATTGATTCCAGGGTGAAGTTTAAAGAATCCAAATAAATGCGGTACCAGCCATAAAGCGCAAAAGGCCTGGGTTGAGCTGACCTTTAACTCACCATCAAGGGGCGCTTCCTGAACTTGATTTAAGCCATTAATCACTTCACCAAAGCCTTTCTGGCACGCACTGAGCAACATTTTACCAGGCTCTGTCAGGCGCATTTTCCTGGCCTCACGGTGAAACAGCTTTACGTGCAAATTACTCTCTAATTGCCGCATTTGCTGGCTAACCGCCGCCTGAGAAATAAACAGCTCTTCAGCAGCCTTACTGTAACTCTGGTGCCGGGCTGCTACCTCAAAGCACATTAGATTGTTTAACCAGCGCAGACGTTTATCCATATCAAAGCAAAATAAGTTAAACTTATATCTAAGCGTAATTTTAATCGTTGGTGAAGTACAGCAATAAACATAACAATCCTCACTCACAACCAGGGCAACCGCATACTTTTACCCAAAAATAAGCTCTGCTCTGAATTCATCGGCCCAGCCAGCCATTTTGAGTTTGCTTCTCATGCTGGCTTTCTTGGG
>MDTF01007912.1_pt1 | contig 54200 bp, 44 predicted proteins | sample 811191 | NCBI WGS metagenome assembly MDTF01 (sample SAMN05326649, study PRJNA326480) | marine metagenome | isolation source: seawater | place: Southern Ocean | collected 2011 | reverse complement strand
ATAAAGAATAATAGCTCATTTTTTAAAAAAAAAGCAAAAAAAAGGCTGTTTCAATTGAAACAGCCTTTTCAAATATTATAGATTGTAAATCAATAGATATCGTCCCAAATAGCTGTTCTATATAATTTAATTTCGTCTCTGTTGTACTTATTGTCAGAATCAGCCATTAACGACAATAGATAAGTTAAATGATTGTCCGGAGCTTCATACTCTTCTTCCTCTTCCTCATCATCATCGCTTTCTTCTACAGGAACTTCAATTTCGATTTCGAAATCCAAAGATTCGTCTTCCTTTATTTTATCAGCAATTAATCTAAAAGTTTTAACCATTAATGGATCTTCTTCAGCTAAGGCAGCCTTTCGGATTTCCATCAGTTCAGCAGCTATCACTTCAACATCACTACCTTTTTCTATATCATTAATTAATTTAATGATTTGTTCTTTTGCTTTCGGATTATTCATAACAATAAAATTGAACCCCAAATTTAATATAATTAATCGATACCAAGTTAAAAACCATGCTATTTTTAAATATCGATCTATCAAATCACTTGTCTAATTAGAAGGATTCTTTTTTATTTACATAATAGTGTTGCATTCTTTTCGGAATGTTTTTTATTGTAAAATAAGGAATGCCTTGAAGATTTTAATAATAGTTCTAATTTCTTAGTATTTTAGTAGGAGAATTCTAAAAAAAATTAATGAAAGTATTGCTAATTGAAGATGAACAAAGAGTTTCTTCTTTCATAAAAAGAGGATTAGAAGAACAAGGTTTCACAGTTACTCAAGCATTTGATGGGATAACAGGATTGAAATCAGCCTCAGAAGATGATTTTAGTATTATAATTTTAGATGTAATTATGCCGGGAATGAACGGGATTGATGTTTGTTTTAAGCTTAAAAATGAGCTGTATTTGGAAACCCCAATCATTATGCTAACTGCATTGGGAACAACGGATGATATTGTTACAGGCTTGGAAACCGGTGCCGATGATTACTTAGCAAAACCTTTTAAGTTTAAGGAGCTTTTAGCTAGGATTAATGCTCAAATCAGACAAAAATCTATTCAGAACAAAAATGGAAGTCATCTTTTAATTCACAAAACTTTAGAAGTTAATACTAATTCGAAAGAGGTTAAAAGAGATGGCGTTATTATTGGGCTTACGGCAAAGGAATTTAACTTACTGGAATATTTGCTAAAAAATAAAAATAAGGTGGTTTCCCGGATAGATATATTGGAAAATGTTTGGGAAATAAATTTTGATATGGGTACTAATGTAATCGATGTTTATATTAATTATTTGCGAAAGAAAATAGAGGTTAAAGGGGAGTCTAAAATCATTAAAACAGTTATTGGAATGGGTTACGTTGTAAAAGATTAAATATGAAAATTAGAACACGGCTGTCCATTGTATTTTCTTTAATAACATGTTCTGTTTTTATTGTTTTTGGATTTACAGTGTATTTGTTTTCGGCTAACCACAGGAGTGACGATTTTCAGGATCATCTAAAAAAAAGAGTAATAGTAACTGAGAAAATTTTTCTAGAAAAAGAATCTTTTAGTGCTAAAGAATTGGCGAAAATAACAGATCAGTTTTTACACACTTTACCTCAGGAAACAGACGAGGTTGTTGATGTTAATTTGGCTAAAAAAATTGCTTTTAAACATTATTACCCAGATAATTTTATTGCAAATTATAAAGATTTTAATGCTTTTGAATATGAGGATAGCAAAAGAGAAGGTAGGTGTAGAGTTTTTAATGTTAAGGGTAAGAAATACTTAATTATAGTTACAGCAATAGATCTTGTTGGTCATCAAAATTTATCTTTTTTAAGGCAAGTCATTTTATTGCTAGTACTTATAGCGATTCCATTTATATTTCTAGTCAGTTTTATTTTTACAAAACGTGAGTTATTACCACTAACTAAGAAAATTGAAAGTGCAAATAATATTGAAGCTTTAAACTTTAGTGCACGATTGAGCGTTTACAACCCTAATGATGAAATTGGTCAAATGGCAATCGCTTTTAATAGTTTATTAGACCGGTTGGAAGCTGCATTTGAAGCTCAGAAGTCCTTTATTAATAATGCCGCTCACGAGATAAAAAATCCACTTACTGCTATTATGGGTGAAGCCGAAATTGTCCTTACAAAAGAGCGGAATAGCGAAGACTATATAAAGGCATTACGTATTGTTTTATCAGAATCGGAGAGGTTGGACACAACGGTAAATAATTTATTGCAACTTTCTAAAGTTTTAACTCAAAGTACAGAGATTCGATATGAAAAAATTAATTTAAATGCTTTTGTTTTTGAGGTGAAAAACAGTTTTGATTTTGTAAATCCTAACAATCAAATTATAATAGAACAAAGTGAACAACATATTTTTATTAATGGTAATAAAAACTTGCTTAAAACGGCTTTAATTAACCTTTTTGACAACGCTTGTAAATTTTCCAACAATAATATTGTAGAAGTGCATTTTTTTTGTGAAAATGATGTTTATATCTTAAAAGTAAGGGATGTTGGTATTGGTATCTCGAAAAATGATATTGATAAAATAACCGTACCGTTTTATAGAGGGGGAAATGCGATTAAAATGAATGGTTCTGGAATTGGACTGTCTCTTGTTTCAAGAATAATGAATCTTCATTTTGGGGAGATTAAGATTAACTCAGAGGAGGGAGTAAGCACAGAAATTGAACTTCACTTTAAAAAAAATAATGATTAAGCGCAACCTAATTCAATTCTAATCTTATTCTAATGAAGTTTTAATTTCCTTTTTTTATTATTGTTTTAAACGTGCTAAATATGAAAACTCAAACGCAAGAATCTCAGGTTAAAATGTCACCTAAAGAGGCATTGGAAATTCTTAAATTAGGTAATCAAAGATTCCAAAATAATTTAAAATCTAATCGTAATCTATTAGATCAGGTTGATGAAACTAGTAAAAGTCAATTTCCATTCGCAGTTATTTTGAGTTGTATTGATTCTCGTGTTTCTGCAGAGTTGGTTTTCGATCAAGGTATTGGTGATATTTTTAGTGTTAGAATTGCAGGAAATTTTGTAAATGAAGATATATTGGGAAGCATGGAATTTGCATGTAAAGTAGCTGGTTCAAAATTGGTTGTTGTTTTAGGGCATTCAAGCTGTGGAGCAGTAAAAGGGGCTTGTGACCATGTTAAGTTGGGCAACCTTACAACTTTACTTAGTAAAATACAACCAGCTGTAGAATCGATCAAGGATATAGAAGGGGAGAGGAATTCTAGTAATTTAGATTTTGTTGATCAAGTTGCTCGAAAGAATGTTTTACTTACAATTGATAGAATCAAAGCAGAAAGTGAAATTTTAAAAGAAATGCTAGACAAGTCTGAAATTGGAATTGTTGGCGCTATGTATAATGTTGGCACAGGTCAAATAGATTTCGACAGTTCGTCTGAAGGATTATAAATTATTTTAAAATATTGAAAAATCGTATTCATTTTTTACTGTCCAACGATTAACAAAATCTCATTATAGTTTAACGTGGCATAATCCAAATTAGATTTTTAATAAAAAGGCTTTAATTATAGCTATTTCCAATGCACAATTGAGTAATATTATGATTTAATTTCACTAGAGATTACTTTTTTAGATCTGCTGTAAAAGGGATTAAATTTTTGATTACAAATAAATAGAGCTTGATGTCACGCTATGGATAACTGTAAATTTAATGTTTGAATCCATTTTAATTTGGCATTAATTGAAAAGGTAATTTAGACGTTACCACTGGTGAAATATTGGTGCTTTTTTGCATGAATTTCACATGGAAATTATTAGAAAGATGGTTGATTAGAATAACTGATTTTTTTAGAATAAGAGTTTCTGCAAATCACTAACTTTACGATGGGTGTACTGCTGATTTCGATAATTCTAAAAACTACAACTCAAAATGAAAAGTTTTAACAATCAAATAATTAATGGGATTGATCACCAGGTAGAAATTTTCGAATTGGCAGATTATGAAGCTTGTACTTTTTTAAATTGTGATTTTTCAAAAGTGAATCTAACCAAAATTAAATTTATTGATTGCGATTTTAATGATTGTAATTTCAGCGAGGTAATTATCAATGATACATTTTTTCAAGAGGTTAGATTTGTTGCTTGTAAAATGATGGGATTAAATTTTGATAATTGTAATGATTTTGGATTTCAAGTATGTTTTGAAGCTTGTATTCTGAATTATTCATCTTTCTTTAAAGTAAGATTGAAAAATACGACATTTGATAATTGCAAGTTGGTAGATGTTGATTTTTCTGAAACTGATTTAACTAATGCTTTGTTTGATAATTGTGATTTAACCAATGCGCTTTTTGATAGAAGCGTATTGTTGAAAACCAACTTCAAAACTGCTTATAATTACAGTATCGACCCCGAAAATAATAAGATAAAAGGTGCTCAGTTTTCTCTTCCTCAAGTTACGGGGCTCTTAAATAAGTATAGTATTTCAATTGGATAAAGTAAAGGGTGATGAAGAATGTTTTTTTGAAAGAAGTAACAACTGATTTAGTAGATAGAATCAGTGCGTTAAATATTGCTTCAAAAGCGACTTGGGGAACTATGTCGGTTGATAAAATGTTGGCGCATTGCTGTGTTACTTATGAAATGGTGTACGAAGAAAAGCATTCGAAACCGAACGGATTTGTAAAAATATTTCTGAAATTATTTGTTAAATGGGCTGTAGTCGGTGATAAATCGTATTCTAAAAATGGCAGAACCGCTCCGCAATTTTTAATATCGGAACCTAAGGATTTTGAAATAGAGAAAAAAAGATTGATTGATTTTTTAATAAGAACCCAGAAATTAGGTGCAAACTATTTTGAAGGAAAAGAGTCGCACTCGTTTGGCCGGTTATCTAGTAAACAATGGAACATCATGTTTTATAAACATCTTGATCATCATTTAACACAGTTTGGAACCTGATAAATAGACTCATATTTTAGAGGGATTAAATTTTCTTTGAAAACGAAAAAGCTATTTTTGTAGTAAAAATTAAAATCACATGAAAAAACTATACGCTTGTATTGCAATTGTTTTAATACTTAGTACGTTTTCGAACGCGCAAAATACTGTATTAACAGAAGTGGACTGGACAACTTATGTTGTAAATGATAATTTTATTTTGAAGGAAGATGGAAACTATTTGACTAAGTCCACTGATCAAGGAGCAACATTCAGCAAATTACTTTCTCATACTTTTGTAAGTATCAGAGCGATCAACTTTTTTAATGATAATTTGGGTTTTGTTTTCCAAACAGATGGAAGTATTTATAAAACTATTGATGGTGCAGCTTCATGGACTCAAATCGAAGGTGTAAACGGTACCAGTTCAACGTTTACTGCTTATGATGAGAACTCATATGTAATTGTAAGTGATAATTGACAGTATTTATAAAACTACAACTGGTGGTGCTTCATGGTATCCGGTTGCTCAACCAGACTTAGAGTACTTTGGTGGATATTCTAGCTTGCAAATAAACCCGAATGGAAACGGCGTTTTTGTTGGGGAAAAAAATTATGACGCTTACTTATTTTTCACTAGTGACTTTGGAGAGAATTGGACAAATAAAAAGAACCTAGATAATTCAAGAACTGCTGTTTTAATGGATAACGGGAATATTATTGCTAGTGAACATCATGGAAAAGACATGAAGTTGTCTACTGATGGAGGAGACAGTTGGGTAACGCAAAGATTAGCATTGGCTGAAGGTCAAGATTTGTATGCAATTGCAGGAAATGGCCGTTATGTAGCTGCAGTTTGTACTACCTGGCTGGACTTGGTTATTGTATGCTCAGAAGATTATGGTCAGACTTGGGATATCAATGAATATTTGGGAGATATGTTCCGCGAGACTTATAGAGTGCAACTAACTAAAGAGAATGTTGTTTATAGCTTTGGTTCTAATGGGGGCGGATCAACCTTAGAAGGATATAGATCAAGTAATAACTTAAGTTGTTTTTCTACAATTACTTCGCAAGATGAATTAATTAATCCTACTTCAATAGTATATCCGAATCCTTCTAATGGACAATTTAATATGGGTTTGTCTTTTGATGGAGACTATTCTATTTTCGATTTAACAGGAAAAACGGTACTGACTTCAACTTTAGCAAGCTTTGACTTAAGCGCTTATCCTGCAGGATTATATTTTGTAAAATACCAATCGAACAATATTAATTATGTGGAAAAAATTATTAGAAAGTAGAATACAGAATTGAGTATTGATCAGGTACAACTAATACAAAAAAAGGGAGCACAAATTTGTGCTCCCTTTTAATATATATGTTATTTATCTTAGTTCAAGATTGCATCAACTCCAGGAAGAACTTTTCCTTCAAGTAATTCAAGTAAAGCTCCACCTCCAGTTGAGATATAAGAAACTTTATCAGCCAAACCATACTTGTTAATCGCAGCAACAGAATCACCACCACCAATTAAAGTAAATGCTCCGTTTTCCGTTGCGGTAACTAATGAGTTAGCAACCGCTTTAGTTCCATTACCAAAAGTATCTAATTCGAAAACTCCAACTGGTCCGTTCCAAAGAACTGTTCCAGAAGCTTCGATTACTTTAGCAAATATTTCTCTTGATTCAGGACCACAATCTAAACCTTCCCAACCATCAGGAATTTGTCCAGCAGTAGCAATTTGAGTATTTGCATCATTAGAAAAATCATCAGCAATAATTGAATCAACAGGTAAATAAACATTTACACCTTTTTCTTTCGCTTGCTTTAAAATATCTAGTGCAGTATCTAAAAAATCAAGTTCAACAATAGAATTACCAATATTCCCTCCTTTTGCTTTAGAGAAAGTATAACCCATTCCTCCACCAATAATCAAGTTGTCTACTTTATCTAAAAGTTGCGTAATGATTTGGATTTTAGAGGAAACTTTAGATCCTCCCATAATTGCAGTTAAAGGACCTTTCCCCGTCTTAAGTGCTTTATCAATACTTTCTAATTCACCAGCTAAAAGTAAACCGAACATTTTATCTTTCGGGAAAGACTTAGCGATAATAGTTGTAGAAGCATGCGCTCTGTGTGCTGTTCCAAAAGCATCGTTTACATAACAATCTGCAAGTTTCGCAAGCTTTGCACTAAACACTTCATCACCAGCAGTTTCTTCTTTATAAAAACGTAAGTTTTCTAATAATAAAACTTCTCCTGGCTTTAAGTTAGCCGCCGCCGTTTCAGCGTTAGACCCGATACAATCAGTTACAAATTTTACTTCAACACCAACTTTTTCTGATACTTTAGCAACGATATGCTTTAAAGAAAATGCATCTTCTGGTCCGCTTTTAGGACGACCTAAATGAGACATTAAAATCACACTTCCACCATCTGCTAAAATTGTTTTAATAGTAGGAACGGCAGCTCTAATACGCGTGTCATCTGTAATGTTAAAATCCTCATCTAAAGGCACGTTAAAATCAACACGCACAATCGCTTTTTTTCCTGAAAAATTATAATCTTTTACCGTTTTCATATTATCGTAATTTTAGTTTTCGAATTAAACACTCGTTTAGAGCTCAATCAAATTTAACGAATGTTTATGATAACAAGAAAAAAAAGGGTCAACATTATATATATACCCAAACTGAAAGCTATCTTTGAGATAAGATGCTTTTTAAAGATGTTGTAGGTCATAGTAAATTGAAAACTCGTTTAATCGAAACAGTTAAGAATGGCCGAATAAGTCATGCTCAATTATTTCTTGGAAAGGAAGGTGGAGGAAACTTTCAATTGGCTTTGGCTTATGCGCAATTCATTAACTGCTTATCTCCTTCTGAAAGTGATTCTTGTGATAAGTGCAGTAGTTGTGTTAAGTATAATAATTTACAACATCCAGATCTTACTTTTTTCTTCCCATCGGCTTCATCTTCTTTTGTTAAAGAGAAGCCTTCTAGTAAAAAATTGACTAAAGTTTGGATTGATTTTGTAAAAGAAAACCCATATTTCAACTTATCAATATGGGGAGATTTTATGGGGATCGAAAATAAACAAGCGATCCTTAATAAGGAGGACAGTTTAGATATAATAAAGTCTTTTGCACTCAAAAATTATGAAGCCAAGTACAAGGTTGTTATAATATGGTGGCCTGAAAAAATGAATATTGAATGCTCCAATAAAATCTTAAAAGTTTTAGAAGAGCCAAGTCCAAATTCTATTTTTTTGTTGGTAGGACATAACACTGATAAACTTTTAGCAACAATCATTTCTAGGGTACAAATAATTAATATTGGAGAATTAACAGATAAAGATGTTGAGCAAGGTTTGATCGATAAGGAAGGACTTCCCGTAGATTTAGCACAGTCATTATCTAGTTTGTCTGGTGGTAGCTTTTTTGAAGCAATCCAACAACTAAAAAACCCAGATGGAGATAAGTATTTTATTGATATTTTTCAAAGATGGATGCGCCTTTGCTATGCGGTTGATTTTTTAAATTTAAATAAGTTGGTAGATGAGATTGCCAAAAAGGATTTTGGTAGAGAAAAACAAAAAAAGTTTTTAGAATATGGAATGAGAATCTTTAGAGAGTGTATTGTTTACAATTACGCATCTAAGGATTTAAATAGATTACATGATAAAGAGGCTATATTCAATAGTAAATTTTCTCAGTTTATTCATGGAGGAAATATATTAGAACTGATTGATGTTTTTGAGCATACTCATACGGGAATTATTAGAAATGCAAATCCTAAAATTGCATTTATGAATTTAAGTTTAAAGGTGTGTAATTTTTTGAAATACAAGGTTTAATTACTTATTATTGTTCTATGAATTCGAGTGTTAAGAAGAGAATAGAAGTGTGTTTGAATAAAACGGGAGTAAGTTTTTACAAGGATATCATACTCGCTTTATCTAAGGAAATGAATATTGATTATATTTTAGTTGGTAAGGTTTTCAAAGAAAAAAAACTAGTTCAGTCTATTGTATTTGCAAAAGAAAACATGTCGTTTAATGCAGTAAATTATAATATTACGAACACTCCGTGTGAAAATACAGTTAAAGAAGGTGTTCTTATACATACAAGTAACGTAGCTAAATTATACCCTAAAGATGATCTGTTAACAGAAATGGAAATTGAGGGCTACACAGGAGTGTCTTTAAAAATAGGAAATGAACGTGGATTACTTGTTGGTCTTTCAGTAACAGAGATTAAAAACTCAAAAGACCTTGTTGAGATTTTCTCACGTTATTCAGCTAAGTTTGGAGATGAATTAAATAAGCATGGAATGGTATTATTAGATCCAGTATCCTATTTATAAACGATTACTTTACTTTCACATTAATTCCAAACAGAATCGTATATTCAAGAAAAGTGAAGGATTGACTTGCTTTTTCGTCGCTGAATTTCGTTGGGCGGATATCGGGCATATTAATATACCCTGCTTTTCCTTCTGTTTGAATGAAAAAGTATTTTCCTATCCTTAAATTTAATCCTGTTTTAACATTGATTCCAAAACCTGCTAAATGGAATTCGTCATATCGACCTCTACCAAATAAGATAGCATTGGTCTTTGGCATTAGAGCAGCTACTCCAAGACCAACAATAGATTGCAGACTTATAATGTTTTTAAAATCAATTAATCCATCAAAACGATTTAACTCAATATTTAGGTAGTTTAAACCATCAGTGTGCTCGTAATCTAAAAATGATTCGTCTAGTTTTATGTCGTCGTTAGTATATGTTCCACTAAAAACTGAATCTGGTACTGTTCCCGTTATTTTTGCAGATTGTGTATTATCCATAACATATTTCATGTGATCAACACCAACTGAAAAACTGTATTTATCACTGAAAAAATATCCAAATTTTAAGTTAGTTTGGGGAATTGTAAGTTTAGCAGGGTGGAAGTATAAATTCCAATCAAACTTCGTTTGCCTATCAGTCGCCCTTACATCAAAAATTTCAAAATCATAATCTCTTCCCTTAAACTTAATGTCAGAATTTGAATATGCAGCTCTGTTGTAGCCCCAGTACAAATACATTTTCCCTTTATTATTTTCCTTAATATTCCAAAAAGTAAACAATGAATCACTACCCGCTTTACTAACAAATGAAATCAATAAAAATAGTACGAAGATAAAACTACGTTGTGAATTTCTCATAGGAGTAAAGTTAATCTTATTCGAAGATATTATAATTAACTTTTTTAAAAAAGTTAATTATCTAGCTATTGTAATCGATATCAAAAATTGAATATTTTCTTATTGCCAAATAAAAGTATAATTTAAAACAAACTGTTCAGAAGGTGATTTATATATGATGTAATATATAAATCGAGCAAAAGACTTAATTGATATTTAGTTAATCTTTACGATATAAATAATGTGAAGTATTGTGTAATTGAAAAGAAGTACTTCCGTTATATATATTTAAAATGACTAACTTAGAAACTAAAAGTGTTTTAAAGCGAATGAGTGATAAGCATAAAATCCGTAACGATTTACATCATTCTAAGTAGAAATCACGAGTAAAAATTACTAGGAAACCAGTATATGAACTGGACTTGTTTTTTACCACATTAAAATTTTTTTCAGAAAGTGGAGTTTAATTATATTGATTTAGTTGTCCTTATTCCCCTGATATTTGGAATGTATAAAGGTTTTACCAAAGGACTTGTTTTAAGTATTGCAACCCTTATTGGTTTAGTAGCAGGAGTTTGGGCGGGTGTTAAGTTTTCACACCTTACATCAGAGATTTTATTTGAAAAATTTCAATTGGATATTCCGTTATTGGCTTTTGCCGTTACTTTTTTGTGCGTATTAATTGCGATATATTTTATTGGAAAACTACTGAGTAAATTTATTGATATGCTTGCGCTAGGGTTGTTTAATAAAATTGGAGGCGCTATTTTTAGTGCATTTAAAACAGTTTTGATTTTAGCTGTAGTCTTATTGTTTTTTGAGAATATTAACAACAATTTTCATTTGGTAGATACTGCTATGTTAGATGACTCAATTTTGTATCCTTTTGTGAAAATGGTCTCTAAACTTGTATTTCCCTATTTTAATGATTTTAAAAGTTTTACTGGGGTTCAGATATAATAAAAATCAGCAAAGGAATCCTTTACTGATTTTTATTTTTGATAGTGTGTTTTTACATATGTAGTGCATATCCCATGGAAATCCCAAACTGCCACCCATCCTTATCCGGAATCGTGTATAAGTTTACTGGAATATTCATATTTCCTGCTTTAAAGCTTTTTCCTATGGCCCATACCCATGAGCTAATCATACCTAAATCACCTCTACTATCTAATCTTTCTTCCTCTTCTATTTCTTCTCCTGGTTGCGCTTCATTTAATAAAGTCCAGTTCCCATCCTTATAAAAACCTGATGCGCTTTTTCTAAATCTAAAAGTTGGCCCAAATCCAAATTCCCATCCTCCTTTCGAAGTCCTAAAACCATTTAAGAGCGCTAACGATGGAATTGCCGTTTGCTGATCTAAACCAGCTAAAGAAAAATTCATTTGAAAAATTGCTTGGAAAGCCCCAGTATATAAATATTGTTTTTCCATTTGATATCCTATTACAGTCATAAATGGTTGCTTATTAAATCCACCATTGTTTTTTCCATTTTTCAAAATACTTCCCATTTTACCAGTTTGATATGCTGCGCCGAATCGAGGACCTGATAAGTTGTATTTCACGATTTCTGGTCCTTCTAATGCTGCTGATTTAACTGTTTCGTAATCGTATATGTTTTTAAACCTACGATCAATTTTTTTATTAAATAATTTAAAAACCGCCATTTGAACTAGTCTTTGTGAGTTTATCTCAGACCAAATGAATTCAGAATATGATGTTTTTATTACTTTTTCGAGATTTATGTCTATTAATCGCAATGTAATAATTGCTTTATCAGCTATTAACTCTGCAGTTCCCGCAACTACATATTTTACTTTTAAATTTTTTCCAATTTTAGTTAAACACTTAACTCCGTAACATTTTTCTAAACTTATTGGGTTTTCGTCTAATGTTTCTTGAACTGTGTATTTGTCTAATACTTGAAAAGTATCAAGTTTTGCTATTTCTGTTCTTGTAATTGAAATGAATTGTTGTTTCGTGAGCGCTTTCCCAATAATGTCGAAATTTAGGACTGCTAACCTTTCCGAAGCCTTTGCTAAAAATGTAGATACAACGAGTAAGAATATTAAGGATAACTTTTTCATAATTTTTAGTTTTAGTTTATGATACAAAGTTGGTGGAAATTAAGACTTCTTATTAATTGAATTTTACTTAGTTCAAATAAAATTTGCATTTTTTGCAAAAAAAACTATTTTAATATTTAGTGTTAAGATTAGAAGGGACTTTAAAACTGTTTCTTGTAAACGCAATACTAATGTTATAATTCGGAGGTAAAATATATAATTTAATGGGGTATTATTTGTCTTGTGTTAAAAAACATCAGGACAATAGAAGTGTTTTAAATAAAAATAGAGTCGGTTTTTTGTCCATTAGATTAAACCAATTATTTTTGATAATAAATTTATATGATAAATTAATATCATGTAAATTTATGAATAACACAGCGCAACTAATGATGAAAATCCGCTCTATATTTCAGTTTGTATTTTTACTAATGTTTAATTCCATTGGGTTTTCCTCCGTTCCAGATATAGTGAATTATACGACAAAGGATTATCTAAGTCATTCCATGAACTATGGATTCGCTCAAGATTCTTCGGGCATTATTTACATTGCAAATGCATATTGCGTACTTGAATATGACGGCAGCTCTTTTAGAAAAATACCTTTAGTTAATGGAAAGAGCGCCTTAAGTTTATTGAAAGATGAAACAGGTAGGATTTACGTTGGATCATCTTCCGAATTTGGATATTTAGGAAAAGATAGTACACAAAAAACTATTTATATTTCTTTAAAAGATCAAATTATTGGGAATTCCGAATTCAATCAAATTTACGGAACAAAATTATACGAAGGTTCTGTTTACTTTATGACAAAGTCTAAAATTTTTAAAACAAACAAAGATTCAATTAGGGAGGTAAAAGGCTTTGAAGAAGTAAGTTCAATTAAAAGTTTAAGTACAATTAACAACGAGCTTATTTATTGGGAAGAAAATAAGGGCTTAGGCGTTGTTAAAAATAATGAAGGGAATATCTTTATTCCAGAGCAATCTATAAAATCAGTAAATGCTATTCAATGGATTAACAAGGATTATGTTTTTTTTGGGGAATTTGGAATTCGATCAGCTAGAAGTCCTGGTCTTTATAAGCACTCAAATTTAGCCTTAGGGAAATGCGAGATTACATCTGTTCTTAAAATAAATGAAGATGAGTATTTATTGGGAACAGTAAAAAGTGGTATTTATGTGATGAATTCAAATGGAGAAATTGCACGAAATTTAACGACAAAAAATGGTCTAAAGGATAATTTTATTAACCATCTTTTTTTAGATAAGGCAGGAAATGTTTGGATCGCTTATAACAATGGAATAGGGATTTTAAAATGGAATTCTCCAATTCAATACATTACAAATTCTCAAGGTTTTGAAGGTATGGGATATAGTGGTGTTGTTTATGAATCTCGTTTTTACATAGCTACTTCCTATGGTTTATACGTAATGGATGATTGGAAAAATGGCTTAAATGCGATTAGAAAATTCAGTAAAATTAAAGGACTTCCAGAAAATAAGATTAACAATTTAACTGTTGCAAATGGACAGCTAATAATTTCTCAAGCTAATGAAACGTATACATTAATAAACGGTAAGCCAGTAATGATTTCACCAAACGACAATCAAGGTTCTTGGGTTTGGAATACATCTAGTAAATACAATAAAAATGAAGCATTTGTTGGTCATTATCTTGGGATTAGCAACTATGTATTTAGTAAAGGATCATGGCAGTTTAAAAGTAATATTGCAGGTTATAAGGAGTCATCGAGAGTACTTGAAGTGGATAGAAAAGGAGTAATATGGGCAATTCAGGGAAACAAAGGATTGTACCGAATTGCTTTAAACTCAAAAAGAGATTCAGCTATTTCCGTAATTAATTATGCCACAAAGTATGGGTTTTCTCCAGATTACTTCAATGATATATTTTATTTGGGAAACAAAATATATATCACCTCTTTTGGAGGAATGTATTATTTAGAAAATGATTCTTTATTGGAGGATGACACTTTTCATGCGGTATCAAAATATGTTTTGAGAGCAAGGAAGTTTGACGAGAATAATATTTATGGAATATATAAAGACAAGGCTTATGTGATAAAAAAGAATAGCGGTAAATGGGTAATTAAAAACACACCAGTATCTTACTTAAAAAGTAACCTAGTAGGTTCAGCAGAGTTTTTTAATAAAATATCAGAGTCTAAATATTTGATAGGAACACAAGAAGGCTTTGTTATTTATGAACCTAAAATCAACCAAGAAATACAAAAAATTAATTGTTTGATTCGAAAAATAGAATTGTTAGGAGACACTAAAGATTCGCTGCTTTTTAATGGTAAGCCAAAGACAATACGATCTTACTCATTCGAAGACAATAACCTTCGTTTCTCATTTTCAATTCCTGCTTTTGGTGAAATGAACCAAATAATTTATGAGACACAATTAGTTGCAAATAAAAATTCATTAAATGGTTGGCAAGCTCTAAAAGATGTCAATTTTAAAGAGTACACCAACTTGAAAGAAGGTGATTACACGTTTGCTGTGAGGGCTAAAAAAGGGGATACAGTTTTGGGTGTCGACATCCATAGTTTTGTTATATTACCTCCGTGGTACAGAACTGTAGGTGCTAAATTATCGTATTTAATTGCTCTATTAATAACTGCTTGGTATATTAGGAAACGTTTTGATAAACAAGCAAAAATATTACAAGCAGAAAAGGAAATAGAACTTGAAATAAAAGAGAAATTACACAACGCAGAGAAGCTAGAAATAGAACTTAGTAATAAGGAAAATGAACTGGCTTACATGGCACTTTCTTATACAAATAAAAAGGAGATGTTGGCAAGTGTTGTGGGGAAATTAGATTCTTTATCTAAGGAAATGAAACACGATGATAGTACAAAAATCATCTCGTTAAAAAGAAGTATATCTACAAATATGGATGATGAGAGTAACTGGAATAATTTCCAGGTCCATTTTGATCAGAAAAACAACAATTTCTTTCAAAAACTAAGAGAACACGATTCCAAATTAAATGAATCCTATCTTCTGTTTTGTTCTTACGTGAAGATGGGTAAATCGAATAAGGAAATCGCTGAATTACTCACGATTTCTGTGGCTGCAGTTGAAAAGAGAAAGTACAGATTAAAAAAGAAATGGAATCTGAGTGACGATGTAAGTTTTACAGATTACTTAAAAAGTATTTAAATCATTAATGTTCTAGCCAGTTTTTAAAAACTGGTGTTTTAGCTCTTGAAACGATTATTTCCCCTTCTTGTGTTGGTTTTAAATCTACTTTTAATTTCCCATTAAAGTATTGTGAGATTTTTCCAATCGCATTTAAACTCGTTATAAACTGCCGGTTTAATCGGAAAAAATTACTAGGATCCAATTGTACTTCTAATTCATCAAGAGAATAATTTAAAAAATAATTTTTCCCTTCATGAGTCTTAATCAAAACAGCTTTGTCTTCTGTGAAAATATAAGCAACCTCAATAACTGGGAGTGGGATTAATATATCACCTTTAGAGATTAAAAAACGCTGTTTATAAGCATTTACTTTACCTGCAAGTGTATTTTTAACAAGGGTTGTCAAATCTAAAGAGGAAACAAATAATGATTCGCCTATTTGATTTATTTTTGCCTTGCTAAGCTTCTCAAAACTCTTTTTAAGTTGTGCTTTTGTAAAAGGTTTTAATAAGTAATCGATACTATTTAATTCGAAAGCCTTAATTGCATATTGATCATAAGCTGTAGTGAAAACAATTGGAGATTTAACTTCAACTTGTTCGTAAATCTCAAAGCTTATTCCATCCGCTAATTGAATGTCAGAAAAAACTACATCAGGATGCTCGTTGTTTTGAAACCATTCTACAGCATCTTCAACAGTATCTAATATTCCTAGAATTTCCGAGTCTGGAATACATTCTGAAATTAACTTTTCTAGTCTGGTTGCTGCAGGAATTTCATCCTCGATAATAATAATCTTCACAATGATAGTATTTACTTGTCAAGGTAATTAATTATTTAATCGATGAAGGGAAAATTAATGGAATTCTCACAATAAAATAATTTTCATCAAAATCGATTGTCATTTTTAATTTCGAGAATTGTCCTATTTGAGATTGAATATAATCTAAACCTAAATTTGTAGATTCATTGCTAAAAATTTTCTTCGGGTTAATGTTATTTTTTATTACGATATAATCACCTTCAATAAATATTTCAAGTAATAGTGGTTTTCTTTTGGTAACAGCGTTGTGTTTTGAAGCATTCTCAACAAGATTTTGTAAACCTAAGGGAGGAATCAAAGCAGATTGGAATTGGGGGTGAATATCCATTTTAATTTGAAAAAAGTCACCAAATCTTGTTTGAATTAAAAAACAATATTTTTTAACAATCTCGATTTCTTCACGCAACGAAATTAGTTTGTTTTCATTATTTGTTAGTATAAATCCATACAAGTCTGCAAGTTCAGTAACAAATTTTAATCCTATTTTCTTGTCGTCAGGAATTATACTTGCTGCCGTATTTAGAGAATTAAATAAAAAGTGTGGGCTAACTAAATCTTGAAGCGCCTTTTTTTGGGCGCCTTTCCCTAAAATCTTAACTCTTTGAGTTTCCTTTTTAAGAATTGTTTTTTGTCGTAATAAATACTGCATTTGAATCATAAATGTGAGTAGCAAAGCCTGAAAAAAACACAAGGAAAATGAAAGAGGGTAAAAGTTTTTATAAGCAATATTACTTTTGAAAAATGCATTAACAATTAAACTTAAAAGTAACGCTTGTGAGATTCCAAACAAAAAGGAATAACGAAAAGATAAGTTATATTGCCTCAATGGTGCTCGTTCCCAAGCATGCGTGTTATGCGCTTCTATTGTCCATTTTCGGTGGAAAAAAAATTGTGTTGGAATTGTAATTAAAAAGAAAATAGAGATGGCAAAAAACAAATTATAATCGTGTAGGTAATTATAAAACGGTGTTATTGAAACGACCCAACCGATACTTATTACAATTAGTATAAATGTATTTGAAAATTTCACTTTTAAATTTTGAAGAAAAATACAAAGAAATTAATTGTGGTAATGCCTAATGTTGTTATTTTTACAAGAGAAACTATATTTAAGACAGAACATATGAAAATTGCATTAGGAGGAGATCACGCTGGATTTGATTTGAAAGTAAAAGTCATTGCAAAATTACAAGCTGAAGGACATGAAATAAAAGATTTTGGACCTTTTTCTACTGATAGTTGTGATTATCCTGATTATGTTCACCCTCTGGCACAAGCTGTTGAGAATAAAGAGTTTGATTTGGGAATCGTTATTTGTGGAAGTGGGAATGGTGTAAATATGGTCGCTAATAAATATCAAGGAATAAGATCTGGATTATGTTGGGAACCAGGATTAGCAGAGATGACTCGTTTACATAATGATGCAAATGTTTTAGCTGTTCCAGCTAGATATGTTTCGGAAGAAGTAGGATTAGCTATTGTTAACGCTTTTGTTAAAACTGATTTTGAAGGTGGAAGACACAATAATAGAGTAAACAAAATCGCTTGTAAATAGGGGTTTAGGTCAAATCCTGCTTTTAATAACTTGATTGTTCGTTATGAAATACTCGTTTACAGTGTTATTATCTATTATATGCTATTGGTCACTAGCACAAAAAAGCCCAGATACGTATGTTAATCATATTAATGCTAAAACGGCGCGGTTGCATCTCGAATATCTAGCTGGAGAAGAGTTAGAAGGAAGGGAAACAGGTAAAGTAGGACAAAAAAAAGCAGCTGTTTACTTAAGTCAACAATTCAATTCTTACGGTCTTCCTCAAGTAAAAGGGTCTTATTTTCAAAGATTTCCTGTAAGGGAAATAACACCTCAAAATATCGAAGTAACTATTAACGGCAAGTCGCTTAAATTCATGAAAGACTTCTTACACAATTCTGATTTTAACGACGATACAATCTCAGGTGCTTCATTAGTTTTCGCAGGTTATGGAATTGAAGATTCGGAATATAATGACTTTGCTAATATTGATGTAAAAGAAAAAATTATCATCATAAGAGATGGTGAACCAGTTGATAAAAAAGGTGTAAAAAAATTGTCTGGAACTTCAGCAAATAGTAAGTGGAACAAAAGAAGTGAAAAAATAAACTTAGCCATAAGAAAAGGTGCAATAGGTGTAATCGTAATTAACGAATCTGTAGCAGTTTACAGAAAGAGCTACAAGCACTATTTCTCAAAATCAAAAATGAAGCTGCAGTCGGATCCTTATAAGTATAGTATACCTATAGTTTCAATAGATGAAGTTTTGGCGGATAGTTTATTAAAAGTTGGTGGTCTTAGAAAAGGATTTAAAAAAACTTTTGCGAAGATTAATAAAAAAGGAAAGTCTAAAAGCACGAATTTGTCTTTGAAATGCAGTATAACTTCTCACATGATAAACAATGATATTACTTCTGAAAACGTTTTAGGTTTTGTGGAGGGAACAGACTTAAAAGATGAAATTCTTATAGTAACCGCCCATTATGATCACATCGGAAAGGATGGAGATGTCATTTTTTATGGAGCTGATGATGACGGTTCAGGTACAACAGCTTTATTGATGATGGCTGAAGCGTTCGCTAAGGCGAAAGAAAAAGGACATGGGCCTCGTAGAAGTGTTTTATTCATGCCTGTTTCAGCTGAAGAGAAAGGCTTGTTAGGAAGTAGGTATTATTCTGAAAATCCAATATTTCCATTAGCGAATACGGTAGCTGATTTAAATATTGATATGATTGGTAGAATTGATGAGCCGCATGAGGGGAATCCTGATTATGTTTATATTATTGGAAGTAATTTCTTGAGTACAGATTTGCATAATATCAATGAAACGCAAAACAAATTGCACACAAAATTGCAGTTAGATTATACTTTTAATTCGGTTGATGATGCTAATAATTTCTATAGAAGATCGGATCATTATAATTTCGCAAAGAATGGAATTCCAGTAATTTTTTATTTTAATGGAGTGCATGAGGATTATCATCAGCCATCAGATACAGTTGATAAAATTGATTTCAATAAGTTATCTAAAATTACGCGTTTGGTATTTTATACAGCTTGGGAAATTGCCAATAGAACTGAACGTCCTTTAGTAGACGGTGACGTGAAATAATTGTGTTTTGAAAATGGTGATTCTTCTAAGGAGATGGTATCACCTTTACAGCGATTTCGTTTTATTTAGGCAATGATTTGTTAATAGTTATTCAGTACCACTACTTTTCTAAATTTTATAACTGGTTTTATATTCTTTTTCTGAAGCGCTTTTAAACATTCAAAGTAACCATTGTGGTCTGCTTTTTTTAATCTTTAAGGATTTTACTACAATTCCCTTTATATCATTTTGAGTAAATATATCTATCCATTGGATTACCGTAACTATTAAAAAGTAAACACCATCTTGATTGTGAATTTGTTTTACTTCCACAGTTTTGTACATATTAATCTATACGAATATGTACTCCAAAATTTAGTAGTGGTTAGGAATTTTATTTTTGAAATTTTTAGAAGTATTGGAATTGAAAACTGATTACAAATTGTGTAGTTTACTTTTTAAATTATACTTCATTAAATCAAAAAGTATAGTTTTTTAAACTGGCAGTATTGTAATACTTCAGCACCGCTTCCTTCAGTCAGAATGTTATTAGCAATTGCTTTCCCTAATTCTTCAACCTTAATTCCTCTATACTTTTTTGCTTTTCCTTGAAGTATAAAATCCAATTTTGGCCAAACTTTTAGAATTATGGCTTGTGATAATCCATATCTGTTTTTCGGTGTAAGAATAATAGAAGGTTGAAAAAGACTTAAACGCTCAAAATTTAGCTCTTTAAGGAGTTTATTTAATTCTCCTTTTGTCCTTAGATAAAAGCTTTTCGATGCTGCATTTGCGCCAACTGAAGAAAGTAATTGAAAGTGTTTTACGCCATTTATTTTGCAAGTAATCGCAAAATCCAGTACAGCCTTTTTGTCAATTTCCAAAAAATGCTCCTTGCTAACTTTTGAAGGTTCTCCTATACCAAATGTACAAATCGCAGTATCAAAATCCAGAATCAGGTTTTTGTATATAGTAGGATCTGCTACATTAATAATTTGTTGATCTAATTTTGTGTTATTACCTAAATCTAAAGTTCTACGACCCAAACTCAAAACTTTATCTACAGCAGAAAAGCGTAAAACATTTTCTATTGTTATTGTGCCTACTGCTCCACTTGCTCCAAGAAATACAATTGATTTTGACATGCCAATTTTGTTTGAATAAAAAGTACTTAAAGATTATTGATTGTTTTTTAAACGACAGCAATATGAATTAAAATTCCAAAACAACCTCTACACTTTCCATCTCACCATCAACCGGAGGGTTCAACTTCGCAACAGAAATGGAGCCTTCCTCGATATCGGGGAAGGTGTCCACAATCTTATTTGCAATTCGCCCAGCAACATGTTCAATCAGCTTTGAAGTGATGGCCATTTCGGTCCTAATAATTTTATTTAGTAACGAATAATCAATTGTTCCATTCAAATCATCATTAATTGCAGCTTCGCTAAAATCAATATCGATTTCAAGATTAATTAAGTACCATTGCCCAACCTTTTGCTCAACTTCTAAAACACCGTGATTCCCAAAAACCTTAATATTATTTAAACAAATTGTACTCATGTTCTTATTTTTTATTGTCTCTCATTGTAACCGTTCTATTGATGATTAGATCCCCTTTTGTAGAATCTTTATCAATACAAAAATATCCAGTTCTATCAAACTGTACAGTTGTTCCTGGCGCTAAATCTCCAACGATAGGTTCAACCCAAGCTTCGATTGTTTCCACTGAATCAGGATTAATATCATCCATGAAATCTCTTCCACCTTCTTCCGGGTTTTCAGAGTTGAATAAGCTATCGTATAAATTGATTTTAGCTTTCAAAGCATGCTTTGCACTAACCCAATGAATCGTCCCTTTAATCTTTCTACCATCATCACTCCAACCACCTTTTGTAGTCTTGTCATAGGTGCAAAGTAGTTCTGTAATATTCCCTTCAGTGTCTTTAATTATTTCATTACACATAATGTAATATCCATGCTTAAATCTAACTTCTTTTCCATTTGTTAATCTGAAAAACTTTCTCGAAGCATCTTCCTTGAAATCCGCTTTTTCGATATAAAGTGTTCTACTTAATGGCATCATACGCACTCCTGCCGATTCATCTTCAGGATTGTTTTTTGCTTCACACAACTCCTCAGTGCCTTCTTCGTAGTTTGTAATTGTTACTTTTAAAGGGTCAAGAACAGCCATTACTCTATTGGCTGTTTTATTTAAAATCTGTCTTGTATAAAAATCTAATCTACTTGATTCGGTAATGGAATTTCTTTTAGAAATACCAACACCCTCAGCTAAATCTCTAATTGCTTGGGCAGGAATACCTCTTCGCTTTATCCCAGCCAAAGTAGTTAATCTTGGATCATCCCATCCACCCACAACACCTTCGTCGATTAAACGCTTAACTTTTCGTTTACTCGTTACCGAGTTACTTATGTTTAAACGTGCCATCTCAATTTGTTGAGGTTTGTATTTAGTATCTATTTTATTATTGAACCATTCGTACAAGGGACGGTGAACTTCAAATTCTAAAGTGCAAATAGAATGTGTAATTCCTTCAATAGCATCACTTACTCCATGTGCGAAATCATAAATTGGGTAGATACACCACTTATTTCCAGTACGGTGATGATCTTGTTTGATAATACGATACATCAAAGGATCTCTCATGTGCATATTATCATGCGCCATATCGATTTTAGCTCTAAGCGTCATGCTTCCCTCGTCGATATCACCAGCTTTCATTTTTTCAAATATCGCTAAGTTCTCATTAGCAGTTCTATCTCTAAATGGACTGTTTTTCCCTGGTTCAGTAGGCGTGCCCTTAAATTGCTTCATCTCTTCAGGAGTTTGCTCACAAACGTAAGCATCCCCACTTTTAATTAGCTGTACAGCATAGTCGTACAATGCATCGAAATGATCAGAAGTATGAAGGAGCTTGTCCCATTTAAAACCTAACCATTCAATGTTTTCTTTTATTGCCGCAACATATTCCGCTTTTTCAGCTGCCGGGTTTGTGTCGTCGAAACGTAAGTTAACTTTACCGTTATAAGCTGTACCTAAACCAAAGTTTACACAAATTGCTTTTGCATGTCCGATGTGTAAATATCCGTTTGGTTCAGGAGGAAAACGAGTGTAAACCTCTTGTTGTTTTCCTGTTTCTAAATCGCTTTCTATTATTTGCTCAATAAAATTGAGTGCCTTTTTTTCTTCTGTTGATTCCATCAGTAAAATTATATAGGGGAATTGGACGGCGAATTTACGAAAAGCGATTTGATTTTAGGATATACTCAAATCAAATGGTTAATTTTAAAGCTTATATATTGTTTGAAATGAAGAAATCACTTTTAGTTATTCCAATTATTGTCCTTTTTATTTACTCCTGTACATCGTTGGTAGATAAAACAAAACAAAACACAGTTGTGCAATTTGCCGAAAAGGAACGAAAAATTGAACAGTATGAATATCAGGCTTCAGAAACTAAATTAGTTGATTTATTACATACTAAATTGGCCGTGAATTTTGATTGGGAAAAGCAGTATATGAATGGTAAGGCTGAACTTACTTTAACACCTTATTTTTATGCAATGACAACTGTAGATATCGATGCGAAAAGTATGGAAGTTAAAAGTGTTGCTTATACGGATACTTCAGGAAAGGTAACGCCTTTGAAATATGAATATGACTCCAGTAAGATCCACATTACATTACCAAAAAAATTAACGAGAACAGATACATTTAAATTAACTTTCGACTATGTTTCAAAGCCTAACGAATTCAAAGGAAGGGGTAGTGCAGCAATAAGCGACGATAAAGGGTTATATTTTATAAATCCACTTGGAAGAGATAAGGTAAAGCCACAGCAAATTTGGACGCAAGGGGAAACAGAAGCTGCTTCCGTATGGTTCCCAACGATTGATGCTCCTAACGTTAAAACAACACAGGAAATTTATATTACAGTAAAAAACAAATTCAAAACACTTTCAAACGGATTGCTTTTAAAGAGTACTGAAAATAGTAATGGAACGCGTACTGATTATTGGAAACAAGAAATGCCACATGCCCCATATTTGTTTATGATGGCAATTGGTGATTTTGCTGTAGTCCAAGATACATGGGATGGTATTCCGGTTAATTATTTAGTAGAACCTAAAGACGCCTTGGAAGCAAAAAACGTATTTGGAAATACACCGGAGATGCTTTCATTCTACTCAAAAATATTAGGTTTTAGATATCCTTGGGAAAAGTACAATCAAATTATAGTTTCTGATTATGTATCTGGGGCAATGGAGAACACTGGTGCTGTAATTCATGGTAAATGGGTATTTAAAACGAAGGAGCAGCAAATTGATGAAAACCATGAGGATGTGATTGCTCATGAATTATTTCACCATTGGTTTGGTGATTTAGTAACTTGTGAATCATGGAGTAATTTACCTTTAAATGAAAGTTTTGCGACTTATGGTGAATATTTATGGTTTGATTATAAGTACGGTAGGGTTAAAGCAGACAGACATCTTCATATTGATTTACTTAACTATTTAGCAGATACGCCAAGGGTAGATTTGATAAGATATAATTACAATAATAGAGAGGATATGTTTGATGGACATTCTTATCAAAAAGGAGGTAGGATTCTTCATTTATTGAGAGACCATGTTGGAGATGCTGCTTTTTTCGCGTCTTTAAAATTGTATTTACACCGTAATGCTTTTGGAAATGTTGAGGTGCACAATTTAAGATTGGCTTTTGAAGAAGTAACAGGTCAGGACCTAAACTGGTTTTTTAATCAATGGTTTTTATCAAAAGGACATCCCCATTTAAAAGTGGACTATACAGTACAAGGAGACTCATTATTATTAACTGTAGTGCAAATTCAATCGAAGGAATTTCCGATTTATAAATTGCCAATATCAATCGATATTTATGAAGATGGGAGTAGTAAGCCAAAACGTGAGGATATCTGGGTAACGAAACAAAAGGAAACATTCATTTTAAGTGTTTCTAATATACCTGATTTTGTGAATTTCGATGCTAAAAAAATATTATTGGGGGAAATTGATATGGCTAAATCACCTGAAGCAGCTTTGGTTCAATTTTCACACAGTGCATTATATAAAGATAAATTAGAAGCACTTGTAGCGATTAAAGGGGATACTTCCGAAGCGGCATTGGAAATCTTAGATAAGGCAAGCGCAGACGATTTTATCCATTTTAGAAAAGTTGCTTATTACATTTGGAGATCTATCCCTGAAGGAAATTCAGAAGAACATAAAGAAAGATTAATTACAGCAGCTAATGCCGATAAAAGTTCTATTGTAAGAGCTGTTTGCGTTAATATTTTAAGATTAGATTGGGAAAATGACAGTTCGTTAATTCCTGTATTTAAACGTGCATTAGAAGACTCTTCATTGATGGTGAAGCGATATGGATTGTTCGCGTTAAGCAAAGTTGCTAGAGAGGACGCGCTACTGAGAGCTTATAAATTGGAAACCAGTACAGACCCTGGAATTATTACAACGTTAGCAAGTATTTATGAAGATGTTAAGGATGAGAGTAAACGCAAGTGGTTCAACTGGGCATTAAAACAAGTTGAAGCTAGAAACAAAACATCGGTAATCCAATCTTATACTGAGTACTTGAAAATTAAAGGAAACGAAATCGTTTGGCGAGCTTGTAAAGCTTTAAAGGAAGAGGCGATTTACGAAAACAATAAAGGTGTTAGAGAAGCTGCCGGAGTCGCGATTCAGCAACTTAGAGAAAGAAATATAGAACGAATTATTGATATTAAAAAGGACATTCATGATAAAAGAGCATCTTCTGAAGGCAAGCCTTATGACTTGAAAATTCTCGAGGGTAAACACAAGGAATTGAGGGCACATGATGAGCGTTTAAAATTATTAACCGCCGAAATTTACAAAGGTGAAGGCAATGAAAATGTGAGAAAATCGTATCGTTCTGCTGGTTTTTTAACAACTGAAGCACCTGCGGATAAAATTCCTACTGTTGAAGGAAATATTGAGGAGTCTAAAAAAGTAGAAAAGTAATTTGATTTACTAAAAAATCATTGATTCGTTGGTTACAAAACGGAAATTGCTGTATATTTGAAAAGCGCAAGCAAAATTGGTCGCGTGGCCGAGTGGCTAGGCCGGGCTCTGCAAAAGCTCTTACGGCGGTTCGAATCCGTCCGCGACCTCACTAAAGCCTTAACTATTATAGTTAAGGCTTTTTTAATGTTCTGAAATTATTAGTTATGAAGAGTGTTTATATTTTCGTTTTATCAATTTTATTAATTGTTGGTTGTTCTGGTGAACAACCTATTTCGATTCAAGATCAATTAGAACAACCAAGTCAGGAATATTTTTTAAGTACGAAGAGTGATACGTTAATTTCGGGAAAGGAAGGAACCATTATTTTTATTGAAGAAGGTTCTTTTGTGAATAGTTTGGGTGAAGTTATTACGGATAGTGTAGTTGTTACTTTGAAAGAGCTTTACTCGATGGCTGACATTATCAATTCAAATACAACGATGAGATCAGGTGATCAGATTTTAGAGACTGGAGGGATGATTCAATTGCAGGCTTATGCTAATGGAGAGCAACTTTCTTTAGGTCATAGTAGATCTTTGGTTGTTCATTTTCCACGGAAAATTGCTAATGATAGTATGCGATTGTTTTATGGTGATGAGAATGAAGTTGATGGAAATATTGGTTGGGAATTAGAGGAGAGTAGTGTGCCGAAAAAGGAAATACAAATAGATCCTTGGTATACAAAGCATAAAGGTTTAGACGATGTTCATTTCACACTAAGTAATGGAACAAGATGGTATGATTCTTTAAGAACTATTTTCAATTTTTCTACTCAGGATGTTGAGTACTTCTTGAATAAAACAAGTAAGATTCATTATTTACTTAATAAAAAAGGAGTGTTAGAATATGAAAAAATAAATGGAAGTATTATTACAAGAGAAATGGAAAGTAAGTTAGAAGAGGTAGCTAAAAACTTCCCTAAATGTCAAGCTTACACTATTAAAGGAGAACCCATTGATATGATTGGACATTTTCAAATTTGGACAGAATTAAAAACTCCTAAATACATGAACAAAGAAAATTATCTCAATCAGATCGAAAACAGAATATCTAATAATGATTCTACTAAATCATCTATTAGTGTAGTAGAATTACAATACTACATTTTTGATTCAAAAAAATTAGGTTGGATGAATTGTGATCAGTTCATTAATCCAAATCCAATAAAAACTGATTTCATTGTTAAAGTTCCAAAATCAGAAAACATTTTCGTGAAGATCATTTTCACCAATTACAAAACAGTAATGATTGGAGATGAAAAGAAAGGTAAGTTTATTTTTGAAAATCTTCCAGTAGATGAACCAGTAAAGGTTATTGCAATAGATGAGATAGATGGAAAACCGATGGTGATTATTGATGAAGTTAGAATTTCTAAGAAACCATATAAAGTTGGGAAGTTACAACCTGCTACCTTGGAAGAACTTAAAAGGAAGCTAGATGGTTTAAATTAATGAATAGAAATCCTGTTTTTTATTTAATAATGGCGTTTTTATTAGTAAAGCTATAATTTAATTTATGGCACTTAAACTCTAGTTCATTTAGTTGACACTTGTAAAGTTTAGATATTTTGATTGTTGAAATATGTAATTTAACTAAATTCAGCGTATGTTTATTCCTTTAATAAAATGGGGTTAAAACAACCCTTATCCTGATGCATTAAGTTGGTGTTTATCAACGCACAGAGATGATTTTACCTTTAGAACAGGACTATTCAAATCTTTTCCTAATGTTAAAAGAAATGGAAAAATAATAGCAGAAATTGGAAAAACATATAAAATCACGTGTTTTATAAAAAAAAGACAGCTGAATATTACATTGATGGGGATCTTTATGCAAAGCCTTTTATGTCTTTTACATGGATTATAAGTTCTTCTACTATCCCATCTGACCTATCGTTTCTATATGAGGATATTTATTTTCAATATTGAATTAGACACACATTTATTAAAGTGGACCTTTTCAACTAATTGCGTTAATCTAATCTTCACGCATCCTCAGTAAGGAAAAAGAAGAATCCTTTACTAATAAGTAGTTGATCCTAATTTATTAGGTATAAAAAAAGCTGCTGCAACTATTGCAACAGTTTTTTTATGCATTTAAAAATTATTACTTTTTAACAAAAATAGCAGTACCAGTACTGTTTAATCCTGTCATTTTAGCAACATAAATTCCTTTAGCTAAATTTGAAATATCAATAGAACCAATAGAAGCACTTCCTCCTAAGAATTCAGTGAGCATAACCTGTCCGTTCAAGTTAATGATTTGTATCGTTTCAACATCTTCTAAACCTTCTAATGTAATCGTCTTGTTAGCTGGATTAGGGTAGATAGATATATAGTCTAAATTATTTATTTCCCCCGTTGATTGAGTAAGTCCACATGCTGGAAAATTGGTACTTGCGAAATTTTTAGAGTTTGTTGGATTTGCGCTAAAGTCAAGTCCAGTAACAATAATCTCAGATCCATAAATATCAGTAATTCTGAAATCTTTTGAGGTTCCGTTCATATTTCCTTTATTCCAACCGTTATCTACTAATCTAGTCATTTGTTGCCATGATCCACCAAACATAACTTCAACACTAGCAATTCTATTTACATGATTCGCTATAATTACTTTAGCTGACCATTCGTTAGAACCTTGAATAATAACTTGCAAAGGACTTGTCCAAGGACAAGGAACTTCTTTCCAAGTGATATCTGCTCTACCGATTCCAATATCTCCTACAATTGCATTAAAAGCTGGAGTAGATAAATCGATATCAGTGTTACCAGTATTGTGTTCATGACAATCAGGACATTCATCAGTAATATGAACGATTTCAGTTGATTTAGGACCAGTCATTTCAACACACATACCACAATACTTAGCGGGATCCGAAAAATTAGGTTTAGTTCCAGAACCATGTAAAGTTTTTGTTTCCAAAGCTCCATAAAAAGTTCCCTTAATATCTGCAACTGCATCAAAACTACAAGTCACAACCGAACTTGCTCCTGATTCAAGAAGTGTATAGTAAGTTGCCTGAGCTTGACCATCATCCTCGGTAACAATACAAGCAGTCCCAGTACCACCTCCAGTACCACCTCCAGTTCCATCTCCAGTTCCATCTCCAGTACCATCTCCAGTACCACCTCCAGTACCACCTCCAGTACCACCTCCAGTACCACCTCCAGTACAAGGGTCATTTTCTAAACTCCAAGCTTGTCCCCAGTGCTGACCAGTTCCCGGAGCATATGCCCAATCAGAAATAGAAGCATTAGCCCAACCAGCTATTACAACTTTATAATCTTTACCATTTCTACTTATTATATCATCTACGGCATATGTTCTATCTCCATTTTCATTAAAAGCAGGAAAATCACAGGCAATTGCAATATTAAAAAAGCTAAAAGAAAAGATTAAAAGAGTAGTAAAGACAAGTTTTGGAATAGTTGGTAGATGATTTTTCATAGAATATATTTCGATAATATTTACTATGAAAATAGTGAGCAATACTATTTTTTCCAAATTATTACCGTAATATTTTCAAATTAGTCTCTTGTGTTATTGTATAACTCCTTGTTTTTAGGTAAAGTAACGATGGGTAGTATTGTTTTAATATCAAGATTAGGCGTCTCTGAAATTTGATTGATAATGCGTTTTTTTGCTAAATAGAAGTGAATTGGTATAAAACTACGTTTAGTAATAAGTTAATCGGGGTGTTTTTTACTGGACTGTTTTAACCGAAAGACATACCGCCTCCATTTCTTTAACAAACTGTCTCTTATCAAAATTAGGTGCGAAAGTAAAACCATCAACACAGATCACTCTATTTCTAGCTTGATCTACAATTGAAACGTTAACAAATGGGCCACCCATTATACCGTTTTTCATTTTCCACCAACCTTTCATTTCGTAACCAAAATTGTTATTAATAGAAATATTTTTATGTGAAATTGGTAGAATATTTTCTACTTGCATGTATGCTTTCATCACGCCATTAGTTGAGGTGCCTTCAATAAATAGTTTTGTTAACGAATCTCGTTTATTTGCCATGAATCTTGGATTGAAAACCTTTTCTGAGTAATACGGGAACGAATACACCATAAATCCCGTGTGGTAAACACAATCGGAATTTCTACCGTATTCACAATTTTTGATGCCCTTTTTATAAAAATAGATAAAGTCGTTGGTGTCAGTTTCAACTTTATAACCTGAGGGAACTGATAACGATACCGCATGATAGCTTTTTAAGCGATTACGGACTTTTTTGCTCCCTTTCTTGTTAATTGTGTTTTGAATAGTTTTAGATCGATGACGATCAAATTCTGTAAAAATTTGTCGTGCATTTTTCTCAATGATTTCGATCGCACTTTCCAAAGTTGGTGCTTTTACCTGAACGTATTTTTGTCCATTCGCATAAACATCTGCTCTCTTAACTAAACTCGCTTTTTTAACTCTTTTGGAAATGGCAATCATTAAAACAGCTCGATGCTTTTTTAATATTTTATTGAACGATTGCGCTGGAGCCTGATTTAGTCCAAACTCACTTTCAATTTTAATAAGCCCTTCGATTTCTTTGGAAAGTACTTTGGAAACAGTGTTTTGCAAACCGAGTTCCCATTCTTGTTTTTTACAAACGACCAGTACTTTTGAAAATGATCCGATTGCATCAGGTAAAATTCGTTTTTCTACAATATTAGATTCATTGCAAGACGAAATAATGGAGACAATTAAAATACTTAATAGGTATCGCATTACTTGTCTTTAAGTAGATTTTATTTTAATTTTCATGCCTACTCGCAAAACTTTTCTAGTTGAAAAACGATTCAATTTCATAATGTCTTTTGCAGAAACACCTTTGTATAGCTTGGCTATATCCCACAACGTATCTCCATTTCTAATCGTGTAATATAGGTACCCATTATAATTAATTTCCTTTTTTGTAGCGTGTTTTTTTCGATTAGAAGATTTCGTATGAATTTTTAATTTTTGACCAGGATAAATAAAGTTTCTTTTGTTTAGGTTATTCCATCTTCTAATATCTGAGGACTTTACCTTATACTTTTCTGCAATAACTCCGAGGCTTTCTCCTTTACGAACACGGTGTGTTATTTTAGAAGCACTCGTATAAACATTAATAGCTCTTTTTTCTGTTTCCTTTAGTTTATAATCGTAGATGCTCTGTTCATTATTAACAAAATCGGCTATTGAGGTAACAGGTAATGTAATAGAGAATTTAATAGAACCTTTAGATTTAGGAATTAAACCAGTTTTGTATTGAGGGTTCAAGAAAACTAAATCGTCGTATTCAATGCATAATATTTCGGAAATTTGTGAGAAAGTAATCTGTTGAGATACTTGAACCGTATCAACATGTCTGATTGTAAATTTTGGTTTTATTGGATATAAATTATGATCAGCAGCATGATTCATCAAATAGTTTACAGCAATAAATGATGGCACGTAATTTCTTGTTTCTCTTGGCAAATACTCTTGAATTACCCAGAAGTTTTTACTTCCTCCAGATCTTCTAATTGCTTTGTTTACATTCCCAGGTCCTGCGTTATAAGCAGCTAAAGCCAAATGCCAATCATCATATAAGCCATATAAATAGGTTAAGTATTTTACAGCAGTTTTAGTCGATTTAATTGGATCTCTTCGCTCATCAATGTATGAATTTATTTCTAAACCTAAATACTTAGCTGTTCGATACATAAACTGCCACAGTCCAACTGCACCAGCACTTGATCTAACTGTGTTGTTTAGGGCCGATTCTACTATAGGTAAATATTTCAATTCTAATGGCAAGTTTTTTTTCTCTAATTCTTCCTCAAATAACGGGAAGTAAAGTTCTGATAACCCTAAAACTCTCGACAGTGTTAATCGACGGTGGTTTGCATAGAGCTTTATTAATCTTGCGGTGTGCTGGTTGTAATCTAGATTAAACGGAGAAGCATTGTCTAAGGCACTTAATCGCTTAATTATAATTGAATCACTCCATTGCGGAACTGAATCTAAAGGGTAATTATGAATATTTAGAATTGAAATATCATCTGTGAAATTAGATGCCTCAAAAATAGATGCTACATTTAAACTATCAAGTGCTGCTAAAAAAGGATCGTCTATATTAAATTGAACTATGCTTGCAGAATCTAAGTGAGATTTTGATTGAATGCCTTGACCAAACACGGATGCTTGTACAAATAACATTAATACATATAATTTCACGCATTTATTCATATTCTTTTGATCTTCTTGTTGAGTGCAAATCTACAAAATATAGTAACTCGAATTGATTTTACTAAATCGATTTTTACAAAGGTTGTAAAATAAATAATTCCTTTCGTTCGTAATTTTAAATCTTATTAACAAGATGGTGGATAGAGGGCTTTTTTATTTCAGTTAAAAGAAATAAAAAAGCCAGCATAGGGCTGGCTTTTTATCTGATATAAAATCAATTTTATAATCCTAATAAAACTTCTTCAGGAGACTTCCCTCCGAACATTAAGCTTACTGGATTTTCTAAATATTCTTTTACTGTTTTTAGGAAACCAACCGAATCTTTACCGTCAATAATTCTGTGGTCGTAGGATAGAGCGACATACATAATAGGGCGAATTTCAACCTTACCATTAATTGCTACTGGACGCTCAACGATATTGTGCATTCCTAATATAGCTGATTGTGGAGGGTTGATGATTGGAGTTGATAACATAGATCCAAATACACCACCATTAGTAATTGTGAATGTTCCACCAGTCATTTCCGGAATAGTTAATTTTCCATCTCTAGCTTTTAACGCTAATCTTCTGATTTCTGCTTCGATTTCCGCTAAACTAAATGTTTCTGCATTTCTTAAAACAGGAACCATTAAACCTTTTGGAGATGATACTGCGATTGCGATATCAGCATAATCAAAACTAACAATATGATTGTCATCAATCATCGAGTTTACATCAGGAAATTGACGCAATGCTTCAGTAACCGCTTTTGTGAAGAAAGACATAAATCCTACTCCAACTCCATGAGTTTCTTTGAAACGCTCTTTATATTTCTTACGGATATCCATGATCGGCTTCATATCTACTTCATTAAAAGTAGTAAGCATAGCCGTTTCTTGTTTAACCGCAACTAAACGCTCAGCGATTTTACGACGAAGCGCTTTCATTTTTTTAGTAGACTCCTCACGAGTTCCTCCCCAACCTTGTGCAATATCACCTACATTAATTCCTGCAGCAATGTAATCTACAACATCAGATTGTAATACTCTTCCTTCTTTTCCTGAACCTTTAACATTTTCTAAATTAACCCCAGCCTCTCTTGCAACTTTTGCTGCAGCAGGACCAGCGTGACCATTAGCATGACTAGTTTTTACAGGCGCAGCAGCTTTCGGAGCTGTTTTCGCAGCAACTTCAACAGGAGCACTTGCTTGAACTGTAGCTTGAACAGGAGCAGTATAATTAGGATCAATTTTAGCAACGATATCACCAACTTGAACAGTTTCCCCTTCTTCAACTAGTCTGGTAATAACACCAGCAGCTTCAGATGGTAAACCTAGCGTAGCTTTATCTGAATCTACTTCACAAATATCTTCATCAAGTGCAACATAATCTCCATCTTCTTTCAACCAAGTTGCAATTTCAACTTCAGTGATTGATTCACCTGGACTAGGCACTTTAATCTCTATAATTGGATTATTTCCACCATTTGGTGTTGGCGCTCTGTTTCCTTCAACAGCAACTTGCGCAACTGCAGTAGGAGTAGCATCGTTTACAACTGGTTCAGCAACTTCATTTGAATGAGGAGCTACCGCACTTGTATCAATTTTAGCAACGATATCACCAACTTGAACAGTTTCCCCTTCTTCAACTAATATTTCTATTGTTCCAGCAGCATTCGATGGTAAACCTAGTGTGGCTTTATCCGAATCTACTTCACAAATATCTTCATCTAATTCAACGTAATCTCCGTTCGCTTTTAACCAAGTTGCAATTTCAACTTCAGTGATTGATTCTCCCGGACTAGGAACTGTAATTTCTATGATTGACATCTTATATAAATTTCAAATTATTCAACAATACTATTAACTATGCTTCAACTGGAGCTTTAATGATTGTAGCTTCAGCGAAAATTGCGTCATATACTTTATTAATTCTTCTTTCATGACGTTTAAATGACCCAGCCGCAGGAGCCGATGATTCAGCTCTTCCGATATAGTTCAATTTAACATCAGGAAATTTCCTAGACATGAATGCCCAAGCTCCCATGTTTTCCGGCTCTTCTTGAACCCAGAAATATTTTGTTGCTTTGTTATACTTCTTCAATACTTCTTGAATTTGTTTAACAGGAACAGGATTCATCTGCTCTAATCTTACTAAAGCTATATTCTCATATTCTCCGTAGTTGTTCTGTTGATCTAAGATCTCGTAATACATCTTTCCAGACATAAACATAACTTTTTCAACTTTTTCAGCTTTAGCACTTGGGTCATCCAATACTTCTTGGAATGAACCTGATGTTAAATCAGCTACAGAAGATACACAAGAAGGGTATCTCAATAATTTCTTCGGTGTGAAAACAATTAAAGGTTTACGGAAATCTCTAGCCATTTGTCTTCTCATAACATGAAAGAAGTTAGCAGGAGTAGTACAGTTTACGATCTGTAGATTTAATCCAGCACAAAGCTGCAGGAAACGTTCTAATCTTGCACTTGAGTGTTCAGCACCCATTCCTTCGTAACCATGAGGTAATAACATCACTAAACCTGATTGAGTTTTCCACTTATCCTCACCAGGAGCGATAAATTGATCAATCATGATTTGAGCACCATTGTTAAAATCTCCAAATTGTGCTTCCCAAATTGTTAACGAATTTGGGTCCGTTAAGGAATATCCATATTCGTACCCTAAAACGCCATACTCAGAAAGTAATGAGTTGTAGATCCAAATTTTACCAGGTTGTTCTTTGTCAATATTATTTAATGGAATGTATTTTGTCTCATTGTCTTCAGTCTTCAAAACTGCATGACGGTGAGAGAACGTACCACGCTGAACGTCTTGACCTGTGAAACGGATCGTGTTACCGTCCATTATCATAGTACCATAAGCAAGTAACTCCGCCATTCCCCAGTCTAATTTATCAGACTTGGTAAACATTGTTTCCCGCTTTTTAAATTCCTTAGAAATTTTCTTTATAAAATTCAACCCTTCTGGTTCAGTATAAATTGCTTTTGCAACTTTAGCTAATTCAGCCTTTGCTACTCCAGTTTCAGGTGATTTTTCAAAATCTGCAGCTGTTCCGTGACGGAAATCTTTCCAATACTCTTCAAGAAAAGAAGTAACTTTTGATTTTTTAATTTCTTTTGATTCAAGAATCCTAGCCTGTAATTCGTCTTGGAATTCTTTTTCCATCGATTTAGCCAATTGTTGTTCTAACACACCTTCTTGCATCAATTTATCCACATAAATTTTACGAGGATCTGGGTGGTTTGCAATTGCTTTGTATAATAATGGCTGTGTATATCTTGGCTCATCTCCTTCATTATGCCCATGCTTACGGTAACACAATAAATCAATAAAAACATCCTTACCGTACTTCTGACGGTATTCCATTGCTAAATTAATTATGTGTGCTAAAGCCTCAGCATCATCGCCATTAACGTGGAATACAGGACATAAAGTAACCTTTCCGATATCAGTACAATAAGTAGATGAACGAGCATCTCTATAGTTTGTAGTAAATCCTACTTGGTTGTTAATTACAATATGGATAGTACCTCCAGTTTTGTATCCTTTTAATTGTGCCATTTGAAGCACTTCGTAAACAATCCCTTGACCAGCTACTGCTGCATCTCCATGAATGATTACAGGACAAACTTTATTTCCGTCGTCATTATATGTTTTGTCTAATTTTGCTCTTGCGATCCCTCCAACAACTGGCGCAACCGCCTCTAAGTGAGAAGGGTTAGGAGCTAAAGTCATTTTAATGTCTTTGCCCGCATCAGTTTTTATTTTACAAGTATATCCTAAGTGGTACTTAACATCTCCATCAAACCCTAAATCTTCATCTTCAAAATCCTTGCTCTCAAACTCAGAAAAAATCTCCTTGTAAGTCTTGTAAAATATATTTGCCAATACATTAAGTCTTCCCCGGTGAGCCATTCCAATAATAAACTCATCTACACCTAATTCAGAACCTCTTTCAATGATTGAATCCAAAGCAGGAATTAAAGTTTCAGCACCCTGAAGAGAGAAACGTTTCTGACCAACATACTTCTTATCTAGAAATTGCTCGAAAACAACTGCTTGATTTAATTTTTTAAGAATTTGTTGTTTTTGGGAAATAGAAAATTTTGTTCTGTTTTTAGTCCCTTCTATCTTATTTTTTAACCAAGAAAATTCCTCTGGTCTTCTAATGTAAGTATATTCCACTCCAACACTTTCACAATAAATTGCTTCTAAATGAGCAATGATATCTTTCAGCTTTGCAGATCCTATACCAATTTGGTTTCCAGCAGTAAAAACAGTTTCAAGATCTGATTTTTGCAAATCAAAATTCTCAATGTCCATCGTTGGAGAATACTTGCGTCTTTCTCTAACAGGATTAGTATCTGTAAAAAGGTGACCACATTTTCTATAAGCTTCAATTACCTCAAGAACCTTAAATTCTTTAAGTACATTATCTGGAACTCCTTCTTCAAAGTTTGCTTTAGCAAAATCAAATCCCAAAAAAAATTGTTGCCAAGTCTCGTCTACTTGCTCTGGGTCTTGTAAGAATTGTTCATACAAAGACTCAATCGCATTAACATCACTATTACCTACAAATGTAAATTTATCCATGTTGGATGATTTCAGTTCAGCGCCAAATTTACTGTTTTTCCTTAATTAAAGGTACATGAACACCAACAGAATTTTTATTAAAGCACATTTTTTAGTTCAATAGGCTGCATGTTAGTCTTTTTTAAAGGTTTTGAGATGATAAAAACCAAGTGAAAAACTAATAATCCCTACAAGCATTAAGGTTGAAATCATGTAGCAAATAGATTGTAGCCGATTACTTCTTACATTTTTAATCACTAAATCAACTTTAGTAGCAAAAGGGATCTCCAAGAATTCTCTTTGAATTTCTACAATTATATTATTAAGCCATATAATAATTAAAATTGCTGAGATGATATTTGCTGCACAAAATCCAAAGAGAAAATAGTAGTTGGTAATGCGTTTTTTTTTACTAGTAAATATTTTGTTTAAATAGATATATGTGCCTATTGATCCTGTTGTGAAAATCACTATTTCTAGAATCTTATTACTGAATAACTCCCCTGTGATTAAATAAAATTTCCTTGCGAAATCTGTTTTGCCAAAAAACGAAATAATAATAAATGAAAAACCCGCAATGCAAGTAAAGGTTAGAATGTCTAATATAAGGTGACGGTTTTTTTTCACTTTTTTTTATTGAAATAGGAACACTTTTTTTTATTACCTCCTGTACGTTAAAAGTAATAGTGAGTTACATTGCGTTTGTAGAGTAAAACATAGTATCTATTGGAATATAAATCACGTTTTAATTTAAGTAGTATTGCGCTAAAGACAGTGCCGCAGTAATATGTAAGATTAGCCACCATTTAGAGGTGTGTTTTTGTGATAACTGCATTATTTGGATTCGTTTGTAATGAATATACAACATCAATAAATCAGTAATAAGCATACTTGAAAATATCCAATATAGATGAGGGATGAAACAGTATCCAACGAGTGCAAAGCTTTGTATTAAGATTGCAGTACCTGCCATAACAGCTAAATGCCCCCAGTAATCCCAACGTTTAGGACCATTGTACATAATTCCAGTTAAAATCCATCCGACTCCAGTTATTTGAACTAATTTATACCCATTTAAAAAAGAAAACATTTCTGAAGTGCTTAAAATTTCTCCTTTTATATAAGTGATTACAGTTGCGAAAAATCCTAAAAAAATCAACAATGAAAGTCGATATCCTTTTTTTAGAGTTGGTTGGCAAAGGGTTTCATTCAAATTTAGTGGAGCTAATATTCGACGGTTACTGGCAAAAAACAAATAAAATGGACTTACAATTTTAATTAGAGGAGTACTTAAAAATAACCTTGAAAATGATGGGTATTTCTCAGCCAATAATAATGAATAGCCTTTAGTTCCGTACTGTACTTCTTTGGTGTTTTTATTTACAACAGCCATTTCATCACATGCCTTTTGGGGATCAATATTACAGGTAATGGAATTGTTTTCAAATTGACTCAATTGCACGCTGCTTTCGTGTGCTACGAATCCAGTTCGAGTCATTAAGCTAACACCAAAATTACACACACCACAGTGGTCATCGTACACGATTATATATTTACTCATGGTTTAATTGCGTTAATTTTAAAATATCCAATTGAAGATCTACACAATCCTAAAAAGAAAATACTAAAGCAAGCCTTTAGGTTATTCCAGCTTTGTTGATTCAGTTGTTCTCCTTTCAGTTTTTTTTGAATTAAAAAAGCAAGCGTAGTAAAAGGTGCATGAACAGCAGAGGGCGCTATTTTATAACTTATTTCTTTAATTATTATATTGGTAAACCCTATTTTTCTTAGCTGCTGTTCAACTGCTTTGATTTCAGGAAAACAAGGCAAAGCCCAATTGTCGCAAACCCTTTTGTATAATTTAAAAATAAACGGAGACAATTTGTTTTCTGGTTTTTTTAAAAACCCATCTACCATTGTAAACCTTCCCCCTTCTTTTAAAATCCTAAAGGCTTCTTTCAAAGGCGCTTTTTTGTCGAAACCATCAGCATGACAAATACTTTCGATTCCATAAACACCGTCAACACTATTTTTTCGCAAAGGAATATCTGTATAATCACCGTACTTCACCACGGCATTGTCAATATTCAATGCCTTAATTAATTTATTAGATTCTTTTATTTGCCAAGGAGTAATTGTAAAGCCTGTAAAACGGGTGAACGGGTACACTTTCGCACCAAACCGTAGGGTAGCGCCAAGACCACAACCTATATCAACTATTTTACTTTTATCTTTTATTTGAAGATCATTTAATACAACTTCATTCATTCTTTGAAGCATTGTTTCTCTGCTAAAACAATCCCATTTTAACTTTGCATAACCAAAGTGCATATTAAAGTTTTTACTCCAAAACTCATAATCAGGACCTGCATCAGTATAATAATCAATAATATTCGCCTTTTCCTGTTGTTTCATTTTATAGACTTTTACTAGTTGTTTAAATTGTGGTGCGTTCTATTTTTTCATAAAAAACTTCATTAGTGAACCTGTAAACCAATGCTTATCTGCCTTAACCATTCTTTCTAACATCTTATTGGTGTTATTCCCAAATTCGTAAATATCCTCAATTACTTTTTTGAAATTCGCGTCATTTTCCTTGGGGAATTCTGTTTTTTTTAATTCGGATAGTAACTCTAAAACAGGGCCAAGTTCTCTCTTCCTTCTTTCTTTTAAAATCTGAATAGCTGTCCTGTAAATATCTTTTTCTGCAGTGAAAAACTCTTTTCGTTCTCCAATTTTTAATATTTTATGTGCAATCCCCCAGGTAATTAACTCTCTAACATTCATGTTAACGTTACCTCTTGAGATATTCAGGTTTTTCATGATGTCTTCTGTACTCATCGGGTTTTCTGAGACTAAAAGGAACGCATGGATTTGTGCCATTGTTCGATTAATTCCCCATTGAGTTCCAAATGCACCCCAGGCACCAATAAATTTTTCTTGCGCGTTTTTAAGTTCCATACGTTAAATATAATAAACTTTCTTAACTTTCAGAAATAAATGAAAGTTTAATTTATTAGAATTAAATTAGCATTGATTTGATTTCTTAGATGAGTAATTTATTGAATGATATTACCAATATTCTAAAAAAGAATAACTATCAATTCTTCCAAAAAGCGCATTAAATAAATAATAGGATTAAGTAAAAGTCAACAACTGGTTTTTATGAGGGTGGAGGAGATGTGAATAATGATTTATCCAATTTTAGTTGGCAAGTAATGTACTGCTTTTTTTGCAGTTTACTGATGTAGTTAGGAAAACCTAACTACATTAAGGGATTGGTTTTTTATAGGAAACTACAAAATTAATTGACAATAAATATTGTAATGATGTTTTAGTTATTAATTTGAGGTCCTGAAATACGATTATGTATTTCTCGCAGCCTTTCAATTTTTCCTGGTCGACGATCTTTCTTACAAGTATCTGTAAAGTATCTATGCATTTCAAGGAATTTCACTTGAATTGGATCCCAGTCATTTTGGGATTTTAGAAACTTATATTTGATGAGTTCTTTAGCAAGTGAAGTACTAATTTTATCAAACTCAACCTTTGATCTTCCCAGATAATCTAAATCGGCATCACAGATGATTTGTTCTAAATGATTGGTTGGTTTTTGAGGGATTACAGTAGCCAATATCATTCCCTCAACCAATTGTACTTGCTGATTTGTGAAACCATATTTAGGTAAAAATTCTTTGGCAAATTTAGCACCTTCAATTTCGTTATTTTGATATTTATTTAGGAAACCACTATCGTGAAAAAGTGCAGCAAGTTTTATTAGCATGATTTTTTCCTCGTTTAACCCTTCGGCTTTACCAATTCTTTCAGCTGAGGCTATTACATCTAAAGTGTGGTGTGGCCCATGATAATATAAGTCGTTTGGTAGTTCTTGTTTTAATTTATTAATTACAACATCTTTCACTTTTTCATAGTTCCGCTGACTGTAAACTTTGAAGTTAAGAAGTTCAAAAAATTTCTTATTTGGCATTAAACCAGCCTTATCTTCGCTCAATTCTTCTTTGATTCGATTTACATAGTACATGTCTATTGCACCCTTGTTTTTCACAGGTAATTTACCTCTGTATTCGCAAACAAAATAATCTTTAATGTATTTGTATGTTGTTCCCGATATGTTAACTCTTCCTGGATCAGAACTTGTTTCTATTCGAGCAGCAGTGTTAACGGTATCTCCCCAAACATCGTACAGAAATTTTTTCTTTCCAACAACTCCTGCAACTAATTCTCCAGTATGCAGACCTATTCGTAAATTCCATTGAGGTTTACCAGTTCCTTCTCTAATGTTTCTTTTTTCCTCCATGTATTTTTGGAAGTAAAACGCTGTTAATACACAATCAACTGCATTCGTTCTATTTTTAATAGGGACACCACCGACACACATGTATGCATCACCAGAAGTTTTAATTTTTTCTACATTAAAACGTCCAACAATATCATCAAATTTCGCAAAGGAATCATCTAATTCAGCAACCAATTCTTTTGGACCTAGGTTTTCAGTTATTTTTGTGAAGTTTTTAAAATCAGCAAACATTACTGTTGCTACTTCATAATGTTTTGGAGTAGATTTCCCCGTGGACATCAATTCTTTGGCTGTTTCTCGAGGAAGTACATTTAGTAAAAGTTCTTCTTCTTTGTTTTTTTCAGCTTCAATAAGGTTTTTCTGGTCTTCTAAAACCGATTTTTGTTGTTCAACTTCACTTGTTCTTTCTCTTACTTTTCTTTCTAGTACTTTTCTTTGTCGACGTGCCATTGTAACTCGACTGTATGTAATTAGAAATATCATGATAGATGCAACAATACTAGCGGCGGAAATAAACCACCATGAAAGATAGAAAGGAGGTTTAATAATGATATGTATTTTTTTTTCACTACTCCATTTAGCGTCGGAATTTGCAACTTTTACCTTGAAATAATAATCACCAACTTTCAGGTTGTGAAATGAGAACTCTCTTTTCTTTTTAATTTCTATTGGCTCTGTTTGGTAGCCTTCGAGAATATAACTAAACGTGTTTTCTTCTGGTGAAGAAAAATGAATACCATCAACTTTAATTATAAAAGAGTTTTTATCATAAGGAATTGTGACTGTAATTGTATTTTGCTCATCCAATTGAATTAGAGATTCTTTTTGGTTTAAAAGGTCTGCGCCATTGTAAATCACCGATGATATATGTACTCTGGGCGCAACACTATTTGTGATTTTCCGTGTTGTATTTACGATGTTATAACCATTAATTCCTCCGAAATAAATTTTATCGTTGGAAGCCTTGAAGTGAGCGCCAGAATTAAATTCTAGGCTTTGAATCCCATCGCTTGTGGTATAATTATTAAATTTCTCAGTTGCTAAATTAAATTTAGAAAGCCCCCCATTTGTACTCAACCACAAATGGTTATTATTATCTGATATTATACTATAAACAGAGTTATTAGGTAGTCCATCTTGCGTAGAGTAGTGCGATGTTTTTTGAGTTTCAAAATTGTATTTGATTAAACCTCCGCCATATAATCCAATCCACAAATTTTCATTTACCTTTTCGATGCATAAACTTTGTATTTCACTTATTGGCTCAAGTAGTTTTTTCTGGTAAGAAATATTTTCTGTTTCGCTCTCTATATTTGTCAAATAAGAGATTCCTGTTGGAAAAGAAATGAAGTATATTTTATTATCTTTTTTTGTAAAACCTCTTACGTTTTTTAAAGGTAAATGCTTTATTAATTGTAAATCAGAGTCAATTACTCCTATTCCATTTATTGCTCCTATCAATAGCTTGTTATCCGCTACTTCTAAATCAAAAATAATTTCCGGCCCTTGGTAATTACTATCTAGTTTAATATTGGTTTCTTTTAATCTATAAACAGAATCTTCTTTTTCCAAACTGTATATTCCTTGGTTTGTAGCAATAAGCAGTTGATCATTGAATTGCTGAAAGTCTAAAACAAAACCATCAAAAGGGACCCACATATAATTACTAGAAAGCTTATTTTGAATTTGAATTCCATTACTATAACCTGATAAGAATAAAGAATCAGTGTCGTAAAACGACCAACAATTATTGTCGGATAAACTAGAGTAACTGGAAGCTTTTAGATGAAGGAATTGTTGTTTAGAAGGATCAATTTTATTTAATCCTTTATCTGTCCCCAGCCATATAACGCCAAAATCATCTTGATAAATGCACTTAATTTTATCGCTTAATAAACTGTTTTTGTTTTTGTGACTCCTTAATGATTGAACAGGCTTATTTACTGATGAACTATAGATAATAACTCCTTGATTATTCGTCCCCAACCAAAGTTCATTTTTAAATTGTAAACAACTTGTAATTCCAGAAGGGATTTCATAAACAATAGGGGAGGTATTAAGGTTTGAATATCGTAAAATTTGGTTTGTTAAAACCAAACAAAAACCATTATTGTCAACAAAAAAATCTAATATCTCTTGATCGAATTGTTCAATAAGCTGAACTTTACCTGATCTGTATTTGTAAAAGCTATTTCCATTAGTGAAGAGCACTGCCTCTTTAAAATTGTGGAGTTTAGCAGGCTGCATCTTCTCATCAATTAATTGTACGTCATTAATTGTTAAAGTATCATCAAGGTGTGCTAAATACAAACCTCCTTTTGTTCCTAGTAAAACATTTCCATTACCTAATATCGCCGAAGAATTAACAAGTTCCATTTCGGGAATCAAATTAGTAAGTCCGTAATTGTGAAACTCAGTAGATTTAATTGGTAGTAAGGAAATACCCAGTGGAGTAGTAAAACATATTGTATCCTTGTTCCATTTATTTATTTCGAGAACATAATTACTACCAAGTGATTTTATATTATAAGGATCAAAGAAGTAGTTGTTAAATTCGTATCCATTAAATTTTGAAATACCATCTTGAGTAGCAATCCACAAATATCCATTTTCATCTTGGTATATTGTTTCAATAGAACTCTGTGGCAATCCATCCTCAATTGTATACTGGTCGCATTTAATTAAATCATAATTAATTGCATTTACCTGTATGCCAAAAGTTAAAAGTATTACGAAAAACGGAAGGTACTTTTTTACCATAATTTACTTTTTTGATATCCATAAACTTGGATTTTGTTTTGAATTTCCTTTCCAAATCTCAAAATGCAGTTCTGTTTTCCCGTTTTCATCCGTTTTAATTTTCCCAATATCTTCCTGGATTTCTAACTCATCTCCCTTGGCAACATATACGCTGGAAAGGTTTGAATACATCGTGAAATAGGATCCATGCTGCATTAAAACAGCATTTTTACCGCCCGGTAAAACAATAACAGCTACAACTTTACCCTTAAATACTGCGTGTGCCTTAGTTCCCCTGTTTGTAATAATATCTACACCGTTATTAATGGTATTTAAGTGATCAAAAACTTGGTGTTTTTGATTCCCAAATCTTCCAGAAATTGTACCCCTGCCTACTGGCCAAGGAAGTTTTCCTTTATTATTGGTAAAAGAAGTTGACAGTTTTTGTGCTTTTGGGGCTAATTCATATTTATTACTCGTTTCATTTTTCTTCATTGCTTCTTTTAATTCTCTTTCGATAATTTTTTTGATGGCATTTTGAAGTTTACGAGCGGCTCTTTTTTTGCGATTTATATTATTTTTTAAATTCTTTTCATCACTTCTTAAAACTTGGTAGAGGGTCTTCTTCTCTGATTTTTCCTTTTGTAAAACATTGTGCTCACTTTGTTGGTCCTTTACCAGTAAAACTTTGTTTTTCTTTTCAGCTTCAAGATTTAGAATTGTTTTTGCAACCTCAGCTTGTTTCTTGTTGATTTCTTGAGCTTGATATACTCTGTATTCAGATATCTCATGGATATAGTTCAGTCGCTTATAGGCTTGATTAAAATCATCAGCAGAAAATATGAAAATTAATTTATTAGTAGCGTTTCTATTTTTGTATGCAAAAAAAGCCATTTTCGCGTATTGATCTCTTAATGCATTTAACTGATAAGTAAGTGTATCGATTTTGTTTTCTTGATTTTTAATTGCCTTATCAATGTATTTAACTTCATAATTAATAGCAGAAATAAGTTCTTCTCTAGCGCCAATTTTCTTACGAAGTATTAACAATTGAATTTCCGACTTTCGTTTATTTGCTTTCGTTTCCCCTAATAATCCGTTTAGCTTTTTGAGCTCTTTTTCAATCTGTTGGCGCTTTATCTTTAATTGATTTTTATCTTGCGCTTGTGCAGAAAGACTTACTAAAAGCAGTAAGAAAATAATAAGGCTACAATTAATCCATCTTTTCATAATCAATTGGAATGCTAAAAGGTATTGTAAGTTTGTCGAACTTTTTAATCCGTTGAATTTCAATATCAGCCAAAATAATTACTTTTTCAGTATCATTTACTAGTATAGTTATGTTTTTATTCAATACGAAGCCGTTAATATCATTAGGGTTTGAATAGGAAATAGTGATTTTTTGCTCGCCGTAATCAATCATTGTTGATTGTAAATTTAGGGTGTCACAAGTAAAAACAACACTTTGTTGGAAATTATTGAAGTCCCCACTATTGTTGAATAAAGTAACTAAACTGTCCTGTTTTACTTGTCCGGAATCACTGTATAAAAAAGTAGGCACACCAAATAAAAATTTTTGTAAAACTATAAAGGGAAGTTTAAAACCTATCAATTCATTCAATGAATTAAAACTTACTTTTTTATATTTATTATTGAATAAATCAACAAACTTAATAGAATCTTCCTTTATTAATAACTTTGCAAATGGAATACCTGATTTGGTAATACTTGCATAAATTAAGCTGTCTTTTTTAATTCTAAGTGCTGCAGTAAAAGAAATATTTTTGTCATCTACTGTTGTATTGATTTTTGTTTTTACTTTAATCCATTTAAACTGTGCGCCACTCGAATCGTAGTGCGCGATTATTTCAGGTTTAGTAACCAATGCTAGTTTACATTTCCCATGAGATTGGTTGCTGTTAACTTCAAGTTTTTTTTGTTGGGACTTACAACCCAAAAAAACCAACAATGAACAAAAGATTATTAGAAGTTTATACATTTAATTTACATACTTTTTTAAACGTATTTTCTCTTGTAAAAATTCAGAAATATTGGGCAGGTTTACAGCTGTATTCCAGTAGTTTAAGGCCTTGCTTTTTTGATTTAAAAAATAATAAACATCGCCTAAATGTTCATTGATAATCCCACTTTTCGCACCTCCATCTTTAATGGCTTTTGTCATCCAAATTAAAGCCTTATCATATTCTTTTAATTGAAATAAAATCCATCCGTAAGTATCTTCAAAAGAACCTTCATTTGGATTTAATTCGTTCGCCCTTTCACTCATTTTCTTTGCGAGCTCTAGTTTCTCTTTCCTTTCGGATAAATAGTAAGCGTAGTTGTTTAAAACAAAATAATTGTCAGGATCGCCTTTAAGCGTTAATTCGAAATACCTATCAGACTCCTTATGATTTTCTATTGTATGATATGCGTCGCCTAGACTGCTTTGAAATTCAATTAATAAATTGTTATTATCGATGACTAATTCAAGTCCGTCTTGCAAGTGCACTATTGCTTCTCTGTACCTTTTAAGTTGTGATTTAGCCAGTCCAAAATACAAATATAATTCAGGCTGAGTTGGGAAGAGGCTTAAAGCATTTTCAGTATTAGTATTCATTTCTTCAAACTCGCTTAAATTATAATTACACATTAATAACTGTCGCCATATTAAGAATGAGTTTTGCTTTGATTCAAGAATAATTTTATAATGCTTTTTAGCTAAGCTATATTTCTGATCCTTAAAGTAATATTCAGCAATTATTGTATTAACCGATGGACTATACGGCTCCGCTTTTCCAGCTATTTTCATATATTTAGCCGTTTGTTTATCTACATTGTTATCTAACAAACTTAAACGGGAAAACCTTGTTAATAAATCAACTCTATCTTTTGTTCTGAATCCCTTATCACCTATTACCTGTTCATAAGTAGAAAACGATTTTTTCAAATCCCTTTTTACGAAATAGTAATGTGCTACTTCAGCTAAAATGTATGGATCATTTGGTTTTATTTCTAAGGCATCTTGATAGATTTGTAGTGCAGCCTCTTTATCAAGGTTTTTCATTTTGATGTCACCTAGTAATATGTAATACCTCATTTTACTGGGGAATGTATGAATCAACTTTTTAAGTTCTGCTTCTGCTTTTTCAACTTCACCCAATTGATTATGAATGATATACTTATTTCTATTTACTTCTTCTGAAACACCAATTTTCTTTTCTATTGATTTGTAAAGACCTAAAGCCTTTTCGTATTGTTTGCTTTGTATATAAAAATCTGAAAACTCTATATCAAAAGTAGGGTTGTTTGGGAAGTTTTTCCTTCTTAGGTGATAAGATATTTCGGTTTGCTTGTATAAGCCTAAGCTTTTAGTAAGGTCTATTTGAAATTTTAGATACCATTTGTTTTTTGGATCTAAAACCACTGCCTGATCAATATGCTTTAGTGCTTCTTGGTAATTTTTTGTAGCTTGATAAATATTAGCTAATTCGTAATGCGCAGCATCATGAGATTGGGAAGATTTGATGACATCTTCTAGCAAATGAATTGCCTTATCGTAGTTAGAATTGTTTTTTTCGTTAATGGCTTTAATAAATAGCGCATCCGAAATTAACTCTTGCTCCTCTGCTGAGACAGAAAAAAGCGAGAATCCTTTTTCACTGCTTTTACAGCTTAAAAGAATTCCCGCTATTAGTATTATTATATAATTTCTCAAATTACTTTTCTGTGCTAAAACTTCCTATACTAATTTCTCTAGCATGTCCTAATAATTGAACATCTTCTCCAATCATAGAATTTACAATTACTTCATTTTCGATAATTGTATTTTCATAAACAATCGAGTTTTTTAAAATCGAGTTGTTTACTTTACAGCCTGCACTTAAAGTAACGTGAGGACCCACTACCGAGTTCTCAATAACAACCCCTTCACCGATCATACAAGGCTCAATAATTACAGAGTTGATAGATCTTAAAGATGGATCAATAATTCCTTCGTCTTTTATAAACTCTAAAACTCTTTGATTGGTATAAACTGTAGCTTTGTAATTTCCACAATCTAACCATTCCTTAACTTGTCCAGGAACAAATTTAACGCCTTTTTGTTTTAAAGCTTCTAATGCATCAGTAAGTTGATATTCCCCCCTGTCCATTATCTTATTATCCAATAAGTGTTGTAATTCAGCCCTTAATTGTTTACCATCTTTTACATAATAAATTCCAATAATTGCTAAATCACTTACAAATTCTGTAGGCTTTTCAACGAAATCGGTAATTACATTATTTTTGTCCATTTTGATAACACCAAATGCACTTGGATCTTCAATTTTCTGAACCCAGATAATCCCATCTGCTTTGTCATCTAATTTAAAGTCTGCTCTAAATAAGGTGTCAGCGAAAGCAATAATTGTTTTACCATCTAAGGCTTCTTTGGCACACATAATCGCATGTGCAGTACCTAAAGCTTCATGTTGGTAACAAATAGTTCCCTTTGCGCCTAAAGATTCTGCAACACTAACCAACATTTTTTCAACTTCTACTCCGAAAGTTGGTCCGATAATAAATGCAATCTCTTCAATTTTTTCTTCACAAACAGATGCGATGTCTTCAACTAGTCTTCTTACAATTGGTTTTCCCGCAACAGGAATCAATGGTTTTGGCACTTTTAAAGTGTGAGGTCTCATTCTTTTCCCCATTCCAGCCATTGGTACAATAATTTTCATCTTTATCTTTTTTATTTTTACTTAACTCCAGTACTTCCAAATCCTCCAGCTCCTCTTTCAGTAGTATCAAGGTTTTCTATTTCCCGCCATTTCCCTTGTTCATGCCTTGCAATTACAAGTTGAGCAATTCTTTCGCCGTCTTCAACGATAAAATCGTTATTCGACAAATTTACCAATATTACTCCAATTTCCCCTCTATAATCTGCATCAATAGTTCCAGGGGAGTTTAAAACGGTAATGCCATTTTTGTAGGATAGTCCACTTCGAGGACGAACTTGCGCTTCAACTCCTTTTTCTAATGCAATGAATAAACCAGTTTTAATTAAGGCTCTATCGAGGGGCTTAAGTGTTATTGGTTCAGAGATGTTCGCCCTAATGTCCATTCCTGCAGATTGTTCCGTTTCGTATTCCGGTAGATCATGCTTGGATTTATTTATTACTTTGATCAATGTCATATTTATAAAGTAATTTGTTTATTCGGACGTTCAAAGTAAAACGCAACGCCAATGTATGTCACTAAAATTAATGTATTAAAAGTATATTTTTCCCAATTGGGTAAAGGACTTATTAAGAAATGAGATGTTAAGAAGAGTGCTATGGCCAATGCCATGTAACCAATAATTCGTTTCAGATCATAATCGATTGGGTAGTGTTTTTGACCAAGTATGAAGGAAATGATTGACATGCTTAAGAAGCATAAAAGTGTAACAATCGCAGCGCCAATATATCCTTGCCCAGGATAGTTGGTTTCAAATAATGGAATTAATAGGATATTACCGATCACAGTTATTAATGATCCAAATCCACTAATAATAGCACCGTAATATGTTTTCCCAGATAATTTGTACCAAAATGCTAAGTTGTAGTAAACACCAAATAATACAGCAGAAAATAGCAATAAAGGAAGTATAGGTAAACCTTCAAAGAAGTCGTCACTTCTAATAAAGTACTTAATTATATCGATGTAAAGTAAGATTCCTAAAAACGCAGCTGATGTTAAAATCGTGAAATATTTCATCACTGTAGCGTATGTTTTCTTTGAATCTTTTTCTTTGCTTTGACTGAAAAAGAAGGGTTCCGCGGCATATTGGAAGGCTTGTATAAATAGTGTAATAAAAATACTTAATTTGTAAATCGCACCATAAATCCCTGTTTCTCTATCCCCTAAATCATTAGGGACTAAATATTTTATGATAATCTTATCGAAGTGCTGATTTAAAGCGCCCGCTAATCCAACTATCAGTAATGGCCAGCAATACTTCATTAATGATTTCCATAAAATAAAATCGAATTTCCATTTGTGAATGAGTATTTGTGGCGATAATAATAATAAAGTCACAAAGCTTGCGATAAGGTTTGAGATGAAAACATAACCTACACCTACTGCAGGATCATAAACTAGATAAATGATAGAATTTAAACTTTCGTAGTTATAGCTAGAAATATACCAGGGACAGAAAACATAAAAAAATAAGTTCAAACCAATATTAACAGCAATATTTGTTAGTCTAACAAAAGCAAAACGCAGTGGCTTGTCATCCAACCTTAGTCTAGCGAAAGGTATTGATACAATGGCATCCATTCCTATAATTATACCGAGATATTCAATGTATTCAGAATGATCAGGATAGCCAATACCAATTGCAATTTCAGTTGAGAATGTTAATATTAATCCAACAAAAATTAAGGCTGTTGTTAGTACTGAAATTAATGAAGTTGAAAATACACTTTCTTTCTCGTTCGTTTTTTTGTTTGCAAACCTGAAATAACCGGTTTCCATTCCATAAGTGAAAAATATAATAGAAACGGCAACCCAGGCATAAGTGTTTGTAACAATACCAAATTGGTCAGTTGTGAAAATATTTTTATCTGTGTAAAGCGGAGTAAGTAAGAAGTAATTTACAACTCGCCCAATTATACTACTCAATCCGTAGATTGCTGTTTGACCAGCTAATTTTTTTATTGGATTTCCCACTTATTTATATTCTGTTATTCAGCGTATTTATTTAAAATTTTGGTTTTCTCTTTTCTAAAAACGCATTAGTACCTTCTATGAAATCAGGGGTTCCGAAAAGTTTTCCAAATTCTTCTATTTCTGTTGAGTAACCATTGTGGTTTATTCCTGCATTTATAGATTTAAGCGCGGCTGAAACTGCTGTCCCAGAATTTGCAATAATTCTTAATGCTAAAGTCAATGCATTTTTCAACAATTCTTCAGCAGGTACAACATAATTGGCTAAACCTAAACCGCTAGCTTCTTGGGCTGTAATCATATGAGCAGTTGTTATTAACTCTATTGCTTTCCCTTTTCCTATTAATTGTGCCAATCTTTGCGTTCCTCCATATCCAGGAATTAATCCTAGAGACACTTCTGGTAGACTCAGTTTAGCTGATTCTGCAATTACCCTCATGTGACAAGCGAGTGCGAGTTCTAGTCCACCTCCTAAAGCAAATCCATTTACTGCTGCAATTACAGGCTTACTCATATTTTCAATAAAATCGAATAATTTTTCTTGACCGGCTCGTGCCAACTCAATCGCCTCTTCTTTTGAAAAAGTAGCAAATTCTTTAATATCTGCTCCAGCAACAAATGCTTTTTCTCCAGCGCCAGTAAGCACAATACACCTAATTTCGTTATTAGAATTTAAATCTGACAAGGCTTTATGTAATTCGCTAATTGTTTGTTTGTTCAACGCGTTCAATTGAGAAGGTCGATTAATAGTAACAACAGCAATCTTGTTTTGTTGGTTAATTACGATGTTATCGAAAGTCATATCAATTGTGTTTTTAGTAAAAATAAAAAAAGTCGCATAGATCTTTACTTTTTCTTGTTTTCTAGGTGATTAAAACGACATCAAAGCTTTAAACTGTGCCATTCTATTATTTAAATCACTTTCAGTTACGGTTTCTATCTTATCGGTTCCAAATTCTTCAACAGTAAATGATGCAAGTGCAGAACCGTAAACTACTGCTTTTTTCATATTTGCAAATGAGATATCATCTGTTTTGGTAATGTATCCCATAAATCCACCTGCAAATGTATCACCTGCTCCAGTTGGATCTTTTACACTAGGCAATGGTAATGCTGGTGCATAAAACATTTCTTTACCATGAAATAATAATGCGCCGTGTTCTCCTTTCTTAATAATCAAGAATTTTGGTCCCATTGCCTGAATTTTTTCAGCTGCAGTTAATAATGAGTACTCACCCGATAACTGGCGAGCTTCTTCGTCATTAATCATTAATAAATCCACCATTCCAACAGTTGCTTTCAAATCATCCATTGCGATGTCCATCCAAAAATTCATGGTATCCATTGCAATTAATTTTGGACGTTTATCTAAACTTTTTATTACTTGCTGCTGTAAAATAGGTGCTAAATTCCCTAGCATTAAATAGGAACAATCTTGGTAGGAAGTAGGCACAATAGGATCAAAGTTTTCTAATACATTTAATTCTGTAATTAAAGTATCTCTACTATTCATGTCGTTGTGATATTTTCCACTCCAGAAAAAAGTTTTTTCACCTTTTTTCACTTGTAAACCTTCCAAATCAAAACCACTTGACTTTAATTTTGAGATTTTTTCTTCAGGAAAGTCATCTCCAACTACTGCTACTAATTTAGGATTAACACCTAGTTTTGTAGCGGAGTATCCAACGTAAGTAGCTGATCCTCCGATTATTTTGTCTGTTTTTCCAAATGGTGTTTCTATTGCATCAAAGGCAACTGTACCTATAATAACTAAGCTCATGTGTTTTTTTTAAAAAATATTCCTCAAATATATTGTTTAATTTCAAACTTCTTGTTAGATTTGCACTCCCAATTTTTGGGGAAAAGATTAAATTCCTCCTTAGCTCAGTTGGTTAGAGCATCTGACTGTTAATCAGAGGGTCCCTGGTTCGAGTCCAGGAGGGGGAGCTTAACAATGAGAGTGTTACGAAAGTGACACTCTTTTTTTATGCCCTATTGTAACACAAAGAGGTCTTGTTGCATGGATAAATTTTTAGAACAGAAGAATCCAAATGTTGAATACTCACCCTTAATTCAAGAAGTAAATCCTTTTCCATTGAGGCATTCCCAGGTCAGTCATTTTGTTAAGAATGAATGATTTTAAGGTAACTTCTGTTTGTTGTGCTTCACTGTTTTTGGAGCGTATGTTTTCTCCATAAATAGTTTTCCATCGGCTGAATAGATTCTCTACCAATGCTCTTTTATGGTAATTGTATTTTCGTTTCCATCTTGACTTTCTGTGCTCATTTATGCAGTTAATGGCTTTGTTCCGTTGGTGCGTATGTTTATCTGCAACTGCATTTATTCTAGGAGGGACAACAACTTTTGTATCAAGTTCAGTTAGTTGATATGCATCCTTTGAGTCATAGCCACCATCAGCAAAGAGCGTATCAATTTTACCCGAAACATTATTGATTACACTCTGGCAATACTGAGATGTCGGACATTCTAGATGTCGTGGATTTATTGAATAGAACATGTCGAGTTTTAATATTAATACCAGCATGAATCTTAATAAACTTACGTCTCCTTGTTCTTCTGTACTGTGATTGTGTCCATTCTTTTTCACCAGAACACTTCAGCCCACTGGCATCTATTGCAAACACTATGTTTTCTGTTCTATTCCGTTTTCTAAGCTTCTTACTCACATCTAAGGTCTTTTTCCTTCTACATAGTGTTGTGTAATTAGGAATGGTTAACTGAAGATTATTCATTTGAAGTAAACTACTCATGAAACCCTCTGTTTATCGAAGTGGTAAGCTATATACGTATGAGAGTATCAGGGCAAATTCAATTGCAACATCGGAATAGATAACCTTACCGCCCTTAGACTGTTTAACGCTGTAGGTCCAGTTTGAAAAGATTGATTTATCTATCCAGAAATCTAATCTTCCTCTCTGCTTTAGGCTATTGTTGTAGGTGCTGTTATTGGTGATTTTCTGTTTGTAGGCTCTCATCCCACAAAAAAAGTAACTTTAATGAGTGGAGTTATCCATGCAACAAGACCGGTTTTCTAATGAAAATTATTGATAAATATAAAGAATACTTAATAAAAAGATAGAAGATGTTTTTATTATATGTGTTTAAATCAATTGAAATAATTAATCAAATTACTAATTAATAGATGACTTCTAAAACTTTATCTAATTTGCTCCGTATTATTCCAAGGTACTGAATTATAAAAGTTTAAAATAGGAACTAATTTTTATGTTTTTCTAAATAACAATAATACTAATAAGGATATAATTAAGATTAAGTGTTAATAAAGATTTATTTAATTTTTTTTAAACCAAAAAGTTGTGATTTCAAACAGTATATTTAAAATACACCCAAAAAGTAACCGGTAATTTCAAAAGCAATAATATTTTTTTGCGCCCAATAGTAAAAGTGTTAAAGTTGGCTTGTTTTTGAAGTTGATTTTTTTAAAACGATACAATCTAATATTTTTTAATAAACTAACTGAATGACAATCTCTTGTTAATCATGGTAAATAAATCCCACTCATATTGTTTGATGTTAATTTTCCTATTTACAGGTCCATTGGTTTTTTGTAGTCCAGTTTCCAATAATTCAACAACGAATTGGAACAATGCAAGTGGATGGACGCCCAATGGTATTCCTAACCTATTAATTTGGGACGGCACCCAAGATGTAATAGTCTCTCACAATAAAAGTGCAGGTAATTTAACAATCAAAAATGGTAACTCTATTAGAGTTACTTCGGGTACTGTCCTAACTATCAATGGTAATTTAACTCTTGGGAATCGCAGTTCTATTGAAGTAGATGCAGGTGCGGTACTGATAATTACAGGTTCTTTATTAGCTACTAATTCGCCTTCATCAGTGATTATTGATGGAACATTAAATGTTGGGGGAAATTATTCGGTGCAAACTTCTGCCGTGGTGCACGAGCACAAGGGACTGGTAACTGTTGGCGGTAATTTGAGTGTTATTGGTAACACAAACATCAAGATTTTAGGAGGAGCGGTAGCGATAACAGGTAAACTTAAATTGGGGAATAACGGGGTTATGAGTGGTTGTTCAGGAAGAGTTACTTACGGATCATATGACATTAATTCTTGTGGATTTAGTTATTTGAAATGTTGTTTAGATAAGCGAGGTACGGGGTGCTCTAACACACCTCCTCCTGCAAAAGGTATGGATTTTAGTAATTGTGCCGCACCTCCACCATGTAACTCAATTGGAGGTACT
>MDTF01000563.1_pt1 | contig 54678 bp, 44 predicted proteins | sample 811191 | NCBI WGS metagenome assembly MDTF01 (sample SAMN05326649, study PRJNA326480) | marine metagenome | isolation source: seawater | place: Southern Ocean | collected 2011 | reverse complement strand
TTTTATCAATTTAGTAATTCATGGATTTTCCTACCAAGGTCTATTAAAATAGAAACCTCGTTGGACAAAAAATCTTGGGAAAGTGATGATTTTAACGTATTCTATCCACTGCAGAATCCGAGAAAAAGAGAAAAAGAGATTATTCAAATTAAGCTCATACCCAATAGAAAAAGTAAAAGTCGTTATATAAAAATAATAATCGAAAACTTTGGGAAGGTTCCACTCTGGCATGAAGCCGCGGGATCTGATTCATGGATTTTTATCGATGAAATTCAAGTTCATTAAACTTTAAGTAAAATGAAAAAATTGACTGGAGTCGTTATAGTTCTATCTCTTTTTTATAGCTGCACAACGCACCCTTCCCTAAACTATGAAAAGATTGAGCTGAACGAAAATTGGGAATTTTCAGCTTTTGAAGAAGAAGAATTTTACCCTGCGGTAATCCCGGGGTCCGTTCAAATGGATTTATATAAAAACAATCTTATCGGCGATCCTTTTTTTGAGAAAAACGAACTGTCACTTCAGTGGATAGAAGAAAAAAACTGGGAATACTTAACGGAATTTGAGGTAGATCATTCCTTTCTATTGCATGAAAACATTTCATTAAAATTTCATGGTCTAGACACATATGCCAATGTTTACCTCAATGACATTTTATTGCTTTCGTCTAATAATATGTTCAGGACTTGGGAAGTGCCAATAGAAAATATTTTAGAAAAAGGAAAGAATACATTAAGAATAGTATTTGAGTCTCCAATTCTTCACAACAATAAACTTGTTCATGAATATAAATATAAATTACCATCAGGAAATGAACCCGATTATGTAAAAACTAAAACTAGTAATTTTACACGTAAAGCAGCTTATCAATATGGATGGGATTGGGGGCCTCGGTTTGTAACTATGGGGGTGTGGAAGCCGATAGAGTTAGTCGGCTGGAATTCTGCACGAATAATTGACGCTCATACCCAAACTATATCAATCGATGATAGTTCAGCCCATTTAGAAACAGAGATAGCCATTGAGGTTAATTATGCAGGATATTATAATATCAATATTGACTCGATTAGGCTTCGTAAAAATCTTATAGCCGGTTTAAATAATATCACTTATGAATTTGATATAGCAAAACCGAAACTTTGGTGGGTAAACAATAATGGCTTGCCCTATTTGTATACCCACCAAATAAGTGTTTTTAAGAAAAACAAAAAGCTACATGACTTTCCAAGTTCATTTGGAGTTAGGACAATAGAATTAGTTAACCAACCAGATTCTATTGGCACATCCTTCTTCTTTAAATTAAATGGAAATCCTATTTTCATCAAGGGAGCCAACTATATACCGCAAGATTTATTTTTATCCAGAGTTAGTTCCAAGCATTATGAAAAATTGATCCTTGCTGCAAAAGAAGCGAATTTCAATATGCTAAGAGTCTGGGGCGGTGGGATTTATGAAAAAGATATTTTTTATGATCTCTGTGACAAATATGGAATTCTGGTCTGGCAAGATTTTATGTTTTCAGGAAGTCTTTACCCAGATACTTTGGGGTTTCATGACAATATAAAGAATGAAGTCATTCAAAATGTCACAAGACTTAGAAAGCACCCATGCATAGCTATTTGGTGCGGCAATAATGAGATTGAAGTCGCTTGGAAAAATTGGGGCTGGCAAACAACATATGCCTATACTTCCTCTGACTCAATCGATATTTGGGAAAGCTACTTTAAAGTTTTCAGAGAATTAATCCCTCAGCAAGTTTCTAAACTTCATCCAATGTCTAACTATGTCCCCACATCTCCCTTAAGCAACTGGGGTTCTGCTGATAACTTTAATCACTCTTCGATGCACTATTGGGGTGTTTGGCATGGACGAAAACCATTTGAAAGTTTTAGAAAAAATATTGGCCGATTTATGGTGGAATATGGTTTTCAATCATTTCCTGAACTCTCAACATTAAAAAGAGTAATGCACGATTCTAGTTTATTCATAAACTCTAAAGCCATGATCCATAGACAAAAAAGCTATATAGGAAATGATTTGATAGAGAAACATATCAAACAGTACTTTCACTCTCCAACTGATTTTGATGAGTATTTATCTCTAAGCCAAAAAACTCAAACAATAGGCTTACAGATGGCAATAGAATCTCACATAAATCAAGCACCTCATTGCATGGGCACATTATTCTGGCAATTTAATGACTGTTGGCCAGGGCCAAGTTGGAGCATAATCGATTTTTATGGAAATAAAAAAGATGCTTATACCACAATCAAAAATGCGTACAAAATTAATCCGATTCATTGATGACAGAGAGGACAGCACTAAAGATATTATCGAAAAATCATAAGGCCTCTAGTTACTCATAATTCACAAAAATATTAACCCAACATAATCTTGAAAGAAAATAATTCACTGGCGAAAAAAGTATGATATTACAAGAGATTATGGAAGATGTGATTACGATATCTGTGCCGGGGGCAATAAGCCTAATAAGTATCCAAGAAAATAAAATAATTATAACAGCTAAAGCATAACTAACATACATCGCTCCAAACCAGAATCCAACTTCTTGCTCAAACTTCAGATTGCATTGTTTACAAGATCCCAAATTACCAACATTCCTAATGAATATATTTCGATATGGATTATTAGTTGGCCAAAATTTACCTTCTTGACATTTTGGACATCGATTATTTAAGATACTATATGCCTTCGTTCCCTTTTTTAATTTCATGATTTCATTTAGGTTTATTCTTCTTTTTCATGCCAATTTTCATAAAATAGGTGCATTTTGATTACGTGAGGGAAGCTGATTGCTGAAAGCAAAATAAAAAAGAAAGCTATGCATTGCTGAATATCCAATTTTAATATATATATAAATATTATATACATGAATATGGCTCCAATATTAAAGGGCAAGGCCTGTATAAACATTTTTAAATCTGTATAATTTGTCTTCTTTTTCAAATGAGCCCAACCAAGCCTGCTATGTTGAAAAATGAAATACAACCCAAAAGTTAAAAGTAAGCTAGCCTCTGAGGAGATAAATAAAAATAATATGATTAATAACCATTCTAAATTTCGCTTATAAAAAGCGAATAAGAATGGTGGAATTAAAATTACATTGGCAAGGAAAACTGTATTAAAATCGGTTTGAGGAATATTAATTGACATAACCATTAGAATATTTGAAAATTCCTGAAAGTGATTTAGAAAAATGGAACTCAATAAAATGACACCCCAGGAAAAACTTAAGAAATTCGATTCAATTCCCCAATTTTTAATTTCAGTTTGTCCAAAATGCCAAGCAGAATAAATTAAAAATAGCGATAGACCAACTATTGGGATAAAAAACCAGAATAAGAGAACAGGTAGCATAAATAATAAATAATAAACTACGAATCTCAAATAAACTTTCGGAGTTTTAATAGCCCGGCCAGTGAGGTGATCTAAGGCTCCATGTGGGATTCCAATAAGTAACATACCTAGAGTCAAAATAAAAATATTATTAATAGATAAGTTTAATGTGTTATTTAATGATAGAGTGTTATCAAAAATCACATAAAGTATGATTGAGACGGGGAAAAAAACATCTTTTAATCTACAATAAGTCCAGTATAAAAAAGACTTTATAAATACACCAATTTGCAATCGATAAAACATCGACATATCTTCTTTCAATGAAGTCTTTTCATCCAAAAAATTTAAAACAAAGACAGAGGATTTAACGGTAAATAATCTTTCAAAGATGGATTTCCCTTTACTTGGCCAAAGTGTTAGAATAATTAATAGAAGTTGATCATAAAATAGAAACCTCCTATTCGGTATAAGTTTATTTGATTTTAATTTTCCGCCCGAGCAAATCAATTGTGCATGACGATACATATTCTTAAAAGCATATCCCGTACTTGGCTTTACATTCCCAGCCCTTGTTCCTATGCTTACCCAATTTTTACCGGAAGGCATTCTAGGCAGATTAGAACTCATCGGGATTATTCCTTGTTCAATATCTAATATTTCATACGATCCAAATTGGCCCCTAATAAATGCGTCTAATTCTTTTTCTGCCTCCGATTTATTAATTATCTCTTTCCCAAATCTTGTAAGTTCAATGAGTGCAGAAGTCGAATCATACGGCAAAATATAAATAAACTGCGTAGCTGTTTTTTGAGAAACTCTAAAATCCATCATTCGATATACAGAAGGATCTAGTTTTGCTTCAGTTAATTTTACTTTTAATCCATAAAAAGATTGAGATATATTAAAATCTCCCTTAGATAAATTCTTTAAATCTGGTGGCCGACTATCAAAAACCCAAGAAGCTGAATAATTATTTTCACTCGTCTTTATTACTAAATTTTTATTTTCGTGTATTTTTAATACTGCTTCTTTTTCATGAGAAATGTTATGTTTTAAAGCAATTTTTCTAGACAATTCATACAGATCTGAACAATCGATATGAAAATATTCTAAAGGATCAATTGAAGAACTTTCATTGTCATTTATCTGTATACTGCTCCAGCTTTTCGAAACAATAGTCTTGAAGTCTTTATATATTTCATCTCCTTTTTTTGACCAAAAACAAAATGTTTTATTATTTTCTCTTTTATCACTGGGATCTATAATTAAAATGTTTTTTGCCGTCAATAATGACTGCTTATCCATTTCAATCATCAAGATGCAGGTACTAGCCCCCCAGCCAACAAAAACCATATCATAATGATTATTAATTGACATCCGTTGAAATGATGATTTTATCAAAACTTTTCTACAATGAGAAGGTGTCTTAATAAGCCTGCCTTTAATGCTGAATCCATATCTCTAAATTCTTATAAATCTATCATTATAAGATTTAATTTAAATCTACAAACCACAAAACTTACTAAAACAACCCATTCCATTTCTTACCAACAAAAATCGCATAGTGAGGTTAAGGTTTTAAAGAAGAATATGATTTGGGTTATAAGAGAATGAGTTATTAACTCATGATAAAGGATATATAGAGATAAGGTTTTAATGAATAGAATGAATTCTATTTAAAAATGAAGTTTTTTATTCAGTCATTACAATAAAGGGTTCATTAAAAAGAGACTTTATGAGTAACGTCAATTTCTGGCCAACCATTAATAAAATTTAATTTCCATATTGCCATCGACCCTGCTCCATTATACTCTATGTCATAAAAGTGATGTGAAAAATAAAAATTTCCATCGTTATGTTGATATATACCAGAATGTCCTGGGCCAATAAACCTATCATTACCCAAGACATCTCCAATTGAATCTAAAAAGGCTGTCCCGTATCCATCTGCCATATCAAGGCCATTTTTATCTAAATATGGACCAGTGGGAGAATCTGATCTTCCAACTCGGATTTTATAAGTGCTATTTAACTGATTGCAGCACCCTTCCCAATTCGCAAAGAGATAATAATAATTATTATTAGGGTGATTATAAACATATGCAGCCTCAATATTATTTTCAAAAAAGGCTGTTCCCCCATAATTAGCAAGATGAGTAAATCGTTGATCATTATCGCTAAAAGTTTTATTGTCAGAACTATCCTTTAGTAATCCACTTTGAGGATTTAACTCAACGATGTAAATACCCTTAGCATGAGAACCATATACCATCCAGTGCCTATCATCCTTATCAATAAACACTGATGGATCGATGGCAAATGGTTGATTATAATTTTCTGACTCAATGACAAAATCACTGGAAGGGATAAAAGTTAAATTATCAATATTTCCAGACACATCTGCAAAACCAATTCTAGACTCATGGTTATCTTCATTAATAACAGCTGAATGATATAACCTTAGTTGATTATTATTCAATTTTAAAATTGATGGTGCCCACAATGAATTACCATCATACCAACTTGGTGAATTACTCTCATAAATATCATCTCCTAAGAGTATCCACTCGTTATTATTTGTATCGTACTTTGACCACTCGACGGCACTTGCAAATGATAATATTTGACCATTTAAATTAATTAATTGAGCTGGATCGTGAACATCAGGTACAATTATTGGGTTTATTTCAAGCGCAATAGGTTGTTCCGTTTTTGTACAACCTGAAGTCAATAGAACAATTAAACCAATAACCACATTTCGTTTATTCAATATAATAATTTTAAAATTTCGCTAAATATATTCTCATGTTTAATGAATGTATTACAGGGAATAATCTCTTATCAGTAATTGGTTAATCCTAAGGAGCCGTTATTACTCAACTGTGACTGCCTTAGCTAAATTCCTGGGTTGATCCACGTTGCAATCTCTTTGGACAGCTACATGATAGCTTAAGAGTTGTAATGGAATTGTTGTCAATAGTGGAGTAAGACATTCTATGGTCTCAGGGATTTCAATGACCGCATCGGAAAATTCTTTTACTTCTGTTTGATCACATCCAGTTATAGAAATGACTTTGCCTTTTCTTGCTTTAACCTCTTGAATATTAGAAAGAAGTTTTTCATATAAGCCTCCACCAGGAGCCAGAATTATGACAGGCATATTTTCATCAATAAGAGCGATAGGACCATGCTTCATTTCTGCCGCAGGATAACCTTCAGCATGAATATAACTTATTTCCTTAAGCTTTAATGCTCCCTCTAGGGCCACAGGAAAGTTAAACCCACGGCCTAAAAATAAAGCATTAGTTGCTTTATCTAATAATTTTGCAATAGTCTTAATCTTTGGATCAAGATTCAGCATAGACGTAATCTTAGCAGGAATCATTTTTAATTCTTGTGCAACTTCTCTAAACCTTTTCTCACTCAGATTCTCTTTCTTTCGTCCCAAATAAAGAGCAATCATAACTAACACAGTTACCTGAGCTGTGAATGCTTTTGTTGAAGCAACGCCTATCTCAGGACCTGCATGCGTGAAGGCTCCAGCATGAGACTCTCGAGCTATTGAAGACCCTGCAACATTACAAATTCCAAAAACACAAGCCCCTGAAGATTTTGCCATCTTTATCGCTGCTAGAGTGTCTGCTGTTTCTCCAGATTGAGAAATTGCTATTACAACATCTTTCGAGCTGATTATAGGATTTCGATATCGAAACTCTGAAGCATATTCAACTTCAACAGGTACTCGTCCCAAATCTTCAATTAAATATTCTCCAACAATTCCAGCATGCCAAGAGGTTCCGCAACCTATTATAATTATTCGATCAGCACTTATTAAGTTATCAGATATTTCATCTAAACCAGAAATTCTTACTTCACAATTCTTTATGTTTAATCTGCCACTAATTGTATTTGATATAGATGTCGGCTGCTCAAAAATTTCTTTTAACATAAAATGATCATAACTTCCCTTTTCAATACTATCTAAGTCCATTTGGAGCTTATGAATAACAGCGTCAACGGGAAGATCAGATTCTATAGTACGTATAGAAATTCCATTTTTTGAAATTATAGCTATCTCACCATCTTCTAGATAAATTACTTTTTTCGTCAAGTCCAAGAAAGGTGTTGCATCAGAACCAATGAAAAATTCATTATTACCAAGGCCAAGAACTAGAGGTGAACCTAATCTTGCTACAACAATTAATTCAGGGTCATCTAATGAAATAACCGCAATAGCATAAGCTCCTACAACTTCATTTAATGCAATCCTTACGGCTTGATCTAATGACACTTTTTCCTCTTTCTTAACGAACTCAATAAAGTTTATCAATACCTCCGTGTCAGTTTCGCTAGTAAACGTGTAATTCTTTGTAAGCAATAGCTTTTTTAAGGAATCTGAATTTTCAATTATTCCATTATGAACTATCACTAGCTTCCCGTTATTAGAAGTATGAGGGTGTGCGTTTGGGTCATTCGCTTCACCATGTGTAGCCCATCGAGTATGGCCGATACCCATGTTTGCGACAACGTTCTTTTTGCCGATCATGGCTTCCAAGTCAGAAACCTTGCCTTTACATTTATGAATTTCTAAACCCCCATTTATTAAGGCAACTCCAGAAGAGTCATAGCCACGGTACTCTAACCTTTTAAGACCGTTTAATAATATAGGATATGCCTGTTTTTTTCCTAAATAGCCAACAATTCCACACATAAATAAATGTTTTCTTCTAGTCTAATTTAGATAAATAAAGTTTCAAACTCATAGGCTGAACAGGATCTAAATTTCCATTTAATACCGCTCTTCTTGCTGAGGAAGACATCCCGTCAGGGACTAAAAGTATTCGCCCTTCTGTCGTATCACTATCATTTAATATTTGTTGGACAAATTTAGTCACCTCAAGAGTATAAGATCTGTCTCGCAAAACTGACTCAACACTAATTTGCCCTCCCGTTGAAAAGTTTAAATAGTCTTGCATGAAAATTCTATTATTACCCTTGACCATAAATGCATTTAATTTTGCAGGAGGAGTATGCTCAAGAGCAGACCCTTCTCGAATCAATACTTTCAACTCTGCGTGATTCACAAAATAATTTGAATCTTTTAAGGGATCTAAATTTTTCAAACTTACAGAAGTTACTGCACCACCCATCGACTGCACATAATTAGTTATTTCTCCAAAAGTCGTGTCTTGATCATCAAAGCTAAAAAGCGAATTTGATCGATCAAATTCAAACGAATTTACACTATTCACAGGGTAAAGTCCATTTATTCCTCGCCATGAAAGAAGTTCAAAATAATCATAACCGGGCCCTATTGTATCCGATCTTAAACTATCATTAGTGAAGTACATTATTAAACGGAAATCGCTTTCAGCTGGAGAAATTTGATAAATAGTCTTGTTATTTGAGTGCCCCGTTATTTGTATTCCTTTGAAGTAGTCCACAAAAGATTCATTCGACGAAAAATTTGAAGGGTTGTTTTTTGAAGCATCAATTATATTTGACTGAAGAAATGCTTTATCTATTTTTAAAAACATAACCTGATTAGGACTAACCATCCCGGTTCGAATTGACAATTGACCGGGATTTGGCTTGAAAATGGTATCACAAAGAACTGCAGAACTAGAAAATTGACTCGTTGAATAATACAGACTATCCAAATCGATTCCATCATCAAGATGGGATATCGTGATCCCAAAGTCTGCAGATGTATCTCCATATGAACCAGCATATGGCAATAAAATGAAAGCAGAATCTACTGTGATATTACTATCTCCAAAGTCCGGACTTATTCTACTGAGCAGAACCTCTGTAATAAACTTTGATGATGACTTTCCAAAAACAGGATCATCATAACTGCCAACCATTAAATAGTTTGGATTCAATGTGACTAAAGAATCAAATGATTCTGTGGTAGCTATAATTTCAATAGTGTCAATATAATCAACATCAAAGTTATTTATATCAACGAAATCTAATCCTACAGCACCAGAATTACGCTCACAAGCTAAAAAAGAAATAATCGATAGAGCTAAAAGAAATACCCGCATAAAAATCAATTATTCAAATAATGATTCATAAAATGAGTCCAATTCTGCTGGTGTATCGATAAATATTTTCCCATCAAGAACTTTTATGCCTGCAGACTCTGCGGCGTCAATCTGAAATTGAGGAACGTTATCATTCATTTTTAGAACAGCATCAACATGCTTAACTGCTCCGGCAAAAAGATTATCTGCTGTGGGTTTAATAAACTCATCCATGTTTTCTACTCCGTCAAAAGACATGCCTTTAGAAATTCCTGAATCTAGTTCACCTTTAAACCCGTCTCCAAATAAACTGTAAACTAATTTCGCATCTTGAAAATACGGGTCCTCTGAATTAAACTGTCGGATATATGCTGGCATAGCTGTGCTCATCCATCCCATAAAATGAATAATATCTGGCTTCCAGCCCAATTTTTTAATAGTTTCTATAACACTTTTACAGAAGAAAAGTGTGCGTTCCCCATTGTCTTTATAAAATTTATTCTCTTTGTCTACCCATGTTCCTTTTCGCTTAAAGTAATCCTCATTATCAATGAAATAAACTTGAATTCTAGCACCAGGAATTGATGCAACTTTAATTATTAAAGGCTGATCTAAGTCATTGATGACTACGTTTATACCGCTCAATCGGATAACCTCATGAAGCTGATGTCTACGCTCATTTATTGAACCAAACTTGGGCATGAAAACTCGAATTTCATGACCTTTGTTATTCATTTTTTTAGGAAACGCCAATCCCGCTTTCGATAAATCGCTGTCAGGAAAATAGGGTTTTATCTCGTGAGATACATATAAAATTCTTCGTTTTGCCATCAATGCAAAGGTACGAAATTTATCTTTCTTCCTAATATAATGGGCACTTCATCATAGTTTAGCACCAAAATTTAAAAAAAGTGAAGATTATAGACGATTTAAATTCTTGGAATTCTTTTAAAAAGACAGTGAAAAAAGGTTCAATAATAGGATTAGTTCCAACAATGGGGGCACTACATGATGGCCATGCAGCATTAATAAAGAAAGCTCAAAAAGAATGCTCACATGTTGTAACTAGTATTTTTATAAACCCTACCCAATTCGACAATTCTATTGATTTCCAAAATTATCCTTCAAATTCAGAGAAAGATATTCAATTCCTCAAAGGGCTTGGAGTGACACTATTATTTAAGCCCTCAGAAAAACTTATGTATCCATATGAAATCAAAGCTTCTAATTATGACTTAAATGGCCTAGATAAGAAATTAGAAGGAGCTCTAAGGCCAGGTCACTTTCAGGGTGTAGCAACCGTTGTTGATAGATTATTTGAGCTCTTAGAACCTGATCGTGCGTATTTTGGGTTAAAAGACTTTCAGCAAGTTGAGGTTGTCAAAAAAGTGGCAAGTATGCGCAAAAATCCCTTGAAAATAGTTTCCTGTCGCGTCGTTCGAGAGGATTCTGGATTAGCTAAAAGCTCTAGAAACTTTCGATTAAGCGCAAAACAAAAAAAAGCAGCGGCTTCAATTTTTCAAGCATTAAAATTCGCTGAAAAGGAAATTAAAATATTCCCAATTCCGCCAATTGCTCTGGAGCGAGAAATGAAATCCATTATCAACTCAAGTGGCTTTTTAAAAGTTGAACAAATAGAATTTGTATTCGCAGATAATCTTGATCTAATAAAATCTCAAGATTATCCATTGGATCATTATCAAAGAGACGTGCAATGTTTTGTATCAGCATTTGCTGGAGATGTGCGTTTAATTGATAATTACAGAATTTCATAATATCCTTCGATTCCTTCATAAGCAACCATTACTTTTGATCTCTTATGACGATAGAACTACTTCACAGCAAAATTCATAGAGTTACAGTAACTGGAGCAGATATAAATTATATTGGGTCTATAACAATAGATGAAAGCCTGATGATTGCCGCCAATCTATTGGATGGACAAAAAGTAAGTGTTGTCAATGTTAATAATGGTGAGCGATTTGATACATATACAATACCTGGGGAAAAAAATTCAGGGGAAATTAAATTAAATGGTCCGGCAGCAAGATTAGCTGAATGTGGTGATGTTATTATTATTATCTCATATACCTCGATGACTCATGAAGAGGCTAAAAGTCACAAGCCAATAATCATTTTCCCAAATGAACAAACCAATAGACTAAACTAAAATGCTGAAGCTAAAAATACCAAGATGGTTGCGCACGTCAGGCTTTATATTTTTAGCCTCTTTTTTAATCTATTTTGCGTTTCGTAGTGTCAACCTTAAAGAAGTTTGGTTCCATGTCCAAAAAGCATCTTGGGGATACATATTAATAAGTTTTTTAATTGGATATATTGCGGTCATATCGCGAGGGAAGCGCTGGACAATCGTTCTAAATCATCTCGATCGCCCTGTACCTTTTTGGCACGCCGTGCATGCTACAGCGTTTGGATATTTAATGAACCAGGTGCTACCAAGAGCTGGTGAAGTTGCAAGGGCAACAGCTCTGAACAGGTCAGATAAAATACCTGTAAATATTTTAATCGGAACAATAATTATAGAAAGAACAATAGACTTATTAATGATGGGTTTATTATTTGGGGCAACATTCATTCTTGCCAATGGAGAAATTCATAATTTTCTGACAATAACAGACTCTGAAGCTACAAGCAACCCAAAAACTTCAAATATTATATTAATAATTATTCTTGGCTTAATTGTATCCATTATCCTTTTCGGAGCTCTTAATTTTAAAAAAATCAAATCAAACATTTTTTTTATCTGGATCCAAAACTTTATTAAAGGCATGATGGATGGAATTAGGTCCGTCGGTCAATTAGAAAATAAATGGGGATTTTGGCGTCATACCATATTTATCTGGTTTTGTTACTTTATAATGGTATATCTATGTTTTTTTGCTTTTCCATTTACTGAAAACCTCACTGTCATTCAAGGGGTTTTTGTAATGATGGCAGCCGCTTTTGGTTATCTGGTGCCTGTTCCAGGCGGTGTAGGGGCATATCATTATTTAGTTGCAATGGCTCTGGTGGTACTGGGGAGGACCTATGAGCAAGGTTTAGCTTTTGCTACAGTAGTTCATGCAACTCAAACTTTAATGATGATATCTACGGGGATAATCGGGTTCTTGGCTTTAACATCAAAAAAAGAAAAACCTTCTTAAATGGCTTCAATTAAAAAAGCATGGTTTTGTAAATCTTGCGGATCGCAACATCCGCAATGGCTTGGGCAATGCAAGTCATGCAATGACTGGAATACTCTTACTGAGGAAGTATTAGAAAAAGAAACTAAAGAATCAACTTCGTGGTCAAGCGGAGCTATAAACACCCCTCTGCAAATTTCACAAATAGATCGTCATGACGAAGAAAGAAATGCCACTGGTGATTTAGAGTTTGATCGAGTCCTTGGAGGGGGGATTGTTCCAGGGAGTCTATGTCTTCTTGGAGGAGAACCTGGAATCGGGAAATCCACTTTACTTCTTCAAATTGCAATCAAAAAGGGTAGAAATGTTCTTTATGTAAGCGGCGAAGAAAGCGTCCAACAAATAAAAATGAGAGCTGAACGAATAGGCATAGAAGACGATGGATGTCATGTTCTTGCAGAAGTCTCAACAGTAAAAATATTAGAAGCCGCAGAAAAAATATCTCCAGATCTATTAATTATTGATTCTATACAAACGTCATATGCTCCTCATTTAGATTCCTCGGCAGGATCTGTATCACAAATCAAAGAGGCCGCTTCAGAATTTTTAAGGTATTCTAAGTCGCGTCATGTTCCAGTTATTTTAGTGGGACATATAACCAAAGATGGAAATCTTGCTGGGCCTAAAATACTGGAGCACATGGTTGATGTTGTTCTTCAGTTTGAAGGTGACCGACATCATTTATATCGCATGCTTCGATCTCTCAAAAACCGTTTTGGAAGCACTCAAGAGCTAGGAATATATCAAATGAACAACCAAGGACTTCAAGGGGTTACAAACCCAAGTGGTGTTTTGTTGAACCAAAGAGAAGAGGGTCGAAGCGGTTCAGCAATAGGCGTTCCTTGTGAAGGGACGCAACCTTTACTTGTAGAGGTGCAAGCATTGGTTAGCCCTGCTGTCTATGGAACCCCCCAGCGCTCATGTACGGGCTTTGATACTCGAAGACTCAATATGCTTCTGGCTGTGCTTGAAAAACGTTGCGGATTTCGCTTAGGAGCAAAAGATGTATTTTTAAATATAACCGGGGGAATTCGCATAGAAGATCCTGCATTAGATTTAGCAGTATGTGCCGCTATTCTGTCTAGTAATTCCGACATCCCCATACCTGCTCGAACGGCGTTTGCTGCAGAAGTCGGGTTAAGCGGAGAAATTCGCCCTGTCAACAGAATGGAGCAAAGAATAAACGAGGCAAAAAAACTTGGATTTGAAACCTTTTTTTATGCTGAGTTATCTGACGCCAAGAGTTCCTCCAGCTCGATTGATTGCGTAACAATTAAAATAATGGAGCAACTCGTCGCATCTCTTTTTGGGTGAGAACAGATTTGATTATTTTGAAATTAAATCTGCAATCTCATCTAAATCTGGTGTTATAATTATTTCTGTTCGTCTATTTTTAGCCTTATTTTCAGGATTGTTATTTTCAAATACTGGCATGAACTCTCCACGACCTGAAGCCTGTATTTGTTGAGCGGAAACACCTTTTTCGATAAGTATTTTAACCACAGATGTGGCACGCATTACGGACAAATCCCAGTTGTCTCTTACCTGCCCTTTCCCAAAGTAAATATCATTATCCGTATGACCCTCTACTGCAATATTTAAATCTACGTTTTCTGATAAAACCTGCGCCAACTTTTGCAATGCAGAAATTCCATCCGATTGAATGTCCCACTTGCCAGAGGCAAACATTAGTCGGTTATCTAAACTCACATATACTTGACCATTTCGCATACTAACGGTTAATCCTCTATCCTCAAAACCCAATAGGGCATCGGAGATACGCGTCCTAAAATATTGGGCCGTAGAATCTTTTCGTGCAATCAATGATTCTAATTCATTAACTCTCCTCTCCCTAGACTGAAGAGTTTTTTCAAGAGAAAACAGGCGGCTCTGCTCGAGACCTAGAGAATCTTCTTTTGTAGCAAGACGTTTCGCCATTGACTCCATCTGTTCCAACATTATTTTATTCTCCCTCAAATTTGCTGCAACCAATGATGAATTGTTATTTAGTGCATAATCGTAGTTCGCACTGAGATCATCAAACGATCTATTCAGCTTGCGGTATTTACGGCCCCAGCTAATGGTATCAATAATTATATCTTCCATAGACGCCTTAAGTATATCAATATCAGATGAGATTTCCTTGAGGTCTGTTGTAGCCCGATCTGTTGTGCTCTTTAGCTTTTCATTTTCACCAACAATTATTTCATATGATGTCTGTAATTCTGAGTGAACCTTGGGAGAAACGCAGGAATATCCAGCAGCAAATAGCAGAACAATTAAAAATATTTTAGTTATCAAATTTGGTGTCATAATAAAAAATTTATGTAAAGATAATCGGCAATTCCCATTCCAAAAGAACAGGACAATGATCGCTTAATTTAGCTTTAGAAAGGTGAACACAACTTTTAACACCAATTGAAGCCGAAGGGCTAACCCAAAACCCATCGATCCGCCAACCAATGTTTCTTTCTCGACTTCGAGATTGATAGCTCCACCAGGTATAATTCCCTGGTAGATCATTAAACATACGGAAAGCGTCTTTCCATCCTATTCCCTTTAAAGCATCTAACCAACTCCTTTCTGTAGAAGTGAAACCTGGAAGTCCTGAAAGTCGTTTAGGATTATGAATGTCGATTTCATTATGACACATATTCCAATCTGCCGCAACAATTAAATTATCATATTTTAAGCTTATTTCATCTATATAGTCACGAAATGCCTTTAAAAATTTGAGCTTATAATCCTGGCGACAAGATCTAGAAGCACCACTCGGGAAGTATGCGTTGACGACACTATATCCAGGATATTCAATTTTCATTACCCGTCCCTCATCGTCCCATTTTTCTTCTCCCATTCCAAAAACTACTCGACTAGGTGGCTTTTTAGCAACTGCAAGAACTCCACTGTAGCCTTTTCGTTTCGATGGAAAAAGACTTGTCCAGTGACCTGGAAATAAATCATCAATCGCTTTAGCATCGTTAAAACGAACCTCTTGAAAAAGAAGAAGGTCCGCATCAGTAGATTCCCACCAGCGGACCATTCCATTATTTACACAGGCCCGAATACCATTTCCATTCAGGCTAATAATTCGCATAATTTCTAATCAAGAGTCAATCTTGCCTCACCTATTTTTTCATTAGCAGTATAAATCGCGAGAGTATATGATCCTGGCGCTAGTTCAGTTTGAACATTAAAAGATAAACAACAGCCTGTTGGATCACCAGTGTAGTTAACAACTTGTGTTGATGAATAAATAACTTTCTCACCATCTACTAACATCGTTTTCTGTTGAGCCTCTGTTGCTAAAACTCGGCGATCAGGGGTGTTGATTCGTAAATATAGAACCCTATCCCCCTTTGGGGCCAATATGTTTTTAGAGATCGTCATACAGGCCTTTATTCGATTTGAACGACTCGCGGAGCTTGTGGGCTTCTCTATACCTTTTCCATTTATTCTGTATGCACTTGCTTCTATGCTGCTCAATTGCAATTTTGAACCTTCGTCAACTTTAACAGAAAGTCTATTCCCTTTTACAACCTCTTCTTTAAGGTCTATTAATAATGAATCTTTAATATCAACCATGCTTGAAAATTCACGATTCACAGAATCAATATCTTCTGTAAGGCTTGCAATACGACTACGCAATGAAAAAACTTGATTTCGAAGCGAACTAAGTTCAGATTTAGTAGCAGAATTTACTTTTTTAATTTTAAAAATCATTTCATTGAGCCTCAAAGTCTCTTGAGAAATAAACGAGCTTAGAGAGTCATTAGCAGTTGATTGCGCCGATAAATCACGTTTATAATCCTCAAGCTGAATTATTAAGGCTGCTTTTTCTCCTTCAAGATCATCAATATTTGATGACTGATTTAAGGCAAAATATGACAAAGCGCCAACAAGGGCTAGTAGTATAACCAATAGGATGGTTATTGTACGCTGTTTATTTTGGGACATATCTTGACTCATATAACTAACTTATTAAGGTGCAAATGTACAATTTCTAATAACTATGAACATATTTAGCTATGCCTTTCTAATTATCAATAACAACTCTCTTTATAATTATACCAAAATCGGTCTTTATCTCCATAAGGTAGACTCCCGCGGGCGAGGTTCCTAGATCAAAAGACTTTCTGACTAAACCTTTTTGTAGATACTCCCTACTCTCAATTACGACAGTGCCCGTTAAAGTAATTACCCTAAAATGGACTTCTTTTGATGATGGCAATTGAAACTCAAGATAAAACTCACTTGATGTTGGATTCGGGTATAACCTGAGATTTGTCAAATTTATATCGTCTAATCCAACTACAAAATTTAAAGTGTCAGTAATTATTCCACATTCATTTTGAGCGAAAACAATTGCTGTCCCAGGACCATTTGTGGCAAATACGTGAGTTACCGTGTCGCCCATATCTGTTGTTCCATCACTAAAATACCACCCAGTGCTATCCTGTCCAGTAGCTCCAGAAGTGAAGAACATCGTTACTGGATTCGTATAAATAACTGTATAGGATGGGGACAAAGAAGGCTTTGGCGAATTTGCTGTTGTGAACATAGCTGGAGTTGACCAACTTGTCAGTGCACCTGGGCAGGAATCGCGAACGTACACATCATAAGCCGTTCCAGAGTTTAGGCTGGTTAGTATAATCATACCCGAACTAGATAATGACATATTATTGACACTTATTCCTTGGCCTAAAGTGAATCCGGCCGGTCCATATTCCAATATTGACACGATAGCTTGAGCTCCAGGGGTCCAAGTAACAGTTGCATGAGCGCATCCAGGAGATGAAACAGAGACATTTGTTGGGACAGCGCACAGGCCATCAACTAAGAAATTATCAAAAAACACATCAGGACCGTATCCGGAAGTTCCGTCAAATCTGAATACAACGTCTTTTCCTACAAATGAAGAGGGGAGTGAAATGAATTCACTCACAAAAGTACCTGGGCTGGTTGTTCCTGACCCCGGAGAATCAAAACTCTGTCCAACTAGACTAATTAGTGTATCCCAAGAGCTAGAAGTTGTTTCACGAACCAAAAGAACAAGCTGATCATTTGAATAGCTCGAATTATATTGATGACTCCAATCAAATGATACTTGGGCAGCTGAAGAAATTGTCACTGGCGGTGATGTTAATTCTGCCGTTCCCGAAGACCATGACCAAAAATTACCTCGCATCGCATAGCCTGATCCTACTGAATAAGATGTGAACTGTCGTGAACCTGACGGAGTCCAACAAGTTAGAGGAACGGCATCAAAATTCTCAGAATACGGCATGCTGAATATTGAGCATAACGTTTGAATAGTAACCGGGCCTGCCCAGCCAGACAGATCAGTTGGGCCGCAAGAGTCGCGGACATAAACCTCATAAGCAGTATTACCGCTCAACCCAGAAATAGTATGTGTTGAAGTAACATTGTGTGCAACTGTTCCCGTGATTGAGCCAGTTCCAGTGTAAAACCCTGCAGGACCCCACATGACAGATGAGCCTTGAGGTGGGCTCGCGCTCGTCCAAGAAATATCTGCTGTTGAAGCACTAACTGATCCAGAAGAAGGTGTCGGGTCAGGGCATGACGGTACAGCTTCTACAAAGAAATTATCAAAAAACACATCAGGACCGTATCCCGAATTTCCAACAATTTGAAAAACAACATCAGTTCCAATGTATGAGCCAGGTAAATACTGAAGTTCATTAATAAATGTTCCTGGAATTGTGGTTCCAGCTCCTGGGCTTGAAAAATTGGTTCCAATTAGATTAACAATTGTATCCCATGATGTCGCTGAAACAGGACGTGCAAGAAGTAACAATTGATCATTGGGATAACTGCCAATATACTGACCACTATGTGACCAATCGAAAGACACTTGAGCTAAAGCAGAGATAGTTATTGGGCGCGAAGTTAAAAGAGCATAATTACCATTGGTCCATCCCCAATAATTTCCACGCATTGAATTACCTCCACTCGCCATAGGATAGGAAGCAAACTGCCGAGTGCCTCCACTAGGGTCCCAGCAGGCCAGCGATGTTGCATTAAAATCTTCTGAGTACGGGAGTGTGGCGGCCAAACAAGCCGTTGTGAAAGAAACTGGCCCTTGCCATGGCCCTATATTTCCTATACCACAGCTATCTGCTACCCATACTGTATAACTTGTAGATGGAGTCAATCCAGTAATACTATAGGTGTTTCCAGTGACCAAAACTGAGTTAGAAACGGAACCAGTTCCCGGATTAAAACCTGAAGGGCCCCATGCTACATAGGAACCTGTTGTCAAGGGGTCTCCATGTGTCCATGCTATTGCTGCCGTGGTCGCTCCCGGTGCTGCCGAGATATTTTGAGCTGGAAGACATGTTGGCTGCGTCTCAAAAATGAAATCATCTAGATATACATAGTAATATTGACTTTGTGAAAGTCTTAATGCGACATGTGAATGACCTGCATTTACCGCAGGGAAAGCCACGGTGTATTCATCAAAATTAGTCGTTAAATCTATCGTGTCAACAGGGATAAAGCTAGATTGCAATCCGGGAGAAGACATTGTCCCTACAATTAATTTGGATTGACTAAATGATGAACTTTTTGCCAATCTCATTCGGATTTGTGAATTATTTTGTTGCAGGTCGGACAATAGGGGCGAAACGAAAGTCACATTTGTAGCGGATGAATTGTATATGCTTATATAATTTGGTGTCGTGTAGGCAGCAGTTTGAAATGTGCTAGGTAATTGTACTTCAGCCGTAAAACCAAAGCCCGAACCGGTTATCGTCCAACATGCCGGGCTATCACCATCTGAATAAGAATCCCAATCCTCATAATATCCTAGGGAAGCGGTAAATGGCGAACAAAGAGTGGTAAAGACATATGGGCCAGTCCATGTTGAAGTGCCGTTTCCCTGACCTGTACAGTTTCGCATTACGTAATACTCATAACTCTGATTTGCAGATAAACCAGATATAACATGGTTTGATGAATTTACCGTATCTAAATTTCCTGTTCCAACTGTGAAACCAACAGGGCCCCATTGAACAACAAAGTTTGAACCTGCAGAATTCCAAGTTGTAGATGCTGAGGTATCAGAAATTGAAGATACTCCAAGCGATGTAGGTTCTGGACACAAAGGCTGCTGTTCAATAACTAAATCATCCAGCCAAGCATCGGGTCCGTATGAAGACGATCCTACAAAACGAAATTCTGCAGACACTCCATAATATATTAATGAATCTAAGTTGAGCATTTCTGATTTATATGTGCCTGGAGCATTGAAAGCTGCTCCGTCTTGAGAATCAAATGCTGACCCCTGAACATCCCAGAGAGTATCCCAAGAAGATGACCCAGCAACGCGGGCCACCAAGGCCAGTCTGGAAGGATTAGAAGTAAGAGCATGAGACCACTTGAATTTAACACGAGCTAAAGAGTTTAAGCTAACAGGTGCTGTAGTTAAATACCGAGTTTCATTAGACCCAAAGCTTGAACTCATGTCTGCATGAGCTGCATTAACGTCTTGATCCCAGAGGCTAGACCCTCCAGTTAAAATGAAACAATTTGGAGGCCAAACGGTAAAATCTTCTGACATTGGTAAGCTTTGGGTAACACATGGGGTGCAAATTTCGATCGGACCATTCCAAAGTGAATACCCATTTCCTGCGGATGAACAATTTGCTCTTACATAAAACTCGTAACAAGAATTTGAATTTAATCCCGAAATAGTCGGGTTCGTTGATGTCACCGTTACTGTAGTTCCAGTCCCTTGAGTAAACCCTGTAGGGCCGTATTCTATTTCAAATATTGAATCTGTTGACGTGTAAGAGAAAGACAATGAAGTGTCTGTTTTAGCTCCAGATGTCAGATAATATGGTTGTGGGCAAACGGGGGGTGCTCCGACATAAACTGTATAATCATGAACCTCTCCATAGGTAAATGAAGAGCAAGACTCTGTTGCTAGTAATGCTGTGCCACTCCACTTACACCTCAGTCGCATTCGATGTGCTCCCTGGGATACTGTAGTAGGAATGACTATGTTTTCAGCATAAACCACATTGGCACTCGGACCAGCCTGTGAAGCTGACCATAAATGTTCTCCAGAATCATCAAAGTCACCATCATCGTTTCCATCAATCCAAATTGCGTACCATTGACCAGAATATCCAGAGGTAACAGACAATACTAATTGCGCAGTCTGTTGAATCTGAACTGTGTCTGTTGTATAATCCCCATAACCACCTGTTGAGCATCCCGTAGCAACTTGAACAATATTATTCAAAGTAACATTATCGAGATTGTCTCCAACAGTACATCCAGTCGTGTATAGGCCTGTTGTGCAATATGTTTGAGCACTCAGATTAAAACTAGTAATTATAAGTGCAGCGCAAAGTGCGTAAATTCGTTTCATAATAATAAGTGTTCAGAGTTTGATATTACTTTGAGTATTTATGTGAATTATGTAAAATTGAAGAAAAAAAATTTATCTCAGCTATTCGTTCACTCATTTATTTGCTTAGTCTGCGCATCTTTTTTTATTTTATCCTCCTGTGCGCTTCCTGCAGCGCCTGACGGCGGACCAAGAGACACGAAAGCTCCGCAAATTATTTCCAGTAATATTTCTCAAGGATCTACAAACGTCTCGACTAGTAAATTAATTTGGACTTTTAACGAATATGTGGTGTTAAAATCCCCAACCCAAAATATATATTCATCCCCACCTCTTCCTGGAGCTACTAAATACGAGACTCGCGGAAAATCTTTTATTATTTCATGGGAGGATAGCCTTATAAAAAACGCAACATATGTATTGCAATGGGGCGCAGCAATTAGAGATCTCCATGAAGGAAATATTATAAAAGGCGTTCAATGGGTTTTTTCTACCGGATCCTCTTTAGACTCTGGCGAAGTAATTGGGCGGATCGTGAATCCTTGGACCGGGCTTCCTGTAAAAGATATCGCTGTCTGCTTATACCCAGAAAGTATAGAAAATGACTCTGTCGTTTTTAAGCCAGCACTTTATTCAACACGGAGTAATGATTCCGGCTTTTACAAATTCCAATATATTGGGAAAAATCGTGATTATAACATTCGAGCTTTTGCCGATCCGGATGGAAATAATCGACTCAGTGTAGGAGAGCTGACGCCAATTGCCGTTATTCAAAAAGTAAAATCTCATCAAATGAGAACTGACTCGTCAGAAGATAGAAAGGTTCATTCACTTCCCCTAATGAAGGCAAATAGCATCTCCGATAGCATTATTGACTGGACTCCTTGGGGTGCTGACAGCTCTGGAGCTTTAAACTTCACTTATATTGACGAATGTGCCAATCTCAACAATTATAAAGAATATCTGATCGATAATAAAGTAAAACCGATCGTAATTCAACTTAAAGGAGAGGATGGAATTTATGCACAATGGACGTCCGTATCAGTTTGCGACACTAATTACGTTACCGTTTCTGGACTCCCTCCTGGAAAGTATACTTTGCAGGCCTTTTATGACCGAAATGAAGACGGGTTTCTAAACACTGGTAATTATTGGACTGGAGATGAGCCGGAAGCTCAGATTTATGCAAATGATCCAATCGAAATTAAAGCAAATTGGACAATAGAAACTAAATGGGAAATAAATCGATTAGATCCTATTTATCAGAATTTTCACTAGATAGAAAATAGATCTGCGTCTTTAAGGAAAGGGTAACGTTTTCTTACTGCAGATAAATGAATAGCCTCCCAAGTCGTCGAAATCCACCCTGTTTTTGTTTTGGGCATTTCTTTGCCAACATCTCCCCATGGACCGATAGATAAAGAGCCACCGACATAATTGACTCCAAAGCCATCTAATCCTACCCGGTTTACGCCAAGCACATAACATTGGTTTTCAATAGCTCTTGCTTTTAATAATGTTTCCCATGCAGAATGGCGAGCTTCTGGCCAATTCGCAGGAATTAGAAGGCCATCATATTCCGGTTCTCCATTATTAGATTGCTGACGTAACCAAACAGGAAAACGTAGGTCGTAGCAAATAGCAAGCAATAAACGCCAACCTTTTATTTGCATAACAACTCGGGTATCGCCTCGGTCAAAATACTCTCCTTCTCCTGCCATGCTAAACCGGTGGCGTTTATCGTAATAGGTTATTTCACCATCTGGCGATGCCATTATAAACCGGTTTCGAAAACGGTTTCCCTCCCGCATAAAAATGGTTCCACCTACCCAGGCTTTTTTCTGAAAAGACCAACGCTTTAAAGCTTTGGTAATAGCGTCTACAAAATCATTCGTAGAAACTTCAAACAGTAATTTTTTTTCAGTAGCAAAACCGGAGGCAAAAGTTTCTGGCAATAAATATAAATCTGCGCTTGGAGCAGAAAAAAGATACGATTCTACTGCTGCGAGGTTCTCTTCAATAGAGCACCATTTGATATCCATTTGAAGACATGCGACATTTAAATCTTCAGAAGGGTAGATGCTCATTTTTTACTAATATCCTTCTTTCGTTCCTTAATAAGCGACTGAATATGGTGGATCAACAAATCTGTTTCATCATCCGATGTCCCATCATAATAACCTCGCAAACGTCCGCGATGATCAATTAAAACGAAACTTTCTGTATGAATAAAGCTATGCTCATCCCACCCTTGACCCTCTTCAAGTACTGTAAAATATGATGTTCGAGCCAAATCATTAAGTTCTGCAGGGTCTCCAGTTAAAAGCACCCATCGTTTTGGATTAACGCCGTTCTGTTCGCCATATAAACGTAAAATATCAGGTGTGTCGTATTCAGGCATAGCCGAATGTGACATTATTTTGATGGCAGAAACGTCAAGATATTCATTTTGGACCCTCCGAAGGTTTTTTGCCATATCACGACATATTCCTGGGCAAGTAGTGAAAAAATAATTGACAATCCGAATATTATCTTTGACATCATCATCGGTAAATTCATCTCCATTCTGAGAAATTAAAGAAAATGGCGAGACAATATGGTTAATCCCCTTGTTCTGAATTGACTTGTCTACAAGAGCCGGATTAAGATCATTGGGATTTAAAATTGGTAATTTGAACTGTGGCGTTTTAATTCTAATGGATATAAAAATGCCCAGTGCAAAAACGAATAGAATAGCTCCTATTTTAAAATATTCTGATTTTTTCAATCCCATATCGCTATTTTTGACTTTGATATTCTTTTTTCTGGCGCGATTACTGCTACTTAACAAAGAAACACAATCTAATTGCTGTGAAAAAATTCTTAATTCCTCTTATTGTCATTGTTGGGTTACTTAGTTCGTGTAATCCTAATGAAAATCCTGAAACTGTGGATTTAGAAGTGCGATTTACACCTCTTTTTAATAATACAAAATTGAGTTATGAAGTGGAGCCTCTATACCAGAACAACACAGGTGACACTTTGATATATTCGCGTTCAGACTTTATTTTCTCCAACTTTAAATTAATTGCAGAAGATAGTTCCATAATCAATTTTGAAAACACGTATGCCTTCATTAAAGGGGCAGAACCGGATACATTCGTGCTACCATTATCCATTCCTTCTGGTCATTATGTTGGTCTAACATTTGATCTTGGACTTGATAGTGCGATAAATCATTCTGACCCATCATCATGGTGGCCATCTCATCCTCTTAATCCAACATTGAATAACCTCCATTGGGGATGGACTGGTGGTTATGTCTTTGCTGCATTAGAAGGCTATTATCAAAATATGGGAGTTAAAACTCCATGGCTTTACCATATCGCTCTTAATGAGAACCAAACAAATATTAATTTATCCGGCTCTTTTGATTTAACTGATTTTAAAACCCTTGAAATCAAGTGGAATGCTGAAATGACTTTTAGTAACCTCTATAGTCTCCGACCAGTAATAGATGGAGATTTTACTCATAGCTCAAACGATAATGGTTTAGCAAGTAAAGTCGCTCAAAATTTAAGTACAAGTTTCGAAATCGGCGTATTAAATGATAGAAATCCATGATTTTCTTCAAACGATTGATAAGTGTTCTATGGCTTTTTTTGATCTTCAGCTGTATTGACCCTAATGGAAAAAAGCCTCATGTTACAACACCTTACAGCCTTCCAATTCCTCAAGGATTTCCTCAGCCCGCTCTCCCAAATGATAATATATTAACAGAAGAGAGTATAATTCTTGGAAGATTATTATTCTATGATCCGATTTTATCATTGGATAGCTCTCAATCATGTAGTTCCTGTCACAATCCTTCATTTGGGTTCACAGATAATGGTAAAATTTATAGTACCGGAGTTGATGGATCTATTGGGACAAGAAATTCTATGCCTTTGCACAATTTAGCATGGAGCAAAAGATTTGTATGGGATGGAGCAATGCCTAGCCTAAGAGAACAGGCTCTTGAGCCTATTCAAAACCCGACTGAAATGAAGGAAAATATTTTAAATGTTGTGGGAAAACTCGAAAATCAGCCCTTGTACGAGCAAGCATTTAATGCGGCCTATGGAGATCCAGAAATATCTCCTGATAAAATAGGTCTCGCCTTAGAACAATTTATGCTGATAATTTTAAGTGGTGGGGCAAGTAAGTTCGATAAAGTAAATGCGGGAATTGAATCATTTACTACCGAAGAGCAACTTGGAGTGCAATTATTTAATGCTGAGTCAAATCCAAATGGATCTCCAAAAGGAGGTGATTGTTTTCACTGTCATGGAGGAGCCTTATTTACAAATAATACAATAGTGAATAATGGCTTGGACAGTGTTTTTACAGACCTAGGAAAAGGCGGGATAACAAAATTAGAAGTTGACAATGGGAAGTTCAAGACTCCTTCATTACGGAACCTAGCATATACACCCCCTTACATGCACGATGGGCGTTTTCAAACATTAGAAGAGGTGATGGAGTTCTACAATAGCGAAGTTCGTTCTAACTCCCCTAACTTAGCACCAGGAATGACCGGATTTATTCAATCCCATTCTAATGGTTCTCAAGGACTGAATTTATCGCTTTCGGAAAGACAGGCCATAGTTGCATTTTTAAATACTTTAACAGATACTCAAATCGAAACAGATACTCTGTATCAAAACCCCTTTAACTGATGAAATACTCCCTACTCATACTTTCTCTTTTAATAACCGTAAATGCCTTCGCCCAAAAAAAAGTGGAGCTCAAATTTATCACAGATGGCGTTTGTGGTATGTGTGAAGATAGAATTGAAAAAACCTTAATAGATCTCCGAGGAGTTTGGTCCGCGGAATGGGATTTGAATACTCATGAAACTTTTGTGGTTTACAATACCAAAAAAATAAGTGAAGATAAAATTCACGAGGCTTTAGCTGAGGTTGGGCATGATCAGGCTTGTTCTTGTATAGATGAAAAAATCATAGCCATGGAAGAGTCCTACAGCAATATTAATCCTTGTTGCCGTTACAGAGATCCGAATGTAATTGAGGCGCATAAATGACTATAAAAAGTTTAAAGATATTTCTAATAATTCTTTTGCCAAATCTACTTTATTCTCAATCAGATACAGCTATTTACAAAGGCCTAAGCCTCGATGCCGTTGAAGTGAAGACTGATGCTCTTGGTACTGCCATATCACTAAAAGACCCTAAATTAAAAACAATAATTTCTAGAGCTGAACTCAAAAAAGCAGCTTGTTGTAATCTTTCGGAAAGCTTTGAAACAAACCCAAGTATTGATGTCTCCTTTACAGATGCCATAACAGGCACCAAACAAATACAGCTTTTTGGACTTGCTGGGAAATATGCTCAAATTCAAACTGAACTGACTCCTTTGGTAAGAGGGCTACTTGCTAATTCCGGACTGTCATATATTCCTGGAGCGTGGATTCATAGTATTCAATTAACTAAAGGAATTGGTTCTGTTTCAAATGGTTTTGAATCTATGACCGGGCAGATTAATGTGGAACTTCTTAAACCCGAAGATATTATTGAGGATGTTGTCAATGACAAGTCGGTAAAACTTAGATTAAATAGCTATATCAATCAAGGAGGTAGAGTGGAAACAAATCTTATTTACGGGAAGCAGATATCTAAAAAATGGTCACTTGGATTTTTGGGGCATGCCAGTGGCAGATCACTTACTGTTGATAATAATAAAGATGGCTTCGCTGATATGCCAACTGGTTATCAATTAAACGGAATGGTCAGAGCTCGTTATTTTGGTCAGAATGGTTGGGAAGGATTGCATACTATTCATGTCCTTGAAGACAAAAAAACCGGTGGTCAAATTTCAAGTGATTTACCTGGGTCAAACCCATGGCAGTCGAATATGGGACAAAATAGATTTGCCGTAAGTTCAAAAAATGGATGGGTAAATCCCCAAAACCCTAATCAATCAATTGGGATCATATTGCATGGCTATAGTCAAAGCATGACGGGGATCATGGGTAGTATCGAGGACCTGAAAAATAAAAAAGATTTAAGTGCTTTACAGATCGGGGGTATAGGGCAATTGTTATTTAAACAAGATTGGGGTAAACTGAGTCAAACAAGTACAATTGGAGTTTTTTATGATAATTATCATATAGACTTTAAAACTAATAATATTCAGACAAATAGACCTTTTACGGAAAGAAATATTGGACTCTCGTCAGAATGGACCTGGAGACCAAACGAATTTATAACCTTAGTAACTGGAGGTAGATTTGATTGGCACTCCATTATTTTGAACTCCCAAAACCGAGTGCCTTTTTCACCAAGAATTCATGCCAGGATAGCGCCCAACAATAAAAATGTATTTAGATTGGTTTTTGGGGAAGGTTTTAGAATGGCACTGCCCATCACCGAAGAGTGGGGAAGGCTAGCTAGTAATAGAGAAATAAGAGGGGATCAGTTTGGTAGTAATATTGTTGGTGGAGATCAATTGTCATTAGAGGAGTCTACAAATGCAGGTATTAGCTATACTGGAAATTTTATTTTGAACTATATGCCGGGATCTATAACCGCTAATATCCACGGAACTTGGTTTAATGAAGCGGTAATTCATGACTATTGGACTTATCACATGAGATATATTTATCCAAATGATCCATCACTAAATCCAACTGATTTTGCTATGATTTCAGGATCTTCAGGGGTTTCATCAAATTATAAATTAGACAAAAAAACACAAATCCGACTAGCTTATCGTTATCAAAATGTCGTTGTCCGAAACAAAGTACACGGAGTAAATCCTATTAGTATTTTAATGCCTGCAGCTTTTGTTGCCAAACACCGAGCTTTAATAAACCTTAGTAGAGATTTTATTTCCAATTGGAGTCTTGACTTAACACTTCAATATCATGGCGAACAACCGGTACCAAGTATACATCCCTTGTCACCCGGATTAGACGGAAACATCATAGATAACGCCCCCGCGTTTCGGTTATTAAATTTTCAAATTAGGAAAGTCACTAAGAAGGGAGATTTTTATTTGGGTATGGAAAATGCATTAAACTTTCAGCAACTAAATCCAATTGATGGCGCTGTCAATATTAATGGCGATCGGTTACGACCAAGTAATTCTACTTTTACAGAGAATTTTGACGCTACGCGTGTTTGGGGTCCAATATTTGGCCGAATGATATATTTTGGATTGAACTTTAAATTAATCGATTAAAATGGGTGAAGTCGTTATAGAATTGCGAAACATAATCCGTGATTTCAAACTTGGACCGCAGACTATCCATGTTTTAAAGGGGATTGATTTAGATATTAAAAAAGGTGAGTATGTGGCTTTAATGGGGCCGTCTGGTAGCGGTAAATCTACTTTGATGAATCTATTAGGGTGCCTTGACACAGCCACCTCAGGGTCATATAATCTAGCAGGTCGAGATGTGAGTGAGATGAATGACGATGCATTAGCAGAGGTTAGAAATAAAGAAATTGGTTTTGTATTTCAAACGTTTAACCTTATTCCGCGTCAAACAGCTCTTCAAAATGTTGCGCTACCTTTAATTTATGCGGGAGAAAATAAGGAGATTAGAAATGTTAAAGCCAAAAATGTTCTTGATGAAGTTGGGCTAACTGATAGAATTGATCACAGACCCAATCAACTTTCCGGCGGTCAGCGACAGCGAGTAGCTATAGCCAGGGCCTTAGTGAATTCACCGTCAATAATTCTAGCAGATGAACCAACAGGTAATTTAGATTCAACAACTTCATTGGAAATAATGAGATTATTTGATGAAATTCATGATAAAGGAAACACCTTAATCGTTGTTACCCATGAGGAGGAAATTGCTCGGTACGCACGAAGAATCATAAGATTAAGAGATGGAATTGTCGAGAGTGATCAAATTAATACTTCGACACCTAAATCTAAGTGTTAACTAGAGCTCTCTCTGAACTTCAACTTCCTTAAATCCTTCTATAATATCACCTACTTTGATATCATTAAAGTTTTTGATATTTAGACCACAGTCTGTACCCTTCTTCACCTCTTTAACATCGTCTTTAAATCTTTTCAAAGAACCTAATTCGCCAGTATAGACAACAACTGAATCACGAATAATTCTGATTCTAGAGCTTCTAGCAATTGTACCGTCCATAACCATACAACCAGCAATAGTTCCAACTTTAGATATTTTAAATGTTTCTCTGATTTCTAAAGAACAAGTGATTTCTTCTTTAACATCAGGAGATAGCAGTCCACTCATTGCTTCTTTAATATCATTTATAGCATCATAAATAATACTATAGAGACGAATTTCAATATCTTCTTTCTCAGCCAATTTTCTAGCTGAACCTGCTGGTCTTACCTGAAATCCTAAAATGATTGCTTTTGATGCTGAAGCTAATAATACATCACTATCGGTAATGCCACCAACTGCTTTATGAATTATATTGACCTGAATCTCTTCCGTACTTAGACGCTGCAGGGAGTCCGATAGAGCCTCAATAGATCCATCAACATCACCTTTTAGAACAATGTTTAACTCCTGAAAGTCACCAACAGCTAAACGTCTTCCGATTTCATCTAGTGTTAAACTTTTTTGCGACCTCACAGATTGCTCACGCTGTAATTGCTGACGCCTTGTGGCAATTGACTTAGCTTCCCGTTCATCAGTCATTACAATGTAGTTATCTCCAGCTTGTGGAGCTCCATCGAGTCCTAGTATAGAAACAGGAGATGACGGTCCAGCCGTTTTAAGTTGTTTTCCACGCTCATCCATCATCGCTCTAACTTTTCCAGAATGAGGACCCACTAGAATATAATCTCCAACTTTTAACGTTCCTGTTTCATTGAGTAGAGTTATTACATAACCCCTTCCTTTGTCCAGAGTAGCTTCTATAACTGTTCCTTTAGCCAACCGACTAGGATCTGCCTTTAAATCCAGTAATTCTGCTTCAAGAAGAACTTTCTCTAGCAATTTATCAACATTTAATCCTGTTTTTGCAGATATTTCTTGAGATTGAATCTTGCCTCCCCAATCCTCTACAAGAATATTAAGTTGACTTAATTGCTCTTTAATTCTCTCAGCATTAGAGTCTGGACGATCAATTTTGTTAATTGCAAAGACAACAGGGACATTAGCCGCCTGAGCATGGCTAATTGCTTCTTTTGTCTGCGGCATAACAGAGTCATCTGCAGAGACTACAATTATTGCAATATCTGTCACCTGGGCGCCGCGCGCGCGCATTGCTGTAAAAGCTTCGTGTCCCGGTGTATCGAGAAAAGATATGCCCTGACCATTTGGTAGTTCAACTGAATATGCTCCTATATGCTGAGTAATGCCACCAGCTTCTCCAGCAATAACATTAGCCTTTCTAATGAAATCTAATAATGATGTCTTTCCGTGATCAACATGTCCCATTACAGTAACAATAGGAGGCCGAGAAACTAAGTTCTCTTCTATGTCCTCATCATTGAAAACTTCTTGCATTTCTTCATCTACGAATTCAACACTAAACCCAAATTCCTCTGCGAGAATTGTCAAAGTCTCTTTGTCTAATCGTTGGTTCATACTAGCCATAATCCCAAGAGACATGCAGGTTGAAATAACCTCAGCTGGAGAAACATCCATCTGATTTGCGAATTCCAATAACGTAACAAACTCAGTTAGTTTTAGAACTTTTTCACCTTCGATCCGCTCCATTTCGGCCATCTCTTTGGCTTCCGTACGCTCTGCTCTCTTATCTCTTCGGATTTTAGAACCTCTCGATTTCCTTCCACCACCAAGTTTTTCAAGTGTTTCTTTAATCTTGCGAGCTATATCTTCTTTTGAAACTTCAGCTTTCGGCTGAACCTTTGCATTTCGTCCACGTCCCGCTCCTAAGCCAGGTCTATTGTTATCTCGTCGCTTGGCTGCTCCAACTGTTGCTGCGCCTGTAGTTGTTCTTCCTCCACCTGCTGCTGGCTTCTTGAGTCCTTCAGTCTTAATTCTTTTTCGTTTTCCACCTTCACCGCTAGGTTTCGGTTTTTTTGCAAACTGTTTGAGGTCAATAGTAACGCCCGTGAGTTTCGGACCATCAAGTTTCTTATATTGAGTTTTATGATTAGCATCATCTGATTTTGTAGCTTCTTCAGAATTTTCATTCTTTAAATCAACAGGGTTTATTCCACCAACTTTCTTTTTCACTTGAATTGGCTCCGCTACTTTTTCAGAGACGGGCTCCGCTACTTTTTCAGGAACTGCCTCTACTACTTTTTCAGAGACGGGCTCCGCTACTTTTTTCTCTAGCTTCTCGTCTGATTCTTTTTTCAGAGCTTTTTTCGGGCTTAAATCGATTTTACCAGATATTTTCGGGCCTTTGAGGCTTGAAGAAGCTCTAAAGATTTCGGTTTTAGGCTTTTCTTGCTCTAATAAACGTTCAGCTTGGATTGCTTCTTTCTCTTCTCTTTTTTGTTGAATAAGAGTTTCCGCGTCATCTTTTATCGTTTTATCCGAAGCAAAATTATCGAGCAAAAAATCATACTCTTTTTGGTTGATTTTTGCATTCCGATTCTTTTCAACGACGTGACCCTTCGATTTCAGATAATCGACAGCTGTGTCGAGTCCGATATTTAACTCGCTGAGAACTTTACTAATCCGGTAATTACCCATATAATGTGAATTTACGCTAAGCTTTATTTCTTTATTAATCTTCAAACTCTTTCTTAAGAACCGCACGAACCTCGTCAACAGTCTCAATCTCAAGGTCTGAACGTCTTGCTATATCTTCAGTTTCTACATTAAGTATACTTTTCGCTGTATCGTATCCACTCTTGCGCAATTGTTCAATTACCCAACCCTCTATTTCATCTGAAAATTCCATTAACTCTACATCTTCTTCATGTACAATATCTTCTCTATAGACATCAATTTCATACTCTGTCAATCTACTGGCTAATCGAATATTAGTGCCGCCCCTACCTATTGCCAGGCTAACCTGGTCAGCGGGAAGGTAGACATCAACTTTTTTACGTTCTTCATCCATTACCATATTACTTATTTTGGCAGGAGATAATGATCTCTGAATAAATAGTTGTTGGTTGGTTGTATAATTTATAACGTCAATATTTTCACTTCTAAGCTCCCTCACAATTCCATGAATTCGAGACCCTTTCATTCCGACGCAAGCTCCAACTGGATCTATGCGGTCATCATAGCTTTCTACAGCAACTTTTGCTTTTTCGCCAGGAATTCTAACTACTGCTTTTACCGTTATTATTCCATCAAAAACCTCAGGTATTTCAGTTTCAAATAGTTTCGCCAAGAAATTATCGGCTGTTCGGCTTAATAAAATAAACGGTTTAGTCCCTCGGACCTCAACAGACTTAACTATTGCCCGCACCGTTTCACCTTTTCGGAAAAAATCTTTTTCAGGAATCATTTCATCACGACGAAGAATTAATTCGTTTTGTTGATCATCATAAATAATAACTTCTCTGTTACGCACGTGATGGACTTCGCCAGTTATGATCTCGCCCTCCATGTCCTTATATCTCTTGTAGAGTTCTCCGCTGTCGTGCTCTTGAACTTTCTGAACTAAGGTTTGACGAAAAGCTAAAATAAACCTCCTGCCTAAATCAATCATTTTAATTTCCTCTGAAACTTCTTCGCCTACTTCAAAATCAGGCTCGATTTTTATAGCCTCACTGTAGGCTATTTCCAGATTAGAATCTTCAATAGATTTATCATCAACAATAGTTCTATTGCGCCAAATCTCGAGATCACCTTTATCTGGATTTACAATAACATCGAAGTTTTCATCAGTTTCAAACCTTTTTCGAAGCTGAACGCGAAATGCCTCTTCGATGAAAGACATCAGAGTGACGCGGTCAATGTTTTTCTCGTCTTTGAACTCGCCAAAGGATTCGATAATAGCTAAATTTTCCATAATTGAAATCAATCAGAATTTGAAGTCTAACACAATCTTTGATACATCCTTTAAAGGGATGGTTTTATTTATATCTACGTCCATTTTGCCTTTACCCTTGGGCTTAGGAACGCGTTCTTTCCAATGGAGTTCTATTTCGTCCCCGTTATAGGACTTCAGAGTCCCTTTCAAGACTATATCGTTCTCCACAATATTAACTTTTACCAAACGACCAACACTCTTAAGATATTGTTCCGGCACCCTAAAAGGGGTGAACATACCAGGCGACGAAACCTCTATTGAATATTCTTCAGATTCATCACCTAAAGCGTTTTCAATTGAGCGGCTTAAGAATTTCAATTGATCCACAGAAATATGTCCTTCCAATAGGTCAGCATGGACCTTAATTTGATTTTCCATATTTAAATCAATTTCAACATAAAACGCATCTATTTGAGCAATTTCTGTTTGAATCAATATTTTTAGTTCTGCGTGAGTCATTCTATAAAAAAGTTTTGAGAACAAAAGAGGGGACTTGTAGTCCCCTCTAAATTCTTCCAACAAGTCTATGCAAAAATACACAATATTGTTCAAACTCCACCATCGTCCCTTGTGGTTAAGCCTATTTTTAATATTTTTACACAAATATTTTTAAATTCAACACACAATTAATAAAAATAACTTTTTACAGTTTCTTCTGATTTTTAGTAATGCCTTTTTTGCGTTTGCATCAGAGGTTTATTCGATGAACATCCCTATGTTATCGAGCCAAGATTCAAGCAAAAATAATTTCAATATTGAAACTTCATATTCAACTTGTACTCCGATCTCAGCCCCTTATTGTGAGGGCTTTGAAGACTCCTCATGGGTCTTTTCATACCCTAATTTCGCGCCTGGGCTCTATGGTAGTATTGGTGACTGTTGGACTAGGTCAGATTCCATAAATTATTGGTGGAACTCTCAATCAGGAGCATCGACTTGGTCTTTTTCTGGACCTAGTTCCGGGGCTGGAGGAAGTGGTAAATATTTATATACCCAACCTGGTGGAAGCATTGGGTCACAGCCTGGGGTGACAAACATTGTTACTCCTTGGTTTGATTTGACAGCACTTGACACTCCTGCTGTTTTTTTTAAAAGCCATTTGTATGGATCTAATATCGTAGACTTAGAATTGGAAATAGACAATGGTAATGGCTGGTTTAGTTTATTGACACTACCTCCATTTCAACAAAGTAGAAATGCTCCTTGGAAGCAAAATATTGTGAATTTAATTTCTTATCAGTATGATACTGTGAGATTTAGGCTTACTGCTAGTAGAAGTGGCAGCAGGGCTAAAATAGCAGTAGATGACTTTTGTCTTGATGAAGCCCCTTACTGCCCGCCTGTTCTTGCCGCTTTTTATGATTTTGGAAATTTCCTTTCTCGCGGATTTGTGGCTTCTGGGGTTCCTAATAACGCACAATGTACATGGGACTTTGGGGATGGGACTTTTGGAAGTGGTACCCCCGCTTTTCATACTTACAGCTCACCAGGATCATACAACGTAAAACTTGCAGTTCAATTAAACTGCGGATCAAGAGATACGATTAGTCAAACAGTAAATATTTGCTCTACTCTTGGATATCCAGTTTTTTCTTATCAAGTGTCAGGATTGACATATGATTTTCAAATATCATCAGGAGGTATTGGTTCCTCAGGATTTATCTGGGACTTTGGGGATGGGACTTTTGGAGTTGGAACTACAGTGTCCCACACTTATTATTCTGCAGGTCTATATGATGTAATCCTAAAGTCATATGATAATTGCGGTGATACTAATAGTTATAGTTCAATTATTGACATATGTGATCCTTCAGCTCCAATTTCGGCCAATTGGACTGCCACCATATTATCTACTAGCGCTCAGGGAATGAAAGCCCAATTTAATGGAGATGTCTCAATCGGAGCTACTAATTATAAATGGTATTTTGGTGATGGTGATTCTGGGGTTGGAAAAATTATTATTCACACCTATTCAACTCCAGGTTTATTTTATGATGTTTCGCTCGTCGCCTCAAACGATTGCACCGGATCAGATACCAAAACAAAGTCTCTGACAACAGTTGGTGTAAAAGAGTTTGGTTATCATGAAACAAAAATATGGCCCACTATCTTGTCACCTGGAGAGCTGTTACATTTTAAAAACAAGAGCTTTGATGATTTCCAGAATCCCATTAAAATAATTAACTCATTAGGAAGATTGATATCTGGTCATTCAGTTCCTGAAGGAATTGAAATTCCGATTTATTGGCCTCGCGGCATTTATTATGTAATCATAGATGGCGCGTCCTTTCGTTTTCAATTGATCTAGATTTCAATTCTTTAATAACCCGATTAAAGACTAAATAAAAAACCCTTAGCAAATTGATATACAATTTGCTAAGGGTAGAAGTAGTTGCCCCACTAGGACTCGAACCTAGACTGACGGTACCAAAAACCGCTGTCCTGCCTTTAGACGATGGGGCATCGTAAATGGGTCGACAAAGTTAATCAGCAAGACTTACTAAGCAAGCTCTTTTTATAAAGGAATATTTCCATGTTTCCGTTTTGGAGAATCCACAACTTTATTTTCCAAAATATCAAACGCCCTGATCAACTTTATTCTTGTGTCGCTAGGCTCTATTACCTCGTCTACAAAGCCTCGAGAGGCTGCTTTGTATGGATTGGCAAATTCTAAAGCGTACTCCTGTTCTTTTTTTAACCATGTTGATTGGGGGTCTTCCGAATTTATAATTTCATTTTTAAAAATAATTTCAGCTGCCCCTTTAGATCCCATTACCGCTATTTCAGCACCTGGCCATGCATAATTCATATCGGCGCCAATATGCTTTGAATTCATAACATCATATGCGCCACCATAGGCTTTTCGCGTAATAACTGTAATTCTTGGAACTGTAGCTTCTGCAAAAGCATAAAGCAATTTGGCGCCATTAGAAATTATCCCATTCCACTCTTGATCCGTCCCCGGAAGGAAGCCCGGGACATCTTCAAGAACAAGTAATGGAATATTAAATGCATCGCAAAACCGGACAAACCTAGCTCCTTTTCTACTAGCCTTATTATCGAGTACTCCAGCTAAATACAACGGTTGATTTGCAATAATCCCTATTGACCGTCCCGCAAGTCGAGAGAATCCAACAACCATGTTTTCTGCAAAGCTTTTATGGGCTTCAAAAAATGAATCCGGATCAACAAGATTAAGAATCACTTCTCGGATATCATATGACTGTTCGGAGTTAGCTGGAATTATTAAATCTAATTCCGGACGATTTTCATTCACAGATTTATAGCTCAATCGAGGAACTGAATCTTCACAATTTTGAGGGAGATACGACAAAAGCTTTTTAAATCCATCAATTGCCGATGGTTCGTTTGGAAAAGAGAACTGCGTCACGCCGCTTTTTATTGCATGCGTTTGTGACCCTCCCAGATCCTCAGAGCTAACTTCCTCATGCGTAACAGTTTTAACGACATTTGGGCCAGTAACAAACATATAACTACTGCCCTCGACCATTCCAACAAAATCAGTTAATGCAGGAGAATAAACTGCACCTCCAGCGCATGGGCCTAAAATCAAACTTAGCTGAGGAACTACACCTGAGGCTCTTGTATTTCTGAAAAAAATATCAGCATACCCACCTAATGAAACGACTCCTTCCTGAATTCGCGCTCCTCCAGAATCATTTAGCCCTATTATAGGCACACCATTTTGAACTGCCAAGTCCATAATCCGGCATATTTTCTCAGCGTGAGCTTCAGCCAAAGAGCCACCAAGAATAGTGAAATCCTGAGCGTATGCATAAACCGGTCTTCCCTCGACCTTGCCAAATGCAGTAATCACTCCGTCGCCAAGAAAACGTTTTTTATCAAGTCCAAAAAGCGTACTTCGATGAGTCACCATTTGGCCTATCTCATCATAATCACCACGATCAAAAAGAAGCTCTAGTCTCTCTCTTGCCGTAAGTTTCCCTTTGGCGTGTTGAGCCTCTATTCTTTTCTCTCCGCCGCCAAGTTCAGCTTCTTTTCTTAATAAAGTTAATTCCTTTAACAATTTTTTCTTAGCCATAAAGGCGAAGTTAGCAAGTAATGCCTAAATCAAGAGTTCAAATTCAATCGTTTAACTTTAGAACGGCCAAGAATGCATCTTGAGGAATCTCAACATTACCAAGTTGACGCATTCGTTTCTTTCCTTTTTTCTGCTTTTCTAAAAGCTTACGTTTACGACTAATGTCACCACCATAACATTTAGCGGTAACATCTTTTCTCAAAGCACTCAAAGTTTCTCTTGCAACGATTTTAGCTCCAATAGCTGCCTGTATTGCAATAATAAATTGTTGGCGAGGGATTAACTCTTTAAGCTTTTCACATAGACGCTTTCCTATGTCATGGCTATGATCTTTATGTATTAGAGCACTTAGAGCATCAATTGGTTCAGCATTAAGTAATACATCCACCTTAACAAGAATTGATTCCTGATATCCAATTGGGTGATAATCAAAACTGGCATAGCCTCTACTGATTGTTTTTAGTCGATCATAAAAATCAAAAACAATTTCAGCTAAAGGCATATCGAATGACAACTCAACTCTATCCGTAGTTAAATATGACTGCCCTGTAATAACTCCCCGCTTATCAATACAAAGTTTCATAACACCACCCACATATTCAGATTTTGTAATGATTTGGGCCTTGATAAATGGCTCCTCTATTCGGTCTAAACCTGAAGGGTCTGGGTAATCTGTTGGATTTGTTACAAGAAACATCGAGTCAGGACTTGCCTTTCGAAAAGCGTGATATGACACATTGGGGACAGTAGTAATAACCGTCATATTAAATTCACGTTCTAGTCTTTCTTGAATGATTTCCATATGAAGCATTCCTAAGAAGCCACAACGAAAACCAAAACCCAAGGCCGCAGAAGTCTCAGCTTCAAATGAAAGAGAAGCATCATTTAATCTTAACTTTTCTAATGAATTTCTAAGTTCCTCAAACTCCTCTGTCACTACTGGGTATATCCCCGCAAAAACCATTGGCTTTACGTCCTCAAAACCAGAAAGTGCAACCTGGGCTGGATCATCAACGGTTGTGATTGTATCTCCAACTTTAACCTCTTTAGCATCTTTTATACCAGAAATTATATATCCTACATCTCCTGCTAAGAGTTGTTTTTGAGGGTCTTTATTTAAACGTAAAACGCCAATCTCGTCAGCCTCGTATGTTTTTCCCGTGGCCATAAATTTGACTTTTTGCCCTTTACTTATTTTTCCATTAGTTATACGGAATATCGCTTCAATTCCTCGAAAAGGATTAAAAACTGAATCGAAAATTACAGCCTGTAACGGGGCATTTAGATCTCCTTTAGGACACGGAACTCTATTTAGAATAGCTTCTAATAGTTCTGGTATTCCATCTCCTGTTTTCGCAGAGACACTTAAAATATCGTCTCTCTTACAGCCAATTAATTCGATTATTTGATCAGCAACCTCTTCTGGATTTGCACTTGGTAAATCAATTTTATTCATTATTGGTATGATCTCCAAGTCATGTTCTATCGCCAGATATAAATTCGAAATGGTTTGTGCTTGAATTCCTTGCGCAGCATCAACTATTAGCAAAGCGCCCTCACATGCAGAAATAGAGCGACTTACTTCATAACTAAAGTCCACGTGGCCCGGAGTGTCGATCAAATTAAATCTATACTGATCTCCATTGTGATTATAGTCCATTTGAATTGCATGACTCTTTATCGTAATACCTCTCTCGCGTTCCAGGTCCATACTATCAAGTAATTGATCCTTTTGCTCACGAGCAGTAACGGTTTTGGTGGCCTCCATTAGTCGATCAGCCAGGGTGCTTTTACCGTGGTCAATATGAGCAATAATGCAAAAATTTCGAATATCTTTCATAGTTATTGGGTGCAAAGGTAAGCCTTGCTTGCATGTGCAAATTGTGAAAATTATCTGTGTATTAATTACGATATTTGAACTATGTCTTCATCGAAACGTCCAGCCATGGGTCGCGGCCTATCCGCACTATTAAAAACAGACACTAATTCAGCCACAAATGCAATCGCTGCAGAAAGGTCTGTTTCTGGAATATTTGAAGTCGAAATTAATGATATTGAAACAAACCCCCTTCAGCCTCGTTCAAACTTTGAAGAGGGTCCATTAAATGATTTAGCAATTTCGATAAAATCTTTGGGAATTATTCAACCCATTACTGTACGCAATATTGAGAGTGGTAAATATCAAATTATCTCAGGAGAACGGAGGTATCGTGCTGCTGAAATTGCTGGCCTTGAATCAATTCCAGTATTTGTTCGATTAGCAAATGATCAAGAAATTCTTGAGATGGCTTTAGTTGAAAATATACAGCGAAGGGACCTCGACCCTATGGAAGTAGCGCTTTGTTACAATAGGTTAATGGTAGAATGTCTTTTGACGCAACAAGAAGTTTCTGACAGAGTCGGGAAAAATCGATCAACTATTGCTAACTATTTGGGCCTGCTTAAACTTTCACCACTTGTGCAAGCAGGGTTGCGTGATCGGGACATCTCTATGGGTCATGCACGTTCACTCGTAGGGATCGAAGACAATGATCAGCGCAATTCATTATACCATCAATGTGTAAAAGGCTCATGGAGTGTTCGTCAATTAGAGTATGCCGTTAGAGCTATTAATCAAAAAAAGAGGTCTCCATTAACAACTAAAAATATCGATGCCGGAAAATCATTCAGTAATCAGATTGGACTCCCTGCTAAAGTAATTGTTAACCCAAATGGAAGCGGTAAAATCATATTAAGCTTTCTTGACGCAGAAGAACTAAAAACGGCACTAGATAGAATCAGTGAATAAAAACATTGCTTTATGATTCTTTAAGTTAATAATGCAATACCATTTCATCAACAAGATATCCGGCCCCAGCATACTTATCTATCATGAATAATACATATCGAATATCAACACTAATAGTTCTTTGAAGTTTGTCTTCAAAAAATATATCACCAGACATGGCCTCCCAATTGGCATCAAATGCAAGCCCGATCAACTCTCCTTTTGCATTAATTAAAGGGGACCCTGAGTTTCCGCCTGTTATGTCATTGTCTGAAATAAGCCCAACTGGGAGATTTCCTCTTTTATCAGCGTATTGACCATAGTCTTTAGCTTTGTGTAACTCTTTTAATCGTTTAGGAACAAAAAATTCTGGATTATTGGGGTCTTCCTTTTCCATAACTCCGTCAAGAGTTGTATAATAATTATACGTGACTCCGTCTTTTGGTTCGTAGGAACCAATATGTCCAAATGTCATTCTCATGGTACTATTCGCATCAGCTGACCAGTCTTCCTTAGGCATCATCTCCCGGATTCCCGCTGTCCAAAGTCGATAACTTTTTTTCTTTTTTGCAGCAAGTTCTGTATTCACTGACCCAAAGTATAATTTGCGAAAGTCGTTCGTTATTTTTATCAATGGATCCTCGGCTAAAGTCAAGCTATCTGGATTTAACAAAAATGACTTGTAACGCTCTTCTGACATAAAAATCGAAGTTTCGTATATACGATTCGCATATGCATTGAAAGAACCATCTGTTTGTGAAACTTCTTTTAAAAATTCTGGTTGCTGTTCCTTAGAAATATTTTCGGCATACATTCTAAATAGTGCCGCCATCAAATCTCGATCACATTGAGCATTAAATTCAGAAAAATGAGATTTTGATCGCCGCATTAATCTTGGTCGTATTTTTTCTAGCATTTTAGGGCTCTGGATTGCGCGAGCCAATTCAGCTGCAGATCGATAAGCGAACATAACAACTGCTGGACCATTATAAAGAGCTTCAATCATATATACTCTATTCTTAACCGTTGAATTTGTTCCATTATAAAAATCTCTCATAAGATTCAAAGTCTCACCATATTTTTCTTGACGCTTTGGATTCTCTGATATCCAATTAGTGAATTTTATTTCTAAATCAAACTTTTTTCCGAACACATTATTGTTAATTAATTGTTCAGTTTGTCCAATATAGTATTTCCAATAATTTGCTGTTTGAGCATACGAGGATGCCAGCTTGAGTTTAGCCTCAGGGTCTTTATTCATATACTTTCGCATGATTTCCAATTTCGCATCCCGAACCTCTACTATTGAAGGGTTATAAATTTCTATAGCTTGCTTTACTCCCCAGCTGGAAAGATATCGGTCTGTACTTCCTGGATAACCCCATACCATTGCAAAGTCTCCTTCCTCAACACCTCTAAGGCTAATAGGTAAAGAGTGCTTGGGCTTTAGAGGGATGTTACCTTCACTGTATTCTGCATCTTTACCCTCTTTGCTTGAATAAACTCTAAACAATGAAAAATCTCCAGTTTGACGTGGCCACATCCAGTTATCAGTATCTCCACCATATTTGCCTACACTGCTCGGTGGGGCGCCAACTAAACGAACATCACTAAATTTTTCGTAAACAAACAAATAGAATTCATTGCCGTGGAAAAACGACTCAACAGAGGCTTTATACTCCGTGTTTTCCGTAGCTTTTTCCGTTAGAATTTTTGACGCTGTAGATATTGCCTTAGACCTTTCGCGCTCATTCATTGTGTCACTAAGAGAGCGATTAATATCTTTTGAAACATCATCTATTCTTACTAGGAAGTTAACAAATAATCCAGGATTTGTCTTTTCCTCTTCACGGGTTTTAGCCCAAAATCCATTCTCTAAGTAATTATCCTCAACAGTCGAGTTCTTTTGAATTGCATCATATCCACAGTGATGATTTGTTAAAATCAAGCCTTGATACGAGATGATTTCACCTGTACAAAACCCTCCAAAAGAAACAATAGCATCTTTTAATGATCCGTTATTTACGTCATAAAGGTCCTTTGCAGATAACTTTAATCCTGCTTTTTTCATCGCCTTATAATTTAATTTTTTCATCAATAAAGGGATCCACATTCCTTCACCAGCACGAACATTTACTGGGAAAATAATTGCTACAATAAGAATAAGAATAAATAGTTTTTTCATAAGATTACGAATATAAGAAAGGGGTAGATGAAAACAGTTCGTTTAATCACTTACTGCCAAATGTTTAATGTGACTTATAATTTATTTTGAATTCTATTCCAAAAAGTCAAACGCGCCTTTAGGGCTTCAATGCTTGTGTCCTCAACCTCTTGCCATTTCTGGTCATCATCTTTACACAGATTATGTATCATTTTTAAAGCCATTGGACCATGCTCGTCTGCATCAAGCTCAATGTGGCGATCTAAATAATAAACAAATGCAGAAAGCTCAGAAGGGTGCTCTTTGTACATCTTTTTTATAATCGACGTGAACATGTCGGGAATTAAATCTTCCCTGCCAAATGTAAACGCTGCAGCAATTTCATGAGTTTTACCACGATTAATTATTTTCTGAGTGCTCTTTATAAAATTCAAACAATCTTCATCAGATTCTGAAATATTGTATCGAACTATTTCTCTTTGCTTAAACCCTTCTTGGAGTTTTTGAACAAATTTTATAATTGGGCGAGTTTCTGCTCCAGCTTGTCTCATTGCGTCCAAGTATAGCTCATAATGACTTGCGGGGTTTCCATTTAAGTCAACATCACTTTCTTCAGCGCAGACAATTTCATTGATCAACTTACGGGAAGCCCTATCTTTCGTTGGCGTCCATGCAGAGTCGGTGCTTGTTAGATTTTGCTGAAGAGTTTTTAAAAGGCTCATAAAATCCCAAACAGCATAAATATGATGCTCCATAAAAATACGAACCTCTTTTAACGATATCATAGATTCATATAATGGATGATTAAGAATTTCTTTTCGCAATGGATTAATTTGGCGATTCAGGCTTATTAATCTAAAGTCTGTCTTTGGGTCAGCCATTTTATTTTTTGTTTGAATAAATCAAAACATTGCTGCAAGCCTCTCCGTACATCAATTTCTGAGCGCTCAAGCATAAGTGTGTTGCTGCTTGTACATATGCTGAATTTGGAACAGGATAGTGTCCACAACCCTTTAACAAGACTTTCTTCCCTACAAATTCTTCCCATTTTATACCCGCTAACCTTTGTGAATAATATGCCTGCAGCGCATCAGGTTTTCTACCAGAAGTAGAATAAAGAGCTTCTTGAGCAACAGCACTTGACGCCATCGGCCATATCCATTGAGGTAAAATCGCATCAACAGAACAATAAAAAGCTACTACTTGATCCCTAAATTTTTCACAGTTAAGCGATTTAAAAAACTCCCGACAAGTCTTTTCTCTCATAACACCATCAGAAACTAAAGGTGCCAAATCAAATTCAGCAACACCAGCTGGAGGAAAGTAATCTTCAAGATCAAACACAACAAGAGTAGATGACTCAGTGACTCTATTTCTGATTTCATTCATTTTTAACGATTTTATTCTTTCTGACAATAAACAGCTTAAATTTATTCGTTGATAGTTCTTACGTTTTTTAAAACACGCATACTTATAATCAGGGACTTAAACTCTCTAACTTGTTTTATTACTAATATTCAAAGCATGCCTAATTCCAACCGTGCAGCTTCACTCATCATATCTTTTGTCCAAGGTGGATCAAATGTGATTTCCACTTCAACTTCTTTTGCTTCTTCAATCGTCTTTACTTTTTCTTTAACCTCCAATGGAAGAGACTCAGCGACTGGACAGTTTGGTGATGTCAGGGTCATAAGAATATGTATGTCAGCATCCTCACTAACTTGGACATCATAAATGAGTCCCAACTCATAAATATCAACTGGTATTTCCGGATCAAAAATTGAACGAAGAACCTCTACGGATTTTTCACCTAACGTTTGCATTTGATCGTCGTTCATATTTTCATTATTCATTTTCTTTTAGCTTGAAATGCGACACCATAAAGACGTATTTGCTTTACCATACTTAAAAGGCCGTTGGCTCTTGATGGAGAAAGATGAGCCGTTAAACCTATTTCTTGTAAAAACTTAAACTCATAAACAGCAATTTCCTCGGGTTTCTGACCTTGAACCACTCTGAGCAACAAAGCTATCATTCCTCTTGTAATAATAGCATCAGAATCAGCCTCAAAAAAAATGGAATTTTCATTAATTTTTGCATTCAACCATACTTGACTTTGGCAGCCCTTAATTTGATTTTCAGGAGTCTTACTCTCTGGAATCATTTTTGCTAAATCTTTCCCCAAGGAAATTAAATACGTGTATTTATCCATCCAATCATCAAAAAATGAGAATTCCTCGATGATATCTTCTTCGCGAGCAAGAATTGTTTCCATTAATTAAGTAGTAAGATTGTTTTTTTAAGTGCTTCGATGAATTTATCAATATCATCTTGAATAGTATATGCGGCAAGACTAATACGAATTGTTCCAGGTATTTGAAGACAAGTCATTATGGGCTGCGCGCAGTGATGTCCTGTCCTTACCGCAATTCCCATTTGATCAAGAAGCACTCCAGCGTCATATGGGTGAGTCCCTTTTAAACCAAACGATATCACCGCAGCTCTTTCTTTAGCTGTGCCGTAAAAAACAACATCTGGTATTTCTTTTAATAATTCCAGTGCATAATTAAGGAGATTGTCTTCATGGGTTTTAATATTCTCAATGCCGATATCATTAAGCCAATTAAGTGCCGTTCCCCAACCAATTACTCCTTCAATATTTGGTGTTCCAGCCTCAAACTTGTGCGGGAGACCCGCATAGGAGCTTTTCTCCATACTCACCTCTGCAATCATTTCTCCACCACCTTGGTAAGGAGGTATTTTTTCTAACCAAGCAGATTTTCCGTACAAAAGCCCAACACCAGTTGGGCCATACATTTTATGGGCTGACCCTGCGTAGAAATCAACATCTAAATTTTGAACATCCACTCTCATATGAGGCAATGCCTGGGCTCCATCTACAAAAACACAAGCCCCAACAGAATGAGCAGCTGATGTTATCTTCTTTACGGGATTAATCGTTCCAAGAGCATTACTAATATGGTTAAATGCTACAATCTTTGTGTTGAGGTTTAGCAAACTATCTAGCGTTGAAAGATCTAGCTCTCCATTTGTTGTCATGGGAATAAACTTCAATTTAGCTCCACTAGTTTGAGCAAGCATTTGCCATGGAATTAGATTGCTATGATGCTCTAGCTCGCTAACAACTATCTCGTCGCCCGGCTTTAAAATTGATCTAAATCCATGAGCAACTAAATTTACTGAGTCTGTTGTCCCTTTTGTAAAAATGATTTCATGCTGATGTTTTGCGTTAATGTGATGACATAAACCTAAACGAACCTCTTCAAAAGAATCTGTAGCTCTTTCACTCAAAGCATGAACCCCTCTATGCACATTGCTATTTGAAAAACTATAGTAATTAACTATTTCGTCAATTACAACTTTAGGCTTTTGGGTCGTTGCTGCGCTATCTAGATAAATCAAGGGCTTTCCATTAATCTTTTGATTTAATATTGGAAAGTCTTTTTTTACTTTAAGGTATTTCATTGATTTGATCATTACGACTACAAAAATCCGAAATTAAACGGAACGATTAACTTTCTTAGTAAACAAAAATAATAACACATAGTTTTTGACCGATTTTTATCTCCAGCAATATCATTCAACTAAAATCAATTAGCATTTATTTACCTTTAAAGTATGAGTAAAGCATTTAATTTTCAAAAATGGCTTGATGAAAATCGGCACAAACTCGTTCCTCCTGTTGGTAATAAGAACTTGATCCCGGAATCAGAAGACTACATTATTATGGCTGTAGCCGGTCCCAATGCTCGAAAAGATTATCATTATAACGAAACGGAAGAGTTTTTCTATCAACTTGAGGGGCAAATTACCGTTAGAATTCAAGAGAACGACCAGACTGTTGATCATATTCTAAATGCGGGAGATATGCTATTGGTGCCTGCCAAAACCCCTCATTCCCCAATTAGAGAAAAGGACAGTATTGGTTTAGTCGTGGAAAGAAAAAGATTGGGGAAAAGCTTTACCGATGGACTGCTTTGGTTTTGCGACTCCTGCAATAAGCCGTTGCATGAAGTTTATTTTAAGTTGAAAAACATTGAAAAAGACTTTTTAACTCATTTTTATAACTTCTACAGTTCAGAAGAAAAAAGAACCTGCAATCAGTGCGGGGAAATCATGCCTGCAGACCCAAAGTATGTAGAATGAAAAAAACAACTCGAAACGAAGAAGATTATCTCAAAACTATGCTGCATATGATCTTTGCTGGAGAAAGTGTAGCAACCAATTCTCTTGCCGCTCGGCTTGGTATATCTCCGCCCAGTGTGACATCAATGGTTAAAAAGTTGATGGGAAAAGGCTTCATCACATATAAAAAGTATGGATCTATTTCTTTTACAGCGCTAGGGGAAAAGCTTGCATTATCCCTAACACGACGGCACAGGCTTTGGGAGGTTTTTCTATTTGAGAAATTAAATTTCTCCTGGGACGAAGTGCATGAGGTTGCAGAAGAATTAGAACATATTCGAAGTGAAAAATTAATGAATTGTCTCGATGAATTTCTTGGTTTCCCTAAGTTTGACCCTCATGGGGACCGAATCCCTTCTGCAGAACTTTTGTTTCCTCTGGCAAACGGAACGGCTTTAACTGATCTACCATTCGGAAAATCTTATAAATTTTCTGCCGTACGAGATGACTCTTCAGAGTTTTTAAAAGATCTAAATAAATTAGGTCTTAAACTGGGGATGGAGCTAAAAGTTATTTCTGCCGAAAATAACAACATCAATTTAGAAGGCTCCAACTTTTTAAAAGTTAGTCTTCCAATTAACTTGGCAAGAAAAGTTTTCGTGACGTCAAGCTAAAAACCATTTAGCCATTTAAGTGCATTTGAACCAAGCACTTTTTCTTTTTTAATTTGTGTCCAATCCATAGATTTTATTATTTGTCCTGGATTTAGCTCTCCCAGCGGAAAAGGATAGTCTGACCCCATCATAACTTTATTCTCACCCACATAGTCCGTGATATGATCCAGCATTTTCGGATCATGAACAAGGCTATCTAACCAAAATTTACCTAGATAACTACTTGGAGGAAATTTATTGTCTGCAGCGCAAAGATCAGGTCGCACATTAAATCCATGCTCAATTCTTCCTAGAGTAGAAGTGAAGCTTCCACCTCCATGAGCTATTGCAACCCTTAGCCCCGGTAGGCGTTCTAATACTCCACCAAAAATCAATGAGCATATTGCTCTACTAGATTCTGCTGGCATCCCTACGAGCCATGGAAGCCAATATTTTGACATATCCGAAGCTCCCATCATATCCCAGGGATGAACAAAAACCGCCATATTTAAACGTTCGCAAGCCTCAAAAACTGGAAACAACTCAGGTGCGTCTAGATTCCAATTATTAATATGACTTCCAATTTGAACTCCTTTTAATCCAATTTTTTTACACCTCTTTAGTTCCATAATTGCAAGATCTGGAGACTGCATTGGCAATGTTCCTAAGCCTTCAAATTTATTTGGATAGCGTTCCACTATTTCCCCAATATGATCATTAAGGAACTTAGAAACTTCATGAGCGTCTTTGGGTTTAGCCCAATAGCTAAACATTACTGGAACCGTAGAAAGAACTTGAATGTCTACTCCATGTCCATGGAATTCTCTCATACGGACTTCTGGATCCCAACAATTTTCTTGTATTTCACGAAAGAAAACGTCATCACGCAACATTCTCGCGCAGCCTTTACAATTATGGTCTAGGCTAATAAACCCCCCATAGCCAAATTTTTTTGCAAAAGATGGAATGTTCTCAGGAAGAATATGCGTGTGGATATCTACAACCATAAGGTCTAACTTATTGTTATTTTTGAGTATGAGCAAAGGTAGTGAAGCGCTACCTTTGAACTTTGAAAATATAAAGATGAGCGACGCCATCCAACACGAATGCGGAATTGCCCTTCTGCGCCTCCGAAAACCACTCGATTTCTACCTAGATAAATACGGGTCAGTTCTTTATGGATTAGATAAAATGATCCTTATGATGGAGAAACAGCACAACCGTGGTCAAGATGGTGCTGGTTTAGCTGGGGTTAAATTAAATATGCCTCCCGGACATCGCTACATAAGTAGATATCGTTCTGTGGAAAGCAATCCGATGCAAGATATTTACAATCGAATACAGAAACGTGTAGAGGAGCAGTTAGGTGGGCAGATTGACAAGATTAGAGATGTTGATTGGGTGAAAAAAAATCTAGCATTTGCTTGCGAGACTTACCTAGGCCATCTCCGTTACGGAACATTTGGATCAAACTCTATAGAATCATGTCATCCGTTTTTGAGACAGAGTAATTGGATGAGTAGAAACCTAATTTTAGCGGGGAACTTTAATATGACTAATACTAGCGAATTAATCGACGAATTAGTTTCGCTAGGACAGCACCCAAAAGAGCAAGCAGATACAGTTACAATAATGGAAAAAATTGGACATTTTTTAGACAAAGAAAATGATCGACTTCAATCCGCTGCTGAAGAGATTCACAACTACAATAATGTCGAGCGTTCTCAATTTCAAATTGAAAATATTAATCTACAAAATGTGATGCAGAAAGCTTCCAAGGCTTGGGATGGAGGATATGCAATGGGTGGGATAGTAGGCCAAGGAGATTCCTTTCTTTTAAGAGACCCCAATGGAATTCGACCCGCGTACTACTATTTCGATGAGGAAATTGCCGTTGTCGCCTCCGAAAGGCCTGTTATTCAGACTGCGTTTAATTTGAAATTTGACGATATCCATGAAGTGCCTCCAGGTCATATGATTTGGATAAAAAGAAATGGTGATGTTTTAATTAAAAAGGTTTTAGAACCAAAAGAACGTCTTGCATGCTCATTTGAAAGAATTTATTTTTCACGTGGAAATGATGGATCTATATATAATGAACGAATCGAACTGGGTCGACGATTAGCTAATCGAGTGCTCAACGCAGCCGATAAAAATTTTGATAAAACAATCTTTAGTTTTATCCCAAATACTGCAGAGATTTCATTCTATGGACTAGTTAAAGGAGTTGAAAATGCCTTAAATAAGCAAAAAATAAAAGAAGTTTTAGAACTAAAAAACCACCCTTCAGAGGAATCACTTCTCCCGATCTTAGAAAAAAGACCAAGAGTTGAAAAAATAGCCTGGAAAGACATCAAGTTAAGAACTTTTATCGCACAAGATATTGTTCGAGACGATATGGTTTCACATGTTTATGATAGCACATATAACATAGTTGACAAAGATGATACAATAGTTGCTGTAGACGACAGTATCGTTAGAGGCACAACACTCAAGAACAGCATACTTAAAATGCTTGATCGACTTGGGCCAAAAAGGATAATTGTAGTTAGCTCAGCTCCACAAATAAGATTTCCGGATTGCTATGGTATTGACATGGCAAAAATGAATGACTTTGCTGCATTCCGGGCAACAATTTCATTGCTTAAAGAAAAAAATCTAACATCAATTATAAATAAGACATATGCTAACGCGAAATCAGAGCTCCAGAAAAAAATGGAACATCAAATTAATGCTGTAAAAGCAATTTATGAACCATTTGATGATGACGAAATATCTGATAAAATCGCTCAAATACTTACCCCAAAAAGTGTAAAAGCAGAAGTTAAAATTATATATCAAACAGTCAAAGATCTTCACGCTTCTTGCCCTGAAAATCTTGGCGATTGGTATTTTACGGGAAACTATCCAACACCAGGAGGGAATAGAGTTTCAAATCAATCTTTCGTCAATTACATAGAGGGGTATTCAGGAAGAGCCTACTAGTGAAAAATTGCTTTGCTTCTCAAATTTTAAACTGAAATAGATTCAACGATTTGTATCTTCACAATTGTGAAAATTTATACTAAAACTGGGGATAAGGGAGATACAGGGCTTTATAGCGGTAGGCGCGTTAGCAAGTCTCACGTGAGACTTCATGCATATGGCTCACTTGATGAGCTTAATTCTCATTTAGGGTTATTACGTGATCAGGTATCACAATTAGAACAATTCCCAGAAAAAGAAAAAAACTTAATTTCAATTCAAGCTTGGCTTTTTTCAATTGGTTCGCATTTAGCAAATGACTCCTCTAAAATGAAAAAAAATCTTCCTATAATTGAGGAAGAATGGATAAAAATGATGGAAAATGAAATTGATAAAATGACATTAGAACTTAGTCCATTAAAAAACTTTATTCTTCCAGGAGGCCATTCTTTAGTGAGTCAAATACATATAGCCAGAACAGTATGCAGACGAGGAGAAAGGTGGACAATTGATTTACAAGATTCAATATCGAAGAATGAAGTTTCCATACCTACTTTGGCAATTCCATTTTTGAATAGATTAAGTGATTATTTGTTTACTCTTTCCCGCTGGTTTTCAATGAAACTAGGCTCGAAAGAAATCCATTGGAAACCAATGTCTTGAAAAGTGCTTGCCCAGGTCTACAAAAAGAATATATTTGCGAAAAATAAGAAGGACTTAAATACATGTACTGGACACTTGAACTTGCATCTTATCTTAGTGACGCACCTTGGCCCGCCACCAAAGACGAGTTAATTGATTACGCTATTCGAACAGGAGCTCCTTTAGAGGTGGTTGAGAATGTTCAAGCTATTGAAGAAGAGGCCCAAGACCAATATGAGTCAATTGAAGAGATTTGGCCTGACTATCCTTCCGATGAGGATTTTTTATGGAATGAGGATGAATACTAAATAGTTCCGTCTTTTATGCAGTTTCTAGTCGCATAAGGATTGTACTTTTGCCTGTATCATGATTCAAAAGCTACTTCAAAAAATATTAGGTAATAAATCTGAAAAAGATTTAAAAGAAATTAAACCTTATGTTTTAAAAATTCAAGAGGCAGAACATGCCCTTCAAGGAATTACTCCAGATGAGCTCCGACAGAAAACTGCGGAATTTAGATTTAAAGTGAAAGCGGCCTCAAAAGATCAGCAAGATGAAATACTTGCTATTCAAATCCAAGTTGAAGAAGAAACTGATGTCGAAGTAAAAGAAAAACTTTACTCAACGATTGATGAGCTTACAAAAATAGCTATTGTTGCAGAGGATAAAGCACTAGACGAACTTCTTCCTGAGGCTTTTGCTGTTGTTAGAGAGACAGCACGGCAATGGGCAGCAGGACCAATGACCGTTTCATGCACTGAAATAGACAGATCTCTCTTATCGACTTTTAATGCAATAAGTATTAGTGGCGAAACTGCAACCTGGAATAACCATTGGGAAGCTGCTGGCACTCCAGTATCTTGGAATATGGTTCATTATGACGTCCAATTATTCGGTGGAACCGTATTACATAAAGGAAGAATAGCAGAGATGGCTACGGGTGAGGGGAAAACATTGGTGGCGACCCTGCCTGTATATCTTAATGCCCTTTCTGGACGGGGAGTTCATGTCGTAACTGTAAATGACTACTTGTCTAAGCGAGATGCGGAATGGATGGGGCCCTTATATCAATTCCACGGTTTAACTGTTGACTGTATTGATAAACACCAACCTAATAGCGAAGGGCGAAGAGAGGCTTATGCTGCAGACATAACTTTTGGCACTAATAACGAGTTTGGATTTGATTATTTGAGAGACAATATGGCGCGAGATGCTAATGAGTTAGTTCAACGCGGTCACAATTATGCAATTGTTGACGAAGTTGACTCTGTACTCATAGATGATGCCAGAACGCCGCTTATTATTTCAGGACCGACACCTAATGGAGATAAACATGAATACAATGAACTTAAGAAATTTGTAATACAGTTATTTAATCAGCAAAAAACTATTTCTCATGAAGCGCTTACTTCAGCTAAGCGACACCTAAATGAAGGGAACTCAAAAGATGCGGGTTTTGAACTTTTAAGAGCTCACCGTGCGTTACCCAAAAATAAAGCTCTAATAAAATTACTTTCAGAATCAGGAAATAAGGCTTTGCTTCAAAAAACAGAAGGGGTATATCTTCAAAATCAAGGAAAAGAGATGAAAGTCATTGATGAGACTCTTTTCTTCGCCATTGAGGAAAAGCAGAATCAGGTAAACCTAACCGATAAGGGCATTCAATTACTTAGTGATCTAACAGATCAGGATTTCTTCGTTATGCCTGATATGTCAACAGAATTAGATCGAATAGGATCATCAGATATAACTCCATCAGAAAAACTGTCAACTAAGGAACTTTTAATTCGAGATTATCGAATTAAAAGCGAACGTATTCATTCTATGGGTCAACTATTAAAAGCTTATGCCCTTTTTGAAAAGGATATTGAATACGTAGTGATGGAATCCAAAGTAAAGATTGTAGATGAACAGACTGGCCGAATTATGGATGGCCGGCGTTATTCTGATGGCCTTCACCAGGCTATTGAAGCTAAGGAAAACGTAAAAATAGAATCTGCTTCTCAAACGTATGCGACGGTAACACTGCAGAACTATTTTCGAATGTACAATAAGCTTTCAGGCATGACAGGTACAGCTGAAACAGAGGCTGGTGAGTTTTGGGAGATCTATAAACTTGATGTAACCGTTATTCCAACAAACCGTCCAATTGTTAGAGATGATCGAGATGATCTTGTATTCAAAACAAAACGAGAAAAATACAATGCTGTTATTGATGAAATAATTGTATTAAGAGACAATGGTCGACCTGTTCTGGTTGGAACGACATCTGTTGAAATCAGTGAATTACTAAGTAAGGCGCTTAATATGCGCAAAATACCCCACCAGGTTTTAAATGCAAAAATGCACCAAAAAGAAGCAGATGTCGTAGCTCAAGCTGGGCGACCTGGAACTGTGACAATTGCAACTAATATGGCTGGACGTGGAACCGACATAAAATTATCAAAAGAGACGATCGAATCTGGTGGTCTTGCCATCGTAGGAACTGAAAGACACGATTCTAGAAGGGTCGACCGACAGTTGAGAGGTCGTTCTGGCCGTCAAGGAGATGCTGGCAGCACGCAATTTTTCGTGAGCCTTGAGGATAATTTGATGAGATTATTTGGTTCCGAAAGAATTGCTGGCCTGATGGACAGGATGGGACATAAAGATGGAGAAGTTATACAGCACAGTATGGTTTCTAAGTCTATTGAACGTGCTCAAAAGAAAGTCGAAGAGAATAATTTTGGAATGCGTAAACGGCTTTTAGAGTATGACGATGTCATGAATTCTCAAAGAGAAGGAATTTATCGAAGACGCAGAAATGCGCTTTCTGGAGAAAGACTTCAAGTTGACATAGCCAATATGGCTTATGATCTCGCAGAAAACATCAGTTCTAACTCCAAATTATCAAGAAACTTCTCCTCATTTCAGCTCGAAGTTTTAGATCTATTTGGTATCTCTTCGCCCGTTATGTCCGAAGAGTTTGAAAAGAAACCCGAACAAGAACTTTCCAAACTAACATTCGATGATGCAATGAGGTCTTATACCTCGAGAAACTCTCAAGTCGCTTCTCAAGCTTTACCTGTTCTTCGAAACGTAGTCAAGGAGCAGGGAGAAAACATAGAACGAATTTTAGTGCCTTTCACCGATGGCACTAAAGGCCTTCAAGTTTCCACAAACCTAAATGAATCAGTTTCGACATCTGGAAAGAGTTTAATTCGTGACTTAGAAAAAAGTGTAGTTCTATCGATGATAGATGAATCATGGAAAGAGCACTTGAGAAATATGGATGACCTTCGGCAAAATGTTCAAGGCGCTGTTTACGAACAAAAAGATCCATTACTAATTTACAAGCACGAAAGTTTTAATCTCTTCAAAGAAATGCTTGATGAATTAAACCGTAAGTCCATTTCTTTCCTTTTTAAAGCAAGTCTTCCAAAAGAAAACCATAGTGGACATGACTCTCAAAAAGTTCAAAAAGTTTCTGAAAAAAAACCTTCTAGGATTAATTACATAACAAGTGGTCCTGGGTCTGAAGAGGCCACAAGAAAAACTAGACCTTCATCAAGAGCCCAACAATCACAACCCGTGATTAGTGAGAAAAAATATGGGCGAAATGACATTGTAATCATTACTAATATCTCTTCAGGAGAGAGAAAAAAAGTGAAGTATAAGGCTGCCGAAGCACTGCTAGTATCAGGGTGGGCTATTTTAGATTAAATCAATGATTTAACCACGGACCTGGATCTTGATTGCTGGTATTTATCCAAAGCTCAAAATGCAATGTAGACTCGCCTGTCTCAGAATCAGCGGCAACTGTTCCAATATCATCGAGACCTTTAACTTCATCTCCTGTTTTTACAAAAACATCTTCAAGATTAGAATAGACAGTAAAATAGTTCCCATGGCGTATTAGAACTACTCGATTTGCCCCTGGAATTCTAACTACTGTTGAGACCTCCCCCTCAAAAACGGCCCTCACTTTTGACCTTCTAGGAGTGCCAATATCCACTCCGGGATTTTTGATAGAAACGCCTGAAGTTCCAGGAACAGGATTCGATCCAAAATTCTGGGTAATTATTCCTCTTTTAACTGGCCAGGGTAATTTCCCTTTATTATCTGAAAAATCCTTAGCTAAAGCCGAACCGTCTGGTGTTAAGTCATATTCCGTCAAATCCGAAGCACCTTGATTTTTTGTATTCTTTTTCGCGCGTCTCGCTGCATTTCTCTGACGCGCCAACTCTTTCTTAATTATTTTCTGAATCTGCTTTTCAAGTTTTTGTAATTCACTTCGCTTTTTCTTAATTCTAGTTACGACTTGCGTCTCTTTTTTCTGAAGAGCATTCACTGCCCTTTCACGATCTTTTTTCTCTTTTGTCAACG
>MDTF01015882.1_pt1 | contig 55116 bp, 50 predicted proteins | sample 811191 | NCBI WGS metagenome assembly MDTF01 (sample SAMN05326649, study PRJNA326480) | marine metagenome | isolation source: seawater | place: Southern Ocean | collected 2011 | reverse complement strand
GTTTGAATTCTTTTGAATAGCTTTTTCGCGTTTTCATATACACTCCAGTTGAGATAATTATCCCTTAACTGGCTGTGTGAATCTATTGGAGCACGTCATAACTCATTCGTCCTATTTCGTTATCGTCAAGCATCGCTATAATGACAGTTCTGTTTATACCATTGTCCCTCAAGCCAATGTGTCTTTGAGTCATTATGAGTAGACCAATTAGCTTTCCTACTCAGATGTTGACTTTCCTGTCACCCTGATTTTATTTGGTTTGGAATACAATAGGCCACATGAAATCGAGAGGCTTAAAGCCCTGCCCTAAATATTCTGTATTACCTTCACTATCAGCTGCATAATAAGCTGGATCCAAAGCTCCGGTAGGAGAGGAAAAAGGAAATGATACTTTAGTCGAGGGGTTATAGGTAGCAGTTGCGTGGCAACTATGGCAACTTGCATTAAATGCTGTCCAATAGGCCGGTTGAGCAGTATTTGGCAAACCGGCAAAATCTTCCATGTCTGTGTGCCCTAAAATAACGGGAGTTACTCTATCTGCATTATTGGTGAATCGAATTTGCGTCCCATTAGGAGCGAGATTTTGATAGTCTGTCTTAGCTAAATTGGCAGCTGAAAGAAATATTTGTATTTCGTGATCTGCAAGCGGTTGGCGCTGCGTTATGAGTTTCTCGCGAACATGAGTAACACCTGGGTTTTCATTGAATTCAAAAGTAGTCCAGAACCAGCTTGGCTCCTCGCTGTAAAACAATTGTGTGGGGTCCTGTAACTCACGCATTTTCACCATTATATGTAAGCCTCTCCACCAGTATTCCCCGGAATCAAACTTATAGACCAGCGCTCCTACAGGAGCCGGACTCCCCGGGGTTACCTGCAGCCATGATGCTTTGAGCTCAATAGTGCCCACCGGCATATTTACGTAGTCATCGGTTTCGAAAAAAGTGGCGATACCTGCTCGGGTGGTCAGTTTATTGTTCACCAAATAATCGTAGGAAATCCTGTTTCGGGTAACCTCTTCATTGGCACCATCCGGATCCGCGGTTGAGATTTTTCCCGCCATCAGTTCCTTTTTTTCGGTCGAGGGCATCATTGTCGTGCGTGGTTCTTCAGAAAAACGAAAGCTTGGATTTGCGGAGAATGTATCCGGATCTGTAGGCCACGCCATCCAAAGGGGAACGGAGTCACCACCCGACATACCAGCTTGCTTGCCACTGGCTATTTGTTGATTTACTTTGGTAAAAAACATCCATGCCACTTTTTGCCTTTCTTTTAATCCTCCTTCAAACGCCATACTTGCACAATCTGCAGCAAACTTTTCATCTGTTTTATTAATCCAATTTGAATCCGTGCAGGATGAATATTTTTTTTAGCGCTATTAACAAAAGGTGTGAATAAGACACAAAAAATGATTAGGAATAAACAAGTTACTGTAGATTTAGGTAGAAGCATGCTTCCCTCCGCAGATATTACAACCATGATTAAGATTGAACAGCACGACTCCATGATGAATCGCCGCTTTACTGCCAGGGGCAATGCCCTTTATTTTCTCAGCCAGTCCAGGTTAAGACTGCTCAGGAAATATACTCTTAATAACTATACTGTCACTACACGTACTCTTTTCCCATCATTATCTGAACAATAATTACACAATTCATTTTATCCTTTTCATTTTTATGCTATTTAATTTTTAAAATTACGGCTGATTTAGTTGTAATTCATGAGAGAATTACCTACATAAGTTCACTTTCTTACTTATAAGAACATGCCAGGCATCAGGGAGGCAGCCAGTCATGCACCTTATCTTTAAAGATAAATTCACCCTACTCACCGATCAGCACTACGGCGGAAAAGTTAAATTTGGTCTTGGCTTAGGCATTTTGCTGTCTGTGGCTATTGCCTGGCTGGCCTTGAACCTACTCTTTCCTAAAGACATTAAATCTAACCCACCGGCGATTATGTACGAGCTCGAAGCATCTAACCGCCCTGCTACAGATACAGAACTTAATGAGATTTTTAATTATTACCGCAGTATCTGGCAGTTTGATTATGAATATATTCAGGCTAATAAAGATGTAATTTTCCAGAATAATCTGGCTTCCGAGGTCCCCCATACGCGCCAGATATTTCATGCCAGGGCTATTGCAGTTGCACCATTACTGGATAAGCCGCTCAATGAGTGGCTTGAGTATCTGAAGAACGAACCGGCACCGGCCAGTTCCCAAGTGTTTTTTGCGTTGCAGGAAATCTACAGCCGGGCGAATCATTGCGAAAGCTTGCTAACCCTGGAAACATTAAAAGCATGGCACTTTGCCAACGGTTACCGGGAACGACAGTTATCCTGTGGCACGGCCGAACAAAGAAGCCTGTTTGAATTTTTATCGCTATTTAACTTTGAAACCCGCCGCCAGCCTGGTTTGATTTTCGCCGCTATAGCGAAAATAGAAAACCCCTCGGTTAGAGAAAAAATGTTAGCGAGCTATGAAGCGCACCTCATCACGTTAAGTGAGCTTTTTAACCGCTATGATGGCGCTGAGCGTCTACAGGCAGCACTGGAAAATGACATGTCCACCCAATTAGAAATCAACTGGTATCAATATCTTCAGCAAAAGTGATCAGTAAATAAAGTTTTGCGCGCCAAGGTGGTGCTTCGATAGGGGTTATGCGCCAATATAGGTCATACGTGGTGTGCAACGCATTATTGGTACAACTTATCCAGTTGAAAAATATGGAATTATTAACATGGCATCGTTAATGCTTCCATTCTACGAACAAATTGATTCATAAACACGGTCTATGTGTTTGAGCAAAGACGCTCATGCTGTGCCAGCTTGCTGGTTACGGTGTGGGCGTTTTTTTGTGCCCAAAACTTAATATCGTTTAACCCAATACAGGAAGCTAACATCATGATTACCGATCGTACCCAGGTCACCGCAATGATCCAGTCTGCCAAAATTACCAAGGGAATTAAGTGGTCTGAAATTGCTGAAGTGGTAGGACAGTCAAAAGAATGGAGTACCGCAGCGTGTTTAGGTCAGATGGCTATGACTAAAGAACAGGCTGAAGGTGTAGGCTCACTGCTCGGACTCAGTGATGAAGCCGTTGCCTGGCTACAAATTGCCCCTTATAAAGGCTCTTTACCTACTGAAGTCCCAACCGACCCGTTAATTTACCGCTGGTACGAGTTGGTAAATGTTTATGGCACCACGCTCAAAGAGCTTATCCACGAAGAGTTTGGTGATGGCATCATGAGTGCTATCGACTTCTCCATGGACTTGCAGCGCGAAGAAGATCCCAAAGGCGACAGAGTTCACGTTGTGATGTCAGGTAAATTCCTGCCTTACAAAATGTATTAAAGGTTTCATTGGCTGTTCCCGGCCGGTTTCGCAACCTAACACCGTTTAGGTTGCGCCTTTTTTAGTTGCTGTTATATCAATTTTAACCGAAATTCTCTTTGCCCTGTCCAAACTTACGCCACAGAGCCGTGGTGATCTGGTAGCATAGCGCTATTGTTTAAATGGCTTTTACACCCTGCCCCCAAATGCACTTCCAATAATGACGCAATCTTCGGTATTTACCTCCCGCTTTGTCTGGTTTTTGTTCGGACGAGGTATTTTTAGTGCCATCGAGTCTATTATGGCAGTGGCGTTTGCCTGGCATTTGTACAAACGCACCGGCGATCCTTTCGATTTAGCGTTAGTAGGTTTGTTCCAGATTGTACCGGTGTATTTATTATTCCCTATCACCGGTTGGGCGGTAGACCACATCTCCCGCAGCAAAATTTTGCTGGCTGGTGCCACCATGCAGTTGGCGGTGCTTAGCGGGTTTGCGCTATTAATGATGACACCGGATTTTAATAAGTGGTTCCTGTTGGCGCTAATCAGCTTGCACGGATGTGGCAAAGCGTTTATGTCGCCGGCACTGCAGGCAACGTTACCGAATCTGGTCCCGCCACACCATTTAAATCAGGCCGTGGCTATCACCAGTACGGTGTGGAATATTGCCCTTACCGTGGGCCCATTTGTGGCGGGTATTCTGATTGCGCTGTTAGATCGAAATATCTACTGGCTATTGGTCGCCGCGGCCATTGCCACCCTCACCTGCTTTTATCAGATCCCAACCATGGGGGCAGCCAATACCGGTAAAGGTAAACGGGATTTACTCGGCGGCTTACGTTATGTCTGGCAAAATCAAATTGTGCTGGGTAGCCTGAGCCTGGATTTGCTGATTGTGTTGTCAGGTAGTGTCGTAGCTCTGCTACCGGTATATGCCGCAGACATCTTAAATGTGGGGCCCGAGGGGCTGGGGTTCCTGCGAGCCATGCCAGCAGCGGGCGCGGTACTAATGGGGATTTACTTATCCCGTTTCAAAACAGAATTCGAAAACACCGGTACTACCTTATTTATTTCGCTTGGTGTGTTTTCCCTGTCTATTATTACTTTTGCGCTTTCAGAAACGCTGTGGCTTGCGGCCTGTGCGCTGTTTGTTTATGGTGCATCTGACATGATAAGCGTGGTCATTCGTGGCGCTGTAGTGCAATTAAACACCCCGGATGCACTGCGTGGCCGGGTGAGTGCTGCCAACTCTATATTTATCGCTTCTTCCAACCAGCTGGGTGACTTTCGCGCTGGCGCCGTTGCTGCGGCCATTGGGCCTGTTGGAGCGACTTTGCTTGGCGGTGCCTGTGCTATGGCAGTGGCAGCAGGCGGTGCCTTTTGGTTTAAAGACCTGCGCCGCTTAAAAAAGATCGAGAATTAACGGATACAAAATAGTGGCCCAGCAAAATAGCGCCAGCATGATTGCCACAAAAACAGCCGCAGAGCCAATATCTTTGGCTTTACCGCTGAGCTCATGAATTTCCGGGCCTATTCTGTCAACCACAGCTTCTATGGCACTATTGAGCAGTTCTACAATAATAATTAATAGCAGGCTACTAACCATCAGTACTCGTTCAACCGCGGTCACATCCAGCCAGAAGCTTATTGCTACACCGAACACCAGCAAGGCCAGTTCCTGACGAACCGCGGGTTCACTCAAAAACGCGGCTTTCAGTCCTTTCAGTGAATACCAGGTTGCATAATATAACCGTTTAATGCCGGTAACTTTGGTAACAAACATTACTGCTCCATAACTGCTCTGCACATGACGCCGGACCTATTTATACCATAATCTCAGGCCACCACTATGAATGTATGGTGTATAGATTGCAGGATAATTAATCGGCTCATTTTCTATAGTGTCGCGCATTTCGATAAAGGGAATCTTAAGTCATGGAATTCATTGATGTTTTGACAAGAAACCAAAGTATGATCGCCGGAGGTTGCCTTGCTATTATAGTGATTTTATATATCGCAAAACGCCTTTTTCTGGTGCGTTTGCGCGCTCAGATGCAGCAACAGGATAGCGAGCACAGTCACTTTTACCAGGTGCTCATTCTTGCCCTCAACGCCCCTCTCAACCTGACAATATTAACCATTCTGCTATGGCTGATTCGCTACGGCGTAACTATCACCGGCGCATTGGCAAAAGAAGATACCGAGATCCTCGGTCATGTCATTCAGGCGATGGTCATCATTACGCTTATTTTGTTTGTAGAACGCTGGATCACCTATGCTATCAAGGTTTATGCTTCCCGCTCGCCGTTGCTGAATAATACCCGCAGCATTGCCAGTGGTGCTATCCGAGCCCTGCTTATTGGCCTGTGTGTGTTGCTGGTACTCGGTTCTCTGGGTATTTCGGTTACCCCATTAATAGCCTCGCTAGGGATCACATCCCTGGCCGTTGCTCTGGCCTTGCAACCTACCCTGGAAAACTTCTTCTCCGGCGTGCAAATCATTATCGACAAACCCTTCCGTATCGGAGACTTCATCGAACTGGAAAGCGGCGAACAGGGATTTGTGGATAAAATTGGCTGGCGTTCAACCTGGATAAAAATGTTGCCAAACAACATCGTTATCGTCCCCAACGGCAAAGTATCGCAGTCTAAAATCATCAATTACTACTATCCTGAAAAAGAGCTGTCGGTACCGGTAGAGGTCGGCGTCCACTATAATTCTGATTTGGAATTTGTTGAAAAGGTCACTCTGGAGGTGGCTAATCAGGTACTGCTCGAGCACGAATGGGGAGTCGAGTCTTACGATCCCTTCGTGGTGTTCCACACCTTTGATAACTCCAGCATTAATTTTACCGTTATGCTAAGAACCAAAGAGTATTTTAATCGCTTTTTTGTGAAGTCGAGTTTTATCAAGGCACTGCACAAACGATTTAATGAAGAAAATATTGTTATCCCGTTCCCTATCACCGCACTCAATTTGCAGCAGGAAGGCGCAGAATTGGTAATGGCAGGCCGTTACGCTGAACAACTCGACGCCGGTCAATCAGCGGGGGCTGAAACCAAATAAATAACGTGCGCACAGCACAAACGGCTGTGCGCTCCCTGTTTATACCTTAACGGCCAGCAAATCACACTCGATGCCGTGCAGCACAGAGTTGGCTGTAGAGCCAAGCAGCAATTGCACACCGCTTTGGCCATGTGTGCCCATAACGATTAAGTCGGCACTGAGCTTTTTGGCCATTTCATGGATCTCTTCGGCAGCAGAACCAATCGCTACGTGCAGGTGAGTTCTGGGGATGCTGTGTCCGTCGGCAATGCCCTGCAATTTCTTAAGCGCCTGCTCACGCACTTCTTCTGAAAAGTCCCGTTCTAAAAATAAACCATAGGGCTCAAAATTAGTTTGCGGATAGGCAACGTATATCAGGTTTATTTTGCCCGGAGAGCCAGCCAGCTCCAGAGCTTTTTCCACCACTTTGCTGTGCTCGTTAGCAAATACATCAATTGCAACTAAAACGCTGTTATAACCACTCATTGTCAGCCTCCTTGTTTGGCTGTTTTGTTTACCTTAGTGTAGTACATCTGCGCGATGACTATTTGATGTTTATCAATATATTAAGTTATCGGTAAAACCCGTTTTATCCATCGTGGCTAAACCGACTGGGTTTCATGATTCACCTCAGCCAGGGTATTCGCCGGCTTGAAGGTTGAGGCGCAGGCCTCTTTTAAATGTAACTGATAAGCCTTGGGGGCATCGTCTTCATCCATAAAACTACCAGGGTGAATTAACGGGAAGATTTCGTCGTAGCGTAATACGGTGTGCTGGTCGACCCGGCGGAAAATATGTGTGCGATTTAAGTGTTCAGTGCTACTATGACCGGTAGACGACAAAATATCCACCATGGCCAGGATGGTTTTCTTATGGAACATGGCCACCCGATTACTCTTATGATTTACATCGAGCCCTTTGTATAACTTTGGATCCTGAGTGGCGACGCCGGTTGGACAGGTATTGGTATTACAAGACAAAGACTGCACGCAGCCAATCGCAAACATCATTCCTCGGGCACTGTTGCATATGTCAGCACCAAGGGAGAGGTTCTTAACAATTTGAAAAGCGGTAATGATTTTGCCTGAGGCTATGATTTTTATCCTGTCTCTGAGGTCAAATCCCACCAGGGCATCATCCACAAATGCCAACGCTTCTCTGAGCGGAAAACCGATGGAATTAGAGTATTCCAGCGGCGCCGCACCGGTGCCGCCTTCCCCGCCATCCACGGTTATAAAATCCGGTGTGATTCCGGTTTGCTTCATGGCTTTACAAATGGCCAGAAACTCACTTTTGCGCCCCAAAGCCAGTTTAAAACCGATTGGCTTACCACCGGATAATTCACGCAGTTTCTTAATAAAACCGAGCATTTCCAGCGGCGTATTAAAAGCATTGTGGGTAGGCGGTGAAATAACGTCTTCGCCAGCAGTAACACCGCGGATATCGGCAATCTCCTGACTGTTTTTATGGGCCGGCAAAATCCCCCCATGGCCGGGTTTAGCCCCTTGGGAGAGTTTTATTTCTATCATTTTTACCGCTGGTAGTTTGGCTTTTTCCTCAAACTCCAATTCATTAAAGCGGCCATCCTTGGTACGACAGCCAAAATAGCCCGTACCGATCTGCCACACAATGTCGCCGCCGTTTTCAAGGTGATAAGGCGTAAGCCCACCCTCGCCGGTGTTTTGGTAAAAACCGCCCAACGCAGCGCCCTTATTTAATGCCAGCACGGCGTTTTTACTCAACGCGCCAAAGCTCATAGCTGAAATATTGAGAATGCTGGCCGCATAGGGCTGTTTGCAATCCGGCCCGCCAATGAGTACCCGGGGATCGTCGTCGAGTTCGTCAACGCTTAAAGCCGAAAGCGAATGACCAATCCATTCATAGCCCGCCTTGTAGGTGTCTATTTGAGTACCAAATGGCACGCTGTCCATACTGCCTTTGGCACGTTGATACACTATTGAGCGAAACATCCGGCTGATTGGCCGGCCACTGGTTTCCGTTTCCAACAGATACTGCTGGAAAAACGGCCGGAAATCTTCGATTATCCAGCGCATACGTCCAATCAGGGGAAAATTAACCAACAAGGAATGTTTGTGCTGACGCGCATCAAAGATTGCGACACCCAGCAGGCCACTACTAAGCACTACTAACCACCAGAGCACCGGCAACCAGAGGCTTAACACGATACTGATCACCAACGCCGCAATCAGATAGGTAAAAATTAGCTGTCGCACATCAACTCCTTGATTATGTGGATTTAGCAGGTTCTATATGGATGATGACATCATACAGATCAAACGCCTCTTTGAGGCGGTCCTCGAACGCATGAGACAGGGCATGCGCCGCAGTGAGCGAAAGTTGTGGATCAATACGTAGGGTCAGATCGCAGATCACTTGTTCACCCATCGCGCGGCTACGGATATCAGTCACTTGCTCAATAGGCTTAAATTCACTGACAATTGCCTCAAGCTGCGCTGGTGTAAACAACTCCTCTGTTACATCGGCGTCTACAAGAACCGGTAATGCCTGCTGAAAAAGCTCCCAGGCCAGCTTGCCAACAAACACCGCCACCAGTAAACAAAACAGCGTATCCAGCCAGTAATAGCCGAGTGCAGCGAGTTGCCAGCCAACCAGTACGGCAATGGATGTCAGCACGTCGCTAAAAGTATGTTTAGCATCTGCTGCAAGCAGTTTTGAGCGCAGCTTCTTAGCCTGTGCCCCTTCCCATTGGCTAAGGGTAAAATTAACCACTATGGCCAGAATAAGTATGGCCAGTCCGGCATAGCTCTGCTGCACCACCTGACCGTGATTTTCGATAGCATAGGCCACTAATTCGAAAGCTACTACACTCAGCAACACCGCTAAAATAAAGATAGCCAGATATTCAAATTTCTGATGACCATAGGGATGAGAATGATCCGGTGGCTTGTGACTAATACGCATGGCCACTACTGCGATAATATTATTGGTTAAATCGGTCAGGGAGTGTAATGCGTCGGCCAGTATCACCGAAGACTGGGTAAATAAACCGATGACCAGTTTTACCAGACACAACAGCAGGTTTACCGCCCCTTCAATAACGAGTACGCGGGTGATAGCACGGTTTTTTGACGTTTCTTTACTTACTGCCGACAACTGACTTTTACCTATTTGCGTCAAGTAATTTTACAACACGAATCATACAGTTAAACGTAATAAAAGTGAAAGGAACGGTTAAAAATACGTCAAATATTTGACTTTCGTAGCATTGCGTGCTCAATTAACCGTCTGTAATATCACCTATTGATATCGGTAAGTTTACGATTCTTAACATCATAATAATCCATAACTATAAATTCTGGCATTTAATCAGTCAGATAAAATAATAAGTGCGCAAAAATGGAAAAATTAGAAACCGTAAAACGATTAGTTCGTCAGAACAATTACAGAGACAACGACATTACCTACAGGCAATGCCAGGAGCTCGGCGTTACTGTTAATCGTGTTGGTCTGGAAATATTCGCCCGCAAACTGCGAGCAATGGACAGAGCAGACGAAGTCAACGCGTACAAAGAGCAGTCCATGGCAGCTCAGGCTGAACAAAACGGCACACCTGCCACGGGGCTGTCTTTTGAGAAGTCATCCTATATCTCCGGTTCGTTTGAGCAGAATTACTCATCGTCTACGCAGTACTCCAACGTAACCCCCTTAAACAAGGCGGAAGTTCACCGTAAGCCTTTGCCGAACGACCCTACCGAACGTAAACGGGAAATCACCTTCGAACTGGGTACTATCAAGGTACGTGAATACGAATTGCTGCAGGAGCTGAATTTTCTGGAGCATAACGAGAAAATGGCTGAAGCTCACTAGAGGATAGCTTCAGCCTCCTTATTTCAGTGCCGTCACCCGTAGTGACCATAGCGTACTCATGTGCAACTACGACATTGGTATACGAGCCAGGATTTGGCCGCTTTTTTATCGCAACTAACTTTGCCACCCATTGACCTATCGTGATATTTTGTAGCAAACCAGTTATTCGATAGCATTTGATGGAATATATATTTTTACTCTTCGCTTTTGTATGTGGCCTGGGCGTAAAACTTGTCGGCATCCCACCCTTGGTTGGCTATCTGATTGCCGGATTTCTGCTTAACGCATTTGGCTTTTCAGCCACCCCTGCTATTACTACATTTGCTAATCTTGGCATTACCATAATGCTCTTTACGATTGGCCTTAAACTGAATTTAAAAGACTTGTCCAAACGGGAAGTCTGGGCCGGTAGTATTGCGCATACTGTGCTTTGGGTAGTTGTTATTACTGCGTTCCTTGTAGGTGCTGGCGCAGTTCTGAGCGCATTAACCGGCCAGATGGACTGGCAATCCGCAGCCCTGATTGCTTTTGCCCTGTCGTTTAGTAGTACGGTGTGCGTTGTAAAAGTACTTGAAGAAGCCGGTGAATCAAAAACCCGTCATGGCAAACTGGCCATTGGTGTGCTGGTTATGCAGGATATTTTTGCCGTGGTTTTTCTGGTTGTCGCCACCGGTAAAATACCCAGTTTGTGGGCACCGCTACTGTTACTCATTATTCCATTAATGCCTGTTTTAAAGCGCGTACTCAATCAATCAGGGCACGGTGAGTTACTCCCTCTTACCGGATTTATATTTGCCCTGGGCGGTTATCACTTATTTGAACTGGTCAATATCAAAGGCGATCTCGGCGCGCTTATCTTCGGGTTATTATTTGCTCCTCATCCAAAAGCCTCGGAAATGGCAAAGTCGCTGCTGGCGTTTAAAGACCTCTTCCTGATTGGCTTTTTCTTATCCATCGGCTTAACCGCCCTGCCGGATATCAACATGCTAATGATGTCAGGCCTGCTGGTACTGATCATTCCAATTAAATTTATGCTGTTCTTCTGGCTGTTTACCCGCCTGCAGCTGCGTGGTCGTACTGCCTACCTCGGTGGTTTGGTGTTGTCTAACTACAGTGAATTTGGCCTTATTGTCGGGGCGTTAGCCGTGAGCCTTGGTATGCTGGGTGAAAAATGGCTGGTGGTGCTGGCAGTCACCACTTCAATTTCATTTATTTTTACCAGTATTGTTTACCGCTACTCACACAGCATTTATCAGCGCATTAAAGAGCCGGTTAAAAAGCTGGAGAGTCCGGTTCGGCTTAAAGAGGACATCTACCCTGAAATTACTCGCGCCAAAATCCTTGTGGTTGGCCTTGGTCGTGTTGGTATCGGTGCATTTACTTCGTTAAATAAGATTGCAGATTCCCGTGTATGGGGAATGGATGCCGACCGAGCAAAAATTCAGCGTATGCGCAGGGACGGCATGAATGTGATCAACGGCGACGGTGAAGACGTCGACCTGTGGGAAAACCTGGATATCCGCCATGTTCAACTGGTACTGCTGGCCCTGCCTTCTATCGAGGATGCCATCAATATTACCAAACAGCTTAAAAACGCCGGTTACAGCGGTAAGATAGCGGCGATTGCCCGCTATGAGGATGAAGTATCTGCCCTGGCCGATAACGGCGTTGATAAAGTGTTTAACTTCTTTACCGAGGCGGGATTGGGTTTTGCTGAGGAAAGTTTGTCTTTAGTCGAGTAATCAGGGTGTTACGCCAAATACTAACAAAGGACAAACCGATAATCGTTATCATTTGTATGTGACTGTTTTTTATAGAAAAACTTGATATATCGTACAATACCGCCTACACTTAAGCCATTAAACGCTCAGGAATCAGATTATGCAAGGCGATAAATCGGTAATTGCCATACTAAACGAAGTGTTAACCAGTGAGTTGACCTCGATCAATCAATACTTCCTTCATGCCCGTATGTTTAAAAACTGGGGCCTGGAAGAGCTCAACGAAAAAGACTACAAAAAGTCCATTAAAGACATGAAACAAGCAGATGAACTCATCGAGCGCATTTTATTTCTGGAAGGTCTGCCCAATCTTCAGGCACTGGGTAAGTTATATATCGGTGAGCACACCGAAGAAATGCTTCAGTGCGATAAGAAGTTTCAGGAAGAGCAACTTCCCCTGCTCCGCAAGGCGATCGCGCTGTGTGAGGAAAAGCAGGATTATGTGAGTCGCGATATTCTTGAATCGTTACTCGAATATGAAGAAGAACACTTAGACTGGCTCGAAACCCAGGAATACCAGATTGAAAACATGGGTATCGAAAACTATCTGCAAGCACAAGTAATGGGAGACGACTAATGCAGGGTAATCAAAAAGTCCTTGAGGGCCTCAACGAACTGCTCTCATACGAGCTCGCGGCGATGGATCAGTATTTCATTCATGCACAAATGTACCTCGATTGGGGTTTCAACAAATTGTATGAGCGCATCAATCACGAGTTCGACGATGAGAAAGGCCATGCCACCAAGCTTATCGATCGTATGCTGATGCTTGAATACGCACCGGATATGACTCAGCGTACTGGCTTTAAAGTGGGTAAAGACGTTCCGGAAATGCTCGAAAGCGATTTACGTGTAGAGTACGAAGTGGGCGCTAAATTAAAAGAAGTCATCGCTGTGTGCGAAGAAGCCCAGGATTACGTTACGCGTGACTTTTTAGTCGAACTGCTCGACGACACCGAAGTAGACCACGCGCACTGGCTTGAACAACAGCTTAAGCTGATTAAAATCCTCGGTTTACCTAATTACCTGCAGTCTCAGATGTAAGCTACATCTGTGTGGTAAAGAATACCCAAACCGGCTCCGGCCGGTTTTTTATTGTTATCACCATTTGCCATTGCATAGTGGGTTCTGAGCAAGCCCCCAGCATAAACCACCCCTGCCACTGCTGGTTATCCTCAGGCTCAAGTGGTACCGGAATTTTACCCATAAACATATTCACGCCTTCAATATAGGCTGAGTCTATTTGCAGCCCCTCAGGCAATGTCACGGTGAGTGGGATTTGTTCTTCGATTGTCGGCAAACGGTCCATCACCACCGTAACTGTGCCTTCTGGTAGTACAATTTCGCAAGAATTACCAGCCAGCCAACATGACGTTTTATTATCAGGCTTATAGTTATTATTCTCGCTAAGAATATTCACCATTCCGACTACTACCGCAGTTAGCAGAATTACCGCAAAAACAATGACATGTTTAACCTTGTGTAACCGCTCAAATGTTAAATTTTTGATCATTAATATCACTATTTTGTAAATGTCAGTTTTTCTTTATTGACTAGGATCAAGCGCTCCTAGTTTATGGTATCTTTTTATTATTAAAAACTTTATTATCCGCGGTACCAACTGGCCTGTAGACAATAAACCATAAACTATAGGCTTCAGGGGATGTCCGCAACCTCACCTGAAATACGTTAGTATCACGGTTGGAAACCCTTTTTTAAAAGAAGTGGAAGATTCATTACAATGAGTGAAATAAGCCAAGCACAGCCAGATTACAACTATAAAGTTGTACGGCAATTTACCATTATGACCGTTATTTGGGGTATTGTGGGAATGAGCCTTGGGGTATTTATTGCAGCGCAATTATTTGCCCCGGCCCTGAACTTCGACATTCCATGGTTAACCTATTCTCGCCTACGTCCTTTGCACACCAACGCTGTAATTTTTGCTTTCGGTGGCTGTGCATTGTTCGCAACCTCTTACTACATCGTTCAGCGTACATCTCAGGTTCGCTTGTTCAGCGATAAACTCGCCGCCTTTACCTTCTGGGGATGGCAGGCCGTTATCGTTGCAGCAGTTCTGACCCTGCCTTTCGGTTATACAACCAGTAAAGAATACGCAGAACTGGAATGGCCAATCGATATCCTGATTGCCCTGGTGTGGGTTGCTTACATCATTAACTTCTTCGGAACCCTTGCTATTCGTAAGGTTTCGCACATTTATGTAGCGAACTGGTTCCTGGGTGCCTTTATGCTGACGGTTGCGGTGTTACATATTGGTAATAGTATGGCGCTTCCTGTTTCATTCATGAAATCCTATTCAATGTATGCTGGTGCCGTAGATGCCATGATGCAATGGTGGTACGGACACAACGCGGTAGGGTTCTTCCTGACTGCGGGCTTCTTAGGCATGATGTACTACTTCGTACCTAAGCAGGCCGGACGTCCGGTTTACTCGTACCGTCTGTCAGTAGTTCACTTCTGGGCGCTGATTTCACTGTACATCTGGGCTGGTCCTCACCACTTACATTACACTGCCCTGCCTGACTGGACTCAGTCTTTAGGTATGGTTATGTCGGTGATCCTGTTCGTACCGTCCTGGGGTGGTATGATCAACGGTATCATGACGCTGTCAGGCGCATGGCACAAACTGCGTACCGACCCTGTTCTGCGTTTCCTGATTGTTTCTCTGTCTTTCTACGGTATGTCTACCTTCGAAGGCCCGATGATGGCAATTAAAACCGTAAACGCGCTGTCACACTACACTGACTGGACCGTAGGTCACGTACACTCTGGTGCACTGGGCTGGGTTGCCATGGTATCAATTGGTTCAATCTACCACCTGATCCCGCACCTGTTCGGTCAAAAAGCAATGTACTCAACCAAACTGGTTAACGTTCACTTCTGGTTCGCTACCATTGGTGTGGTGCTGTACATCGTAGCAATGTGGATGTCTGGTGTTCTGCAAGGTCTGATGTGGCGTGCAGTTAACGCTGACGGTACCCTGACTTACAGCTTTGTTGAGTCTCTGGAAGCGTCTAAACCATTCTATGTTGTACGTTTCGTGGGTGGCTGCTTCGTTGTTGCCGGTATGTTAATCATGGCTTACAACACTTACAGAACAGTAAGTGCACCGAAAGGTAGCCTGGTTCCAGAACCAGCCGCAGCATAAGGAGAAGTAGAAATGCGTAATCCACATGAATTAGTTGAAAAGAACGTTGGTCTGCTGACGGTTCTTATCTTAATTGCAATCAGCTTCGGTGCTCTGGTTCAGATCACACCGCTGATGTTCCAACAGCAGGTAATGGAGCCGGTAAAAGGTCTTAAGCCTTACACCGCCCTGCAATTAGAAGGTCGTGATATCTACATCCGTGAAGGTTGTGTAGGTTGTCACAGCCAGATGATTCGCCCATTCCGTGCTGAAACAGAACGTTATGGTCACTATTCAGTTGCTGGTGAGTCAGTATGGGAACACCCGTTCCTGTGGGGCTCTAAACGTACTGGCCCTGACCTGGCCCGTGTTGGTGGCCGTTACAGTGATGAGTGGCACCGCGTTCATTTGATTAACCCTCGTGATGTTGTACCTGAGTCAAACATGCCAGGCTTCCCATGGTTAGCAGAAAACACGCTGACTGGTGAAGACACCGCTAAGAAGATGGAAGTATTCCAGACTCTGGGCGTGCCTTACACAGAGGAAGACATCGCAGGTGCACAGGCGGCAGTAAAAGGCAAAACCGAAATGGAAGCCCTTATTGCTTATCTACAATCTCTTGGCACATACCTGAAATAGTATGGACCAGGGTACTGTAGGCAGCATTTTTACTGTCATCGTCTTCGTCATATTTATGGGCATTGTGTGGTGGGCATTTAGCGGTCGTAACAAGAAAAAGTTCGACGAGGCCGCTAACCTCCCCTTTGCCGACGAAGACAAAGAAGAATCAAAGAAAGAATAGCGGGAGTTAACACTCATGAGCATGTTTTGGACAATTTGGATCTCTGTGATCACACTGGGGTCCATAGTCGGATGTTTTATATTGCTTCGCTGGAACCTGACAAACTACACAGGTCACCCAGAGGGCGAATCAATGGGACACGAGTTTGACGGGATTGTAGAAATCAACAATCCGCTGCCAAGATGGTGGACCATTCTGTTTTACGCCACAATCGTATGGAGCTTCTTTTATCTGGCTCTGTACCCAGGTTTAGGATCTTTCGAAGGCTTTTGGGGCTGGAGAAGTTCTAACCAGGATGTACGGACATTAGAAGAGTCAGCGCAGGCACGTATCGATGCCAAAGAGCGTGGTCTTATCGTAGAGTATGACCGTGAACTCGACTACGCTGCTGAAAAATTTGACCCAATCTTCGAAGCGTACGCTCAGGTACCGGTAGAAGAACTGGTTAAAAACGAAGAAGCGGTTAAAGTGGGTCAGCGTTTGTTCATGCAAAACTGTTCTCAGTGTCACGGTTCAGATGCCCGCGGTAACATGGGCTTCCCTAACCTGACTGATGATGACTGGTTATACGGTGGTTCTGGTGCCAAGATTAAAGAAACCCTGATCAACGGTCGTGTAGCAGCAATGCCAGCATGGATCGATGCCATGGGTGAACAAGGTATCAAAGAAACTGTTGCATACGTGTTGAGCCTGAGTGGTCGTGAAATGGAAGAAAATCACGATGCACTGGCCGAAGCTGGTAAAGCCCGCTTCATGGCATGTGCGGCCTGTCACGGTATGGACGGTAAAGGTAACCAAATGCTTGGCGCGCCTAACCTGACAGATAACATCTGGCTGTACGGTGGCTCTGAGCGTGCTATCACCGAAACTCTGACCTACGGTCGTAACGGTGTTATGCCTTCGTTCAAGAAAACACTGGGTGACAACAAGATCCACGTAGTAGCTACTTACGTGTACAGCTTGTCTAACTAAGATTTTAAAATATAATGCAAAAGCCTCGTTTTTTACGGGGCTTTTTTATTCACCACTAGCGTAATATCAATTCGCATAAAGCCCTGATCAGGTGTTATCCGAATTCGTATTAATCGTTCCATAAAGTTCATCGGGAATGCAGTAATGGAAAAAACCGATACCAAACCCTGGTATAAATACTTCTGGCCGTGGTTTCTAATCGCCGTGCCGGTTTCATCATTTGTTATGGCCTATTTCTTAGTAAATTTTGCCGCCAACACCGAAGATTCATTGGTAGTTGACGATTATTACAAAGAAGGTAAAGCCATTAACGCCAGCATGGCAAAGGTAGAAGAAGCCCGCCGGTTACGGATCATGACCGATTTAACGGTTAACGAAGGCCAGATTGCGCTGGAATTTCATAGCGGTATTCCCAGCACCGGTAACGCCCTTAAGCTCAACTTTTATCACGTCACACTGCAGGAAAAAGACTTCTCGCTGCTGTTAACCCGCGATGCAAAAGGGATTTATCGTGGCTTTACCGAGCAGGACACCAACGGTAAATGGCGCGTATCTCTAACGCCTATCGATGACAGCTGGAAAGTACAGCAGGAAGTCTCTCTGCCTCGTAAAGATAAGATTCGATTCGTTCCCTAATGAACGTTACCGCCATCGAATGCTACCACTGCGGGTTACCGGCAGAAGCAGACAGCCCCTATCATGCCACTATACTCGGTAAAGACCGGGTTATGTGCTGTCCCGGTTGTCAGGCGGTAGCCGAAGCCATTGTTGACAATGGACTGGAAGATTATTATCAGTTTCGTACCGAACCAGCAGCCCGGGGGGATACCGAGTTTCAGGCCACGCTGGGTAAACTGGCGATGTATGACGACCCTTCCCTGCAGGAAGATTTTGTTATTGATGAAGGCAATAACAAACAAATTCAGCTCACGGTAGAGGGGATCACCTGTGCGGCTTGTGGCTGGCTGATAGAAAAGCAACTGGCCAGGGTAAACGGCATCAACCAGGTTTCCGTGAATGTTTCGGAGCGCCGGGCTGCGGTTACCTGGTCTGACGAAGTTATTCATCTGAGCGGCATCTTGAAGGCGCTTAAGAAAATAGGCTATGCAGCACTGCCATTTCAGCCGGATCAACATGAAGCCTCTTACCAGAACGAACAAAAGCAGTTTCTCAAAAAACTGGGACTAGCCGGGCTGATGACCATGCAGGTCATGATGTTAATGACCGGCCTGTACTTTGATCTGTTTGGTGCTATTGAAGCCGAAACCCGCCAGTATTTTTATTGGGTAGCACTGGTACTTACTACGCCAGTGGTTTTCTATTCAGGCAGTACTTTCTACCTGGGGGCAATTAAAGCCATCTGTGCCCGCACCGTTAATATGGATGTGCCGGTAACTATCGCCGTTTTCGGCACCTATATTGCGGGGATAAAATCTACGTTACTGGAAACCGGTGACGTGTACTTTGAGTCCATCTGCATGTTTATTTTTTTGCTGCTGTTAAGCCGCTATCTGGAGCATCGCTCTCGTCATCGGGCAACGCAGATATCCGCCAATATGATGCAGTACATCCCGGTAACTGCTCACCGGCTTAGCGATGATGGCAAAGTTGAGCCCTGCCTGGCAAAACACCTCACGGTGGGCGATAAGGTGCTGGTGAAAGCGGGTGAAACCATTCCGGTCGACGGCCGCATTATCGAAGGCGCATCAGCCATAGATGAGTCTATGCTCACCGGTGAATTTGAGCCGGTTCTGAAAGAAACCGGCGCAGCGGTATTCGGTGGTACAGTGAATCAACAAAATACGTTAACCATTGAAGTGCATCAGCAACTGAAATATGCGCTGGTAAACCAGATTATCCGCCTGCAATCGACCGCAATGGCCAACAAGCCCAAAGCGGCGCAAATGGCAGATTCGTTTTCCCGCTATTTTGTTATGGCGGTGTTAGCGATTAGTGCCCTAACCTTCACCTACTGGACGATACAGGGTAACAACGAGGCATTCTGGATTGCTATCGCAGTACTGGTAGCTACCTGCCCCTGCGCGTTGGGCCTGGCTACGCCATCGGCGCTCACCTGTGCTATGGCCAGGCTCAACAAACAGGGAATATTGCTCAAGCGCGCCGATGCTTTGGAGCAAATTACCGGTATCGATACCATAGCCCTTGATAAAACCGGTACTCTCACCGAAGGTAAATTCGGCATTGCCGACCGCTGGTATGCCAATCCAACACAGGCGGAGTATCTGTTTAATGTTACTGCAAGCCTTGAATCTCGTTCTGAACATCCTATCAGTAGGGCGTTTTCTGCCATCGAGTCGTTTGCGGTGAGTGATTTTGAAGTAACCGCCGGCGGCGGTATTCGTGGCACGGTAGAGGGTAAGCAATATCTGCTTGGCTCAGCCACCTTTACCCAGGCAGACCCATCTTATGTGCCGGTAAGTGCCAATGTATATCTGGTTTGCAATGGCGAGTGCCTGGCTGCCTATGAAGTTACCGACAGCCTCAAAAGAGATACGGCCGAAACGCTCGCCGGGTTAGATACTTTTCAGCTGGTGCTGCTAAGTGGTGATACCCAGCAAAACGTTGATAAACTGGCCGCTAAGCTGCCTTTGGCTGTGGCCACCGGTGAATTAACACCAGAACAAAAATATCAGGCGGTACAGAAACTTCAGGCTCAGGGTAATAAAGTGATGATGTTGGGTGACGGTATTAACGATGCGCCGGTACTGGCCAGCGCAGATGTGTCGGTAGCCGTTGGTAATGCCACCGATATTGCCCGCAATGCCGCGGACGTCGTGTTACTAAGCGAATCACTGAGTACGGTACCGGCACTGGTTGATATTGCTACGAAAACCCGCCGCAAAATCCGCCAGAATATTCTCTGGGCGCTGGGCTACAACCTGCTTATTTTACCTTTTGCGGTTTCTGGCCTGCTGTTGCCGTGGATGGCCGTGATCGGTATGTCATTAAGTAGTATCATAGTGGTTTCAAACTCGACCCGATTATTAAAGTAAGGCGGTATTGTGAGTATTATATATGTGCTGATCCCGTTGGCGATTATTCTGGTCGCGGTGGCGTTGGGAATTTTCTTCTGGGCGGTAAAATCCGATCAGTTTCAGGACCTTGAACGCCAGGGTTACAGCATCCTGTTCGACGACGACTTACCCGAAGAAGAACGTAACCAACAAGCTAAAACCCAGGATAAAGCTAACAGCGATAATGAGTGATTACAGCTTTATCTCGGCATTTATTGTAGGCCTGGCCGGTTCGCTGCATTGCGTAGGCATGTGCGGAGGGATAGCCGGGGCCTTGCGAGCAGCAGTACCTCGCGGTCAGCCACCCCTCACCTATATATTCAGTTATAACCTCGGGCGCATTACCAGTTATGCCATTGCCGGAGCCGTAACCGGCGTACTTGGTCAGGTGGCTCGCGCCTCAGTAAGCCATGGCCTGATGATATTTCAGTTACTTAGCGCTGTGATGCTGATTGCCATGGGTTTGTATCTGGCTCAGTGGTGGCGTGGTCTTGCCCGCCTGGAAAAGCTGGGGAACGGGCTGTGGCAACGAATTCGCCCATGGTCTAAACGTTTTATTCCTTTCAAGTCACCTTTATCGGCGTTTCCTTACGGTTTTATCTGGGGCTGGTTACCCTGTGGACTGGTATATTCAACCCTTACCTGGGCATTAGTCAGTGGTGATGGTTTGTATGGCGCTGCAACAATGGCCGCTTTTGGTCTGGGTACTTTTCCGGCGCTGATTGCTGTGAGCCTGGGGGCCGGCTGGTTATTAAAGCTACTGCAACACCCGAAGACTAAGTCATTGGTCGCAATTTGCCTGATAATATATGCGGTTTTCTTGATTTACCGCGCCCTAAACGGTAATAATTAAACGATGCCCACACGGAGACGTAATCTATGTCAAAAGGCTCAGAATTTTCGATTCATTGTCAGAGCTGTAGTTTCAGCCATTTGTGCCTGCCGGTTTCGTTAAATAAAACCGAACTCGATTCGCTCGATGATATTATCGAGCGTAAAAAGCCGCTTCATAAGCACGATAAACTGGTTAAAGCCGGCGATAAATTTAACTCACTGTATGCAGTGCGTGCTGGTTCATTCAAATCTTTTGTTAGCAGCAAAGACGGCGAAGAACAAATCATTGGCTTCCATTTCCCCGGTGATATTATCGGCTTCGATGCGCTGCGCGAAAACGCTCACCAGAGTTACACTCAGGCGCTCGAAACCGCTATGGTTTGCGAGTTACCTTATGAAACGCTGGATAAAATGGCGGTGCAGTTTCCGAAACTGCGTCACCAGATCATGAGTTTTATGAGTGCCGAAATTAAGCAGGATCACGATCTGATGATGTTGCTTAACAAGCGAACGGCCGAAGAACGCCTGATTTATTTTCTTGCGCATCTGTCCAAACGCTTTGAGGATCGTGGTTTCTCGCCGCGTCAGTTTAACCTGAGTATGACCCGCAATGAGATTGGTAATTACCTGGGTCTGACCGTAGAAACCATCTCCCGCCTGTTAACCCGCTTCCAGAAAGAAGGCATTATCAAGGTTGACGGCAAACTTATCACTATCATCGATTTTGAAGCGATGGATAATAAACTGCATAGTATGGATATCCCCTCCACCACTATCAGTTAATCTGTTATTACGCTGTTTTTCTCTGGTTTTAAACTTTTACTTGATCCCAGACAAGTCTGAAACTGGAGAAACAGCTGCTCACGTCGTACACTCATAATGAAACCTTCTGATGGAGAGTCGTTATGATTGAGTACAGCAATATTCTGGCCGTGGTAGAACCTGAAAGGGAAAATCAGCCCGCTATCTCCAGAGCCATTGAACTGGCCGAAAAAACCGGCGCGTCCATCACCGCTTTAATGACCATCTACGATTTCTCATACGAAATGACCACCATGCTATCCGGTGAGGAGCGTGAGGCCATGCGTCAGGCCGTTGTGAATGAAAGAACAGCCTGGCTTAAAGACCAATTGGCTGAATACGGCCAGCCTATAGAGGCGGCTGTAGAGTGGAATAACCGCCCTTACGAAGCCATAATTAAATACGCCCTTGCCAGCAAGGCCGACATTGTGGTGAAAGCAACCCGCTCTCACGATGATTTACGTTCGGTAATCTTTACCCCCACCGACTGGCATTTAGTTCGCAAGTGCCCTGCTCCGGTACTGCTGGTTAAAGAGCACGACTGGCCCCGGGATGGCAAAATTGTAGCGGCAGTTAACGTAGGAACGGAAGACCGCGAACATGCCCAGCTCAATGATCGCCTCACTAATATTGCATTGGATTATGCCAGGTTGCTGAGCGGTCATGTCCATCTGGCCAACTGCTACCCCGGTACGCCGCTAAATATTGCCATTGAGGTGCCCGAGTTTGATCCGGAGTCTTATAATGCCTCGGTGAAAAACCACCACCTTGAAGAAATGGAAAAACACAGTAATCAATACGGCATCCCACTGGATAACTGCCATGTGAAAGAAGGACTACCCGAAAAAGTTATCCCGCAGGTCGCCAAAGAGCTGGATGCCGAGCTGGTGATTATCGGTACCGTGGGTCGCGTGGGAATTTCGGCAGCACTGATTGGCAATACCGCCGAACACGTTATCGATGAACTCAACTGTGATGTACTGGCCATTAAACCCGACGGCTTTGAAAGCCCGGTGAGTTAATTACCCAGGTGAACTAATCAAACGGACCGTGGCAGGATTTAGTTACTGCCGCGGCATGCCAGGCGATTATTCAGGGATGCAGCCTACCCTGGCTTCACGTATAATGGCGCCCATTGCAATATGGGTCTTTCTTTATCATGAGTTTACACATCAACAGCGCCGCGCCGGCAACGAATACCAAGCAAAAATACAGCTTCAATAAGCTACAAAAACGCATACGCCGTAATGTCGGCAAAGCCATTGATGACTTTGGCATGATTGAAGATGGCGACAAGGTAATGGTGTGCTTATCCGGCGGTAAAGATAGCTACACCATGCTGGATGTACTGATGTATCTGCAACGTATTGCACCGATCAGTTTTGACATAGTGGCGGTTAATCTCGACCAGAAGCAACCCGGTTTTCCGGAACATATACTGCCAGAATATCTGCAAAGCCTGGGCGTTGATTATCGTATTGTAGAGGAAGACACCTACTCCATCGTGAAGGATAAGATCCCGGAAGGTAAAACAACCTGCTCTCTTTGCTCACGGTTGCGCCGTGGCATATTGTACCGGACGGCGACGGAGTTGGGCGCCACTAAAATAGCCCTGGGCCATCACCGTGACGATATGCTTGAGACCTTATTTCTTAACATGTTTCACGGTGGTAAGTTAAAGTCTATGCCGCCGAAGCTGGTCAGTGATGACGGCAAACATGTGGTGATCCGCCCGCTGGCATACTGCACTGAGCGGGATATAGAAAAATACGCCACTACGGTTGAATTTCCCATCATTCCCTGTAATTTATGTGGTTCGCAGGAAAATTTGCAGCGACAGAACATCAAAATGATGTTGCAGGACTGGAACAAACGGTTTCCGGGCCGCATCGAGTCAATGTTCAGGGCGATGCAAAATGTTACCCCTTCGCATTTGGTTGATAAAAACCTTCATGACTTTAAAGCCATCAAAGCAACAGGTGAAGCACAACCAGAGGGTGACATCGCCTTCGATGCCCCCGAGTTTGAACCCGAGAGCCGCCCTGACGCTGCAGACTCCATCAATATCGTAAACCTGACGGAATAAAGGTTGCTATGAAAATAGGCATTGCCCTGGGCTCTGGTGCAGCCCGTGGATGGGCTCACATTGGCGTGATACAGGCACTGGAAAAACTTGGCGTTAAAATCGACGTAGTTGCAGGCTGTTCTATTGGCGCGTATGTAGGCGCTGCCTACGCCAGCGGTCGACTCGAAGAGTTAAAAGGCTGGGCTTCATCGTTAACAGAATGGCAAACCTTGAGTCTAATGGGGATCGGTATTCGCCGGGGCGGACTGGCGAGCGGCCAGAAGGTTTTTGATAAGCTGTCAGATGAATTTTGTGCCGCTAGCTTTGAAGCAATGGACAAACCCTTTGCCTGTGTTGCCACCGATCTGTATTCCGGTCGCGAAGTAGTGTTTAACAAGGGCGACGTAGGCAACTCAATACAGGCATCCTGTGCCATTCCTGCGTTATTTTCGCCCATTGCTTACAATGACAGATGGCTGGTAGACGGTGCGGTAGTTAATCCGGTACCGGTAAACCTGTGCCGACAGTTAGGCGCTGACTTTGTTATAGCAGTTAACCTTAATGCTGATTTCAGGCCATTACAAATAGCCCGGGAAACCGCCAAGCACCAAGAAACTCAGGAAAAAAACGAGCATTTCTTCAAGAAAAGTCAGGATGTTGTACGCCAGTGGTTCTCACCAGAACCAAAGGACAACAGCAAACAGGCGCCGGGTATTTTAAGTGTGATGAGCAGCTCGCTGGAAATTCTCCAGGCCCGGGTAACCCGCTCCCGACTGGCCGGAGAGCCGCCGGATATCTTAATCGAGCCAACGTTAACCGATGTTGGTCTGATGGAGTTTCATCGCTGTGCAGAGCTTTGCGAAACCGGAGAGCAGGTAGTAAAACGCCTGGCCGAACAAATTCGTTATCAACTGGTACTCGACGAAGTATTACCGCCATCAGAAGTAGATCCTGATGCGTTGGAAGCGCCTAAAGCGCCAGACGTAGAAAACGAAGAAATCAGTTGATAACAAAAAAGGGGCTAAATAAGCCCCTTTTTGTTATCGCATTGCTGCGTGTCTAGCTTTTGGCCAGCGCTGTAATACGTAACGGTTCAACGGGCAGTTTTAGTGGCTTGCCCTGCTCTAACCATTCATTATCCAGCATTAACATTCCATTAGTAATGTTCGGTGCGCCGGGTACCTGTGCGTCGAGCTCCTCGTCACTAAAGCGGAACGTCAGGCCTTTCACTGAAGGCATCATAAACGACAGGAATCCGCCCATCTCGTTGAAAAAAGCTTCGTACTGTTGTTTGATGAAACCAAGGTCTTCTGCGGTATATTCGGTCTTTACGTAATCGGCGGTGGTTTCTATCTGCACCGACATATCACATAAGTTAGCGGCTTCACCAAGATCTATCACAACGGATGCATCAGCTAATTTAAGGGCCCGTTCTTTGGGCACTAAAAAGCGGTTTTCTGCTGTAACCGTTAAAGGAATATCCTGTTTTTGGGTAACAATGGTGGCCTGATTAATGGGACATAAATCACTGGTGCCTACTCTTAAAAAGCCAAAGGCAAATTGCAGTGCAGAGGTACTTTCGTCGCCTATTTTATTAATGTGACTGTAAAAGCGTTTGTATTCCACTTCAATTTGCTCAGCGCCGGCACTAAAGGCAGAGGCAAGCAGACTCAGTGCTACTAAGGTACGTTTCATTCGGTGATAAACCCTTTGTTGTATCGGATCATATTCTGAAGTTCATTAACATAGGCCGCACCACGCTCAGAATAGTTCATTAACCCTTCTGCCAGTGCCAGGCCTGTTACCGGTAATTGTGCCCGACGTAAAGAGGCTCTGATATGACGTAGCTCACGATAAGCGTCATGACGGTTAATATTTCGCATATAGGTGTAGGTAGCGCGCGATAAATTTTCAAATTTTGCCACTTCATGACTGGCACCACTGCTACGCCGTGCCGGTACAAAGCCGCAGCCCTTTTTATAACACCATAAACCAAAGAAGTTATAACCTTGCTGGGCGAACCGTGAAGTGCCCCATGCCGACTCATTAGCGGCCTGCATCAATACCAGCTCAACGGGTAAAATATCTACTTTATTGAGCAATTTAGGGATTTGCGCGTCGGCCGGTAAATCCTGATCAACGCGATATTCACCAGCCAGCCACTCCAGGCGCTCATCATCGTCTTCTGTCAGGCTGTTACCTGCGGCGAGCTGACGCTGTAACGTTTGCAGATAATGCCGCAAACTCAGTAAGTAATCGTTTTGCTTTTCCACTTCAGGTTTTAAGTAAGCAAAGAACGCCTTTTTCTTTTCTGTGGTATCTTCTATTGCTTTAAAATCAGGAACCGGTTGCTCGGCCTGCTCGGTTTCCGGTACATCCAGAATATCGGGTTCACTGGTACCGGTCATCCACGCAAGCACCACAATCAGTGCCATAATGGCTATTGCGATAAGGATGATCTTACTGGTTTCCCGTTTATGCATCGAGTATCGAATCCTCTTTGGTTGGGTGTATTTGTTGAGGCGCGTCATCAAGACCAAACAGATCCACGTACAGACGGCCCATTACCAGCGAGTAAACCGGCCCTACCCATAAAATAGCCAGCCCCATGGTAAACAGAACCAACACAAACATCATGATAAAGGCGAGCAACAACAGTGTGAAGGGTAATAAATAGCGGTTCGTGACCCGTGCTGACAGAATGATTGACTGTATCAGACCAAGGCGTTTTTCAACCAGTAACACTACGGTGAACTGTGTAACCAGGTAGACATACAATCCCGGCAGAATAAGCAGATTAAGACCAACCTGCATGAGCAGACTGATCAGCAAATTTGCCGTAACCAGCACCAGAATATAAGGGAAATACTGAAACAGTTCATTAATACTGGTTGCTTTGTGACTAGCCAGTTTTACGCCAAGCATCCGAAAGCCAACAATCATCGGCGTCATCAGCACCAGCATAGCGATATCAAGCAGGCCAGCATTACCCGACTGCATACTTTCCACCGATGTCATGTCCAGCGCCAACAGGTTAATCATTATCACCATAGCGCCAAGACCAATGGCCATGAGCAGGCCGGTGGCTTTTAACAACAAGCCCAGATGTTGCTTATAAAGGCTTTGCGCCTCAGCAAACAGTTGGCGGATATTAAACTGGTATTCGCCGGCCAGAGCACGCTCCAGCGGAGAGCTGTTAGCAGGCGGTTGATTATTGTCGGTCAAAATGTCGTCTCATCGGGTAATCTCGGCGGGGAGTATATCATTGCCATCAGTCTGGCCCAAACAACAAACCACCGACTCAGAGTGTTACCAGTCGTATTGCCAGCGCTACTAACACGACGCCCATTAAACGGTCCAGCCAGTAACCTTTGTCACCGATCAGCTTAGCCACTCTTGAGGTACTTAACAGATAGGATAAAAAGCAAAACCATACCCCGGTTGCGACCGCCAGATAAATACCATAAAAAGCTTTTACGGCAAAAGGCGTTTCAATATCAATGATCGCAGTAAACAGTGATAAGAAGAACAAGGTTGCCTTTGGGTTCAGGCCATTAGTAAGAAACCCGCTTACCAGTGCCTTTTTAGGACTGATAGCCGCGGTTTGCCCAGTGGTAGAAACCGTCGCGGCTGAATCCGACGGACCGGCGCGCAGCGCTCCCCAGGCAAGGTAAAGTAAATAAGCGGCCGACAAATAGCTAATGGCCGAGTATAACCATGGGGTGGTTTTGATGACAACACTTAGGCCGATTAACGAATACGCTACGTGCAGTAATATTCCTAAACCAACGCCCACACTGGTATACATGGCAATGCGCCGGCCGTAGCTGATGCTGTTACGAACAACGATTGCAAAATCAGGTCCGGGACTCGCGACCGCTACCAAATGCACCAACGCAATGGTGATAAACTCACTCATATAATCCATAGGTAACGATCGCCTAGCAATAATCCTGGATAAACCGGGCAACAAATTCCGGCAGGGTTTTACCCGCCTGCCCGACAATTTTTTCTTCAAACAGACTGTTTTGTTGACTCGGTTCCAGGTTGATTTCGATGGTTCGCGCACCGCTATCGGCTGCCATCGCGACAAAATTAGCCGCCGGATACACCTGACCGGAAGTGCCAACAGCAATAAACACATCGGCCTGAGCCAGCGCCATAATGATGTCGTCCATATGCATGGGCACTTCACCAAACCACACGATATCCGGGCGCATTTGCTCACCAGGCAGACAACAACGACACTCTGTTGTGTCATCAAAGTCATCTTGCCAGGGAATTGCTCTGCCGGTGCTACAGCAACGCGCTGAAAGTAATTTACCGTGCATGTGCAGTACTCGTTTACTGCCTGCGCGCTCATGCAAATCATCGACATTCTGGGTAACCAGCAAAAACTGTTCGCCCAGTGCCTGCTCTAATTCAGCCAACGCTTTGTGTGCAGGGTTGGGCTGTACATCTGGTTGCTGTAATTGGGCCCGACGCTCATTGTAAAAGCGATAAACCAGTGCGGGATTGGCCGCGAAGCCCTCCGGCGTGGCGACATCTTCTACCCGATGGTTTTCCCACAATCCGTTGTTATCACGAAAGGTTTTAAGGCCCGACTCTGCCGATACGCCAGCTCCGGTTAACACGACGACCCGGGGTTTATACGTATTAGTCATGGTTAACCTCAACCGGTAATGATGGATTACCTCCCCATTCAGACCAGGAGCCGTCATATACAGTTACCTGTTCTGCACCAGCTTCCAGCGCTGCGAGTCCAATTACGCAGGCAGTAACGCCTGAACCACAGGAACAAATAATCGGTTTGGTTAAATCGATACCGTGTTCTGTAAAATAGTTTTTTAATGCCGCAGGGGATTTAAGGGTTGTACCGTTATCCAGTAATTCAGTAAAAGGAACATTAACTGCCCCGGGCATATGACCACTGCGTAATCCGGCGCGGGGTTCAGGAGCACTGCCCTCAAAGCGCGGGCGACTTCTGGCATCCCAGATAGTGACAGATGGCTCTTCGATAGCAGTAAGGACTTTGTCTGTGTTACAAAACCAGTCATCGCCGGCAGTACCGGTAAACTCTTTGGAAGCAGGTTCTGCAGGCTGGCTGACCACATCATGACCAGCGGCTTTCCAGGCCGGTAGACCACCATTTAACACTGCGGCATTTTTGTGGCCCATCGCCGTTAGCATCCACCACACCCGGGGCGCGCAAAACATGCCCGAGTTATCGTAAATCAGCACCGGTTTGTCTGTGGTGATACCGAGTTTGCCAAACAATGCGCTAAGCACTGCCTGCTCAGGTAAGGTATGCGGGAGTGACGAGGTATGATCGCTGCCCTCGCCGTCCAAATCGAACTTAATGGCACCAGGAATAAAGCCATCAGCCGGATCATCAGCCTGGCCTGACACCGGATTGGTCATTGAAGCAAACAACACAACGTAGTCAGTTAAGTTGCTTGCGCTAATATCGTTTACCGAAATAAGTCGCGGCAATGCTATCTCCCCAAGGTGCAACAAATAATGACTGCATCACCCTGTGTAAACAGCACAAGGGTGATATGAGATATTGCTTGGGATGATTATGCCAAAATTCCGCTGATATTTTAAATTATTTACTTAATAACAGCAGGATATGGGACTGAGCCTGGTGGTAAGGCACTTCAGGGTAAAAGCTGAGTCGTTCTACGATCACCGGAAAGTCACCGGCTTGCTCATTATGCTGAGCGAGAAAATCCGTGGTTATGAAGTTAACCGCTGCTTCCAGTACCTTCTCACCGCCGCTGACTTTCAGGCTAGCGTAACGCCCGGTGGGGATAGTATCGAAACGCATGTCTTCTTCCAGAGCTACCTGTTTTACAGGCCTTTCGCAGGCCAGATCGAAACAAAACGCTTCTGGCGCAACGGTGGTAGGATCGTTATGCAAAAAGTTAAACGTACGGTATTGGTCTGGTGGTAGCTTGTGTTGCCGGCGCCAGCCGATAAAACGCTGAATACTGCCATTCAATCTGGCTGGATGACCGTTATGACGAAGTGCGCAGACCTCCAATGCAGGCAAAGAAATTATGGAGACTTGGGCGTTAAAATCGTCTTGTGAAGGTACTGGCATAGTACTGGGTTCCTCATTCCATTGATGTAAGTAAGGCTGTAACGGTGGCGTTATAGTGGTTTGTTGCACTTTAAACTGAGATGGTGTGTAGCCGGTTACCCGTTTAAACGCGCGGCTGAAACTGTCCGGGGACTCATAACCACAGTCAAAAGCAATGTCGGTAACCGATAACCAGGTTCGGTAAGACAGCAAAAAGTAGCCACGCTGAAGACGGATAAGTTCGTTTAACTTCCCCGGGCCCAGTCCAAGCTTTTGCTGGCACAAGCGTTGAAAGTGGTACGGACTGTAGCCGGCAACTTTAGCCAGTTGATTGAGCGAAACACTCTGATCATGATGGGTTTGGAGATAATCCAGTACGTGTTGCACAGCTGCGTACCTGCCTTAACTAACTGTTGGTAGGGCTAGCCTATCAAAGCTCGGAGCGCCCTGCCCGACAGATATTGCGATAGCCAGCTTAAAGCATTCTGACTTCCCGCTGTGGGAAGGGAATATCGACATCCGCTTGCTGTAACGCTGCAAAGATGGCGGCATTCAACGCGTAACGAATTTCAAAATGACGATTTGGATCGGCCCACACCCTTACGCCAAAATTAATACTACTGTCACCAAAGCTGTCTACGCCAATGGCCGGGGCTTTTTCCTCCGACAAACCATCAACAGTATTAACCGCTTCGGCAATTACGCGGGTAACGCTTTCGATATCACTGGAATACGCCACACCAATCTCCAGCTCTATAAGCATTTGGGCCGCTGAGTTATGCAGGATCTCCCCGACTATTAATTTGTTGGGGATTTGAATAGAAACGTTATCTTCGTTGATCAGAATAGTGTAAGGCAGCATTACCTTATCCACCACGCCGGCGACACCACATACCTGTATGGTGTCGCCAACGACAAACGGCCGGGTAATAATGATGGTAAACCCTGCTGCATAGTTAGCCAGCATGCCCTGAATAGCCAGGCCAGCGCCTAAACCTACCGCACCAACGGCCGCGATCAACGGTGTTACGCTTATACCAATATTGCCCAGCGCGATTATAATCACCAGGCCCAGTACAATCAGCTTACTCGCGCCACCGGTGAAACGGCTCAGCGTAATATCAATATTACGCCCCACCATCATGTTCTCAACGACATTGCCAATCTTGGTGGCAATCCACCACCCAACCAGCAAGATAACCAGCGCACCAGCTATCTGAAAGCTGTAGGTAACGGCATATTCAATGAGAGTATCGTAAAGGGCCTGGGCTTGTTGTAATTCTTCTTGCATGAGAGCAGATTCAGCAGGGTTAGTATATTTCAGAGCATAAACAACAATCTGGTGCTTCACAAGCTCGCAAGTACCGACCAATTTTTGAATACAGGAAGGGTCAGAGACCTCGTGCAATTGCTTTAATCAGGTGAAATTAGAGAATAGTAATTCCTTCCGAATAACACTACTTTGGGGCAAGTTTGACCAGTATCGGTGCATTTTAACGGCTCGATTTACTTAACCTCTTCATTTTTATCACTTCTTTTGGCTTAAAATGCTGGTCTTTAGTTTGCAAGTTATTATTTTGTAATAAAGAAAAGTAGCTACACTGTAATAGTAGCAAACCAGCTATTTTTATAGCTACTACGCGCCAAGCGAATGGATTGATGACCAGAAGGGTTAGGCATGAAAACACTGATTGAATCACCGGCTTTAGTGCTGATCAAAGCATTTGGCTTAAAGCAGGCGGCTTTTTTAATAGTGTTATGTAATCTCGCCGGGTACGGGTATGTTGCCCTGACACCCGCGGCTAGTTTACCGGTAACCCTGGTTTGCGGGCTATTGATGACCTGGCTGGTTGCTTCTATGCTGACCAGTTTACTTGATGAACTGTTTATCATTGATGCCCTGCTGGCCGACGCCAGTAGAAGCCATAATGAATTTGAGCTGGTCACCAGAGCCCCACGCATCCTGACTAATCACATGAAATCGGTATTCGATTTAACTAAGGAAATTTCACGGGAGCGGGACAAACTGGAAGAATATTTCTCCGAAATGAAATATTCCTCACTGCAGATGATAGATTCGGCTAACAAGGTATCGGTAAATGCTACCGAACAATCGGCCGCTACCGAATCTACCGCGGCTGCAGTCAATGAGCTCACGGTATCGCTGGGAGAGATTGTAGAAAAATTCACCCTGGTAAACCAAGCGGCCGAACGGGCCAGCGATTTTGCTCATCAGGGATCACAAAATATTGCCGACCTGGTTAGTGAGTTTGCTCTGGTGCAACAAGAGGTCGCGCAAACACAGCAAGCGATAATAGAGTTAGGTCAATCCGTGGAAGCGGTTCTGGGCCTGACCAGCGCGATTCAGAGTATTGCAGAACAAACTAATTTATTGGCACTGAACGCCTCCATTGAAGCAGCCAGAGCCGGCGATATGGGCCGCGGCTTTGCAGTCGTAGCCGATGAAGTGCGCAACCTCGCTGAAGACAGCCGTAAAACGGCCGACACCATAAGCCAGAGAATGGCAGAGCTCGATAGTCAGCGCATTGAGGTGGCCGATAAAATGCAAAGTGTCACCAGCCACTCGCAAATATGCTCGGATAAAGCAAACAACGCGGCCGAAATGCTGGCACAGATTGAAACCGAATCTGAGAATTCAAAATCTCAGGTTATCGAAGTCTCAGCCATCACCACCCAACAAAGTAAAGCTACTGAGGAAATTTCAAAAAGTATTGAACGTGTAGTGGAAGGCGCCATGGAAAATGCCAGCATTGCTCGTCAGACTTCCACCGTAGCCGATTATCTACGTACCCTTACAACCCGCTAGGAGAAGCCAATGATTGCTGTCATTTCAGGGATGATTATCTTGTTGTTTGTGTTGGTGGGTATTCAGCTATCCATTACCAGAAAACAGCAAAAAGAAAACTTCAGAGTGACATTGAAACTGGTCGCCATTATAAAGCGCATCATTGGCCTGAGCCAGAAGCACCGGGGGTTAACCGCCACTTACCTGCAAGGCAATCAAGCGGTAGCGGGTGAGCTTCACGAAATAAGGCGCAACATTGAGTTGCTCATTAGTGACGCTAACCAGATTGGCCTGACAACCAGTGAAGCGCGCTGGGAAGCCTACCTGGATCATTGGCGACGCCTCGAATCGACCAGTATGCAACTTACGCCACCGGAGAGCTTTAAACAGCATACCAGCCTGATTGAAACCTTGTTGTACCTGCTACAGGACGTGGCCGAACACATAGAGTTTGCCGAGACCGATCAGTCTGTGAATGAGGCGCACTTTTTATGGCGGGAATTTCCTCAACTGGTGGAATATATCGGCCAGGCCAGAGCTGTTGGTGTAGCTACCGCAACCAAAGGGGAATCCACCCAAATTGATAAGGTAAAACTGGGCTATCTGTGCGAAAAGATTAATCTGATGAGTGACACCGTGTTTAATAAATTAAACCAGGTGGCTAAGGTATCTGAAAGCGGCCAGTTAAATCAGGCCAGACAAGCCTGCCTGCAACTGGTAAGCCTGATCAATGAACAGCTAATCCAACCCGGTAAAGTGAGCATTGCTAATCAGGACTACTTTGCCAAAGCCAGTCATACCATGGACCAATGCAACACCCTGTTGGATAACGAGCTGTCAGCGATTGTTACCCGGTTTAGTGACTAACTGCCATCTCACGCCGGCTGCATAGCCCCCTGGGGTAGAACTGTGCGCCCTCTACCCTGACTTTTGGCGGCGTAGAGTAATGAATCGCAATGGGCGATTGCCTTATCGATATCTTCATAAGTGCTGAGCTCAACCAGCCCGCAAGAAAAAGATACTGTAAATTCCTCTTCCGTGCTCTGCCAGGAGGTAACAGTATGCAACGCACAACGGATATCATCCATCACTTCTTGTGCCTGGTGCACAGTGGTATCTTTTAACAGTAACAGGAATTCTTCTCCGCCGTATCGGCAATACTGGTCGGTATTGCGCAATCGCTGCCGAATAAGCTGGCTACACTTAACCAGCACTTCATCACCGGTTTGGTGACCATAGGTATCGTTCACTTTTTTAAAGTGGTCGATATCAATTAACGCAATACAGTTACCTTTTCGGGTTTTGCTAAATACCTTGGTCAGCAAATTAAACATATAGCGTCGGTTGGGAGCGTTGGTTAGCGGATCGGTATAAGCCAACTGATGGATCCTCCTTCGCTGCACAAACAACCATGCCGCCAGAGTGCCAATTAATAGCGCGACCAGTAATATGATAATTGTTTTGAGGTTAGCAGTTTCAATGGCTTGCTGTTGGGCCTCATTTCTGCGTTGAATGTTTTCCAGGTTAACCAGTGTTATGTCTGACGCCATCTCATCGCTCCAGCTATCCAGTCTCTTTTCAAGAGCAGTGACAACATAGGCTTGTTCCTTTTCAAGCCTGGCTAAGCGGATTTCCTTAACAAGTGAAGCATCGTTACTAGTTTCAGCTATAAACACACGCAATAGCGACAAGTGCTTTAAATCCAGGCTACTAAACCTATCGGGATTTTCCGATATCAGGGTAGAAAGTTCGTTCACCAGGGTATTAGCTCTGGCTGAGTTGCGTTTTAATCCGGCCTGAATTGACTGTAAGACCAGCATTCTGCTTTGCTCAATGATATCCCACTCTTGCGGTGAACTTTTCAGGCGAGCCATTTCTACCAGCTGCAATGCAGCCTGTAAATCACCCGGTTTGTTGCGGCGTGCATACACCGATACTTTGGCAATTAATGCATACAATTGGTTGGAAGGGTTCAAAGATTGAGCGAGAAATATTAACTCATCTGCATAAGCCATCGCTTCATCGTACTTTTGCATTTCACTGGTCAGGTTTACCATTACAAAGTATTCCTGTAAGTAGCGTCTGCTTTTCGAGTTGCTCCGTATAAGGTTAAAAAAAGTTACACCGTATTGATAAGCGGCTTCGAAAGCACCGAGATCGTATAAATTGGCAAATAAAAGGAATAAAGCCAGTTCACGATCATAAAAAACGTTCGGCTGTGGATATTCATCATTGTTTTTAAGTGCTGGCATTGCGTATAACAGTTCCGAAATGCCACTTAAAACATCATTACCATAGTCAAAATAATATATCGCCAGGGCCATTGCGACTTGCGCAACAGCCGCTTTGTTGCCAGACAGCAACAACTGCTTTTTCAGATATAACAGGTTTTCCTGTGCATTTTCCCATTGAATCAGACTGCCAGCCCGGAAACTGGCATATAACAACTCATCAAGTTTCTGGAAGGTTTGCCAGTCTTCCTCCGTTGGCGCACTGACCTTTGGTACTATCATATAGTCTTTGAACTCTGCCGGTTCTCTTAAATATAAATAACGGAAAACACGAGCTAAGGATGTATCAGCAGAGAGCAAATCAGTGTGATTTACAGCCTCTACAAACGCTCCCGGCTCTCCATGAAAATGGTTAAGCAAACCGACATATTGATGGAGCCTGGACTTGTCCTCGCTGCTAACAGCATTGCAGGAAACAACGGCGAATAAAATAGAAAGAAAAAAACGGCAGACGTGATTAGCTTTAAACACAAAAATCCTTTTAGTGCGTTAACGACAAACTAGTAAGGATAATCTACCCTTAAGATCAGATAGATGCAATCACCGTGAAATCATTGGTGCAAAAGAAGTCAGCAAGAAAATTTCACAATAATTTTTAGAATAACTGCTAAACCACGATGCCCCCGTTGCTACGTACATCGTGGATAATTAGAGGGATAATGAGGCCTCGCTATCTGGCAATCAGCACAACACCGCCCTGACCTTTTAATGACAGCGTCATCTTGCCATTTTCAGGTACGGTGACTTTTTTGCTTTGCGTTTTATTGTTTGCGTTATCAAACAATAGTTGCACCGAATTTCCGGCCAGCATAGGCAGGTTAACGGACACTTCTTTAGCATCTTTCTCGCCATTTACCGCTACTACATACCAATTGCTGCCCTGCCGTCTGGCAAGTACAACGTGCTTACCCGGATAGCCGTCGACAAACTGGGTTTCATCCCATGTGGCGGGGACTTCGCGAATAAAGTCGAGCACGTGTTCAGGTTGCTCATTGAGGTTATTAGGCGTTAAGCCAAAATGCTGGACCGGTGATTGATACAGCACACTGGTTGCCAGTTCGAAGGTATCGGTGGTTGAACGAATTGTGCCTCGTTCCTGATCACGGGATAAGCGGTCATTTAAAAACACCGGCGCAAAATCCATTGCAGCAACAGTATTACGCGTAAACGGCAATATGGTGGCGCTGTACGCGTGCATATCCAGTGCATTCTGGCTGAATACCAGATTTTCAGACGCTAAAACGGCTTCTGAGGTGACGAAGTTAGGAAACATACGCTCCCAACCCCGAGGTAATGTACAGCCATGAAAAGTTACCCCTATACCATAATCGTTAGCGTCTGACAGGATCCCTTCGTAAAGGGCCATGGTGGCTTGTTTGTCACCGCCAAAGAAATCAACCTTAATCCCTTTTACGCCAATCTTTTGCAGCCAGGCCATTTCCTGCTTACGGGCAATAGACGTATTCATTTTGTCCTGAGGCGTTTGTGGCGCATCGTTCCACCAACCGTTTGAGTTGTACCACAGGATCACCGCTACGTTTTTATCCGCAGCATACTGCACCAGCTCTTCCATTTTATCCCGGCCAATACGGGCATCCCACCAGTTATCAATCAGCACATATTCAAAATTAAGTTCGGCGGCCATATCGATGTACTTGATCTGGTCCTCGTAATTAATGCTGTTATCCTGCCAGACAATCCAGCTCCAGGTGGCCCTACCCATCTTGTAATCTTCAGATGGCTCGTACAGAGGCTTAACCACATCGTAACTCACCGTTGTCTCAACGATCGGCTCTAAATCCTTACCCACTGTAATGGTGCGCTAGGGAGTGGTAGCTGGTAATGCCATAGAAGCATACGTATCGCCAATACCGGCATTTTCACCGGGTTGCGGAAAAGCAATCTTATAGATCCCTTCGGCATTGCCCTCACTAAGACGAGAACCTACATAATGGCTGTCTACCCCTGTTTCAGACAGTAATACCCAACCCTTATCGTCATTTTTAAACAACGCCGGAAAAGTATAACCAACACCATTTGGAGAGGCTTTGGCCATCGATTCATCGTAGGTATATCCTTCTTCGTAACTGGGCTTAGTACCGTTCCAGCCTGTCATAGGCAAGGCCTGGTGGGTGATAAAAGTCGTTGCTTTGTTTGACAGATTAAAACTGGTGGCTTCACTGAGTACCTTAAAGCGGGTCGCTTCATTATTGGATACCACGTGGTAACGCAGCGCGATGTCGTTATCAGACACCTGGAATATGATGCTTATCTCATCTCCTTTAGCGTTACGAAAGCGACTGGTTAAACCGTTGGCCTCGTAAGTTACCTGGCTTACTTTTGCTCTGTCGAGCTCATACTGTTCCAGAATGGTGTTACGTTTGCTGTCGATATAAGTAAGGTTCTGACTAAAATCACCAATAGAACTGTTCAGTCCCAGCGGTGAGCTTTCCAGAAATACTTCGCCCTGATAAGTAACAGAATAATGGGGTTTACCCTTTGTAAGTGACAATGAAACGGCGAGTTGATTATCCGGCCCTTTAATTGTTTCAAGTAGTTCAGCCAACGCCGTATTGGGCGCCATAACGCTTGCCAGGCAAATCGGCAATATCATTCCGTAGCGTTTCATTGTGTATCCTGTCTTAGTTAGCAATTTACCTTTATTGAGCTATCATAATACAATACTGCATTAACAATTTAATAACTAATCAGATCTGATTTTACCTGTTATGAAAATCAGTATTTGGAGGCGTCTTAGCTAAGCGAAAAGAATAGAATCAAAACACTAGAAACCAAACACAGTGCTGGATAATAAGGTCTGTTTAATCTTTGAATTAATGAGAAGTAAAACTTTGAAATGGTGCCCGGGGCCGGACTTGAACCGGCACGCTGTTACCAGCGAGGGATTTTAAATCCCTTGTGTCTACCAATTTCACCACCCGGGCATGGGTTGCACAATTGTGCTGGTGCGGGCTGGTTGCCCTTAAAAAATGGAGGCGGAACCCGGAGTCGAACCGAGATCCACGGATTTGCAATCCGCTGCATAGCCATTCTGCCATTCCGCCTTTGATTGCGTTGTGACGAGAGGCCGTCTACTGCAAACGCAACATTCGAGAAATTGGAGCGGGAAACGAGATTCGAACTCGCGACCCCAACCTTGGCAAGGTTGTGCTCTACCAACTGAGCTATTCCCGCTTTGTTTTCTTGCTGGTTACTTACCGAATGGTTCACTTACCTGTTGGTGCAAACTCTGCTGAGTTGCTGTGTTCCGTTCTAGTCAGTATGTCCTGCTTCGAATGTGGGAGGCATTTTACTTGCCCAAGCGAATGTGTCAACAACTAAAAAACTCATTCGCCGCTATTTTCGCCAAAAACGAATCGTTTGGTCATAAATCCGTCATTTAGCTCAAAAAATACTAATTCTTCAGGCCCGAAAGATGCGGCCACGCTGCTTTTGTGTAGCTAATCATTGACCACACCGACAGCCAGGTAGCGATATAGAGTAAAATATAACCCAGGGTTACCCAGTAAATCGGGAAGCCCATAAACTCTTCCAGGCCAGACAATAAACCAATTAAGGCTAACATTTGAGCAGTGGTCTTGGCTTTACCGATAAAGGATACCTGTACCGTATCGCGCACGCCCTGGGAACCCATCCACTCTCTTAGCGCTGAAACGTAAATCTCACGCACTAACAGTAATATAGCTGGCACGGTGATCCACACCGAATCGTAAGAATGAGTTATCATCAATAACGCGGCAGCCACTATGAGCTTGTCGGCGACCGGATCTAAAAAGGCACCAAACGGTGTTGATTGCTGTAACTTGCGGGCCAGATAGCCGTCAAACCAATCGGTGATTGCCGCAAACCAGAAAATAAACGCTGCGGTTTCTTTTGCCCAGCGCCAGTCCAGAAAATACACACATACAAAAATTGGAATCAGAACTACCCGGATTAAGGTAATTACGTTTGGGATCGTCCACATAAACTACTCGGAAGGGTTTTCCTTTATATTGCGACTATTGTCACACGATATAACCTATTAAGAAACTGCCAATTGGATTTAATATAAGGGCATTCTTATTAATTATGCAAATGGTCGTAAATGGTTTCGGCCAGTTCGTCACTAATCCCCGGCACACTGGCAATCTCATTACGGCTGGCTTTTTTAAGCCCCTGCAGACCACCCATGTATTTAAGCAATGACTGACGGCGCTTGGCCCCTACTCCGGGAATAGATTCCAGTGAGCTGGTTGTTTTAACCTTTTGACGACGGTTACGGTGGCCGCTGATAGCAAATCGGTGCGACTCATCACGAATATGCTGAATTAAATGTAACGCCGGTCGGTCGGCATTAAGCGGGATGGTGTCGTGAGTATCAGCCAGAATCAAGGTTTCCAGACCGGGCTTACGGGTAGTCCCTTTAGCCACACCAATCAGCAATGGTTTTTTATCATGTGGCCAGTCGGCAAAGAAATCTTCGGCCTGCCCTAACTGCCCTTTACCACCATCGATAAACAGAATGTCGGGAATTTTTTCGGCATCCTGCACGTTTTTATACCGGCGTTTTAAGGCCTGAGCCATGGCGGCATAGTCATCACCTGGCGTGATCCCTTCAATATTGTACCGGCGATAATCACTCTTTATTGGGCCTTCACGGTTGAATACTACACAGGACGCCACTGTTTGCTGACCAGAAGTGTGGCTGATATCAAAACATTCCATACGCTGGATTGGGTCGTCCCACTCAAGGGCTGACTCTAAATCAATATAACGAGCAAATACCGACTTTTGCTGGCCATACTGGGCATCCAGTGCATTTTTAGCATTAGCCTGGGCTAATTGAAGGTATTGTTTTTTCTCTTCTCTGGCACCGCGGTAAAAGCGCACTTTATGCTTCGCTTCCTGACTCAGCAGATCGGCTATGGCCACTTCATCTGAAAGCCCCTGAGGAAGCACAATTTGTTTTGGAATAATCTTATTGCCGGCCAGATAAAACTGTAGCAGGAAAGCTTCGAAAATCTCGGACTCGGTAGTAGTTGAAGGTATTTTTGGGAAAAACGCTTTACTGCCCAGCAGCTGACTATCGCGAATAAACATCACCTGGATACAGGCCATTCCGCCCCGATACGCAAACCCAAAAATATCCATCTCGTCCTGGGTACCGGCCACCCACTGGCGCTCCTGCACTTTGCGTAGTGCACCAATCTGGTCGCGATACCGGGCCGCCGCCTCAAAGTTCAGCTGCTCACTGGCGGCTTCCATCTTATCGGCCAGAGAATTGATCACCTGCTGGTTCTTCCCTTTCAGAAACAGCCGCACCAGTTGCACCTGTTCGGCATACTCTTCATCACTCACATAGCCTTTTACACAAGGAGCTGAACAACGTTGCATCTGATATTGCAAACACGGGCGGCTGCGAGCACGGTAGTAGCTGTCTTCACACTGACGCACCGGAAACAGTTTCTGCATGGTACGCAGGCTTTCTCTTACCGCCCAGGCACTGGGATAAGGCCCGAAGTATTCGCCCTTACGCTTTTGTGGACCGCGGTGAAAATCCAGTCTGGGATGTTCATGAGCTGAGAGAAAGATAAAAGGATAGGACTTATCGTCACGTAACAGTACGTTATAGCGTGGGCGATATTTTTTGATGAAGTTATTTTCGAGCAGAAACGCTTCGGTTTCGCTGTTAACCACCGTTACATCCATACGGGCGATCTGACTCACCAGGGCGATGGTTTTGGGATTATCCAGGTTCGCTTTAAAGTAGCTGGAAACCCGGTTTTTCAGGTTTTTGGCTTTGCCCACATAAATAACTTCATCAGCGGCGTTGTACATACGGTACACGCCGGGCTGATGAGTTAACGATTTGAGAAAAGCGTTAGAATCAAATTCTGTCATTGAATCCTGTCAGCAACTACGACAGTTCAATAAGCTTATGGCGTAATGCCAGGTGGGTTAGCTCAACGTCGGTGCTGATTTCTAGTTTATCGAACAAGCGATAACGATACGTGTTTACGGTCTTCGCGGCAATATGCAATTGCTCGGCGATATCCGGCACCTTCTGGCCACGGGTTATGCGAATGGCAATATCCAGTTCACGCCCGGATAAATCGCTGAAAGGATTATCGTTATCCGGCGATAATTTGCTCATTGCAATGCGTTGGGCAATTTCCGGGCTCAGGTACTTCTGACCAGAGGCCACTTTGTATATCGCATTTATCATCTCTTCCGGCTCGGCGTCTTTGGTTAAAAAACCAAAGGCTCCCGCCTGTATTACCTGAGATGGGATAGGATCTTCTTTTTGCATGGAGAGGCCAATTACTTTAATGCTCTCACCAATGCGTAAAATTTGGCGTGTGGCTTCAAGACCACCAATGCCCGGCATATTTAAATCCATTAATACAACGTCAGGCGCAAGCTTCCTGCAGTTCTTTACGGCTGATTCACCATCTTTTGCTTCACATACTACAGAAAAGTCGGCGACATCCTCAAGAATACGTCTGATACCCGTTCTTACCAGGTCATGATCATCTACTAGCGCTATCTTGATCATGTATAACTCACTTTGGCTGTTATAGTCATTATTACTGAAGGGTGTCCTGTACCCCGCTCGTCTCTCACATATTTTCCGAGCAATTGCACCTTTTCCTGTGCCAATACAGCGCATATTAATCAAAAACACCGGTAAAGGTAAGTCTAATTAGAGCTAAATTTCGCTGCGCGGGTATAAATCAGGCAATAAATTCGCGTTATTCGTCGCTGCATTTAGGGTGGGAACACGTCTTTGGCTATTTTTTATCAGCGTGAAGCCCCTGGTGTGCCGGTTATCAGCGAGTATTAGCGCTAAACAAGTTGGTTTAAGTACTCCCTGTGTCAATGCGGTTAGTCCAGAATTTTCGCTCAATCCAAAGTAATGAACACATCAGCAATAACCCCCACCACAAAGGCCAAAGTGAAATCTCTGTCCAGTAGGTTTGAGTTAACCCTGCTTGCATTACGCTTTGCATTCGTTTTCCAGCACTATGCTTGCGTTGCTGTTGCCAGGCAGACCAGTCACTTTCGTTATACACATACAAAGAATGGCTTAGAGTTTCTTCGTTTGCCGATAACGTAATGCGCTGCCAGCCAGAATAAGCCGGGTAAATCACACCGCAAGCCATATTCTGGTTAACTTCGTCGACCTGGGGAATCAACGCAACTGGCGTGCCTTCAGAGTCCTGATACCTTAATGCGTAGTCCGCCAATCTGCTATATAAGTTTTCGTTGACTGAAAAACACCGGGGTAAAGGTTGTCGCGCTATATTGAGGTGATCGTTTTTTACAGGGAGCAAATACGGCGCCAGGGATTGGCGGGCAAGACTTTCAAACAAAAACTGCCAGTAGCGACTATACAATTGTCTCTGCCCTGCGGTACGCCATTGATAAGTTTGGTTAGTCAGGCTAATGGCAACCTTTCCCAAACCCAAATGTGTACCAGGTACAATGACGCGGCCTTCAGCCCCCTTAACAAAACTAAAACCGCTGCTGGCCGGGATATCTGCCGCTATAACGTTTAAAGGCTCACCGGCTTGATCAAACTGCCAGCTGAGTAAGCTTTGGTCACTTTCAATGGTCGAGCCATGGCTTATGCGAAACTGATTCAACACTCCTGGCAGGTTATTCTCTGTAAACAGTGTTGAATCACCGATCACCAGCACACCTAAACCGCGCTTAACTGCAACCGCCAGATTATCCTGCTGGCGTTGTGACAACTTCATCAGGCCACGAGCATCAATGATCAGCAGATCATATTGATTAAGTGTGCTTAGTGTATCAAACGAGTCCACCTGCGCTGTTTTTTCGTCACTGCGGTCTTCCTGAGGATAATTTGCGTGCTGCGAAATATAACGGTTTTTACTGATTTGCGTTTCAACAGTAACCTGCGCGCCCTGCTCTACCGCCCAGTTTTTTACATGCCGGGTTTCAAATGACGGCGCAGATTGCCGGATCAGGAGCTTTGCAAAACTTGGACGTGTTACCTCAAAGGCCAGGTTTTCTTCAACAACAGTTATATCATCCGAGGCTTTAGCAAGTGCTAATTGATACTGCCACAAGCCCTCAGTTTTTACGTTAACCACCAGCTCAAATGTTTCCCCATCTCGCACCGCCTGTTTCGCAACCACCTGGCCGGCCGAATCTTTGAGATAAACGTGATAAAGCGTTTGTTGCAGGTTACCTTTGGCCTCTGCAGGCGCAACCTGCAATACACCGCTTACACGCTGCCACTGACCACGATTCAGCTGTCGTTGCCAACGCATTGATACCAGACCTGTCACTGCGATCCCCTTCTTAAGGGTAACGCTGATAGCCGGATCATTACTTCCCTTTCGCTGCTTAAAGCGCTGCCACTGTTGCATCGTCATGCCATCACCTATAACGACAAGATGTTGCAAAGTCGGTTCAGCCCAAATGATATCTTCAGGCTCGCGCACAACCTTTGGTCGAGACATAGGTAAACGTTTAAACCATTGGGTTTGCGAAAGCGATAGCCAGGCTTGTTGGGTAAACCAGACCGATGCATCCGAGGCAATATCATTGAACGAAGCTTCACTAAGAGGAACTTCGCTATGGGTCACTAAGACAACCGCCGGTGGTTCATTGTCACGCAATTTCACCGGGCTGAGTATCGCCACCAATAATAACCAGGCTGCAATGTTAAGCCCAATAACAACCAGCAGCCTTACTTTGCGCAGCCATAGCCGGTTAATCACCAGTCCCACTGAAACCACACCACAAACGAATAGCATAAAGACCAGCGGTATCAGTAAAGATGACGGTAACCGCCCCAGTAATTCAATGTGAAGAGACTCCCCCATGTAACTTGTCATGGTTGTTCCTCAGCACTGTTAAGCAAATGTTCGCTATAGGCCTCTACCATCGGATTGGTGGACCGGTATTCAGAGTTTGACTGACTCGGCAGTGCCACTGGCGTCAGTTGCCGCCATAACTCGTTATACAGTTGTCGCATGCAATCATCACAATCAGTTAACCACAAACGATCCGCTAACTGCATTTTTTCCAGGGTCGCAACATGACTAACCATAGCTGGCCGGGTCTGAGCCTGTTCAATAAAAGCCGGTTTTAAAAATTCGATGCTGGTGAGCACATCCTTATTCAGCACAGACTTGCTTTGCGTACCGGGACGAATGGTTTGCCTGGCCAGGTTTAATGCTGTTAACAAGTGTGTCAGATGACTGTTGTAGGGATCTTCGGGGGCTGCATCACGGTAGCGCTTGTAGCTGAGTATGTCAGATAAATCCCCCTGATAACGACGCTTTTCGCTAACCGGAGGCGGTTCAAATCCGAGTCGCTTGATGTAAATTCGCTCGGCTTTGCGTGCACGATTAAGAAACGTCAGGGCCTTTTCTTCATACGGCAAGGCCAGCTCAGGCTTCGCCAACAATAACTGCAGTTCGGCATCCCACATAAATGCAATGGCCCTTTTCATTAACGCTTTCGGGCTAAGTGTTCCTATCACGCCAATATCTGTATCGCCATGGGCATGGCCAAACGCATCAATAATTTGCTGATAACCAGACTTATCGTCACTTTCGGTGGCAGCTTCGTGCCCGTGTTCATGACTCGTCAGCGAGTGGTCGCCTGCTGCCAATTGCGGGCTGTCATCATGCTCATGTTCATCGTTATGATCGCCGTCTTTCACCTCAACGTCCGGGGTGCCTTCGTCCTCTTCCCTTTGATTAGCGCCAGTGCCATCATCAAACTCATCCCCCAGATACTGACCATACTTAAGCTTTAAATCACTTTGCGAGTGGCCAAGAGAGCGTGACGTCGCCGTAAAGTCAGACTCAGACAGGATTTCGCGATCGGCAATAAGCTGTTTCGTTTCAATAATAATTTGTCGCTGGCTCTTAAAATACTCAGGCATAAAGTCTATTAATATACCGTCGCCAACTGCTAACGCCTCTTCATCGTCCAGCCAGCGCAATATTTTGGTTTCCGACCGACTCAGTTGCGGCTCCGGGGCTCGGATATCCCACACTCTGACCGTAAAATAAAGCTCGTCTCCCGGTTCCATATCGAGCTGACTAAAATCCCATGATTTTTCGGCATGCCACACCCTATCGCCGCGTTCAATGGTATCGAATTCAAAGATTTCATCGCGAAACTTTACCGCTTCGCCAGAGCCTTTGGCCACCGACGCAAGTATATCCACCTTGCTAATACCAAAATCATCGTTCATCTGCACACTTAGCCGGGGCGTGGGTTGCTCGCTTTTGGCAAATATTGAAATGGTTGATGTGGGCTCGGTAATACGAATCTGAGGCGCGGTATCCGCCGTTACCGCGATACTGTGGATACTACCTATAATCCCGTGTTTATTTTTTATATGGTAAACCCCTGCTCTTTCTACCGGCAGGGTCACTGTAAAGGCTTCATCCTGTTGCAGCAGAGCAATGTCCGGTTGTCCGGCAAATTGCAAAAAGTAAGATTGCTGATGATCGCTGAAGGTTAACTTCCAGGTTACCGTACTGCCTGTCACTGCAGCGATATCAAGGCTCGTTTGTTGGATATCTGGAAGCCCGGTGTAAGCTGGCGGCGTAATGCTAACCAGTGCACTTTCTATTAGGTTTTTTTGGGGTGGCAATGGGGTGTTATTGTCTGTTAGGGCAACCTCATCAAAGGGTAATTCTGTAGTGGAGTTAAAGTAGCCCCCCCCAGAACCAGCGCAATTACCAGAAGGTTTGCTATTCCCGCCCTTCGCCATGGGTAGTCTGGCAATAACTTCACATGAGGGTCTTCCAGAAGTGTCTGTAAAGCCTGCTCTGTTCGCTCACGCTGTAAGGTTTTTAACAGTGAGTCACCTTGCGTTGGCTGAGATAACAGCTGAGCGCTGTGTTGCAACACCGTAAATTGCTGATTCAGGTGCAGCAGTGCATTGTTTAAATGAAGTTTTTTTAATTCACTTTGTGGCAATGCAATAAGCAGGCACGGTAAAAGCGTTAACAAGGCTAGTGTTGCAGACAACCACCACATGCCACTAACAGCAAAGCTCAGCCCACCCACCGCTATCACAATACAGCTTAAACGCAGTGACAGACGGCGCGTATATCGCCATTTTGCTACTTGAATACGCTCTTGCAGCAGCTTGAGTACCGCAGACTGTGACGAACTCACTGCTGGCTATCCTTACCACCCGGGGACAAGTATTCGCTAACCAGCCGCTCGGTACAAAACAATAACAACAGCACACACGCCAGCCAGGGCAAACCCGAAGGCGATGAATCGCTCTCTGTACTCACCTGATGGTCTGGTATCGCGGTAGTTATAGCTACGCCTTTTGCCAATTCAGACTGATACTGAATTTGCTGCGCTGAAAGCACCGGCGACAAGCGTTGTTGCTGTTGTTGGGTAATAGTCAGCAGCTGATCGGCAAGCCTTAAGGGAAAGTCAGGCGTGTTAAGGTGTTTTTCAGGCAGCAAAACCGTATTAGTCTGGCTTATAAGCGATCGCTTGCTAATATCAATCCAAAGCGCATAACGGGTAAAATCAATTTGTTGTTCAGGTGGTAAAATTTGCCAGGTCAGACTTTCAATGCCGTACTGCTGTATTATCGATAACGCCGTTTGCCAGCGCAGGTTACTGGTTGGATCTGCAGACTCAACCACGCCTATTGCTATTTTTTCAATTGAGTTGGCTGCTGCGCCATCTGGCAACGCATCAATTTGGTGCCACTCAACCCGTTCTAATGATGCCAGAAGGACTCTTGGCCCGTTAAATTCTTCAATCTTACCGGTGTGATAAACAACAACCGGGCCAGAAGTTGAGCGGAGGGTATCCTGTAACGTCGCCCATAGATTGATCAGGCTTTGTTCTTCTCCCTTCCCCCGCCAGTTTTGTATTTGCTCCGCACTGAGCAGCGTTGCGGGGTAACCAGCTAACCAGGCCCGGTCCCCGGCATTTACCCTGTCCAGGAGTTCAGAGCGCTGCGACTGACTGGCCGCCTCAAGCCACGCAGGAGTCACCAGCAACCTGGTGTTTCCCGGGGTAGTCGACGTTGAATCGGGGAACAGTGGCTTACTCAGCAATAGCGTAAGTAAAACCAGCATTAAAATGCGCAATAACAACAATAACCATTGGGTTAAATGAATTTGAGTAACCGGTTTTTGCTGGCCGGAGGGTATCAAATCAAGGTGACCAAAGAGCACCGGTCTGACCTTGCTCTTGCTTATCACATGAATAATGATGGGGATGCAAACAGACAATAAGCCTAAGAGCGCTATGGGGGCCACAAAGTAGGTGTTTAACCAGCTCAACATAGCGAAGCTCTCAATGTCACAATCCCCTTACCTTTTTGCGGGCAAGCAGAAATTCATACAGCACTTTATCCAGCGGCTGCTCGATAGTAGTTCGCAATAATTGTACACGTTGGCCTTGCAGGTGGTTGGCCAGATTTCGATTAAACCGTACTCTGGCATTTAAGTACGAAGACTTTATCTGACTGGCGTTAACCCTTTTATATTGACCTGTTTCACGATCTTCAAAGCGTATCTGGCCAGTATAATTAAATTCAATTTCATCCTGAGTTTCCAGTTGAACGGCAATCACATCGGTTCTTGGGCTTACCAATTGCTGCATAAAATGGGTCAGTTCCTCATGTCGCTCATAAAAATCGCTTACGACGATGACGATGCCTTGCTGGCGTACCCTGGCCAGTTGGCTAGTCAGCAGCTCCGCGTCGGGAAAAACATCGCTACTGGTGATCCGGGCTAACTGCAAAAGCAGTTTTTGTAAATGCTGTTGGGTATTGAGTGCTGGCAAAAAACTCACTTGCTTACCAGACACGCCCATCAACCCTATCCCATCGCCCTGTTGATGCGCCAGGTAAGCAATAGTAGCCAGTAAATAACGGCCATAATCAAGCTTTGTTATACTGTCTGAATAATCATTTTTGTGTGGCGTTTTCGGTTGGCGGCTTTGCATCAGCATCGAGGCACTGGCATCCAGAATAAGATACACATTGATATCACTTTCGCGCTCAGCTTCGCACACAAAGTAGCGGTCTGAACGGGCAAATAGCTTCCAGTCTACCCGTGATAAAGGATCGCCGGGTTCGTACACCCTGTACTGGCTGAACTCGACACCGGTTCCGCGCTGAACGCTATTGTGTAAGCCGTGCAGAAACCCCTGCGCGATGGTCCTGGCTACCAACGGCAGGTCTTTTACACGTGAAAAAGTCAGCGGGTCGATGAGTGAATGCATTGCGCTATGAACTTAATGGGCTGGCCGGCGTTTGAACATCATTCAATAAGGCACTGATGACCTGATCGGCAGTAATATTTTGCGCTTCGGCCTGAAAATTAAGTAACATTCGATGCCTGAGAACTGGGTAAGCCACCGCTTGTATATCATCCAGCGTGGCAGCAAAACGGCCGTCAATCAGAGCCTTGGCTTTGGCGCACAACACCAGGGCCTGGCCCGCTCGGGGGCCGGCTCCCCATTGCACAAACTGATTAACCGTATCACTGACGCTCGGCAAGTCAGTATTGGTACGCGTATTTCGCGCAAGCTGACTAACATAACTAAGTAAGGGCTCTGAAATTTCCACTTCCCGCACCAATCTTTGCAGCACAATAATATCTGCCGCGCTCAGAATTTTCTGCAGTTCAACCTCCTGCGTGCCCGTGGTGCGGCGCAGAATTTCTACCTCATCCTCTGCTGTGGGATAACCCACCGACACATACATTAAAAAGCGGTCTAATTGCGCTTCGGGTAACGGATAAGTTCCTGCCTGTTCCACCGGGTTTTGCGTGGCCAATACAAAAAATGGTTTTGGTAACTCGTAACGCTCAGCACTGTAACTAATGGCTTTTTCCTGCATCGCCTCCAAGAGCGCAGCCTGGGTTTTTGGCGGTGTACGATTGATTTCATCGGCCAGCAGTATTTGCGTAAAGACCGGCCCCTGCTGAAATTTAAAAAAGCGCTTACCCGAATCATGATCGGTTTCGAGGATTTCGGTGCCAATAATGTCGCTGGGCATAAGGTCGGGGGTAAACTGAACACGCTGAAAATCCAGTTCCAGGGTTTTCGCCAGCGAACTCACCATCAGAGTTTTCGCCAGTCCCGGCACGCCCTCCAGCAAACAATGCCCACCGGCCAGAATACTCACCAATAATTGGTTAATTACGGTTTGCTGGCCGACAATGACTTTGCCGATTTCTTCACTCACCTGCTCTAAACGAGCCAAAATACCCTGCAATTGTTGCTGGTTAAGTGTTTCCAAAACTGTTTTCCTAATCGGGAGGCGCATTTATGCCGTCATGGCATACACCACAATATTCACTGCAAACCGGGTGTTATCGATCTTTAACCAACGTTTGTTTCTGAAGTCGTAATCCCATTCGCAGCCTAAGTCTTTATTGCTGTAAAGCACACCAATTCTGCCGTTAACCTGAATAGCTTTGAGGTAGTCATGGACTAAATCATCGCCCCAGCCATTAAGTTCAACCGACGTTCTTGGCGGGCCATCAAACTCAAAAAACGCGCTGTAGAGTGGATGATCGTCAGGGATTTTCTGTAGTGCCTGTGGCCCGAAGATATCCGCCATTTGGGCTTCAAAGGTGCGCGCAAACATGCCATCGATATCATGGTTGCAATCATCCACAAAAACGAACCCGCCATTTTTTACATAACGTTTAAAATTTTCTCTTTCCTGCTGATTAAACTGTACCAGCCGGTGACCGGCCATATAGCAAAACGGCGCTGTCAGCATAGCGGGATCAGACAAGGGAACAATGCGCTCCTGCAAATCAACTCGTAAGCTGGTGTATTCAATCAGTGAATTAAGCACATTGGCAGGCATTCTTTCATCAACCTCCCAATCCCCCGATTCATAACTTAAGCGCGTAAAGTAAAAATCGTAATCACTACTTTCCAGTGCTTTCCCCATTCGGGGTAAAGCCAGAGCGCAACACAGTGCACCGGTAGATTTTAAGATCGCTCGTCTGCTGTATGACATAGTCTGTATGGTATCACCTGTCAGGCACGCCGAAACGCGCCTGACAATACCGGCGCTGGCGGTTATACCGCGTCGGATAAACTACTAAAGGTAAAGTCCCTGATTTTCATGGGCGGGATCATATTGCCGTCGATTCTGACCGGCTTACCCAGGGATTCAATGTTATTAAGCATCACAATGGGGCTTTCATTAAACCGGAAGTTTTTGATCGGGTATTTGATTTTGCCATTCTCTATATAAAACGTGCCATCCCGGGTTAAGCCGGTATATAAAAGCGTTTGCGGATCAAGCGCGCGAATATACCAAAGCCGCGTAACGAGAACACCACGACGGGTATTTTGGATCATGTCCTCTAGGGATTCGTCGCCCCCCGCCATAATAATATTACCGCCGAACGGAATATAAGGCATGCCGGTTTTCTTCGCCCAGTAAGGTGAATTAGGCATATTGGTCACAACCCCCCCTTTGATCCAGTCAACACGTTTGCGAGGGTAGCCATCCTGTCCAAACGGTGCTGTAGGTACCTCAGGATGCTGGGGATCGCTGTATATATTTACGCGCTCATCAAACATCTTCTGCCCGAGCTTGTTAGTCGGACCTTCTTCACCCTCGTCAAGCTTATTGCTTAAAAAGCTACGCCCCTCATCAGCAGTTCGCTGACTAAAGTTACGTGCCATATTCTGCAATAATTGCACACTGGCGGCTGGCTCAAGAATGACCGTATATTTACCAGGCTCCATCTCTTTGGCGTCTACCGACCCACCGGCTTTTTGTATGGCAATTTGCGAGACTTTACCGGTATCCAGTTGTTTTACGTCGGTAACATCCTGGCTGGCCCAGCCCGAGCCTTTGCCATCCTCGGTGCGAACAGTCACCGAAAAATCCACATTGGTTGCCGCGTTATAAGCAAACAACCCCTTGTTGTTCATAATAGCGCTGAAAGTAACCTCTTCTTCAAGAAACCCCGAGGACACCATTTTACTTTTCTTCGATGGCATAATACTGGCACCTGCAGCTGTGGCGCGATCCTCAGGCGTTACACTCGCTGTTGAAGGAGCATAACTGGGCGTCTCAAGGTACTTTTGTTTGCCAAATACAGGCACGTATTCCTGATTTTCCGGCGCGAACTTCGCCAGTTGCTCAGAGCGTTTAACCACCTTTTCCAATGACGCATCATCAAATTCGTTAATCGACGCGGTACCGGTTCGTTTACCAAAAGTAGACTGGACCGTCAGCACTACATCGCTTTCTTCACCTGCGGTGGAAACGGCATTTCTGGCGTAGCGGATATTACCTGCGGTGCGGCCGTTGAGATTGCATTCACATTCGTCCGCCTGCGAGAACGAAAGTACTTTGGTCAGCAGTTTTTTAGCTGTTTCTTGTGTAATCATGGTCATGATTTTGTTATCCCTTTTCGTTCCTGGCTATTACACATTACGCGCGGTGTTGATCACATTAACATTGTTAAATCGCGTTGTAGCACAACCATGAGAAACCGCACTGACCTGTGGTGGCTGCCCTTTCCCATCAAAGAATGAACCACCCAGTCGATAATCCGATTTACCTGCTGTTTTTACGCAACTATTCCAGAACTCCTGAGTATTTGACTGATAGGCAACGTCTTCTATTTGATCAACGATCTTGCCATCTTTAATTTCGTAAAACAGCTGTCCGCCGAACTGGAAGTTGTAACGTTGCTGGTCGATTGAATAAGAGCCGCGGCCAGCAATGTAAATACCGTCTTCAACGTCTTTGATGACATCTTCTGCAGAAATGTCCTGCTCATTGGGTTTAAGTGAAACGTTAGGCATACGCTGGAACTGGACATCGGCCCAACTTTGCGAGTAACAGCAACCATGGGATTCCTTTTGATCAATCATATGCACCTGATCGCGAGTCGCCTGGTAGTTAACCAGAATGCCGTCTTTCACTAAATCCCATTCTTTAGTTTTGACCCCTTCATCATCGTAAGCCACGTTACCTAACGAATACTCCTGGGTTTTATCGGCAAACAGGTTGACGATTTCCGATCCATACTGAAATTTGCCGCTGCGCCATTTATCAAGGGTAGCAAAGCTGGTACCGGCATAGTTTGCTTCGTAACCCAGCACCCGGTCGAGCTCTAACGGGTGACCAACCGACTCATGAATAGTAAGCATCAGATGCGCAGGATCGAGCACCAGATCGTACTTACCGGGTTCAACAGAACGTGCTTTTAACTTGGTTTGTAATTGTTGACCAGCCGCCGCCGCATCTTCGACGATATCGTAGGAATTCTTATAACCCACATTGGCGCCACTGATGATGATTTTGTCTTCTTTTTTGCCGTCCAGGTACTCATATCCCATGCCTACCGGGTTGCCTAACCCGTTACGCTGTTTAAATCCACTCTTACCGACAGCAGTGGCAAAAAACGGCGCCCACAGACGATGAACGTCCTGATCGATATATGAGCCTTCAGTAGAGGCAAAATACTTTTGTTCATTAACCAGAAATAACACTGAAGTGATGTAGTTAGCGCCATTTTTCATTGCCGCGTCATTGGCTGACAGCAGTAACTCCACCTTTTCCTGAATCGGTACTTCCATGGCGTTCTTCTTTATCGGCGTTTGCCAACTCACCTCACCGGTGCCTTTCACCGGAGCCAGAACGACAGGTGTATCCTGGAATTTGGAATTCGCCATAGCCACTGCAACAGCTTGTTCTGCAGCTTTAGCGATACTATCAGGCGTCATGTTCGAAGTTGATGCAAAACCCCAGGTACCATTAGCGATAACCCTAACGCCAATCCCCGCAGACTCTCTGTTAACAATGTTATCGACATTGGCTTCACGGGTTGTGAGGAACTGATTCAGATAACGGCCAATTCGCACGTCTGCATAAGTAGCGCCTTTTGCTTTAGCTGCATTCAGCGCAATATCGGCCAGCTTTTTCTTGTAGGCAACATCCATGGGCTTGTCCAGCAACTGTTCGGCTGACACTGCTATCCCTGATACCGGGAGTACCAAGGAGGCCATACCAACGCCTCCCAACTTAATAAAATCTCGTCTTTGCATTTGGGTTACCTTCCTTTGCGGCGTTGTGTTGTTATAGTAACTACTTTTTTCTGTCTCTTTATAACCTCGACCAATTTTACCCGCAGGTCAATAGCTGAAAAGCCAACTGTGCAACCTGTAAACATCAGGGATTCTGTTATCGGTGATGGTAATCGCCTGCATGAGATGCAGCTTGTCGGGCACAGGCATGCCGCTGGCTACCTTGTTTTATAACCCCTCACGCTGGTTATAAACCTTTGTTCCCTTTTTACCTTTACAAATTTTTGGTGAGAAAAGACTGGCTGCAACGGCTATTGAGCAAAACGATTTGATTCGGGGAAAATTGTTACAAATGGTAAATATTGGCATTTCTGTGGTTGGGTGTAATGTCTGGATAGTAAAGTCAGCAATCCAAGCCGTGCCAATTGACAATCCTTTCGATTTGTCACACCCCACCCGGGGGGCTCACCCTCACGTTTAGCTTAGCTAATTTGTTTCTGGCAATAAAAACCCGCAGCGTGTGTAATGCCAGTCAGTTAAGCTGACTGGCATTTTTCTTTGAGGGGTATTTAGCCGGTCTCTTCCTTACCACTCGTGGATAATACCTGTCAGGTCGTTTGTCCGGTAACCTCATCATCCTCAACGATTCCATCAGGTATTCATAGTGAACTGGCAGTTTGGTCACTGTGTCTGGGATAGTGGTCAGGAAGAACACGATAATATGCCTCATACAGAGTCCGAAGCTAAGCCTGGAGGGAGATAAGTCAGGTATGTCTTTTACTGCATCTAGCATCATCATTCTAATCAGGTTGTAGGCGAGCAATAGTCCCCACAGTTCCTGACGCACCATCTCAGGTTTCTTACTACGAAGCGTCAGTTTTGCCTGATGCAGAGTCTGTTTCATTTCCCTGAAGCCCAACTCTATTTCCCAGCGCTGAACATACACATCAACAACTTCTTCGTAGGGAAACTGCATCGCATCAACCATTGAACTAAGTACGCGGTAGGTCTTCCCGTCGACTTCGTAGCGGGTCAGTCTCGCTTCAATAGTTTCAGGTAAACCATCAAACTTCTTTCGTGCCTGAGGCGATGTCGCTAGGGTCACTAAAGCATCATGTTCGTTTAGTTGATGTTTCACTGTGTACTGTAAATCTTTACGGGCGGGAAGCATCCAGTGCGTGTTAACCCCTTTAGTCATCCACAAGTACAGTAGCCCTAGCGAGTAATAGCCTCTGTCGAACAGGGTCAGAGAGTTATCAGGAACAGAAGGGAGAAGCCGCTCTGCAAGAGACATCTCTCCCACATTCCGGCTGTCAAACTCACTGGCCAGAAGAAGGTGACTGGACGTTTCCATCAGACTGCACATGCGTACCTGCGGGTACGGATTATCCCCCCTGGCATTCCGGTCGCAACCAAATGCATCAAGATTCTCAGTAGTATCCTGAGTACGAAACACCACGCCATCAACCGCCAGTACATTTAAACCACACCACTGCTCAAAAGCGTACTCACCAAATGCCCGTTGTGCCATCAGTTTAAAGGTGTGTCCGACGGCATCGGCCCCCAATCGTTGGCGGGCTTGTACCACTGCACTAGGGGCAACAAAACGATTTTTACTCGGTAGCAAAACATCGAGTTTATTCGCAATGTCCCAAACAGGATCGTTACGGAAAAGACTCATACCAACAATGGTAAAAACAACCGAATCCAGAGGTAATCGACGACGTCTGACGGTCGCTACACCTGATAATTCATAAGCTTGCTGGAGAAGTTCAGGGTCAACAAAGGACATCAGTTTATCGATAGCATTCAAGTCTTGTGCATGACTAAATGTATCATCGAGGTGTGTAAGTAAAGACATAAAAAAATCCGATACCAGAGACTGATATCGGATTGTGAACCCGTAGAAAGATCGGTCAACCGATCAGTATAAATTTCTTAACTGATCGGCATTACGCAGCGTGTGCGGGTTTCTTAAATATGGCGGAGAGTGAGGGATTCATTCGCGCCGTCCATGGCGCTCACCCTTAATAAATTAAGGGCAGCCTGAAGGCTGAGCAAATCGACTATCCTGTCGATTTGTCAAACCCCTACCGGGGGGTTCTCACCCTCACGTTTAGCTTAGCTATTTTGTTTCAATCGAGTAGGAGGGAGTTTTACAACTCCCGTCCTCTCACACCACCGGGCATACGGTTCCGTACCACGGCGGTTCATAT
>MDTF01010578.1_pt1 | contig 55157 bp, 51 predicted proteins | sample 811191 | NCBI WGS metagenome assembly MDTF01 (sample SAMN05326649, study PRJNA326480) | marine metagenome | isolation source: seawater | place: Southern Ocean | collected 2011 | reverse complement strand
GCGAGTTCCATCATATATTCCGACATTCTCTGGTATCCTTCGTCTGGTTCAGTTCTTATACATGTGAATATCACTGCGTAATATGGGGGTGAGGGAGTTTTGGCAATGTTCATAATCAACTATTAATGTGTAAAGAATAAAAATACACTTATTGAAACAAGAAACTCTATTTGTGTGTATATACATGTAATATCTTTGTTGTGATATTTATTGAAGAGTGAAATCATGGAAATAGGAATAAGCACATTTGTAGAAAATACCCCAAACCCAACAACTGGAGAATTATTAAGTCCACATAAACGCATGCAAAACTTGATGGAAGAAATCAAGTTAGCAGATGAAGTTGGATTGGATTTATTTGCAGTTGGTGAGCATCACAGACAAGATTATTTGGTTTCTTCTCCAACAACCATCTTAGCCGCAGCAGCTTCAATAACCAAAAATATTCGGTTGAGTAGTGCTGTAACCGTTTTGGGATCAGAAGACCCTGTTCGTGTATTTCAACAATTTGCACACATTGATATTATTTCAGGTGGACGAGCTGAAATTATGGCGGGTAGAGGATCCTTTATTGAATCGTTCCCTTTGTTTGGAATTGATTTAGATCATTATGATGACATCTTCGCTGAAAATTTGGACTTGTTAATTCAGCTGAATAAATCTGAGGTTATTAATTGGAAGGGAAAATTCCGAGCGCCTATAGAAAATAGAGGAGTGTATCCACGACCACATCAAAAAGAAATTCCCATTTGGTTAGCAGTTGGTGGAACGCCTGAGTCTGTTGTTCGTGCAGCTAAAAAAGGTTTGCCTTTAACCATTGCTATTATTGGAGGAATGCCAGAAAGATTTAAGCAATTGACAGACTTGTATCGTCAGGTTTGGCTGGAGTCTGGAAGAGATGAAAAAGACATCCAGATAGCTGTAAATGCTCATGGATTTGTTGGTGATAATACAGCACAAGTAGCCAACGATTATTTTCTTCCTTATACCAATATGATGGGTAAAATAGGCAAGGAAAGAGGTTGGCCGCCAATGTCTAGAGAACAGTATGAAGCCATGCGTTCAATGAGAGGTTCTTTATTGGTTGGAGATCCTCAATTGGTGATTGATAAAATCTTGATGCAGCAAGAAATTATGGGCTTAACCCGTTATGAATTGCAAATGAGTGTAGGAACCGTTCCACATGATCAAATGATGCGTTCAATTGAATTGCTGGGTACAGTTGTTGCTCCAGCTGTGAAGAAGGTAGTTCGTATTTAAAGCTGATTAATTATTGATTCAATCTCGGTATTTAGATCTTTAATTCTAAGGTTGTATACAAATGTATTTTCAATGTAGGCTTTCTCAATGAGCTCGTAAGACTCTATCCTTAGTAAGCAATACTTTTTGAGGAGTTCATTTTGCTTAGCCAAGTCAGAGCTAAGATCTTGAATACCGTTTGATTCTTCAATTAGCGAAATATTTTTTTTCCAGTTAGGAATGCCCTTTGTCTTTATGAAGCTAGCAATGGCATTTGCATCATTGTTTTCCAACATAGTGTATAATTCTAATGCTTCTGTCTCATTTTTCTGAAACTCAACCATCATCTCTTGATATTGACCATCGGAATCAAATAGCGAATAGTATCCAAAAAATCCAGCCAATATAACAGCCAAACCAATTCCTCCTACCCCAGCTGCTTTCCATGCAGAATAGAACTCCCCATTTTCTGCTTTGTGTTTCTTAAGGGTCTGTCCTTGATAAGTTTCAACAATAAGATATATGATCATGGTGTACACAGCGGGAATAAGTGGATTTGGAATCTTTTCTAAAATAGATTCTGGGATTGATAAAAGACTAGCAAAAAGTAAAATCGTACCAATGATACTTATGAAAATGGTATGTTTTGCTTGATCTAGTTTTCCTGAATTGATAAAATTCTGACGGATTAAAAAACCCGCAGCAAGTGGGCCTCCTAAATATGTGGCAATAGAGATAGCTCGTTGAGAGTAATACTTTACTGAAACGTTAGACGAATTGATTGATGAATCATCCATAGTTTAATGATTAATAGAGATTTGAATTTCTCAAATATATAAGAACTTAGTAACTAATTTCATTACATTTCAAGTGCAAATTGATTGAATTAGTATAAGTCGAAATAATCAATAAATATCACAATAAAATTGTGTAGAAAGTGACAGCTTACACCATACCAAATTGTTTTTTCTCTAAGCCGAATCCAACCTAGATAAAGTCCCATTGGTATTAACCAAATAAATGAGATAAAGCTAAAATGAACCAGTGCAAATAAAAGTCCAGTAACTATTACGGTTGAGTAGCCAGAAGTTAATTTTTCTAGTTGGGTAAATAATATAGCTCTAAAACTTAATTCTTCAGTAATCGCAGGGAAAATAGCCATAGATAAAATAGCGGTAAGGAGTGGGAGAGGAGCATCAACGTACGGAGCAATTATGTTTGCATCTTTTAAGTCAAATAAATCTGTAAGTATAGGCGATAGTAGGATAACACCAGCAGTTAATAGGATTTGAATCTCAAAGTAATGCATTGTTTTTAGTATGCTTAATTTCCGAAATTGCACAAATGGTTTGAGGTCATTAATAAAAAGAATGGCAAGAATAAGTGTACTGATAAAGAAGACACCGTCAAGTATTAAAGCATTGACATAGTTTGAATCTATCTTAATTAAGTATAAGCCAAGTATGTAGAGTGCATTGGCTAAAAAAGCAGCCAGGAATTTCTGGATTTCTTTTCGGTGATTGACTTCTGAAACATGGGTTTTAGCTCCACACTTTGAACAGAATTTACTGTCTTTAGAAATTATAGCATTGCAATTTAAACAGTGCCTCTCTTCAATATGCTGCATTGTGGTTATCCTTAACTATAAAGTAGTTTCTTTTTGCAGTTTTTCAATGTCTTTTACAGAATACAACGCGAATAATAAAGCAACAACAATTGCGATTTTCCAAATGATACCACTAAGCAGAAACATGGGAGCTAATATGCCAAAAAACAAATTTAGCACACCATAAAAAATGAGCCCTGTTAGTAATGCAGGGAAAGGCTTACGAATTGACCAAAAAGCTAGTCCAACATAAATGCTAGAGATAATACCTCCAATAATTAATACAACAGTTCCACCACCAATAAAGGATATAAAATTCAAAAACGCAACGATAAAAAGGAAGTTTCGGCCTCGTTCAACCATAGTTTTAGCTTCCCGAATGGCACTTTTCTTCTTGCGAAAATCAATAATGAATTTTCGTTGTTCTTGGTCGGTGCCATTTTGTGGGAAACCGCAATTAGGACAATATTTATTTTCAGGTTTTAGTCCTTCTTGTTTACAGTGGTAACAGATAGAACGGTCTTTAATGATAATTTGCCATCCTCCTCTATATCTATTTCCTGTGGTATTAGCCATGGTGCTTATATATGATTTGACGAAACTAAATAAGTTAATGAATATCAGCTGCAATTGGACAGCAAAAAGCTTTGCATTTCACCCATCTTTAGTTCCTTGCATATACTCAGGAGGCTCAAATTTCAGCGGAATTTAATTCTAAAAATTCCAACTGAGCTAATAATAACCCAAGGTAGATTATACAGGAAAAGCTCAATACTTGAATTGATAGGGATTAAAAAAGAAATAGATGATTTTTTGAATGATTAGGTTGATGATCAAAAGGATTAGTCTTTTAGTTGAATTCTTATTATTGATGCAGTTGACTAGCTTGGTTATTGCCCCTAAAATGAGCGCATAAGGAATCCACAAAGCACCAAGACCTAGAATTAAAGGAACAAAAAAGAAGTAGATATTAGATTCTGATTTTTCATTACTAAAAATCAAAATAGACCCAAAGAAAATTATTGGACTAATTAAATAGGTGGCTAATCCGATTTTAATAAATTGATTGACAGCTTGTTTGTAGGTCATGAATTAATTAGTGATTATTTAGTTGTTATTTCATGGTAGAATTCCCATCCTCATCCCAATATTTGCATTGCTCTTCATTTGTTGAACGGTCTACAATACAAGTACTTTCAATTTTTCCATTGGGATACCAATGGGTTAGTGATTCAATGTCTTTATTGTCGATAGTTTGAGTTTTAAGTTTACCATTGGTGTAGAATAAGGTATTGATATAGGTACTATCTAGAGGCAAAAACCGAAATTCATAGTCTATGTTACCTAGTTCATAATACTCATGAAGTATACGTATGCTATCTCGATAAGTGATTTTTTCTGTAAGTTGGTAAAATCTGTTATAAACTAAAACTTCACCATTTTCCAATACTCCATAGCGTTTATGATCACGATATTCTATTACTTGGGGATACAACTCTTCTTTTTCAATAATCTCGGGAATTAAAGGTTTTAGAACTTCAATTAGATTTTCAGATTGATAAAGAATAATCAAAGAGCCTTCACTGGATTGCCCATTTGCAAGAAGTGAGAAAAATACTATTCCAATAAATATTAGATGCTTCATAAATCTGGACAGTTTCGTCCATTATCAAATAACCACTTTCCTATTATTTCAGTTTCCATGCTTCAAAAGCCTTCCATAAATTGGCTGCATGTTCCATTAAAAGTTGTTCATTAGAATTTATCAACTTTTCAAGTTGAGAGTGAAGTTCAGGTTCTTGTTTCCAGAAATCTTTATCAGATGTAAGAACGGCATTCAAAAGATCGCCTTCGTAGTAATCTCCTTCTACTAGGATGTTGTCTTTTAATCGATCAATTGCAATCGGAATCAAATGTGGTAAGCTTATATTTTGACCAATCAGAATTCTTAAATCCTCAATTTCAAATTCTTTAAGGGGCTTTTTTCTGAGTTGATGACAGGTTTTTATCAAACGACTTTCATGTGTGGGTTCAGCCCAGTAATCGTTTTCCAGTTTTTCTAGTGTCATAGGTTTTATGTTGCATCGACTAAAATATCACATTTACTACAACCTAAATAGCAGTTATTAAAAAGAGAAGTGCACACCAAATGAGATTGTTTCATCTGGTATGCACATGTAAAAACATCAGTCTTTCCGCACAATAATGTAGCAAAGTATTGCCGAAATCAAGGTGACAAAACATCCGAGAACTAACTCTAGAATCGATTTTGAAAACAGATTTCCTACCGTGTTGAGTGTAAAAAAGACAACAAATAACCAAATGAGAATATCAATCAGTTTGTTGGTTTTATTCTGTAGTAGGAGTTTGTATTTGACACCCAAAACGGTAAGGATGAATCCATTTATTAAGATGGAAACCAGCTCGAAAGATTTCATCTCCTCAACCGATTTGAGCTTTCCAGCCCAAACGATATCGTAAGGAATCACTTGAGTGAATATTAAAACATGAAAAAGTAAAAGCGTTCCTAGAATAAAGAACATGATCAATAGAGCTGATTTCTTACTCATTTTAGGTTAATTTCAATTTTGTAATACTTGATTCCAAATTCCTGTTCGAGCCACATCCTGTGTAAACTCTGAGAATGATTTTGCTTTTCTATTTAATACGCGTTCAATGTCGTTAGAAATTTGTTGATTCTTCGGTTCAGTTAAAACATGACTGAACAAATATTCCATGAGCCAAATTACGTCATCTGGAACTTGTGCCTGTTTCATTCCAGCAACATATTGTTCTAAAGTGATGGGCGTAAAATTCAATGTTCTATTACTGGCTTTTGCAATGGTATTTACAGCATCTTTAAAAGTGATTAATTCAGATCCTGTTACTTCAATGATTTGACTGTTGTATTGATTGTCTAACAAAACGGTTGCTGCAACTTCAGCAATGTCATCGGCATCCACAAAAGGGATTAATACATCCGACATCGGTAAATAAACCTCACCCAACATAATGGGTTCTAAAAAGAAACTTTCGCTCCAATTCTGATTGAACCAAGAGGCTCTAACAATGGTGTAATCCATGCCAGATTCCATTACGATTTTCTCACAGGCTTCAGCTTCAACTTCACCCTTACCTGAGAGTAAAACCATTTTTTTAACGCCCAATTCTTTGGCTAAATAGGTTAAACTTTCAATGGCTTCTTTTGCACCAGGAACTGCTAAGTCTGGGTAATAGGTTACATACATGTTTTCGATTCCTTCAAGTGAATCTACCCATGTTTTTTTGTCGTGCCAATCAAATTTTGGAGTGGCATTTCTGGATCCAATTCTTGGGTTAATCCCTCTTTTCTGAAGTTGTTTTACAACCCTGCTACCAGTTTTACCGGTTGCGCCAATAACTAAGGTTTTACTTTTCATAATGTGTTGATATTTAATGTGATTTATAAATGAATGATGAAATGATTAGGGTGAAGAATGAGATGACTCCAGCAACAGTTCTGATGTTTTGATACATATTCCATTTGCTTTCGTATTGCATTCTGAATTGCTTCATTTCAAGGGGAGAAAGCTGTTCTAGATGGAGCACATCAAGGGCGTTGTTTAAAGGCACATTTCCAAGCGCTGTTACACCAAATAGACCTATCAAGTAGATGACAGCGGATGACAATGCAATCCAAAAAACGGGCTTGTTATCAAACTGCAGAAAGGCATTTATAAACACTGCAATCAGGCTCCAAAAAAAGACGATATAAAACAAGGGGTTTAAGATTTCTCTGTTGATGTTTTGCATGGTTTCTAAATAGGTGAAATCGCCCACTTTTTTAGTTCCCAAAATCACAGAAACAGACCAGGCATAGAAGAACCCTGCTGAAAGTCCATTCAGCAAAATTGTGATGATAAATACGGTAGTTTTCATGATACTTTCTTGTTTTTGATGTGCTTAGCGAAGTACGTTTTAGAGTAGGTGGTGGAGTATATGGTGAGAATGAAAAGTTCTAACAGAATAGTGTAGAACATCGGATCACTAAAGAATTCTGCATAGCTGCCTCCACTTGGAATTACAAATACAGGAACTGTTATTAGAGCGTCTAATGAAGCGGCTACAAGCACAAAGGTGAGAGCAAGGTATGTGGGCTTCATTTTTCCATTTCTGTAAAACAAGTAGGTTCCAGTTAAGGCACTTGGAATTATTCCAATAACTAGTAAAATATTGGTTTGTAATTCTTGGTTTTCAAGAATCTGGATGTAGTATGAAATGAGGTAAATACTAACTCCCATGAGCCAAACTACAATACCTCCTAGTAGACTTAAAATGCTGTTTTTCATAATGTATCGAGTTAAAGGTTTACAATCCAGTTGCTGAGGGTTTGATACTCATCTTGCGTTAATGGAGTGCCTTCTTCTTTGGGCATTCGTTTGAGTTCAAAAACTTGCTTTTTGATTTTATGAGCGCGTTTGTCCATGTTTTTTTCCGTGAAAATCATGAATGGATTTTGCTTGCGGTGACAACTATTGCACTTGTTGTTTAGAATGTTGAAAGCCTCTTTTTTGAAGTCATTATTTTGAAAACTACGGGTCGAGTATGAAGGCGATTGAGATGACTTCGCAAACTGTATTGAAGCCCAAATGGCAAGCCATACGATAATCGCAATTCTGGCTTTTTTTAAGAATTCTTTTACGGTCATAATTTTTGGTTTTGAATTATGACGCAAATCTATTTCGGCTGTAAATCAGCTGCTTATTCGAAAAGAACTATGATTTATTCGAAAGGGATTTTAGACCTGACTTGGTCTGTAGCCAAACTTTTTTTCAAAGGCATTGGAGAAAGAACCTAAACTTTCGTAGCCCACAGCCCAAGCTGTTTCTTGAATGGTTTTTTGCTCTTCTTTAATCAATCGGTGAGCTTTCTTGAGGCGCTCGTTCTGCAAGTATTTAAATACTGGAACACCAAACTGAGCTTTGAATTCTTTCTTCAGTTTATTGGGGTTTGTTCCAATTTGATGAGCTAATTCGGTAAGTGATGGCGGATTACTTAAATCTGACAACAATATTTCTTGAGCTCGGTTGAGTTTCTCCAGTTGGGGGATATCAATGGCCGTTGTTTTTTGACTTGCTAACTGACCAAAATAATGAGAGAGTAGTGCCGACATGTGACTCTTGTAGAACATCATTTTGAGTTCACTTTCAAACGTATTACTGAAGAATTGCTCAACCAACAAATACATTTCCGGAGTCATACTAAATACAGGGCCTTCTACATAGTGATCTTTCGGGTGAACGAGTTGAGCTAAAAATTGCTCTAAAAACTGACCTTCACCATTGGGCAGTTGATCTAGATTTCTGATTGTAGTTGCAATAACCAAACATTGAAGCGGTTTATCAGCCGAAACATGGTGCTCAAATTCAACTTCGCTATCGGCATAAAATGAAAGAACCATTCCCTTAGTGTGGTGGTACTCTTTGGTTTCATCTTTGTATTTCACTTTAAGGCCAACATCGCCTTTTCCATAAAAAGCAATGGCAATAACAGGCTCGTCAAATAGACAAATATCCACGAGGGTTTTATCGGTAGATGCTTCTTCCAATAAAATGGTACAATCATTAATATCTATGATCTCACGATTCACAATGGCGAAGATAACCCGATTGGGTTAATGGGGAAATAATGATGATTGATATAGTTTCCAATTCGGAAACATTTAGTACTTTTGAGTAAACGGCCAAGATTAAACTAATGATAGAATAAAAATATGGTGATTGACCAACACCCAGAAAAACGTCTAATTAATGAGAATCATTGCAATTCAAAACCTCAAAAGGTTTTATGAGCAACATCCCGAAACGGAAACGGGTATTAAAGTATGGGTTAAGCAAGTCAAGCAAGCCACATGGGAGAGTCCGAGTGATATCAAACAAACTTTTACACATGCCAGACCAATTGGCAATGGGCGGGTTATCTTCAACGTTAACAAGAACGATTACAGACTAATAGTTAAAGTTGAATATAGGTTGAGAATAGTTTTCGTTTGTTTCATAGGAACACATGAAGAGTATGATGGAATTGATCCATTAACAGTTACGAAGTTTTAAACTTCAATTAGCATGGAAAGTAAAATGCAGATAAAACCAATCAGAAGCCAATCAGAATACCAATTGGCTTTACAAGAGCTATATCAATTGATGGACGCCCCAACGGGTTCAGATGATTTTGATAGAGCGGAATTGCTGAGCATTCTTATTGAGAAATACGAAGAAGAACATTTCCCAATTGAAGATCCCGATCCTATTGAGGCTATTAAATACCTCATGAACGAACTGGATATGAACCAAACACAATTGGGTGAAATTGTTGGTGGTAAATCAAAAGCTTCATTAATTCTCAATAGAAAACGAGCGCTTAGTATTACAATGATTCGAAACCTAAATGAAAAATTGAAAATTCCTCTTGAAATTTTAGTGAGGGATTATCCTTTAGCAACATAAAAGGCTATCAAAACGGTAGCCTTTTTTAATTATCTGGAATTGGCAAAGCATCTCAACTATCATTGGTTTGCAAAATCCCAACTAAAACCTTCCAGCAAATTTGTTTTCCATCATGAGTTTAAACTCGTGAATTTCATCAAGTGTAAACCAATCTTCAGCTAAATCTAATAACTCAGGATTTTCATTAGAGATGAGGTTCCATTTCCAATCGCGGTGCCAGTTTTTGAGTTGTTTTTCTCGTGAAATAGCATTTTTCATTCCGTGAATTTGCTCGTAGTAGAGTAGGGTATTGAGTTTGTATTTCTGAGTGAACTCAGAGCCGAAACCACTTTTATGACGCAAGATTCTTCGTTCTAAGTTTCCAGTAACGCCAATATATAGGACTTCTCTTTTGCTGTTTGATAGGATGTAGACGTAGCCGGTTTTCATGGAATTAAAGTTAGGGATTGTGATTGAACTTGAACTTTGAGTTATTGAAACAAGTTTTATGCGAGTACTAATTACTAAGGTTGAGATCCTGAAACAAGTTCAGGATGACCATCAATGGATGTTTAAACTCAAAATAACCGTCATGCTGAACCTGTTTCAGCATCTCAACTACAATTGATTTGTGAAATTATCAATAGTTCACTCATCACATTAAAATAGCATTTTCCAGTTTCACCTACACACTATTCTCAACCCTCGGGAGTTGTACGTATATTCGCAATGCAAATGAATTTAACCAACAATCAACAAGTAAGGCAATTTAGTTCACTCGAGATTTTAGCTCGAGAGGTGGTAGAGGGTTTCATCACGGGAATGCACAAAAGTCCGTTTCATGGTTTTAGTGTAGAGTTTGCTGAGCACCGTTTGTACAACACGGGCGAGAGCACACGCCACATCGATTGGAAACTTTACGGAAAAACCGAAAAGCTCTTTGTAAAACGCTACGAAGAAGAAACCAACCTGCGCTGCCAATTGGTGATTGATCGTTCATCAAGCATGTACTTTCCGCAAGATTCGGAAAACAACAAAATCACGTTTAGTATTCAAGCCGCTTCGGCACTCACACATTTATTGCGCACACAACGCGATGCCATTGGTTTAACGGTATTCAACAATGCCGTTGAAACGTATTTGCCAGCCAAGCTCAACAATCAGCATTTGTATTACATGTACAGTCAGTTGGAGCAATTGCAGCAGCAAGAAAAGCCCCTACAACAAACACGTGTAGTGGAGGCATTGCATGAAGTTGCTGAGCGTACGCATCAACGCAGTTTGGTGGTTATTTTCAGTGATTTGTTTAGCAACGATGATAACCTAGAAGATTTGTTTGCTGCCCTACAACACTTGCGTTACAACAAACATGAGGTCATCGTTTTCCACACGGTTAAGCGCAACCAAGAGGTGGAATTGGATTATGAAAATCGCCCATATAAGTTTGTTGATTTAGAAACTGGAGCAGAGGTAAAGGTTAACCCAAAACAGATTCAAGAAAGCTACCAACAGCAGCTAACGGCTCGTGAACACGAAATCAAAATTAGATGTGGTCAATACAAAATTGACTTTGTAGAAGCAGATATCGATAAAGGATTTGATACGGTGTTGTTGGCTTATTTACTCAAGCGCAACAAAATGCTAAAACGCTAGTAAATCATCTTGTTGATGTTCTCCACTACACGATCGTCTTGCTCTTGCATTTCTTTCAAGTTCGGAGGATAAAACTCTTCACTTTGCTCAATGGCTTGCATAATTTGTTGCAGAATCGCCTCTGGCGTATCATCATAATTGATGTTTAAAGGCGGCTTAACTCTCAATGAAATCTGAACGCCTTTCTTCTTAATTAGAATTCCTTTTTTATCAAATGCTCTGCGGAAACCATCAATTACAATGGGCAATACAATCGGTTTGTATTGTTTGATGATGTGAGCTGTTCCTTTTCTACCAGGTGCATACGGACGCGTAGTTCCTTGAGGGAAAGTAATTACCCAACCATCGCGCAGTGCATCACCAATTTGTTTGGTATCGTTTGGGTCAACTTCACGCTTAATGTCTTGTCCTTTCTCGCGCCATGTTCGCTTAATTAAGATTCCACCAGCGTAAGCAAAAAGCTTGGGTAAAATTCCAGCTTTCATGGTTTCCATAGCCGCCACGAAATAGATGCGCACTTGTGGATTGAGTAATGTAAAGAGTGATCCGATTTTGTCTTTCAGTCCGTTTTTGATGCTGAAGAAGGTGAGGAGAATGAGCGATACATCTGCAAAGTAGGTTTGGTGGTTGCTCACAATCAAAACCTGACGTTTGGGCAATTTGCGCACATGTTCAGATCCGGTGATGGTGGTGTTGTTTAAGATCTTGAAACGATAGTGTGCGATTAAGCCAAACAGGATGAAAACCATCCGCTTAGAAAAAATAAAGATGCCTAAAGCATCGCGTTTGAAGAGTTTAAATGATGTCATTTCTACTTGCTTCCTATGGTCAAAGATAGCGGTGGCGCGTAAATATCAAAGGTTTTTCACTTTTATTCAAGTAAAAGAATGCGTTAAATTAATGATTGGTAGGTGATAAAACTGGCGATATAAGCCAACACTGTGAGGTACGACAGTTGTACCATTGGCCATTTCCAGCTGTTGGTTTCACGTTTTGTAATGGCCAGCGTACTCATACATTGCATAGCAATTACAAAGAAAATCAACAATGAAGCAGCCGTTGGCATCGACATGAGTGGTTGTCCTGTTGTAGGGTTAATGGTGTTTTTCAAACGTTCTTGAAGCTGTGCAATGTTATCAGCATCACCCTCAACGCTGTAAATAATATTCATGGTACTCACAAACACTTCACGGGCCGCAAAACTACTGATGATAGCAATTCCCATGCGCCAGTCGAAACCCAATGGTTGAATGGCAGGCTCAATTACTTTACCCAATTTTCCAGCAAATGAAGCGCTGATTAAAGCACTGCTTTTCTGCAAAGCCAAGCTGTCTGTTTCGGCTGGATTTTGAGCAATCAACTCATCGTATTGCGTTTCAATTTGCTCCATCTCTGCTGGTGGTCCAAAGGTGGTTAACACCCAAAGAATCACCGAGATAATCATGATTACTTTTCCCGCTTCAGTAACAAAGGTTAACCCCTTGTTCCACATGGTTAACCCCACGTTTCGCCATTTTGGTAATCGGTAAGTTGGAAGTTCTAAAATGAATGAACTGAAGAAATCTGATTTCAACACTTTATTGAAAACCATAGCCACAAAGAAACTCAACACTAAGCCCAATAAATACAGACCCAACATGAATAAACCTTGCACGCTTACAAAACCCAATAGGTAGTCTTTCGGGACAATGAAACCTACCAAAAAGATGTAAACTGGTAGTCGAGCAGAGCAGCTCATAAGCGGAGTAACCATGATGGTGATGAGGCGTTCTTTCCAGTTTTCAATGCTACGTGTAGACATGATTGCTGGAACGGCACACGCAAATCCACTAACGAGTGGAACCACACTTTTTCCGTTCATTCCAACCGAACGAAGCAGGCGATCATTCAAGAAGCTCACGCGAGCCATGTATCCAGTTTCTTCTAATACCTCAATCAGACCAAATAAAATCATGATTTGAGGAACGAAAATGACGATACCACCAATTCCGGCAATGATTCCGTTTACGATAAAATCATTGATAATTCCTGGTGGTAATGTTTCGTTTACGGTTTCTCCCAACCATCCCATACCAGCATCAATCCAATCCATTGGGAAAGTTGCTAAAGTGAAAACAGCTTGGAAAATCACGAAGAAAACAGCCATGAAAATGACATATCCCCAAACGTGGTGGGTTAATATTTTATCGAGTTTGGCCGTTAATGCCAGCGGACTATTGTCTTTGTGAACAATGGCTTGCACTTGCGAAAGCAATGGACCAATGGTTCGGTATCGGTTAGATATTTCTAGAATTTCTTCTTTTTTCGAATCCAATTCAAAATCAGCGAATAGCTTTTGAATCGGGTCTTTTTTATCTGAAATCCACGGATATTTTTCAGCGTTTACAGCTTGCTTAAATGCATTGAAAGCACTGTCGGTATCAACAATGGCTTGCAATTTAGCCATGAATTCTTCCGAAAGATTATTCCCAGGAACGTAGAAAGATTTATCAGCCGATTTAATCTCAGGGATACGATTTTTGAGTTCGTCCAATCCTTTTTGATCTCTGGCATTGATAGCAACTACAGGAACGCCTAGCAGTTCTTCTAATTTCTCGGTATTGATCGAGATTCCGCTTTTCTCTGCAACATCTTGCATGTTGAGCGCAACCAATACAGGAATACCCAAATCGATTACTTGAGTTGCTAAGAATAAATTGCGTTTCAGATTGGATGAGTCTAAAACCAAAATCACACGATCTGGTCTGGTTTCATAATTCTCGTCCATCAAAATTTCACAAGAAACCCGCTCATCAGCCGATTTGGGCGACAAACTGTAAATTCCAGGAAGATCAATGATTTTAACTACATCCCCATTAGGGCAGTTAAATGAACCTGTTTTTTTGTCTACGGTTACACCGGGGAAATTCCCAACCTTCTGATTCAAGCCCGTTAAGGCATTGAAAAGCGTTGTTTTTCCAGCATTCGGATTACCAACCAGTGCTATATGTAACGGGGAATGACTCATTCCAAATTTGAGTTTTCAAAAGTGGTGTTTTCGAGTGCGATAAACAATACCAACAGTGAGGTAATGTTAAGAAAACGTAAAGTCGAAAGGCTTGTTCTATTCCTTAATATCGAGTAAAATCTTGAGCAGCTCAGTACTTTTTTGATTCTCAGGTTCGTAAATCGAATTATAGATTCTAGATTTTTCTTCATTTGTTAAGTGCCAACTGAGCGATATATCTTCAGATCGGGTACGCTTCAACTGGAAGTTTACGATACTGATCTTGTCTTTCAACAGTCCGCTCATCTGCATAAACACGTCATCTTGGTTATAGTTCTGGATCGTTAGGTAGTTTTCAGAAAGTACTTCTAACGGTCTGGTGAACGACTCTACAAATGAGTGGCTGGGTTCTTCTAAAATATCAACGGTTTTGTATCGATCTCGAATTTGAATCACCACAACACCACTTGTATTTTCATTAATCCAGTCTAAAAATTCAGTGATGTAGCGGATGGTATTTACTGACCCGTAATTGTCTCGAATTCCGGCATCCATCACCTCAATAGGCGGATAAGTTGGCATGTGAATGTTTGGTAAAACATAGAAAAAGGTTGCACTCATGCGCAGTGCCGATAAAAAGTTTAAACTGTCGGGCTGATTGTCTCTAAACAATTGTCGGTAATCAACGCTTCCCACCAACCCAACATGATTCAGGTTATCCAAATAATTGGTTTGTGTGAGGAATGAAACGGGTTGACTAGAAATTAGCAATTGCCTACCATCGTTAGAAATGGTTGGTGTTAACAACATCATTGGGATGTCTGATTCTTTTACGGGTAAATCGTAATCAGATACGCTTTTATCCATGTAATACTCCGTGTTGGCAGATAGCTGACGTTCGAATGCGTAACCCCGATCTTTGGTGTAGTAATTACCGGCATATTGAAATGTTTTCACACGAATAAGCCAATCGTGGAGAGCCATATTCAATGCAACAGCATTCAAAATATCGCTGCTTATTTTAGCGTAATACTGTGGACTTTGAAGGTCTAGGTTGGGTTCAGTTATTTTTCGGTAAGCCAATTCGCGGTAATAAGCAGCGCCCAACATTCCACCAGATGATCCAGTAATGAGGTGTGTGCGTTTCATGATAGAACCCTGAGTAAGGCTATCTAAATGCTGCATTACGCGTAAGGTCCAAGCAGAGGCACGAATTCCACCACCGCTACAATTTACAATAACCAACTTGGGTTTTTTCTTGTAAAAAGGCGTGTTGTTCGATTTCCAGTTTTCGAGGATATTTCGAGCATTTTGGGCATCACTAACCAATTGTGCCGTATCTCTTGAAAGCTCTTTTAACCGTTGATTACTGTATTCAACCAAGGGCGAATAACCCAAACCATAAGCATAACTTCTAAACGAATATTCCTGACTGTTTGAAAGGTGATTGTAACCCAAAAACAAGAACACGAAAACCAATGTACTCCAACCTTTTAACCACGAATAAATGGCGCTAACCATCATGGTGAGCATGGTGAGTGTCAATAAAATACTAGCTGCTGCAGGAAGTTTTAAAAGTGAGATTTCTCGGTAAAAACCAAAGAATATGATGCTGATGATAACTCCAATTTCGAAGAACGTTGCATTGATGTGATTCTGAGTGAAAACAGTACGTAGCATTTTAGCATCGTAATGCGAAATATCTCTGGCTAAAGCAATGCGATAGGGGGCAGAAAGGTAGGTGACAACTTTCCATTCTCGCTTGCGAGCAAAGATGCTGAACCAGTGTTCTTTCTTGCTGAAAGCTGTTTTCACTGGGCGAACACGCGGCTTTTGATCTTTGTCTTTTTTCTTGATTTTTCCGAATAACTTCTCGATGTTTTTGTTGGTACTCAAGAAGTATGAATTGGCCAAAAACACAAACAACGAAATTCCCAAAAACAAACCTCCCATGTGAATGAACACTTCGGTTTGATTCACCATTTCGTGGGTCGTTTGGTACATGTAAAACTGGTAGAAATAACTGATAAAAAACACCATTGGAATGATGCAGTTATTCAAACTATACTTGATGAATGGGCGATTAAGCGTTGCTAATATGGGGAACTTATAACCGTTAAGTGCATAACTCGCTAAGTTGAATGAAATGAGGAATCCACCTAGTGCAAATCCCATAATCATGTGCGAGGTAAAACTGACTTGACCTAAGTATTCGGGATAGAGGAAGAGGTTGTAACCACCGTATTTAGCAAGGATTTTTTTCCAAACAATTCCGGTGATGAATATCCACGATAATAGTAAAAGGTGATTGGATTTGATGTGCACCAAAAACAACTGAACGGGAAAGAAATAGATGATTCTATTCAAACGTTCTTTCCACGAGATTTTTGGAGCCATTGAATTGAGTTTAAATTTATTGGTTGAAAGATAATTGATTTATTGAGGATCAATTATCGCTACAGATCAATATGCTTTCAAAAAGTCAGAAACTAAGTAAGCAATGCCTTTGCCCACAGTTGTGTTTCCGTTTGCTCCCAATGTTGGGGCGCCTTCGCACAAATGAATGTACGTTGGTTTACGGTTGATGGTAGACAAATGCACATACTGACGGGCTTCTTCTAATCGGATACCACTTGGTGTAGCGGCACTCACCGGGAAGTGAGCAATACTGTCTAAATCCAACTCAATTCCAAATGGAGCCTCTTTGCCCAAATAGTCTAAAGCCTGATTGATTTGCTCTTTCCAAGTGTGTTCTGACCTTACGAAAACATCTTCAAAAAACTGAGGAAAAACTTCATCAGTGCGATTGGCCCACTCATCCAACATAAATTGATTGTTATACGATTCGTGTAAACCAACCATCGCATATTTATGCATGAATTTCTGATTCATCGCGTAAGCAAAACCATTTCCAGAATGTCGGCCTTCAAGTGCTCTAAAGTCTCCATGTGGATCGCAATTGATCACATGCAGCGGTTTATCCAAAGCCTCTGAAGCACCCTTAATAATCGGGTAGGAATTGTTGTGACCTCCACCAATAACAATGGCTGTTTTGCCAGCTTTAACAATCAATTCGATTAGCGTTGATACACGTTGATCTACTTCTTCAACCAATTCTCTGATTTGAACCAAATCATTCTCATTGGCCTGATTGAGTTGATCTGCTTTCACTTGTAAATCGGCTACTTGAAGTGTGCCTAAAACCAGAATCTGATATCCAGATAAAAAGTTGTTTTCTTGTATGTTGACAAACGCCTGAATGAAACTCCACCACGCATCAATAGCACCTTTTCTACCTAAATTTCCTCGTACTCCAATGTCTTCGGGAATTCCAACCAAAACAAAAGGAGCAGGGGAGTTTTCGATTTCTTTGGTTATCGAAGCGTAAGAAGATTGTTCAACCACATGAAGGGTTTCTCCAAGTTTGGTTTCACCAGTTCGTAAACCAGTGTATTGCAACAATTCTTCTTTAGAAATGGGGTTTATCATTTCTTGGGTGTAATCAAGTTTTCTTTATTCAATGCCACCATCATTTCTTCTATCAACTCAGGTAGCTCATCTTCTAATTTCGAAGTTTTGATGAAGTCGCTAAAAGCACTCCAAATGGTTATTTCGCCATCAGCAGTTGCCAATACAAACTTCACACGAACGTATTTAGAACTTCCCCAGGTTTCGTTAGAACCAGTTAGTTGATATGAAGGATAAATGTCGTTGTAGAAATTGTGTGATCCTTCAACATCCTCCGTATAAGCCTTAAATCGTGGATCTTGTGCATTGTCGTTAACAGAGAAAGATAAAAGCTCTTTCTTTTTACCGTAAGGCATCAAATTCACAACCATTACAGCATCGGTATTCAATGCCTTGATATAAGCCATCAACTGTTGGTTGTTGAGCTTGATTTCAGTGTTGTGAATGTTTGCAGCCGTTGGTGTTGCTTGATACTTATATTCAGCAGCAGCCTCAGCAATAAGTCCTTCAACTTTTTCACTTTGAGCTTTGGTACTCATCAAACTGATGGTAGCAAAATCGGCAACGTGAACTGTTGTATCTAAATCAGGATTTACATAATTGCTAGCCAAATGCTTTTGAGCAAAAAGGCTGCTAGAAGCAACAATGGATAAAACAAGTAAGAGCTTTTTCATGGTTCTCAAGTTTGTATAACACCTACGTTGTAGGCTTTTGTAATTGGAGCTTGGTTTGCTGCCTCAATTCCCATTGAAACCCAAGTTCGTGTATCTTTTGGATCGATGATCGCATCCATCCACAATCTGCTTGCTGCATAGTATGGCGATGTTTGCTCATCGTATTTCGATTTTATTTTTTCAAATAACTCTTGTTCTTTCTCTTTGGTAATTTTTTCACCGCGTGCTTTCATGCTTGAAACTTCAATTTGAAGCAACACTTTAGCCGCTTGCGAGCCACCCATTACTGCTAATTCTGCCGTTGGCCATCCTACAATCAAACGCGGATCGTAAGCCTTTCCACACATGGCGTAATTTCCTGCACCATATGAATTTCCAACAACAACAGTAAATTTAGGAACAACAGAGTTTGCCATGGCATTCACCATTTTGGCACCGTCTTTAATGATTCCACCGTGTTCAGATCTGGAACCAACCATAAATCCGGTAACGTCTTGTAAAAACAACAACGGAATTTTCTTTTGGTTGCAATTCATGATGAATCGAGCAGCTTTATCAGCAGAATCAGAGTAGATAACGCCACCGAATTGCATGCCGTCTTTCTTCGATTTCACCATGGCGCGTTGGTTGGCAACAATACCTACTGCCCAGCCATCAATACGCGCTGTAGCGGTGATGATACTTTTACCGTAATCGGCTTTGTATTCATCAAATTCACTTTTATCAACCAAGCATTTGATGATCTCACGCATGTCATATGGCTTCGAACGCTCATCAGGCATTACACCGTAAACATCTTTTACGTCTTTTTCGGGTAGAGCAGGAGTAGCTCTGTTGAATCCAGCAGAATTAGGATCGCCAATTTTATCTACAATGCGTTTGATGCGATCTAGGCAATCTTGATCGTTGTCGCATTTGTAATCTGTAACACCAGAAATTTCGCAGTGCGTTGTTGCGCCACCAAGTGTTTCGTTATCAATATCTTCACCAATTGCAGCTTTCACCAAATATGAACCAGCTAAGAAAATCGATCCTGTTTTGTCAACAATCATAGCCTCATCACTCATGATAGGAAGGTATGCGCCACCAGCAACACAACTACCCATAATGGCAGCAATTTGAATAATTCCCTGACTACTCATTTGAGCATTATTTCTGAAAATTCGACCGAAATGCTCTTTGTCTGGGAAGATTTCATCTTGCATAGGAAGGAAAACGCCAGCACTATCTACCAAGTAAATAATGGGTAAGTTGTTTTCCATGGCAATTTCTTGAGCGCGCAAGTTTTTCTTGCCAGTAATTGGGAACCATGCACCGGCTTTTACCGTGGCATCATTAGCAACCACGATGCATTGTTTACCGCTAACATAGCCGATTTTGATGACAACACCACCTGAAGGGCAGCCACCGTATTCTTTGTACATGCCATCTCCAGCAAATGCACCTATTTCTATGCTGTGCGTGTCATCATCTAATAAATAATTTATGCGTTCGCGAGCAGTTAATTTTCCTTGGCTATGTAATTTCTCGATACGCTTTTCGCCACCGCCTAAGTAAACTTGTTCTAATTTTCGGTTTAGTTGGGAGATGCGCATACGCATGCGATCATCGTTTTTGTTGAATTCTAGTTCTTTACTATTCGCCATAGTGTATGTCTAATTTTTTGGAGGTGTCCAAATATAAGACTATGGCAATTAGCGCAATGATTTATTGCTACAGCTTTAACAATTCTTTGGCTTGTGGACCTTCGTTAAAGAGTAAATCGATGATGCTTAAGTTGGGGATGAATTCTTCTCGTTCTCCGGCAAAAACCTGTCGGTAGTGAGGTATTTTATTCACGTGCTCGGTAGGATCTTTTGCGTTGAACGCGTTTCTGAAGTCGGCTTCAGGATTGGGATTGTACTCAGATGTGAAATCAATTTGCAAAGTGTGATCTAAGCATGTTAAAATCAACTTGAGAAGTTGAGTGTTGAAGTCGATGAGAAAGGTTTCTTTTTTCTCGTAAAATGGAGCAAATAGATAATCGTAATACTCAAAAAAAGGAGAGGCGTTATAGGTAGATTGTATCGACTTCCAGTGATCTTTTTGCCAATTTTCTTTGTAGCTTATTTTAACATCTTTTATGGCCGTTTTCGAGCTGTTTTTTTCTACTGGAATACTCAACGGTGAAATGCCATTGGGAACTTCAATGAAACAACGGTTTCTATAGGTCTGTTTAATGAAATGTTCGTGTTGCTCAAAGCTTACTTTTTCGAGTTGAAGAAGCTGCTGATAAAAAGCAATTGGACCTAAATATGTAATCGGAAAAACGGGTGTCATTTAACTTCTAAAAGAATTCTGTCTGGTCGAATCATTTGTAAAAACGATTCACGTTCTGATCTGAAAGAGAACAAAACTACAGTTACTTTTCCAATTAAATGATCTTTTGGAATGGGACCGAAATGACGAGAATCTATGCCATTATCGCGGTTATCACTCAACACAAATAAGTAGTCTTTATTGAACATATATTGTTCGCGCTCAACACCATCAACGTAAAATTTATCTTCTTCAAAGGTGAGGTTCACACCTTCGTAATGGTTGATGAGATCTGCGTATAATTCCCAATTTTCTTTATTGAGCTCAATTATTTCGCCTGCTTTTGGAATCCAGTATGGCCCAAAACGCTGATCATTCCATTGGTGATGGGTTTCTTCTAAATAGTGTGGCGCTTGATCTGCATGGCGAGTTCTCACTTCTTTGGCATATCTAACAGTTCCAATTTTCATCAGAATGCTAGCTTGCTTTGAGGTTAAAAAGGCCAGATAAACTGTATTGTCAACTTGTTCCCATTTGGAGATCTCGAGTTGTTGTAACGTCTTCGTTTCAAATCCTTTATTGACTTTAATCTCATGCAAGAATTTGATTTCTTCAGGTTCAATCAATAAGTCTTTACCAACTTGAACATCTCTGTTTTTCAACTGAAAAGTGTCGCCCGGTAAAGCGACAACTCTTTCAGCGTATTGAGTATGATTTATTCCTAATGAATCAGATTGAATGGGAGACTCAATGTAAACTACATCGTTGTAATAAACCGGTTTAATACCCGGTATTTGAAACGGTTTCAGTCTAACAGCATCAGAACTAATTCCACCTTCGAAAAACAAATCCGAAAGAGGAACAGTTAACGGCTTGGTGGTTGTTTTTCCACCGTAGTTTAACATAGAAGTGATTACAATATCACCATCGTATAATGAACCTTCCATAGATGTTTGATGCACCCTGGAAATATCAAAAACAAATGTGCGTAGCAAAACCACAATCAAAACTATGATTGTGATAACCTTCGCCCACGACAATAAAACACGAACTGCCTTATTTTTCATGGGGTTTTCTGATTTAAATATTAATACCCTTTTTAGGTAAGTTGATTAGTTGGAGGTTTTGGCAAAAGTAGGGCAAATAAATGAATCAGAAATTATGCTAATAAATGTCTAATGAATGACTCCGAATTCTTGTTTTTCAATCTGTTCTATTGAGGTAACTTCTTTTGACTTGGGTGTGGTTAAGCCCGTTTCTACAGGAGAATATTTGTAACCATTTTCTCCTTTTGTAATCACCAATGTAAGATCATCACGGGTAATAAAAGCCTCGTTAGGCAACGTATAAACCGTATCACCTTCGGTATAAACAATAGCTTCTCCGTATGATCCTAATGGTGGGGTATCTTGTTCATCGTCAAAATGAGCATGAACCTTTGATGTTCGTGTATCAGGATCAATTTGAGGAGAAATTAAGTGGATGTGAGCCGTGTAAATTCGATCACTACCAGATACGGTGTAAGCTACAGGATCACCTTCTTTTAAATGATTGAGATCTTTAGCATACACACTAATTTCAAGGTGTGGGTGACTCATATCTGCAAATTCTAAAATAGGTTCTTCAGCTTTTACCAAAACGCCTTCGTGCACAAATACATCAGTTACAATTCCAGATTGTTTAGCATAAATTGGAATGGTTTTCATGATTCCATTCTTTTGGATGTAATTGGTAGAGATTCCCACAAATTCAAGCTTCGAAGCCAAGGCATCTGTTTTTACTTTTTGGTTGAGATAATCGTTTTCTACCTGATCGAATTGCTTTTGAGAAACCGCTTCATCGGCAATTAATTTCTCTTTTCGTTTGTAATCCTTTTCCATCACATTCAGGTTGTTTATAGCCAGTAAATACTCTTCTTGCAATGAAATCAAATCGGGGTGTTGAAGCACGGCTAATTGTTCTCCTTTTTCAACGTGAGATCCTGGTAATACCTTTACCTGATGCACAAAAGCACGGTATGGAGCGTAAAATCCAATCTTGTGAGTAGGCGGAACATCAACCGATCCAGTGGCGTGAATCTCATGAAATGCCAATTCGCGGGTAGCTTTGATTAATGTATCTGGCTCCAGCGGTTTGTGGTTTGAAATGACAGCAGCTTCAGATTCGGTAGTTTGATCGTTTGAGCTTGAACAACTCACTAACAAACTGATAATTGGGAGTATATAAATTAACTTTTTCATTTTATTTCGACTGATAAAATTCAACTTGAGTGAGGGCTTGGTTGTAGCGGAAAAGCAAATCTAGATAAGCCGTTTCGGCATTGATTGCTAAACTGATTGCTTGAACAAATTGGAAGTAGTCCAATTCACCAGCATTGAGTTTTACTAAAGATTGATTTTGCAATAATTGAGCTTGTGTGCGGTACTTGCTTCCAGCTTCTTGCAACTGCCTAGATAAGGTTGTAGCTTGCTCACTAGCAACGCGATGTTGTTGTTCTATTTCCAACTCCTTTTGCAAATAGGCATTGTAGTACATATCGCTTTGAATTTGGAGTTGATTCACTTTGCTTTTTTGAGGAATAAACCAAAGCGGTAGACTTACGCCAACACTAAAACCTTGCATGTTATTCAAATTCACAATGCGTTGATTGAAATAACCCGCTCTAAATTCGGGGAAGAAACCACGTTTTTCAAACTGCGTTTTGCGTTGTTGCAATTCCCAATTCATTTGAGCCGATTCGGTGAGTAACGTAGCTGCAGAGTCTTCAATCAGCAAAGCTTTTACTTGTAATGAATCGGTTGGAGAATCTGGTTTGTTAGATAAATAACAAGCTTGCATCAATTCCGATTCAGCGGTATTCAGTTCGTTTTTGGCTTTGGCAAATTCATTCAGAAATGAGATGTATTGCGTTTCAGCCATGCTTTTTTGTAGCAAGTCGATTTCACCAGCCTCATATTGCAAATTAGCTCGAGATTCTAATGAATTAAACAAGCTGTCTTTACTCGAATAAATCGAGAATTTCTCATAAGCATATTGCCACTTGGAGTAAGCCATTTTTACATCTCGGGTTAAGATGGCTTTTTGCGTATACAAATCAGCCTCAGCTTTTGCTTCTAATGCACGGCTTACTTTGCTACCATAAATCTGAGAAGCGATGTTTCCGAAATTCTGTTGAATCGAGAAGAAGTAATCGTTTACATCTTCGTTAATCTGACCGTATTCATAATCAACATCGGTTGTTCCTAGACTCCAATTTTGTTGTTTGTTTTTTCTCGCGAAATCAACTTGCAGTTGCGCATTTTGATAGGCTCTGTTGTTGTTAATTGCCGAGTCAATTGCTGCATCTAAACTCAATGTTTGAGCTTGAGTAGAGCTTCCTAATCCAACCAAAACCAAAATAGCCAGAGCAGCTTTTGATGCGTTGAATGATTTGCTGTGAAACTTCATATACAAAATCGGTAACAAGATTAATGTGAGTAATGTGGAAGTAATCAACCCACCAATAACTACTGTTGCTAACGGCTTTTGAACTTCGGCTCCTGCAGAAACACTGATAGCCATGGGTAAGAACCCGAAGGCAGCTACTGAGGCTGTCATTACAACTGGTCGCAAACGAGAAATGGCACCGTCTACAATCACTTTATCGATGGTGAAACCATGTTCTTCTTTCAGCTGATTAAATCTACTGATGAGTACAATTCCGTTTAAAACGGCAACACCAAACAAAGCGATAAATCCAACTCCTGCAGAAATACTGAAAGGCATATCACGCACCCAAAGAGCAAATACACCACCAATTGCAGCAAACGGGATAGCAGTAAAGATGAGTAAGGCATCGGATATTTTTTGGAAAGCCATGTAAAGCAACAATAAGATCAGTAACAAGACCAAAGGAACGGCAATAGAAAGGCGTTGTTTAGCCGATTGTAATTTCTCGAAATCACCACCGAACTCAATGTGATAGCCATCAGGCAATCGCAATTGATTGTGCAGTTGTTGCTCAATTTCATAAACCAAACTCTCGGTATCTCGATTACGCACATTAACACCAATTACAATTCTACGTTGTGCCTGATCTCTAGAAATACGTGAAGGTCCTTCAATTTCATCGATATAAACCAGCTCAGAAACAGGTATCGATCTTCCTTGAGAACTATTCACATAAATGCGGTCAAGATCTACTTGATGTCTGTTTTCAGAGCTCATTCTTACTACTAGATTATATTTTCGGTCATTCTCTAAAACAATCCCACTAGATTCTCCAGCAAAAGCAGCTCGAACAGTTCTGTTTACGGTTTCTACATTTAATCCATATTGGGCCAAAGCAACTCGATTATAGGTGATAACTTTTTGTGGCAAACCTTCTGTTTGCTCTAACCGTACATCACCAGCACCTTCAATATTTTTAATTACTACTTCGGCTTTTTGACCCAGTTCTGCGAGTTTTTCTAAGTCTCTACCAAATATTTTAACGGCAATATCAGATTTGGTTCCAGAAATCAACTCATTGAATCGAAGCTGGATGGGTTGACTGAATTCAACTTCACTTTTAATTCCGCCCGAAATCAATGCTTCTTTCATTTTGCTCACCAATTCATCTTTGGTTGTTGCAGAAACCCATTCGTCTTTTGGTTTGAGGATGATCATTACATCGGCATCTTCAATTCCCATGGGATCAGTAGGAACTTCAGCGGTACCAATTTTACTCACCATGTGAAGTACTTCTGGGAAGTTTTCTAAAATGATTTGCTCTGCTTGTGTTGAATTTCGGATACTTTCTTCCAGTGAGACATCTGATTCTAAAACCAATTGCATCGCCAAATCACCTTCTTCTAAACTCGGAATGAATTCGGCTCCCATTCGTGTGAAAGTGAATACCGATAGAGCTAAAGTGGTAACAGCAATTCCAATGAGCAACATCGGTTTTTTGAGTGCTCCTTTTAGTGAAGGCGTGTAGATTTTAACTAGAAAGTTGTTGATTTTATCGGAAAGCGTAGTCTTTACTTTGATGTTGCGGTTGAGCATCAAAGAGCTCATCATCGGCACGTAAGTAATGGAAAGTAACATGGCGCCAGTAACTGCAAAACTTACCGTTTGTGCCATCGGACGGAACATTGTTCCTTCAGTTCCTTCAAGTGTTAAAATTGGGATGAAAACCACAATGATGATTAACACACCAAAGGCAGCCGATTGAAACATGTTTGCTGTTGAATTTTGGATAACAGCATTCATCTCTCGTTTACTGATTTTTTGATTGGGGTGATGTTCATGTAAGTGATGTAAAATTCCTTCAACAATAATCACAGCCATATCAATCACAATCCCAAAATCAATGGCTCCGAGCGACATTAAGTTGGCTGAAACACCAAAGATGCGCATCATGATAAAGGCAAATAAAAGCGAGAGTGGAATAACTGATGATACAATAATTCCGGCTCTTAAATTACCTAACAGTAAAACCAAAACGAAGATAACGATGAGTCCACCCTCAACCAGGTTTTTGGTAATTGTTCCCGTTGTTTTACTCACCAAATCAGAGCGATCGAGGTAAGGTTCAATTCGAATACCTTCGGGTAAACTTTTCTGTACTTCAGCCACACGATTTTGAACGTTTACGATAGCTTCAGATGAATTGGCTCCTTTCAACATCAAGGCAATTCCACCAACGGCTTCGCCTTTTCCGTCTTTGGTCATGGCTCCAAATCGGTTTGAATGTCCGAAACGCACATCAGCCACATCGCCAACCGTAACGGGAATGTTGTTTCTGGAAGTGATTACAATTTGATTGATTTCTTCTAAAATATCAATTAACCCATTCATACGGATGTACTGGGCTCTTCCATCTTTTTCGATGTATCCAGCACCTGAATTTTGGTTGTTTTTTTCAAGAGCCGAATAGATATCGTTGATGGTGATGTTTTGTCCGATGAGCTTTTCAGGGTGAACAGCAACTTCGTATTCTTTGACGAATCCACCGAAACTTGAAATCTCGATAATTCCAGGAATTCCGCTTAATTGTCGTTTAACCACCCAATCTTGAATGGAGCGCAAAGCCGTTAAACTGTACTTCTCTTTGTAAGCTGGATCAACCTCTAAAGTGTACTGATAAATCTCGCCTAATCCTGTTGTAATAGGCATGAGTTCTGGTGTTCCATAACCCGCAGGAATTTCACCAGTTACCAAATTAATTTGCTCAGATACGAATTGCCGAGCATCTAAGATGGGAACATCTTCTTCAAAAACTACCGTTACCAAACTGATTCCAAAGCGCGAAATAGAACGCACTTCAACCACGTTGGGTAAGTTGGTTAAGGCAATCTCAACCGGATAGGTAATGAATTGCTCCACTTCTTGAGCACTTAGTGATGGCGATTGTGTAACCACCTGCACTTGGTTGGTGGTGATGTCGGGAACTGCATCAAGCGGTATGTGTTGAATGGAATAAACTCCCATTCCGATTAGCCCCAAAACAAATAGGGCAACCAATAGCTTTTGTTTGATAACAAAGCCAATAAATGCACGAATCATAAAATCTGATTTTGCTTAGTTCGAAAGTAAAAATGGAGTAGGTGAAAAAGAGGTGCTAACTAAGCACGTGGAGGCCCGCGGAGAACGGGTATTTGTTGTAGATGAAGTTGAAGAGCTACTTCGTTTTGAGGAGCTCCAAATGTTTGTTTTTCAACTGCAATTAAGCAGAAAAAGCACGTAAATAATGTGGCTGCAACAAAAACAAAATCCCAATTGATATTAGGTATCGGACTGTTTTTGATTTGTTGGTTGTGATCGATTCCTGTATCAGCGTGAAAGAAGTGCTCTATCAAAGAAAATACGCTTGATTCTTCTTCAGCCTCGGTGTATCTGTTTTGCGACTCGTTGCTGAATAAATGGTCAGATAAATGGTGATGCGGCACAATGTTGTGCAGCGTAACAATGGCAAATGAAAGCCAAATAAATATGTGAGCCCATTTTTTCAACGCGAGCAAAATTAGAGAATGTTTGTCAATGTCAAAGGTTGTTTAACAGAATGATAGCAATACAGACTGCTATAAAGCTAATTTAGATTCTCTCGAAAGTGAGGTAATCAGTTTCGCCATTACCACCGCTAATGTCAATCAAAACCAATTGGGTTTCAGATTGAGAAACAATGTCCCAATCATCATTCAACTCTTGAAGTTCGTTGGCTGCACTGAAAGCAATGACGAAATCATAATCGCTGGCATCATCATCGTCACTACCATCTTTAATTACGCTCCATGTTCCAGCGAATGTTTCCGTACCATCAAATGCCTCTAAAGTGCTATTGCTGTTGAAGGTGAAAACATAACCAACGTAGTGATTGGTTTCATTTGATCCAGAATCGATAAACTCTGTAATTCGCCATGTTCCACGTTGCATATTGGTTCTAACAACAACTGAAACATCACCTGTAACGTTGTCATCGTTGCTGTCATCGTCTTTATCGCAAGCAAAAAATGAGAAAACACTCATTAAAACTACAAGTGGCAAGAATTTAGAGATTTGGATTTTCATAATTACTGATCGTTATGAGGATTTGATTGCGTTAAATGTAAGTCAATTTTTTAGATGGTTAAGCAACAGCCTTCTTACTCAATTTCAAAGCAACTAAGCCACCTAACCAACCCATTGGGAAGTAGGCAAGAGCTAAATCGGTAAGGATAAACCAAGTTGGTGCAGGTAATATAAATACCATGAGAACTCCACCTATAAAGAACAATGCTCCAATACTTAGGGCGAATTTCATTTTATGATTCTGAGCGATAATACCAGCAACAATAGCTCCAACCAATGAACCCAGAGCATGAGCTAAAAATGGAAAAATGAAATGCTCTAAACCCAGGTGAGGCATAGCTTCAGCCAAGGCTTCCATGTTGTTTACATCAACCCCTTCAATGGGATACATCTCATGGCCAACCTTCACCAAAGACATGTTTACAGTGCCTCCTAAAAACCAGCCGACAATTACGGCTACAATGTTTCTTAATACAGATTTGAAGTTCATAGACTAAATTTATTTCAATATAGAAATTCTGGCTATAAACAAAAAAGGCTGCCAATTGGCAGCCTTTTTAATTATGAGTTGTGATTGTAAATATGCACATCGCGTTGCGGATATGGAATTCCAATTCCGGCAGCGTCTAGCTCTAATTTCACTCGTTCGGTAATATCAAAATATAAACCCCAGTAGTCTTCGGCTTTTACCCAAGCTCTACACGTAAAGTTTACGCTGTTGTCTGCCAATTCAGAAACAGCAACTAAGTGAGCCGGATCATCTAAAACACGAGGGTCAGACTCTAACAAATTGTTGAAGATTTCTTTTGCTTGTTTAATATCAGCATCATAACTGATACCAAAAGTAAAATCACATCTCAAGGTATCTTTTGCTGAATAATTTAAGATGCTATCATTACTAATTGTACCATTTGGAATAATGATTTGACGGTTCTGGAAGGTTTTCAATTTCGTTACAAAAATTTGAATTTCCTCAACCGTACCCGTGTGACCACCAGCTTCAATTACATCACCTACTTTAAAAGGTTTGAAAGCCAGTAATAAAACACCACCTGCAAAGTTGGCCAATGTGCCTTGTAAAGCTAAACCAACAGCCAAACCAGCGGCACCTAATACAGCTACAAACGATGTGGTTTCAATACCCACCATGCTTGCCACACTAATGATTAAAAGTGCTTTTAGCGACCAGTTTAATAAGTTGCTTAAAAATGGACGAAGAGTAGGGTCCATTTCTTTGCGCTCCATGGCTCTTTTAGAGGTTTTGGTTATTACTTTAATTACACGTAAACCAATTAATAGGGTTAGTATAGCGAGTATAACCTTAGGTCCATAAACCATAACCAATTCAATAGCTTTTTCAGTATAGGCCTGAACGGTTTCTGTAGAATTTAGGATTTCTTCTTCCATGCGTTAATTTTTAGAGTTGATGTATTCAGTGATACAAACATAAAGGCTAAATGTTTAAGTCGGTCACACACATATTAAGAAATCTCAATCAAAAAAGGCTTACCTCAATGGCAAGCCTTCTTCATTATTTAAATTCATCCCTAAAGTCGTTATCGTAAGAGATCGGAACTTCTTCAAATTCCTCGGTTTCAGTATTGTATTTTTTGTAGCGCTCAAACGGTAAAACAAATAAATGAAGGGTTAATGTTTTACCATCATTGCTGTTGATGAACTGGTGTAAACCTTGATAATCATTGATGTATGAAACACTGCCAGGTTTCAGGATATTCTTGCTGATTTCAACTACAGAGTTAAAGCTTTCACTACCCAAGAAACGTACTTCTGTCATTTCACCAGAAATAACTACAGCCCAGCCTTGTTGGTGACCATAATTGTGAATTGCTGTTTTCTGGTGTGGAAGAGAACAAGCTAAAAGCAGTTCAAACTCGCTACATTTATACAATAAGTTGCGCGTGTGGTGATCTTCATTCCACGAAATGTATGGCTCAAAATCGAGTGGATCTATGTCAACGCGTTTCATAACACTGCCGTAAGTGTTATCAACTGACATATTCAACAATTCATGAATGAGTTCTTTAATTGATTTAATGGGTGTTTTCATGACAAAATTCTCCTTTCAACCATAAAGTTAAATTGTTGATTCAGAGCTAAAAATGACCTTTGTCACAACCTCAGAAAAGAGCATAAAAAAACGGGCTAGCTACTTGCATCGCACCGCTACAACCGTTTACCCTTGCTTTCTTCCGAACCTGGGGGATTCAACAGGAGCTGGTCGTACAAGACTAACCCGAGGCGGCAAAAGTAGAAAAATTCGGCAACTGGCAAGTTTTATTACTGAAAAGTGTAATTCGGCCGTTAGGCTAGTAGAATAATTATATTTGCTCACCAACAATTCTATGTATATAAGATGGAAAACCAACGATTGACAACAGATCAATTTCTTAAATATGCTTTGCTTTTTGGAGTAGTTCAAATAGTATATCAGCTATTCGCATACTTGATGGGTATTGGCTATATGGCTTCTTTATGGAATGTTGGTTTTTCAATTCTACTAAACATTGCTGTATTGGTATACATCATGTTGCAAATTAGAAACGTTTCAGGAGGTTTCATTAGCTTTAGAAAGTTATTCGTAAACACCTCAATAGTTTTGATTTTTGGTTTGTTTTTAAGTGTCATGTTTGATTACGTTTTAAACACTGTAATAGATCCAGACTTACCCCTGAAAATTGTTGAAGCGTCTTTTGAGAATACGCTTTCTATGTTAGAAGGGATGGGACTTCCTGATGAAACTTTAGATGAAACATATGCTGAAATGGAGCAAGCCAAAAAAGAGATTGAATCTGAATACACAGTAGCTCAATTTTTGCCAGCTTACCTCATATCTTATGGTTTGTGGACTATACCGAACTTGATTTTATCACTGATTTTGAAAAAAGAAGAATCACTATTTAAGCCTGAATAACTATGGATATCAGTGTTGTTGTTCCTTTATTCAACGAAGAAGAATCGCTTCCAGAATTAACCGCTTGGATCAAGCGAGTGATGGATGCCAATCAATATACATATGAAGTGTTGTTGATTGACGATGGAAGTAATGACACTTCATGGCAAGTGGTTGAAACCATATCGAATCAGAATCCAGCTGTAAAGGGAATTAAGTTCAGAAGAAACTACGGAAAAAGTGCGGCTTTAAACGTAGGTTTCTCACATGCAAAAGGTGATGTCATTATCACTATGGATGCTGATTTACAAGATAGTCCTGATGAAATTCCTGATTTGTATAACCTCATTATGAAAGAGGGTTACGATCTAATTTCGGGATGGAAACAAAAGCGTTACGATCCAATTAGCAAAACGCTACCTACCAAATTGTTTAACTGGGCAACTCGTAAAATGAGTGGGATTCACTTAAACGATTTCAATTGTGGTTTAAAAGCATATCGTAACAATGTAGTGAAATGCATTGAGGTGTATGGCGAAATGCATCGTTATATTCCTGTGTTGGCTAAGCAAGCTGGATTTGTAAAAATTGGTGAGAAAGTAGTTGAACATCAGGCGCGTAAATACGGAAAAAGTAAGTTTGGGATGAATCGCTTCATCAACGGATTCTTAGATTTATTGACGATTACATTCTTATCGAGCTACGGAAAAAAACCAATGCACTTTTTTGGGTTACTTGGTTCGGTAATGTTCTTTATAGGCTTTTTAATGGTGCTGTTTATCGGTGGCGAAAAGTTGTACTATTTACAAGCAGGAATACGTTATAGGTTAGTAACAGACAGCCCCATGTTTTATGTGGCGCTAACATCTATGATACTTGGAACGCAATTATTCACGGCAGGATTTTTGGGAGAACTAGTTTCTAGAAATGCTTCTGAACGCAACAATTATCAGATAGAAACCTACAAAAACGTAGAATAATAGATGAGATTATCAGCCTTAGTATTGCTTTTATCAGTAGTTATTATGCCTTCATTGGTGTTTGGTCAGTTAAACCAGACCGATGATCAAGGTCGTAAACAAGGTAAGTGGGAAAAGCGTTATTCTAACGGAAACATAAAATACAAAGGCACTTTTAAAGATGATAAGCCTGTTGGCGAGTTTATCTATTACGATTATCGTTTGAATCTGGTGGCTAAAGTAAACCACTTAGGCAATGACTCTGCATCTGCTCAAATTTTCCACAAGAATAAAGCATTGGAAGGTGAGGGGATGTATTACAAACAAGAGAAAACAGGCGTTTGGAAGTTTTACGATAACACCGGTACGCTGAGTGCTGTTGAAACGTTTAAGAGTGGAAAAAAACACGGTAAATCTCAAACGTATCTTCTAAACGGACAGGTTTCTAGAGAAACCGAATATGTAGAAGGATTTGAAACAGGTTTACGCATAGATTACTTTCAAGATGGAACTAAACGCTTTGAAGGTCGTGTTATAGATGGAGTTTTTGATGGTGAGGTTACATTTTATCACCCCAATGGAAAACTCAAAATGGTTGGGAATTATAAGAATGCGGTTCCTGATGGACAATGGATTTACTATGATGAAAAAGGATTACCATTCAGGCATGAGATATATGAAAAAGGCGAGCTTAAAGAAGCTAGCGAGTAAAGCCATTATAGCCGCTTTTACAATTTTTTTTAGTTTCAATCTCTCAGCTCAATTAGCACCTGGATATTATTTTGTTCAGTTAACTGATAAAGTGGGTACACCTTTCAGTGTTAGTCAACCAGAAGCTTTTTTATCGGCTAAAGCAATTCTACGTAGACAAAATCAAGGGATTTCTATCACAACAAATGATTTGCCAATAAATCCAGATTACATTGACTCAATAGAACAGTCTGGAAATATTAGAATTCATCACAAGCTAAAATGGGCCAATGGTCTAGTAATAGAGTCGTATGATACAGCCGCAGTAGAGTCTTTAAAACAATTCGCTTTTGTAGATAGTAATCAGTCTATTTTATCACGTCCAACCATTGAAGGAAAGAGAAGTACGCGATCTACATCAAATAAGTTCAATGAGTTGCCTGTAGATACAGCCATTTTTGGAGCAGCTTCTGGGCAAATTGAGCAATTGAGTTTACAATATTTACATCAGGATGGATTCAATGGAGAAGACATGTTGATTGCCGTTATGGATGCTGGTTTTTCGCAGATTGATACGTTCTCAGCTTTAAGTCATTTATTTCAAAACGGACAAATTCAGGCTACTTATGACTTTGTGCAAAATCAACCTTATCTCGATTATTTTTGGTCGAGACATGGTACTTGGGTGATGGGCACATTGGCGGCAAACGATTCAGGTTCCTTGATGGGCACAGCTCCCAAAGCTGATTATCTATTATTGAGAAGTGAAAATGCATTAACAGAGTATGTATTGGAGGAGTATCACTGGGCTGCAGCAGCTGAATGTGCTGATAGTATAGGAGCTGATATTTTAACCACTTCATTAGGTTACACCACTTTTGATGATTCACTTCAAGATCATTCATACTCTGATATGGATGGTAAAACCACTTTTATTACTAGGATGGCTAATCGTGCGGCTGGTAAAGGGATGTTGGTAATTAATAGTGCAGGTAATTCAGGAGGATCTCTTTGGCGGTATATTTCTGCTCCGGCAGATGGCGATAGTGTTTTGGCAGTAGGGGCTGTTGGTGTAAATGATACCATTGCTGGGTTTAGTTCACGTGGACCAAATTCTGCTGGGTTACTGAAGCCAAATGTTATGGCATGTGGATTTTTTGCTGCTTCTGTTGGATATGATTTTCCTGTTGAATATATAAATGGGACGTCTTTCTCGTGTCCGATATTAGCAGGTGCAGCGGCTTGTTTGTGGCAAGCAAATCCCAACTTGACAAATATGGAGATCATGCACTTAATTGAAGAAAGTGCCGACCGTTATAATAATCCAGATAACGATTATGGAAATGGAATTCCCAATTTTGCTCATGCTTATTGGGTTACCACTGGAATAGATAACGTATCTGAGAATAAATCAACTGCATCAACAGTGATTTTCCCTAATCCAGCTCAAACTGAAGTATGGATTAACAACGATAAAAACACATCAGCTGAGATATATTCATTGTCAGGATCGGTGATTAAAAATCAGGTTGTTGGAGTAGGAGAAGCCATTCAGCTAGATGGCATACCTGCTGGAGTTTATCTTTTGAAGATTGAGAATGATGTACATCGATTGGTTATTCAACCTTGATATCGATCCTCATATTTCCAGAAATAACAATCCATTGATCTTTTAAATCTGGAGGTCCCATCGTACCTCTAGCATCATTAGAGAAACCATAGGGTTCTTTTGGAGGACCGTAGAAATGATGATCCATTTTTTCGTTTCCATTTAAATCTTGGAATACAGCAACGATGTATTTTTCACCCACATTCAATCGCTGAAAAGTAGTTTGTGCCGAGGTACTTTTAACTGGAACCATTCGGTTTTCAATTTTTTCTCCAGTGCTATCTCTGAGTTGAATCATTAATGTACCAGTTGGTTCTTCCACGTTAAATCGTATGGTTAAATCACCTCTGTTTTGTGCGAATATGAAAGAGCTTATGATAGAAAGTAGAATAGTAATTCCAAGTTGTTTCATAAGTACGAAGATATCAATGTGAATTAGTTTGAGTCATCCAATTCATTTTTCCAGTTTAAAATCATTTTAGTGATAAGCTCTATAGGGAACTCATCATCTACAGGGAATTGAACAGATCCTTTGGCATTTTTATAGGAACCAAATTGATCTCTAAATCGATCTAATATCATTGGTTTCATATAATAACCAATGTGTTTTTTGTAGCCTCCAAAATAAACCAATGGCCTTTTCTTGTACTTATATGAAGGCATTTTGTAGGCAAAGTCTTCAACTGCATCAGGCACTAGTTTGAAAACCAATTCACGTAAAGTATTGAGTTTATTCTGTATTTCTTCTGGAAAAGTGGAGATGTATTTATCTACTTCGTTCATTGTACTAAAATAGAAAAAGCCGCATTGGATTTCCAATGCGGCCTTTTAACTAAAAGTAACTTGTAGGATTAGTAAACTACAACTCTTTCAGAGTGAAGTTTTCCATCTAAAGTGATATTCACAAAGTACATACCTTGGCTGTATTGGCCTAAGTCAAATTTTTCATTGAATTGTGTACTTGGATTATCCCATTTGCGGTTTAAGATTACTTTACCTGTGAAGTCGATAATTTGAATAGCAACTTCATCAGCTCTGTAATCATCAATTTCAATATTCAATTGACCATCAGTTGGGTTTGGATAAAGTTTGATTGAATAAGCTTCAGCAGCTTCATCAATACCAACTAATCCAGTAATTGTGATGGTGTCTGAATTGATACAACCAGCATCAGATGTAACCTCAACCCAAATAGTAGAGTCAGACCAAAGTTCAGCAACAAGTGAATCGTTAGTTGATCCATCATTCCATAAATGAGAACCATTGGCTCCTGAGTACAGTGTAATGATAGTTGGCATTCCAACTGCTGTATCTGCACCAAGGTTAACTACTGGTAATGGATTTAGGAATGTAAGAACTACATCGGTAGTTTTCATACAACCTAACATATCAGTTGCTGTAACTGAATATGTGCCTTCAGTTATTCCACTTAATGATGCAGATGTATCACCATTGTTCCATTCGTAAGTGAAAGAACCATTGCTACCAGTTGCAGTCGCAACTGCTGAGCCATCTTCACCGTTTTCACATGTAACATCGGTAAACTGTACATCTAAACTGATGCTGTCTGGCTGAGTTAACACAACTGTATCAGTTAATGTACATCCGTTTGAATCCGTTAAAATAACTGAATAAGAACCAGCTGCAACACCATTTATAGAGTCTGTAGCATTACCATTAGACCACATATATGTGTAAGGAGTAGTACCTCCAGATGCTGAAACTGAAGCTGTACCATCCATTCCATCAAAACAAGTAATGTTTGTTGAATCGATTGAAGCCATTAGTTGAGTAGGTTCAGCTACAGTTGCTGTATCCACTTCGGTACATCCGTTAGCATCTGTTACAGTATATGTGTATGTGCCTGCGGTAACACCAGTAACAGAACTTGTTGTAGCACCATTACTCCATGCATAGGCATAAGCTGTAGTACCACCAGAAACAGTTGCTGTAACAGTACCGTCCATCGAACCAAAGCAAAGAGCATCAGTTGCAGTTGTAGTTGTTACAAGTGCAGTTGGTTCAGCTATCAATACGTTAGTATTAGCCGTACACCCATTATCATCTGTTACAGTAACAGAGAATGTACCAGCAACAAGACCAGTAACAATTGAGTTAGCAGAACCAGTACTCCAAGTATAGTTGTATGGTGTTGTACCACCAGTTGCAGCTGCTGAAGCAGAACCCGTAGTGTCACCAAAACAAGCTACATCTTGATAGCTTGAAATAGAAATACCTAATACAGTTGGTTCATTAATAACCAATGTATCAAGAACTGTACAGCTATTATTATCTGTAATTGTAACAGTATAAGTTCCTGCTCCTAAACTTGAAACAGTTGCAGAAGTACTACTGTTTGACCAAGCATAAGTATACGGACTAACACCACCTGTAGCACTTGCATCTGCAGAACCATCTGTTAAACCATTACATGTAACGTTTACAATGTTTGATAAACTTGATACTAGTTCTGTAGGTTCACTGATAGTAGCAGAAGTAGTACTAGTACATCCATTAGCATCTGTAACAGTTGCTGTGTAAGTCCCGGCAGCCAAACCTGAAGCCATTGCTGTAGCATCTCCATTACTCCACATATACATAAATGGAGTTGTACCACCTGTTGCTTGAGCAGTAGCATCACCTGATGAAGCTCCAAAACAAAGGTTATCGGTAGTTGAACCAACAGAAGCTACAAGAATAGCTGGTTCAGTAACTGTATTTGAAGAAGTAGCTGAGCATCCATTTGCATCAACAACTGTAACAGTATAAGTACCAGCTGCTAAACCAACATTACTCATAGATGTATCACCAGTACTCCAAGTGTACGAGTAAGGTGTAGTTCCACCAGTAGTAGAAGCAGACAAACCACCGTCACTTAAGCCATTACATGTAGCATTACTATCGAGTGTTACACTAGAAACTAATACAGCTGGTTCAGTAACAGTAACTGAATTGTTTACAATACATCCACCTCCATCAGAAATAGTAACAGAGTATGTTCCTGCAGCTAATCCACTTGTAGAAGCAGTTGTTGCTCCGTTACTCCAAGTGTAGGTGTATGGAGAGTTTCCGCCAGAAGCAGTTGCAGTTGCAACACCATCGGCTGCTCCATTACAACTAACATCAGATGTTACAGATGAAAAAGCAACAAAACTAGATGTAGGTCCACCAATAGTTATTGAATCAGTAGAAACACAACCATTAGCATCAGTTACTGATACCGCGTAATCTCCTTGTCCATCAACCATTGAAGTAACTGTAAATCCATTACTCCAACTAAAGGTGTATGGAGCAACCCCACCGCTGGCAACAACACTTGCTCCACCAGCTTGACATGAAGTAGCATTGCTATCTAAGCTAGCATTTGCAACAAGTAAAGTAGGTTCAGTAATTGTAACAGAACCTGTATCAGTACATCCATTAGCGTCTGTAACTGTTACAACATAACTACCAGCTACTGCTGTTAAAGAAGCATTTGTACTAGCATCACTCCACAAGTATGTGTATGGTGTTGTACCACCTGTTACATTTAGAGTTGCACCACCGTTTCCTCCATTACAAGTAACATTACTATCTAGAGCAACTGTACCAGCTAAAACTAAAGGTTCAGTAATTGTTACACTATCAACAAGAGAATCATTGTTGGCATCATAAACAGTAACATAATATGTTCCTGCTAGTAATGAATCAACCATTGCAGTTGTTTCTCCATTGCTCCAAGAGTATGAATATGGTGAAACACTTCCACTCGCTGAAACTGAAGCTGTTCCAACATTAAGTCCATTACATGTAACGTCTGTAGAACTTAATGTGAAATCAAGTAGAGAAACAGTTACTACAGTTGAGTCACTGAAAGTTCCACAAGTATTCGTGTAAGTTGCAACATACGTGTAAGTTGAATCATTAGAATAAGGTCCAGCACTATATGCCGGTGAAGTTGATACTGAGCTTGAACTTAAATACCAGTCAAATCCAGTTACTACTGGAGCTGAAGGTACAGTTACACCACTGTTCAGGGTATTTGGATCTTGAGGAGAATCTGCAGATCTCACCCAATTTGAAGCACTATTGTTATCAGCACCTTCAAGTCTCATTCCTGAAGAACTTGAAATAGTTCCAGACATACTTCCTGACCAATCACTAGATGTAACACCAGATGATACAGGGAAAGTATATGAGGTGCTTGAGCCACCATATCCAACTGCATCTAACATTGTGCCATTAGCATCTTTCAAAACATAACCACGTGTAGTAGTAGATGATCCAACATTAGTTCCAATTACTCTGTAATAATTATTAGCAGCATCAGTAGAAGTTCCTTCAAAACCAAGAATTACAGTACCATTAGTTCCAATTACTGCTCCAGCAGGTACTTCTAAAATACTTCCTGATAATCCAGTTGTATTGTATATTTCTATTTGATATCCAGAAATATCAGTACCAGGAACACCAGTTAACTCAACATAGTCATTTGAACTAGAAAAGTAACTAGGCCATCCATTTGTTGGTGCACCCGTAGGGGTGAGATATTGACTAATTTCTGTAAAGAATACTTGAGTTGTTGGTAACAAAGGTGAACTAGCAATTAAATCAGCTGTGCTGTAATTATTCGTTACGTTAATTGTATCGTAAGCAACAGACAGAATATTCTGAACTGTTTCAGCAGATGCGCCATATGCGGTATCATTTAATACTGATGCATTAACCGCACTCGGAGCCAAAGCAGAACCAAAATAATAGTCACCAGGCTGAGACATATCTATCGATGTAATAAATACTGTTGTATCAGCTCCAGGGTCTAATGTTCCAGAAGTAATAACTAGTGAGTCAATTGTATTTACTGGGCCATTAACTTGCCAATAAACCGTTTGATTATTTACACTAAAATCAACCGTTGTGCCAATTACATTTTGCAAAGTAGCAAAAGCAGTATCGGAAGTTCCGTAGCAAAGGTCAACTTGACTTAAGCTAACTCCTGTCATTGCTAAATCCGAAGCTAATCCTGTAAATTCAATTGCACCAATATCTGGAGTAGAAGTAGACCTTGGGTTACCATAAACATCAGTTGTTACTCCTAGAGGAGTTCCGATATTGTCTATTGCACCACTTAAAGGAGTGAAATCTTGGTTAGACACATTAGAGAATACAGGATCAGAATTCACTGAATTAATATTCTCAGATGGTAAGTTAGTTAGCCATGTAGCTAAATCAGCAACTCCACCACCATCATAAATTAGGTCCCCTGCATCAACTCTATAATACAAGTTATAGTCTAGATCACTGTTTGCTGAATCACCATCAAAACTATCAACACCGTAGTAACTGTATGATCCATTACTAACAAACATGTTATTTTTAATATCAGCTGAAAGTAAGTCGTTAGATCTAAATCCATAATCACCATCTGAGTATGTTGTGTTATGCCAGATATTAACTTCTTCAACATCATCTAGATACAATGCATAGTCAGATCCACTGTAAAATATGTTATTCGAAATAACCCCTCTAGAGGTTGGAGTAGCATCAAAGTTTCCATCTGAAAGGTAGAAAGCATAATCAGGAGCGTTAACAATATTGTTAGATATGTTAAACATCATTAAATCAAATAGGTAAATACCATCAGCTGTTGTAGCTCTTAAATTAGAAATGGTATTTCCAGTAATTGTAATGCTGTCTTGATCATCCATGTATATCCCGTACAAATACTGGTTGTCAAATACGTTATTAGCAACTGTATTACCTTCATTTCTAGTAGCTGATGCTCCTTCTAATCGGATACCATAATATCCACCAGTTATAACACTATTTGAGAAGGTGTTGAATTCAGCATTCATTCCTTCAGTGGATGTACTAGTTTCAGATCCCGTTGCAAGAATACCAGCAATTGATGATGAAGATGAGGTTACATCATTTACAATGTGACAACTATCAATGGTATTAAATGAAGCAGTATCTGTAAGGAAAACACCGTAAGCAGAGCTTGTAGCTGTGTTTTCAATGGTCATGTTTTTTATGGTAAGATAATCTGTGCCTTGAAGTGCAATTGTAGCATAATCATTGTAGGTTAATGTTACTAGAGATGTATCACCACCATTAATGGTTATTGTTGCATTTTGAGAAGCTCCAGAGATGACTCCCAATGCAAATTTCTCATTGTATACACCTGGAGAAACATTGATAATAACGTCTCCATTAATTCCACAGCTGTTTAGCCTTGTACTTAAATCACTAAAAGATGTAAAATCACCATTAGAACCTAATGTATAAGTTCCAGCAAAAGGAGAACAAGGAATAGTAGCCGTAAATGGACCTTCCCAGTATGAAGAATCACCAGCAGCGCAAACAGCACGAACTCTAAAGTCATAGCTATATCCACCTGTTAACCCTGAAACAGTAATTGGATTTTGAGAAGTAGTGTCTGTTACACCACTGCCAAATCCTGTTCCTGAAAGAACATATTCATATTCCCATAAAGTTTCAGAACCTCCAGGTGTCCAACCTAAGTCAACACTTGTGTTAGTAAGCCCTGAAGCTGTTAAATTACTTACGGGTATACAACTAGGTCCGGATATTACATAAAAATCATCTACGCCTAAATCATTGTAGAAATATGTAGATGAATTACCATTAGGGTTAGCAATTGCTTGAATTCTAAATTTAGTAACTGAAGGGATTCCAGTTGGTAAGTATCCGAAAACATCTGTCCAACCAGAGAAATTTCCTGATTCAGTTGTTACGTTTACCCATGCAGATCCATCCCAAACATCAAGAGATATTGTATGGTTAATATTATTTGTTGTATTGTTTGAAGCAAACCAAAAACCAGCCATAGCATTACTTAATTGACTGATGTCAATATCACCAGTAATCATTGCATTTGCTGTAATGTCAGATGATGCATCAATCCACATGTAATTTGAACTACCAGTTGTATGGTCACCAATATTTGGTAAATATGAATGACTATTATTGGTGATGTCATTCGTAACATCCCAGTAATCTGGGCCTACTTGAGGTTCCCAACATGAAGGTAAGTCCGTATAAGGTGAAGTAAGAGCTAAACCATCAAAATTTTGATAGTAAGGAGCAATAACTGCATTACAAGGAGTTGTAAAACTGTAAGGCCCAACCCAAGAACTAGTATCTCCAGGACCGCAAATTGCTCTAACATAATATTCATACACGGTGTTTGATGACAAACCTGTTACAGAATAAGGATTAGAGCTAGTTATGTTTGTAACACCAGTTCCCATACCCATTCCTTGTCCAGTAACTTCTACTTGCCAGTTTATTTCATTAGCTCCAGCAGTCCAATCTAAAGTTGCAGTAGTTGAACTTGTAGCAGTAGCATTTAAAGAACTTACAGGCAAACAACTTGGAGGAGTTGAACATGTGCTGGTGAAATTAAACGTACTTCCAGTAACTACTACATCAGATGTAACATAAAATGAAATTTCTCCTGTAGTTGACGTATAAGATCCAACAATACTTCCATCGCCTGTAGCAATTGTATTACCAGAACCATCTGCAGCATCATTGATGAACCAATAATCATAACCAGATTCAGTTGATCCAGCTGTGAAATCCAAAGTGATCCAATTACCTGGTGTTGATGCTGTAAAGCTTTGAATACTGCTAGAAAGTGTACTGTTGTTAACATAAGTATATGACCCTGAAGAATTACATCCACCTGAAGTCATAAATGTTTGAGCTAAAGAATAAACACTTGTATCTCCAGGACCACAAATAGCTCTTATTACAACGTCATATTCTGTGTAAGAAGATAAGCCACTTAGAGTATAATTGGAATTTGATGATGTAATAACTGTCGTACCTGTTCCAACTGATAGTGGACTTGGACCATATTCTATTTCCCACAGAGTTTCTGTTCCTCCAGCGATCCAATTTAAAATAGCACCTGATGATGTGAAGTTATTAGCCGTTAATGAGGAAACTGCCGGACATGTAATTGGATCACCAATTCTTATTTCATCAAGAGCTAAATCTTGATCATAAGTTGCAGTCCCTGTACCTCCAACAGCGGCACCACCTTCTTGTGCTGCAAACCTGAATTGAACACTATCTGTGTTGAAAGTATATGAACTAATGTTGAATTGATATTGAGTCCACCCTAAAGTTGTAAGTGAGTCAATAACAGTAATATTGGTCCATGAAGCACCATTCCAATAGTCAACTATAAGTCTATTGTATGGTGAAAATGATGTAGAGGTTGTTTGTGTAATATAGTAAAAAGATAGTTCTGGGTTGGTTAAACCAGCAATACTAACCCTTGGAGTTAGTAATGCCGTAGTATCTGGATCATCACTAAAGTCAATATGAGCATATTCACCTGAATTACCAGTAGCATCTATAATGACAGTTGCAGGACCAAAATCTACCGATCCTCCAAATTCCCATGAATCATTTGAAGCTGAAGTTATTGACCATCCAGTAGGCAATGAGCCACCGCTAAAATCTTCAATTAAAACTTGAGCATGTAAATGACTTGAATAGGAGAAAAAAACTAATGGAGCTATTAAGCCCATCAGAATAGATCTCCATTCTAAAAAATGGTTTCTTTTCATAAGCACAGATTAATATTTAGGATATAATTGTTACAAACTTTACCCGTCATAAATGACTGATATTAAAGTTTATCCTAATTATCGAGGGGGGGTCTCGACTTGGGGGGGATCATAAAATGATCAAGAGAGCGAGATAAAAGGGATAAAGATTTAGCTCGGCAAAATAGGAAGAATATTCTAAACGCAACAAAAAAAGCCGACCATAATTTGGTCGGCTTTCCAATGTTAAGTGAGTGTTTAATTACCTTAAGTCAATGATATCACCAGCTTTGCTTTCATCAAACTTGAAGAAAGAATCTGCCAATTCAAGATTCGTTTCCATTTTTTTGATGGTGTAAGTAAAGTGATTACCATCTTTATTCATGATTAACATTTGGTAGATTTCATTGTTAGATGAATCCACAAATAACTTGATGGTATGATATGGTTTACCACCTTTTTCAGGGAATAATTTGATTACATCTAAAGACTTACCATTGATTGTAGTTTTAGCCTCATACATGTAATTGAAACCGTTTTGATACATAGTAAATAGATCAGAAGGCTTCATGTTTTGCTCAGAATCGTCTGTGCCTGCTTCTGCAATTTGCAATTCATCATCATCAGGAAGGTATGTCCAAATGGTTTTACCATCGCTGTATCTTTCCATACCGTTTAAGGTGATTTTGTATTTGTCACCTTTAATCCAAACTTGTCCAGATTGTGTATCATCGATATCAGCATCGGCATTTTTAAGATTGTAATCGAAAGATGCTTTAACAGTTTTATAAGTTTTTCCAGCCTCAGTCAGTTTATCCAAAATAGCCTTTGCCTTAGGATCTTTGATCTGTGTTTTATCTTGAGCATAGTTTGAAAATCCAACTAATAAACTGGTAATTAGAATGATTGCGTATTTCATAAGATTTAATTTAATATCAGTTTCTTAAGTTTTCCAATAACTGTTCCAAAGCCATTTCATCTGGAATCAATACTTGTCTGGCTTTACTTCCTTCAAATGGTCCGATAATTCCAGCAGCCTCTAATTGATCTACAATTCTACCGGCTCTGTTGTAGCCTAATTTAAGTCTACGTTGTAGCAAAGATGCAGAACCTTGTTGATGTTGAACAATGATTCGGGCAGCATCTTCAAACAAAGCATCACGATCCATATCATTGATATCACCTGCACCACCACTTGAGTTTTCATCTACATACTCAGGCAACATAAATGCACTTGGGTAGGCTTGTTGAGATCCAATAAAATCGGTAATAGATTCTACCTCAGGTGTGTCAACAAATCCACACTGTAGACGAACTAGGTCATTTCCGAGTGATAATAACATATCACCTCGTCCAATCAGCTGATCGGCACCACCTGCATCTAGAATTGTTCTTGAGTCAATTTTAGAAGTTACTCTAAAGGCAATACGAGCAGGGAAGTTGGCTTTGATGATACCTGTAATTACGTTAACAGATGGTCTTTGTGTGGCAATAATTAAGTGAATACCAACGGCACGTGCTAGCTGAGCTAAACGAGCAATAGGTGTTTCTACCTCTTTACCCGCAGTCATAATCAAATCGGCAAACTCATCAACAACCAATACAATGTAAGGTAAAAAACGGTGGCCATTTTCAGGGTTCAATTTACGAGCCTTAAACTTGGTATTGTACTCCTTCAGATTACGAACCATGGCATCTTTCAGCATTTCATAACGCTGATCCATTTCGATACACAATGAATTCAAAGTATGGATAACCTTGGTAGTATCAGTAATGATTGCTTCTTCAGCATCAGGGAGTTTAGCTAGGTAATGACGCTCGATTTTGTTGAATAATGTAAGCTCAACCTTTTTAGGGTCAACCAATACAAACTTAATTTCTGATGGATGGAGTTTGTATAATAATGAAACTAAGATGGCATTTAACCCAACAGATTTACCTTGACCAGTAGCCCCAGCCATTAATAAGTGAGGCATTTTAGCCAGGTCGGTAACAAAAGTTTCGTTGCTAATGGTTTTACCCAAAGCAATAGGAAGCGCCATGGAGCTTTTTTGGAATTTTTCAGAAGCAACCAAACTGCGCATACTTACCACATCTGGATTTCGGTTCGGAACCTCAATACCAATGGTACCTCTACCCGGAATTGGGGCGATAATACGAATTCCTAATGCCGATAAACTCAAAGCAATATCATCTTCTAAGTTTTTAATCTTAGAAATACGAACACCAGCTTCAGGAACAATCTCATATAAGGTTACAGTAGGCCCGATTGTGGCTTTAATGTGTTGAATTCCAATCTTATAGTTTCTTAATGTGTCTACAATTCGGTTCTTATTGGCTTCCAATTCGTCACGGTCAATTTTAATTTCGCCATCACCGTGATCAACAAGCAAATCTAATTTTGGATATTGGAAATGCGATAAGTCTAGTTTTGGATCGTATTCGCCAAATTCTTCCAGCGCCTTTTTACTTTTCTGCTCATCCTCGTCTTCGAAACTGGTTTCTTCTTCAGGAGTTTCTTCAATTTCGATTTCTAACTCATCTTCTGATTCTTCTGAAGCTTTTGGTTTCGTCTCAGGCTCACTATCATCTAAATTTAGAGCAATTGATCCGTCTTTTTCTTCTTCTGGCTCAGACTTAGTTGTTTCTTCAACTATGGTAGATGTTGGAGTAGGTGTAGGCGTTGAAACAGTTTCTTCTTTTAATACAGGTTCAGGAATATCTTCATCGTCTTCATCTTCCAATTCATGTTGATGTTCTTCCTCAATTTCAGAGATTTCGTCTTCAATTGGATCATGAATTTCATCTTGAAGAATATCTGGCAATTCTTCAGAATCATCGTGTTCTTCAGCAGGTTTTTGCTCAGGTTCTTTTGGAGAGATGAATTCAAAAACCTTTACAAGCGATAAGTTGAAATTCACCATTACAAATAGCACTAATGTGAATAGTATCAGTAAGAAGCTACCCGCGCTACCAATGCTTAAACCAAGCCAATGATTAATAGTTTGGCCAATCCCTCCACCTAAGAATAAGAGTCTACCTTCATCAAAAAAGAATCCTAGGAATGCAGGAACCCAAATCAGTGCAAATAAGGTGTATTGCAATGTCTTTTTGAAAGGGAGCAACATCACGCCAAACACCAACTTGAAACCCATCAAAAAGGTTATGAGTACCAATGAAAATGCCGACAATCCAAACCAATCTCCCATGAGTTTTTGAGAGATAACCGCTCCATTTTTACCAAACCAGTTATGAATTTCTTCTTCGCCAGTCAGTTCTCCAATTGGTGTATTCAGAATGCTTTGATCTGCATAACCTGTGAAAATATACGAGGTAAATGCAAGTAAAAGAGTAGTAGAAATGAATAAAAATACAAGACCAACAGCATTTTTAATTTGCTGATTTGAAAATCGAGCTCTCAACTTTGCCGAATTCTCAGACACGATGTTTTTTTTCTTCTTTTTAGTTTCAGAAGAAGGTTGAGATTCAGTTGATTCCTCAGATTTTAAACGATTTCTTTTTAAAGCCATACTTATTGATGAAGCATATTTCTGCCATTTCAAAAATAGAAAACCTGAAAGCCTTACTGGGCGCGATAAAGAGTAGTTTTCACCAATGTTACTAACAGTTGATAGTAGATTTCGTTGAGATTCTTAAATTTGAAACCATAGCCCCTTATATCATGAGTAACGATAAACTATACGACCTTGACTTCGTGAACGAAATGGCTGGTGGAAATCAGGAATTTGTTCAACAGCTGCTAACCTTATTTATTCAAACCGTTCCAGAATCGGTGAAATTGATCAATAAGTACTACGAAGAAAACGATCTTAACAGCTTGGGCAAAGAGGCTCATAAGCTAAAATCAACCATTAATACTGTCCAAATTCCATCTTTTATAGATAAGATTAAAGACATGGAGATGATAGGTAAAACGGGTGATGGAGTAGAACGTTTACCTCAATTAATGGAAGATTTCAATCAAGTTATTCCAACTGCTGTTGAGCAAGTTAAATCTGAACTTTAAGAAATTACCGTTGCTACCATTTTTCGGTTACCACCCGAATTTCTGAATTCGCACAAGTAAATTCCCTGCCAAGTTCCTAATTTGAGTTTACCATTAGTTATTGGGATACTGATTTGATTTCCGGTGATGATGGATTTGATGTGTGCAGGCATGTCATCGGCACCTTCATATATGTGTAAGTAATTGGGGTCGTTTTCAGGTGCCAATTTGTTAAACACATATTCCAAATCGGTTCTTAAGGTTGGATCAGCATTTTCATTGATGCACAAACCAGCAGATGTATGTTGAATGAACAAATGAAGTATTCCGGTTTGAGGTAGATTGGATAACTGATTAATCACTTCATTCGTTATCAAATGAAAACCCCTTTTATATTCGGGTAACTTGAAAGAAATTTGTTGAATTGCCATAGCGCCTCAAAATTATAGAACATGCTTTATCTCATCGAAGATTTTCTTCCGTATTGTCAATTTAAAACGTCTAGGAGTGGAGGTAAAGGCGGGCAAAACGTCAACAAGGTAGAAACCAAGGTTGAACTTATTTTCGACTACAACAGCTGTGATGTTTTTACAGAAACTGAAAAAGAACGAATTCAGAAAGCTATTTCTCACAAATTTGATAATGAAGGATTTTTGCACATCACTTCAGAAAAGCATCGTTCGCAATTACAAAACAAAGAAGAAACGCAGTTGAAGCTGATGGATATGCTTTCAAAAGCTATCAAACCCAAAAAGAAACGACTGAAAACTAAACCATCAAAAGCCAGTAAAGAAAAGCGATTAAAGAGTAAGAAGATATTATCAGAGAAAAAGCAAAATCGCAAAAAGCTTTAGTCTTTCATGAGCAAGATCCAATGTTTGTGCTCAAACCTGTTCCAAGGTTCAGCTGCTAAATCTACTTTAGAATTTACGAGTGGAGCAGAAGGTCTACCGTTAAGGCTTACACTTGAATGAGCATAAACTTGAGGAGTTACTCCTAAGCTATCTTGATAGATTTCTTTTAAGTGTTGAGCGTATTGCCAAATCATATCTGGTCTGGTAGCCATACTTCCTGCTTGGTGAGGAGCAATTCGTTTTGCTGGAAATTCTAAACTTTTATTAGATGAATCTGGGAGTTTCACATAAAAGAAAACAGAGCCTCTTTTAGAACGAGTCATCATTTGCCATGAAAGTCGGTGACCTTCTTCAGTCCAATGCACGTTGCCCTCATACAGGTGATGTCTGAGTGGTAAATAAACTTGCCAAATAAAGTAAATTCCAACAACTACAATAGCTGCATTAGACCAATTCGGGATGCTCTGTTTATCAGGTGTAATGAATGCAGGTTTCTTTTTGAAGAATCGCTTTCTAATTACTGCAGGATCCCAAAATAAAAGTATGGCTGAAATGGCCATGAATGGGAAAACACCTATTTGGAATATCGCTGAATTTGAGAGGTGAAAAATGAGCGATAAAACGAGTGCTAAAACACGAGTACGTTTAAATAATAGAAATAGAATGATTGTTCCATCGTAGAAAATGCCCGCATAAGACATAAAGTAATGCAGCCATTCTTTAGTAAGTAGTGGTCCTATTAACCAATAATCAGACTTGGCATTGAGCCACAAACTAACAGGAATTGCTTTTAGCCAATCGGGGTATAACTTAGCTACTGTGGCAAATACATAAACGATTGCAAACTGCAATTGCAAGATAAAATATGCCCAACGAGGTGCACTGTATGATTTAATGCTTGGGTTTGATTTGGCATCTAAAGAAGCAAATCGGTTGGCGGGAATGAAAATCATTATACCAACTAATAAAAGGAGTAGATAATAGTGGTTGTTGTAATTTGATTTTTGACCAAAATAGATTCCACTCCACATAATGAAGTACCCAATGGCCGCCAATCGATATCGATACCCTAACATAAACATCAGGCCAAAAACTCCCATAACTATGTTGTAGATGTACATCCACTCACCAGAGAGAATTTGAAGGAAATCGAAACCAATAAAATGAAAGCGGAATGAAGGATCCACATATGTTTCCTTCATCCAGCCTGTAAGAATTGCACCCCAAGCTTCGGCAGTTAGTAGGAATCCGAGAAGAATTCTCCAAAGAATCAATCCGCTGTTGTCAACATCTTGAAATAACCAGCGTTTGAAACGTGTCATTTTTGAAGTTTTTCTAGCGTTTGCCACAAGTTATCTTTTGGAACAGGAGCCTTAATGAAAAGTACCTTTTTAGTAACTGGATGCGTGAATTTTAAACTTCTAGCATGAAGTGAAATAGATCCATCAGGATTGCTTCTTCCAGCACCATATTTCAAATCACCTTTAATTGGACAACCAATGGCAGATAATTGAGCTCTAATTTGATGGTGACGACCAGTTTCTAGTTTTACTTCAATCATAGAATACCTATCGGCACGGCCAACAAATTTATAATGAAGCACCGCTTTTTTGTATCCAGGTCTATCCTTGATAGAAGCATGGGAACGGTTGTTGGTTGGGTTCTTTTTTAAATAGTGAACCAAAGTACCTTCATCGTCTTCAGGCATTTCCTGAACAATAGCCCAATAGGTTTTCTCAAGATCTCTCTTCTGAAAAGCTTCGCTTAATCGAGCAGCAGCCTTACTGGTTCGAGCATAAATGATAACTCCACTTGTTGGTCTATCTAAGCGATGTACAACTGCCAAGAAGACATCGCCTGGCTTATTGTACTTTTCTTTGATGTAAGCCTTTGCCTCATCTAAAAGCGTTTTGTCACCAGTAGAATCACCTTGAGCCAATTCGCCAGCCTTTTTATTGACGATCAACAGGTGGTTGTCTTCAAATAATATTCTTTTGCTATCAAGCATCTATTAATACTGTTCTTTATCGTTTGGAAAATCTTGTGTTTTCACATCTGTAATGTATCCTTGAACGGCACCCAACATATCTTCATACAGGTTAGCATAGCGTCTCAAGAATCGAGGAGAAAAGTCTTTGTTTAATCCCAGCATATCATGAACAACTAAAACCTGGCCATCAACGCCATTACCAGCACCAATACCGATTACAGGAATAGTTAATTCTTCAGCAACTTTTTTAGCTAGCTTTGCAGGTATCTTTTCTAAAACAACTGCAAAACAACCAGCTTGCTCAAGGAGTTTAGCATCTTCTATTAAGCGTTCTGCTTCTTCCTCTTCTTTAGCTCTTACGGTATAAGTACCAAACTTATATATGGATTGAGGGGTTAATCCCAAGTGACCCATTACAGGAATTCCGGCAGAAAGAATACGATTTACAGACTCGATAATTTCTTTTCCACCTTCAATTTTAATGGCATGTCCGCCAGCCTCTTTCATAATGCGAATAGAAGATTCTAAAGCTGTTTTAGAATTCCCCTGATACGTACCAAATGGTAAGTCAACCACAACCAAGCAGTTGTTGATTCCACGAATAACAGAAGCCGCATGATAAATCATTTGGTCTAATGTTATAGGAAGTGTAGTCTCATGACCAGCCATCACGTTTGAAGCTGAATCACCAACTAAAATCATATCAATACCAGCATGGTCAATGATTTTAGCCATGGTGTAATCGTATGCCGTTAGCATGCTTATTTTCTCACCCTTCATCTTCATTTCTTGAAGAACGTGAGTGGTTATTTTTTTAACCCCAGAACTAACAGGTGCTAAATTTTTATCCATCGTAATAGGTTTATCTTATTTCGGTAAAATGCTTGAGTTTTCAGAAAGCAAATTAAAGCAATTTAATGAAGCTGGATTCGTTTATGATCTTTCACTATTTTTGCCGTTCGAACGAAACTGTAACATGAAAATTAAATTTTCTTACTTAATAGGATTACTAGCTCTACCTTACATCTTTCAATCTTGTGAAACAGACGTAGATGTTTTGGCTCCATATGAAGATATATCTGTTGTTTATGGTTTATTGGATGAGGATAGTACAAGACAATACATCAAAATAAACAAGTTGTTTCAAACAACTGGTGATGCCAATTCTGGTGCATCAGACAGAGACTCTCAAGAATACGATACAATTTCAGGTTCAGTTTATGAAATTGATCCGAGTGGAACAGTGTTGAATGAGTATCCTCTGCAAGAAACGGAAGACGTTCCTAAAGACAGTGGTTTATTCTATTATCCAGAACAAACGCTTTATTATTTCGATGGTAATGTATCATCAGACAATACCTACGAGTTAAACTTTACAAATGCAGAAGGAAATTCAGTTACAGCAAGCACCAATATTGTAGGGAAAGAGTTGTATCCGATAGATGGTTGGGAAAGTCCTAATTACATGATTTCATTTGTTCGATCAACAGCAACTATCAACGATAACCTATCCATTGAAATCAAATCAGGTGATAATGCTTCAGCATTTGAAATGTACTTTACATTTAGGTACAGGGATATCTACATGGATGATACAGAGTCTGATGTTATTGAAATCAGAACTCCAGTAGGAAGCTACAATTTTGATGGAAGCGAAAGATATAATGTGAGTTATAACTCAACTTTGATTTTAAATCAAATATTGAATAATGTTCCTGACATTGCTGAAACTCCAAATGTTAAAGTAAGAATCCCGTTAGACACATGCATAAAAGTTGAGTTGACTTATTCTAATGAAGAATTGATGTACTACATGATGGTGAATGAGCCGTCAACATCTCTTTCAGAAGAAAAACCAGAGTACACAAATGTGAATGATGGCTTAGGCATTTTTGCATCTCGTACATTTTGGACTCGTAATTATTTGATGAATTCATACACGCATACGTTTATTGCTGGTGAGATGGATCCAACAACAATAGATGATGAATTGACATTAAGTCTATATAACCAATTTCCTCCTAAAGGTTTTTGTGACAACAGAGGAAACCCTACAGGTTGTAATTAATAATATTGTCAGTCATAAATGACAAAGAGGCCTCCATTTAGATGGGGGCTTTTTTATTTTCTGCCAATTTTTCATACCCATGTCACATTATTGCTGGTGGCACGGTCATTGACTAAACATGACCGTTACGATAATTCAAAAAATAGAATCAACTAATAAATCTGAATAATGGGAAAAATTATAGGAATCGATTTAGGAACAACCAACTCATGTGTTGCCGTAATGGAAGGTAACGAACCAGTTGTAATTCCTAACAGTGAAGGTAAAAGAACAACCCCTTCAATTGTAGCATTTGTTGAAGGTGGAGAAAGAAAAGTTGGTGATCCTGCAAAACGTCAGGCAATTACTAACCCACACCGTACAATCTACTCAATCAAACGTTTCATGGGAAACAGCTTCGATGAAGTTCAAAAAGAAGCATCTCGTGTTCCTTACAAAGTAGTAAAAGGTGATAACAACACACCTCGTGTTGATATTGATGGAAAATTATATACGCCTCAAGAAATCTCTGCAATGGTTCTTCAAAAAATGAAGAAAACAGCTGAAGATTACTTAGGTACTGGTATTACTGAAGCAGTTGTTACCGTTCCAGCATACTTTAACGATGCGCAACGTCAAGCAACTAAAGAAGCAGGTGAAATTGCTGGTTTAGAAGTAAAACGTATCATCAACGAACCAACGGCTGCATCATTAGCTTATGGTCTAGATAAAAAAGGTGTAGATCAAAAAATCGTTGTATTTGACCTTGGTGGTGGTACACACGATGTTAGTATCCTTGAATTAGGTGATGGTGTATTTGAAGTGCTTTCTACTGATGGTGATACTCACTTAGGTGGTGATGACTTCGATCAACGTATTATCGATTGGTTAGTAGAAGAATTCAAAAACGAAAACGGTGGATTAGATCTTTCTAAAGATCCAATGGCGTTACAACGTTTGAAAGAAGCTGCTGAGAAAGCTAAGATTGAACTTTCTAGTACTAACAGTACTGAAATCAACTTGCCTTACATCATGCCAGTTGATGGTGTGCCTAAGCACTTAGTTAAATCATTAAGTCGCTCTAAATTTGAGCAGTTGGTTGAAGATTTAATCTCTAGTTCAATCAGACCATGTGAATCAGCACTTAAAAACGCAGGATTGAGTAAATCAGATATCGATCAAGTAATTTTGGTTGGTGGTTCAACTCGTATTCCTTCAATTCAAGATGCGGTTAAAAACTTCTTTGGTAAAGAAGCTTCTAAAGGTGTAAACCCTGATGAGGTTGTTGCAGTAGGTGCAGCTATCCAAGGTGGTGTATTAACTGGTGAGGTTAAAGACGTATTGTTATTAGATGTTACTCCGCTTTCTGTAGGTATTGAAACTATGGGTGGTGTAATGACTAAATTGATTGAAGCGAACACAACTATTCCGACTAAAAAATCGGAAACATTCTCAACTGCTGCAGACAATCAGCCATCAGTAGAGATTCACGTATTGCAAGGTGAGCGTCCAATGGCAAGCGGTAACCGTTCAATCGGACGTTTCCACTTAGATGGCATTCCACCAGCACCACGTGGTGTTCCTCAAATTGAAGTAACATTCGATATTGATGCCAATGGTATCATGAATGTATCAGCTAAAGATAAAGCAACTGGTAAAGAGCAAAGTATCCGTATCGAAGCTTCATCTGGTTTAACTGATGCAGAAATCGAAAAAATGAAACAAGAAGCTGAAGCGAATGCTGATGCCGATCAAAAAGCAAAAGAAACAGCTGATAAAATCAACCAAGCTGACGGTTTGATCTTCCAAACTGAAAAGCAATTGAAAGAGTTTGGTGACAAACTTCCAGCTGATAAAAAACAACCAATCGAAGATGCATTGGCTGAGTTGAAAAAAGCATACGAAGCAAAAGATATGGATGGTATCGATGCAGGAATTGAGAAATTAAATACCGTATTCCAAGCGGCATCTCAAGAAATGTATGCAGCACAGCAACAAGCTGGTGGCGCTGAAGGTGCAGCTGGTGCTGATGCAGGTCAACAAGCAGATGGTAGCGATGAAGAAGTTACCGATGTAGACTTCGAAGAAGTAAACGAAGAGAAGTAATAGACCTTTTCTCATAAATCAGAAAAGCCGATGTTGGATTTCCAACACCGGCTTTTTTTATGCTTCGGCCATTTGCTTGAGTGCTAGATTCATCCGTTCGAAATTAACTTTGGTATCTTTAAATACTTTGGGTACAAACGGAACCAAAATGCCTTTGAACTTTTCTGATTGTATCAATTGGGTACTGCAATCAGGGTTGGCGATTAATTCAAATTGATGTTCGCCATCAAAAATGCCTTTGATGAATAAATGGCCAATCCAACTGAACTTTTGGTTTGAAGTGAATTCCAGTACCAACGGCTTAAAAGCCATTCCTCCTAAATTTACATCAATACGATTTCCAACCTTTACATCTCCCTTTAGAGATTGAATAAATGGATTCCACAGAGGGTATGATTCAAAATCAGTAAGTACTTGCCACACTTTTTCTGGCGTAGCATTTATTTGGATGGATGTTGAGATTTCTTTTTTCATGCTTTCAATCTTTGAGGCAAAGTTCAAGCACGAATAGGGGAGTTGAAATTGATCTAAATCAAGAAATTTTCTTTTTACGAATGCGACTAAATGTTTCTGGTGTCATGCCCAGCATAGATGCCAAATACTGCTGCGGAACTTCAGTGAAAAGCTCTTTGTCATAGTTGTATAATTGATCGTATCGATCTTCGGCTGAAAGCGATAAGAACTGAAATACACGGTTTTCTAGCGTAATGAAACATTCACTGATGAATCGTTTTTCAATTTGTTGCCAATCGGGAACCAAAACTTGTAGTTTCTGGTAATCTTCTTCGTGAATCGTAAATAACTCACAATCGGTTAAAGCCTGTAAATTGAAGCGAGAACGTTGGTTAAAAATAAAACTAGAAAGTTCAGTTACAAAATGTCCTTTTCCCGAAATCCACTGCGTCACTTCTTTTTGAGGTGTATCCGCATAGATGCGGATGTAGCCACTATGTACAAAACTCAGCTTCTTACAATAATGATCTACTTTGGTGTAGTATTCTCCCTTGTAAAGCGTTTCGCGTTTAAACAATTCGGCAACCTCTTGCTGCTGATTGGGCTGAATTCCAAAGTACGACTTGATATATGTTTGAAGCTCGGTCATTTAACTTGTTGTAACCATTTAAGATAATCTGTAAACATCGCTTGATTGATCTCATGCTTTGCCTGATATTCATGGTATTCTGGAGTAATTCCTAGCGATTCGATCTTCTTTTTGGATTGCTGGGCCTCCGCAATTGATATTACAGGATCTTGAGTTCCATGTGAGATAAACACTTTTAAATCTTGAATTGATTTAGAGTCTGTGATTTCTGTGTTGTCTAAGATAAATCCACTTAAAACTCCAATACCATAAACTCTATCTGGATGGGTTAAAGCTACGGTGTAAGACATTATTCCACCTTGACTAAACCCGCTTAAAATCACATGGTTTTTATCGAACTCATAATCCTCTCTAAGTTCATCTATGAACTTGATAATCATATCCGAGCTCTTGGCTACATC